>SXGT01032879.1_pt1 | contig 75736 bp, 77 predicted proteins | sample 3176221 | NCBI WGS metagenome assembly SXGT01 (sample SAMN11356862, study PRJNA531348) | freshwater metagenome | isolation source: freshwater sample F1-120 | place: China: Fuxian Lake, Yuxi | collected 2017-12-25
ACGCAGTCGCAGTCACATTCGGATTCCGATCCGCCAACACCCGCGTAATCGCAGCAGTCAACGTCGTCTTCCCATGATCAATATGACCAATCGTCCCAATATTCAAATGCGGCTTATTACGCTCGAACTTCTCTTTTGCCATTTCGGTTCTCCGGTTGCAGCCCCACGTCGTGGGGAGGACTGGTATTCGACTGATCTTGCAGGATTTCACTTGCTGTTGCACTTGTAGGTTATTGCGGGACGCCGTGTGATCTTGCGTGGTAGCGGGGGCGGGATTCGAACCCGCGACAACACGATTATGAGCCGTGTGCTCTAACCACCTGAGCTACCCCGCCAGGGCGGTGAAGCAAACTTCACCAGGTGAGCCCCCTGGCAGATTTGAACTGCCGACCCCTTCATTACCATGGAAGTGCTCTACCGACTGAGCTAAGGAGGCGAAGCCGCGACACGATAGCTGATCATGCAGTGTCGACCGGAACGATAAGTTCTTCTACCCATGAACGACTACACAACGCGTCCAGTACAGGTTGGCGACGCCGAAGCAATACGTTCGATCTACAACATTGAGGTACTCGAATCGACCGTCACCTTCGACATGGTGGAGCGGTCGCTCGACGACCAGATCAGCTGGATTACCGACCACTCAGGGTCGTACCCCGCGATTGTGGCAGTCAATACGACGGGCACCGTGGTGGGATTCGCCAGTCTCACGGCCTATCGACCCCGCCCGGCCTACGCGACAACAGTCGAGAACTCGGTATATGTGCACAGAGAACATCGCAGCAAGGGCATCGCAGTCACGTTGATGCAGGAGCTGCTGACGGCGGCCGCCGAACACGGCTTCCACAGTGTGATCGCTCGCATCGTTGGTGACCACGATGCGTCGATCCAACTCCACGCCAGCTGCGGGTTCCAACAAATCGGCCGCGAGGTCGAGGTGGGCCGCAAATTCGGCAAATGGCTCGACGTCGTCGTCATGCAAAAGATGTTGTAGGTCTCCTATCTGGCCATGCGTAGCGACCATTGTCCCTTTACCCACCGTTTGCGTGCGAAAACGGACAATGGTGAACTGAGGGAAGCTTCGGCGAATGAAAAAACCCGCTCCGGAGAGCGGGTTTTGGTGGGCCGAGTTGGATTCGAACCAACGTAGCGAATCGCAGCGGAGTTACAGTCCACCCCCTTTGGCCACTCGGGTATCGACCCGGCGCTACGTTAGCAGTGGCCGATTCGCCATTCTCGAAGGGAAACCCAGCTGATGCCATCGTTCGATGTCGTGTCCGAAGTCGATCTCCAAGAAGTGCGCAACGCGGTCGACCAGGCCAGCCGTGAACTCACGACGAGATTCGATTTCAAGGGCACCGATAGCACCGTGGACTTCAACGAAAAGACCCAGGTGATTCAGTTGGCATCGGGTTCCGAGGAGCGCCTCAAAGCCATCGTCGTGGTGCTTGAAGAAAAATGCGTGCGACGCAAGGTGTCGCTCAAGACCCTCGAGTACGCCAAAATCGAAGCGGCAAGCGGTGAGAGCGTGCGCCAACAGGTGAAACTGACGATGGGGATCTCGTCGGAGAAAGCCAAAGAGATCGGCAAGTTCCTCAAGGGCCTGTCGCTCAAGGGAATTAATCACCAGATCCAGGGAGATTCGATGCGCATCACGGGCAAAAAGCGCGACGACCTACAAGCCGCGATCGCAGCACTTAAGGAAAACGACTTCGGCATCCCGTTACAGTTCGAGAACTTCCGGGATTAGGTGTCGGCAACACAAACCCCAGCGTGATCCCTACATACACCGAGTACACCGCCGGAACGTAGGACCACCCGGGTCTGAACACTCGAGCGACTAGTAACCGTTGAGCTTCGCGATGCGGTCCTCGGTTGCCGGGTGAGTAGAGAACAGCTTGGCGAATTGCATTTTGCGGCCTGTCAACGGGTTGACGATGTAGGCGCTCGCTTGGGCGGGATCAATATCCATAGGGACCCGGTGGGCGTACCCCTCAATTTTGCGCAATGCGCTCGCAAGGCCTTGACCAGTCCCGCAGAGTTCAGCCCCGCCACGATCGGCTTCGAACTCCCGCGATCGGGACAACGCCATCTGCAACATCATTGCGGCAACCGGGGCCAAGATCATCATGGCAATTGCCGCGATCGGGTTCTGTCCTTCGTCGTCGCGGCTACTCCCGCCTCCAAAAATTGCACCCCACATAGCCATCCGAGCCGCAAACGTGATTCCCATCGCGACCGCTGCCGCAACTGAAGAAATCAGAATGTCGCGGTGACGGATGTGGCTGATCTCGTGAGCGAGGACGCCTTTCAGTTCGTCGTGGTCGAGGACCTGCATCAGGCCTTGCGTGACGGCGACAGCGGCGTGCCGCTCGTTGCGCCCTGTAGCGAAGGCGTTGGGTTGTTGATTCGGGGAAACAAAAATACGAGGCATCGGCATTTCAGCGCGGGTAGTGAGCTCACGCACCATCGCATGCAACTGCGGCGCGTCGGTCTCGGACACTTCAACCGCACCCGCCGAGCGGATGGCCAATTTGTCGGAGAACCAATACGACCCTCCGACCATGACTAACCCGAGCACAAGCCCAATTGCCAAGCCACCCTGGCCGCCAATCGCGCCGCCAACTACCATAAACAGTGCACCAAGACCTGCGAGCAGAGCGGCAGTCTTGAACGTGTTCTTCACCATGAGGTTTCCTTGCGTGTAGTGGACAACCGAAGCTACAAGCCTTGGTTCGTTGACCATCTAACCGTGTGTGAGCGGGTCCCCTTCCCCAACAACTGAAGATTTCGTGAGAATTTCCGGACAAATCCGGCCTTGAGGACGGCGAATCATTGCCGACAATCCTACGGACCCCAATTCACGAACCCAAGGAACCACCGTGCACGATGTCATCGATACCAGCGCCATAGACCCGTGGCTTGCAACCGTGATCGAACACGGGGCCAGCGACTTGATCGTCACCGCCGGGTCGGCTCCACGAATGCGGGTCGACGGACGATTGACGGTCGTACCTGGGACGGAACGACTCGATGGCGACAAGGCAACCGACATCATCATGGCGATGCTGACTGACGACCACCGCACGGAACTCAGGCAACGCAAGGAAATCGACTTGTCGTTTGGCTGGACCGTGCAACGAGCGAGGTTTCGGGCCAACGTCTTCTTCCAACAAGGCCAAGTGGCCATGGCGTTGCGGGTCATCCCCAGCAAGATTCCGTCATTCGAAGACCTCGGGCTCCCTCAGGTCCTCGCAGAGTTTTGTGCACTCCCGCAAGGCATGGTGCTGGTGACGGGCCCAACCGGTTCGGGCAAATCAACCACGCTTGCCGCGATGATCGACCGAGTCAACGAGACTCGGCCATGTCACATTCTCACCATCGAAGACCCAGTTGAGTACGTCCACGATCACAAACTTGCACTCGTGAATCAACGCCAAGTTGGCGTGGACACCGACTCGTTCGATCGCGCGTTGCGCGCCGCGTTGCGAGAGGACCCCGATGTGATCCTGGTCGGGGAAATGCGCGATACCGAAACGATCCAGTTCGCGTTGACTGCCGCCGAGACTGGACACTTGGTGTTCGCAACAATGCATACAAACGACGCTTCGCAAGCAGTCGATCGAGTGATCGACGTATTTCCTGTCGACCGCCAAGCACAGATTCGCGTGCAGCTCGCGGCATGCCTCAATGGCGTCGTCTCGCAACGACTTGTGCCTCGTATCGGCGGCGGCATGGTTGCCGCGCATGAAGTACTGATCAATGGTCCGGCTATTCGTAACGTCATTCGCGAAGGCAAGACCCACCAACTCCGCAGCCTGATTCAACAGGGGGCACGTGAAGGCATGGCAACGCTAGAAAAGGCTCTCAGCGAGTTAGTCGCAAGCCGCACGGTGAGTTACGAGGACGCAACGGCACGAGCCAGCCAACCCAAAGATGTCAAGCTCGCGGCGTGACAACATGACGCCAGATGGCGGGAAGCCGAAGCCTCCCGCCATCTGAATAGTTCGGTTGTAGCTAGAGAATTACGCAGCGATACCCGCACAAGCGCCGACACCGGTCAACGTCAGCGTCGTACCCGAGTATGAGATGGTGTACAGCGTTGAGGCTTGGCTCAACAGGCCGCCCGAGGTGAGGTTCGCCATCGTGGGAACGGTTGTCCCACCATTTTGCGCCCGGTACACCTCGACGGCAGTGCGCAACGTGCGGCCGTCTTCCTTGCAGGCACTCGTTTGGCCGCGGTCGCTAATGCCACCAACGGCAAACACCACGACGGCGGCAAGAATGCCGAGGATGGATATCACCACGAGGAGTTCCACGAGCGTGAAACCCTTCTGCGCAAGGTTCTTGTCGTTCCACGATTCGGTCTTGCGAAGTTGCTTCAGCATTTGGATGCCCCTTTCAAAGGCTCTGTTCGGAACCGGCCGAACTGGAACCATTCCATCCCGGCTTTCAGGGTCTCACTCGGCCAAACAAACGAGACCTGAAGCATTCGCCCAAATTTTCGAGACGAGTTGCTACTTGACCTTTTGACCGTTGAGTACGCCGTACATGGCGGAAATCAAGGCCACTGCGACGAAACCAACAATGAGACCCATGAAAATGATCACCATTGGTTCAAACAAGGAAGTCAGCTTCTTCAGCTTGTAGTCGAGTTCGCGGCCGTAATAGTCCGAGATGTTCTCCAGCTGCGTTTCGAGCGTTCCGGTGTTTTCTCCCACCCTCATCATCTGCACTGCAGCGACTGGGAATAGACCGGTGTCGCCGATCGGCCCCGCGAGACCTTCACCTTCGAGCATGCGTTCTTGGGCTTCACGCAAGCCATCTGCAAACACACGATTGTTGGCCGCGGCGATCGCGCCTTGCACCGCTTCGGGAAGGGGCACTCCACCCTTCACCATGGCACCCAAAATTCTGCAGAATCGTTCGATGACCGCGTAGCGAACCACCTCACGGACTAGCGGCAATCGCAGCATCAAACGATCGCGGACGCCGTTACCCTTTTCAGTCCGGCGCATCCACATAACAAAGCCAACAAACGAGAAAATCGCGATTGGTGTTACATACCAAAACGTCTGGAAGAAGTCGGCGACAAACATCAACATCTTCGTGGGTAGCGGCAATTCCGCTTTGAACTGCTTGAAGAACTTGACGAACTTCGGCAGCACAAACGTAGCCATCACGATGACGGTCACAATCGACATCACCATGATCACCAACGGATACGTCAGGGCACTTTTTACTTTGTGGCGAGCTTCGAGATCGCGGTCCATGTAGTCGGCGAGTTGATTCAACGATTCATCGAGCTGACCCGTCAACTCTGAAGATCGAATGATGCCCAAGTAGTACGGGGGGAAGAGCGAGGCATGATCTGCAACCGTTTCAGAGAACGGAATGCCGGCTTCAATGTTGTCGTGCATCTCGCCGAGAATGTTTTGCCAGCGCTTGTTCTCGCTGCCATCTTTGATCACGTCAAGTGCTTCAGTGATCGATATTCCTGAACGCACAAAGGCGCCCACCTGGCGCGAAAAGTGCATGATCTCTTGCGGCTTGATCTTCTTGGGCGCCAACTCCATTTGGAGCAGGGGCTTCTTTTCCTTGATCCCAGCAACCGCAAGGTTCAGCGCAAGTAGTTCGTAGCGCAATGCTTCTTCTGATGCAGCTTCGCGTTGTCCCTTGACCTTCTTGCCGTCAACATCGTTTGCAACATAGGTGTAGATCGCCATGCGAATACTTTCTTTACATTACGTAGACGGTGCGCAGCACTTCGTCGACAGTGGTGGCATCTTCTTCAACCAGTCGCAACGCCTGCTCGCGCAGAGTAAACAACCCTTGTTCCAACGCCATCGATCGAATTTCCTCATGTGACGCACTGTTAACGATGAGGCCCTTCATCTCGTCGGTGATCTTGAGCACTTCGTAGATGCCGACGCGGCCGAGGTACCCCGTGTTTCCGCAGAAGTTGCAACCTGCGCCGTGAAACCATTCGGTCTTGGGATCGCCGTCAGTGGCCTTTTCGTAGAACGCCAATTCTTCAATCGATGGCGTGTAGGCCTCAAAACAGTGCGGGCAAGTCTTGCGAATCAATCGCTGCCCAACCACTCCGAGCAACGCACTTGAAATCAAGAACGGCTCGATACCCATGTCGATGAAGCGGTGCAACGCAGCTACCGAATCGGTCGCGTGGATCGACGACAACACCAAGTGGCCAGTTAGCGCCGCTTGTGTCGCAATGCGAGCCGTCTCAAGATCGCGGATCTCACCAACAAGGATTGCATCAGGGTCTTGACGGAGAATGGATCGCAATCCCGACGCGAAGGTGACGCCGGCTGCCTCGTTGATCTGAATTTGGGTGACGCGAGGAAAGACGTACTCCACTGGGTCTTCGATCGTGGTCACGTTAATTTCGTCGCGAGCGACTTCGCTCAACGTTGCGTACAAGGTCGTGGTCTTGCCGGAACCAGTCGGCCCCGCACAAATCACCATTCCGTAGGGCGATCGAGTGAGCTCTCGGTATTTAGCTGCGGTGTCAAGTGGCATTCCCAATTCCGCGACTTTGTAGAGTGCGCGGCTCTTATCGAGCAATCGCAGCACTGCCTTTTCGCCAAACACAGTTGAAGTCGTCGACACCCGCACATCGAATTCTCGATCACCGACTTTGGTATGGAATTGGCCGTCCTGCGGCCGACGGCGCTCGACAATGTTCATGTCCGCCATCACTTTGATACGCGATACGAGCGATTGCGCCATATCTGCGGGCAGTGTCAACACCTCATGGAGTGCGCCATCAGTGCGAACACGAATCCGAACTTGATCTTCTTGCGGCTCGATATGAACGTCCGAAGCCCGGTCACGTACTGCCTGTTCCATGATCAGATTGACGACCTGCACGATCGGCGCGCTCTCATCGACAGTCGCGCCGATCTCGGCTTGGTCGACTGTCGCCTTACGAGCTTCCGAACGAGCCGAGAACACACGAATCGCATCATCGACTTTGGCGACCGACGTGTAGTTCTTTGCTATCGCGAGTTCGATGTCAGTAACACCAGCGACGACAAGTCGCACTGGGGCTTCGAGACTCTGAATCAACTTGTTTTGAATATCAGGCGCAAGCGGATCGCCGACCGCGACTTCGACGCGGGGCCCGACCTTTTTGACCACGATGGCATGCAAATCCCGAGCGGTTGACTCATCGAGTAGAGCGACGAGGTCAGAGTCGAGATTCTGATGCCGCAAATCGACCACTTCAAGCCCAAGCTGATCCGCCAACACCGTAGCGAGATCGCGTTCTTGTACATGACCGAGATCTACGAGGGTGTGACCGAGCTTTTTGCCTGTGGCCTTTTGCGCGACGAGCGCTTCCTCAATCTGTTCTTCGGTTGCGAGGCCATGTTCTTTCAGCAGGTCACCGATCCGCACGCCGCGATGCTTCGGTGCCGCGTCAGCATCGACAAACGATGGATTTGCGGCGGCGAACGCTCCAGGCGTGGGCCCAAGTTCATCAGCTTTGTCGTGACTGCGCGATCGTTTGAGAGCCATACTCAGTCCGATCGGACTCAATAGCGCCAATCTGAGGGTCCGCAAAGCGGACACGGAGTATTTGAACTACTCGTAATACCCAGAGTGCACATACAGGCAGGGAATACCTTCGGAACGAAACATGGCAACATTGCGTTTGTCGTCTTCGAACGCCAACTTCAATTCGAATCCGTAGTGCCGCAACTGCCAGACACTCGCCTGCTTGAAATCACGCGCCCAGTCGTAGTCCCCCCACGATCGCATCAACAGGAGATCCCAACGGATTTCGTAATGCACAAGCCAATGCACGGTGAGCGGATGGATGCGGTGCGGGCGGGCAGTGAGCAGCACGACCTGAAGCTCAGGATCAAGCAAATCGAGCAAGTGCTTCATTTCTTCAATCACAGGATCATCAATGCACGCATCGAAGAACGCGCGCCAATCCGAATACGGGCCATCGATGAAGTGCTGGCGGCCAGCAGCATCGGCGAGCACACCATCGATGTCAACTACCACCGAGGCCTGGGGGGCAACCGCCTTCGTGCGCCAGGTCCAATTGTCGGGGATAGGACCGCCTGGTGTCGGCTGGATCCAACTCATCAATCCTCGCTGGGTGCGGCACTCAAGTATCGAGACTTAATCGACGCGACGATTGATGGATCTGCCAAGGTAGTCGTATCGCCAAGTTGTTCGTCTTCGGCAACGTTGCGCAGCAATCGCCGCATGATCTTGCCAGAACGCGTTTTAGGTAAGTCGTCGGTGAACAAGATCGACTGAGGCTTCGCGATTGGACCAATCAATTTCGCCACGTGGTTACGTAACTCTTCAACAAACGCGTCGCTCGGATCGTGCCCAGCGCGCAGGGTGACGAAGGCAGCAATCGCTTGGCCTGTGGTGGAATCAGTCTTCCCAACCACCGCAGCTTCTGCGACCGCCGGGTGATCAACGAGGGCGCTTTCCACCTCGGTCGTGGAGATATTGTGGCCCGAAACCAACATGATGTCGTCGACCCGCCCGAGCAACCAGAAATATCCCTCGTCGTCGGTTTTGGCTCCGTCACCCGCGAAGTACTTGCCTTCGAACCGAGACCAATACGTGTCGCGGTAACGCTGTTCATCGCCCCATACCCCTCGCAACATCGACGGCCACGGCCGCGGCAGAGCAAGGTAACCCCCGCCGGGGACACCCACAGTTTTGCCAGAATCATCAATGATTTCGGCTTGAATTCCCGGCAAAGGGAACGTTGCGCTTCCCGGCTTCAACGTGGTGGCGCCAGGTAAAGCGCTGATCATGATGGCGCCGGTTTCGGTTTGCCACCAGGTATCGACGACCGGACAGCGTTCACCGCCGATGGCCTTGTAGTACCAGACCCACGCCTCAGGGTTGATTGGTTCACCGACGCTGCCCAACAATCGTAGGGATGACAAGTCGTGGCGTAGCGGGTACTCATCGCCCCACTTCATGAATGTGCGGATCGCCGTCGGAGCTGTATAGAAAATCGAGACCTTGTACTTCTCGACGGTGGCCCAGAACCGATCTTTATCCGGGTAGTCGGGCGTGCCTTCGTACATCACGCTCGTTGAGCGATTCGCGAGAGGTCCGTAGACGATATAGCTGTGCCCAGTAACCCAACCACAGTCGGCAGTGCACCAGTAGACGTCGGTATCGGGATGAAGATCAAACACGTACTTGTGCGTGTAGGCAACCTGCGTCAGGTAACCGCCAGTGCTGTGCACAATGCCTTTGGGTTTACCCGTCGTGCCGCTCGTATACAGAATAAATAGTGGGTCTTCGCTATCCATCACCTCAGCTGCGCATTCGGTTGCCTGGTCAGCAACAACTTCGTGCCACCAGTGATCTCTGCCTGGCGTCATCACGACATCGTTGCTCGCGCGTTGCAATACCAATGCCTTGGCAATCGTTGGGCACTCGATAAGCGCCTCATCGACAACCGCTTTGAGATCGAACACACTCCCACGACGCCAGGAACCATCTTGGGTAATCAGCGCAACCGCTTGAGCATCATTAATGCGATCCTTCAATGACTGTGCCGTGAAGCCCCCGAACACCACGCTGTGCACTGCACCGATGCGGGCACACGCAAGCATGGCGATAGGCAACTCGGGCACCATGCCCATATAGATCGCAACGCGATCACCTTTTGCCACCCCCAACTGTTTCAGCGCGTTGGCGGTCCTGCAGACCTCAACGAGCATGTCGCTGTACGTGAGCGAACGAACGTCGCCAGACTCACCCTCCCAGTGGAACGCGACCTGTTCACCGTGGCCTGCCGTCACATGGCGGTCAAGGCAATTCTCGCTGACGTTGAGCTTGCCGCCCACGAACCACTTCGCAAACGGCAGATCCCACTCCAAGATGGTGTGCCATTCTTGATGCCAATCGAGCTCGAGTGCCTGATGCGCCCAGAACCCCTGCCAGTCGTGGTCGGCATCGTCGTAAATCTCCGCCGAAGACACCAGCGATTGCTTACGAAACTCCTTACTCGGCGCGAAGGTTCGGCCCTCCTGCAACAGCGCTTCAAGTGCATCCGACATGCAGACCCTCTCAGAAAATCGAACTTGATCGCTGCAAATCTACTAACGAACGAGGCTCGACCAAGATGTTGCCGAAGCGACGCCGTCTCGATGGATGTTCGGCTACCTCTGTAGTCGCAGCACAGCAAACGAACCGAGGCCAGCCTCCTCAGTGAGGACCGATGCCTCGTGCACGATGCTCTTGGCCTTCATCGCTTCGAGATCGCCGACGTGCGCCCGCTCGGCCCAGAGCGCTTGAGCCGATCGAACACGATCTTCGATCCCCAACTCCCGCAACCATTCGGCTTGCGTGACAGGCTCAGCGAGCAGAAACCCACAACGTTGCGCCGCATGTTCTACATACTCCAAGGGCACATCCGCGGTGATGTCGGCGCGTCCCGGAACAACCAAGGGGTCGTGGCCGCGGCGATGCTGATGGTACGTCCGCAACCAATTCGGGCTTCGCGCGACGATCTCATCCATCGCTACGACATAGTCGATAACGAGCACGGCGCCGGTTCGAAGACACCGCGACGCGCTTTCGAACCATGCCGTGAGCGATCGATCAAGTGGGATTCGCGTACCCACTACGGCACCTGCACATGCAACCGCATCATCATCCATCGCGGTGAAGAGCAGCTCGACAGCACCGCCTTCGTCGACTCCAACCCGCGCCTCATGCCACCGCGCACCGTCAAATTCTGCGATGCCGAACGGCAAATTATCGAGAAGCTCGTTGCACAAGATCACGCCGTCGAACCGGCCAGCCGGAAGATCGCCGAGTTGAGCAAATAGCGGGCCCCCACCCCCAATCGGCACAAGGGGATCTTCGCTTTCATCGCCATGAGCACGGCCAAAGGGTCCGAGCACAACTGAAGGATCATCCAAGGCGACCAACGAACGCTGGTGGTCGCGCAACACAGCCGACTTCTCCACCAACAGGTACCGCAGTGCCGCCGCGCAGCGCGGATGAGCACGGGCGATATCACGGGCAAGCTTTCCGCTGCCCGCACCAGCTTCAATCACAACGAACGGATCCGGATTGCCGAGAGCATCCCACTCTCGGTCAATCGCTTCAGCCACTAACGCCCCGAACAACGAACCCGTTTCAACGCTCGTTACGAAGTCGCTCCCAGCACGACCGGCACCGCGGCCGGTAGCAAAGAACCCTTCGTCTCCATAGAGAGCCATCTCCATAAATACGTCGAACGGCACCGACCCACTCCGACGAAGACGGTCAACAAGTTGAGACACCAGTGCAGCATTCCATTTCCCTGGCAGTAACGCCACCTGTGCGGGAAGCGGCCAGGGCTAGCCCAATACTTTGGCCGCAGCTTCGGCCATATCACCGAAGAAACTCGGATATACGCCAACCACCATCACAAGCCCAACACACACCGCGAGCGACGCTCCAAGTGCGCCCGTCACTTGCACTGGCCGCGCATCGTCAGCGGCAGGCCTGAACCACATGGACCGCACAACGTTGAGGTAGTAGTAAGCAGCGATCACCGAATTCACGCCCGCAACCACACCGAGTGTGACTCCCCAGCCACCACCGGCTTCGATGATTGATTGGAACATCGTAAATTTCGCGAACCAACCAGCGAACGGAGGGATACCCGCGAGCGATGCCAGGAAAATCGTCATCATCACAGTGATCACTGGAGAATGCTGAAACAAGCCAGAGAACGACGAGATTTCACCCGATTGCGTGCGCCGCGCCACTGCAATGATGCAAGCAAACGCACCCAAATTCATGGCGCCGTATACCAGCAGGTACACGATGACCGATCGCATCGCACCTCGTGCGACGGCAGCATCGCCGTGAGACTGCGCCAGACCAAACGCGGCGAACGGCACCAACATAAAACCACCCTGAGCCACCGACGAGTACGCCAGCATGCGCACAATGTTGGTTTGACGCAGTGCGGAGAGGTTGCCGAGTGTCATCGAGAGCGCGGCGCCTACCCAAATAATCAACCACCACAGCGACGGCTGCAGCCCGAATCCAAAAAACACGATGTTGAGCATCGCAACGAATCCGCCAGCTTTTGATGCGACCGACAAGAACGCCGTCACGGGCGTAGGCGCCCCTTCGTACGTGTCGGGTGCCCACCAGTGAAACGGCACGGCGCTGACCTTGAATGCAAAACCCAACAAGCTGAGGAATACGCCGAGCGCAAGCACTTTGGAATCTGGCAGCGTGCCGATTTTGGCCGAGATCGCCGCGAGGTTGGTCTCACCGGTGAGCCCGAAAATCATCGACATGCCGTAGAGCATCACCGCGGAGGAAATCGCGCCGATCAAGTAATACTTGATGGCGCCTTCGTTGCTGCGGCGATCGTGCTTTCGGTACCCCGCGAGCACGTAGGTGGGAATCGAGATTGTCTCAAGAGCAACAAACAGCGTGATGAGATCGCGAGCCGAGGCCATCACCGTCATCCCAAGCACCGAACACAACAGCAAGAAGTAAAACTCGCCTTGGTAGTAGTCGCCCTCCGCGATGTAATCGACCGATAACAAAATGGTCACATAGGTCGCTACGAGGAAGAAACCCTTCAATACCAGGGCATAATCGTCGATCGCGTAGGACCCACCGAACATCGGCGCGATCGGATCACGAAACGCAATCACCGCAACCCATGCCAACGACACCAACACGCCGATTGAGGCGATGCGCGAGGTCTGCCACGCCGACCGTTCGGGCAGAATCATGTCGGCGATGAGCACCACCATCACGGTCGCGATCAACGCAATCTCGGGCGAGATCGCGAGGAAGTCAACGTGGGGATTTGCGGAGGTCAGGGCAGCAAACAAAATCAGCCTCCGCTGTGCTCAGACTCGGCGGGGGCGTGGTCGGTGCCGTCACCTTCAGAGTGCTCGGTGCCCGCATCGTCGCCGTGTTCGGCTTGGGGCTCGTGCGATTTTACGGGGGCAGTTTGCGTCGACGGAAATGCCTTCACGATCGTCTTCACGGCATCGTCGGTGGTCTTGAACATCAAGCCGGGAACCACACCAAGTACCAAGATGAGCACAAGCATCGGAAGCCACGCAATCCATTCCGCAGTACCAACGTCGTGAATGTGGTGGTCTTTCCATTCGTCCTTCGGGGTGCCAAAGGCGACCTTCTGCAGCATCCACAGTAGATACCCAGCCGCGAGCACCGTGCCGATTGCGGCAATCACCATATAGGTGCGAAACACAGCAACGTTCAAACCGTCTGCTGGTTGGAATACCGACAAAATGGCCGGGAACTCGCCCCAAAATCCCGCGAGGCCGGGCAGCCCGAGCGATGCCATGGAGCAGAATCCCAGAATCCATCCCATCTTCGGAGCTTGGGTCAAAAGACCACCGAGTCGCGACATCTCACGGGTGTGGAATGTGTGCTGCACCGAACCGGCAATGAAGAACAGCATGCCGGTAATCAGGCCGTGCGCCACCATTCCGAATACAGCAGCATTGATTCCAAAGGCAGTGAGCGACGAAATGCCGAGCATGACGTACCCCATGTGTGCGACCGACGAAAACGCGATCAGGCGCTTCATATCGGTTTGCGCCAAACAGCCCAGCGCGCCGTAGATGATCCCGATAACCGCAAGCAAGCCAATCCAGGGCGCCCAACTCTTCGCGGCTTCCGGCAGGATCGGTAATGCAATACGAATGAATCCGTAGGTACCGAGTTTCAGCAAAATCGCGGCAAGAAGAACGGAACCGACGGTCGGAGCTTCGGTGTGCGCATCGGGCAGCCAAGTGTGGAAAGGGAACATCGGCACTTTGATCGCGAATCCGAGGAACATGCCGCCAAAGATGATCAGTTGCACACCATGGGTAATTCTGCTCTTGTCAGCCGCGATGAGATCGGGAATGTCGAAGGTATTGATACCTGTCTTAAAGTAGATCGCCAAAAACGCGAGCAACATCAGCGCAGAACCGAACAGCGTGAACAAGAAGAACTTGATCGACGCGTATTCGCGATTAGGCCCGCCCCACACACCGATCATGAAGTACATCGGCAGCAGCACAATCTCGAAGAAGATGAAGAACAAAATGAGGTCTTGAGCGATGAACGTGCCGTTCATACCCACTTCAAGTAGCAATATCAGCGCCAAAAACGCTTTGACGTTGTGCGGTTCAGGGAAGTGATTCCACGAATAGATCACACACAACACCGTGACGAATGCTGAGAGCACAAGCATGGGGAGCGAAATGCCGTCGACACCGATGTGGTAGTTGCTGTTGATCACTTCGATCCACGTCTTTTTCACTTCAAATTGAAGCTTCGCAGTGTGGTCATAGTCGAAGTAATACAGCACGTAGAGGGCGAAGCCCAACGTCAACACGGTTGTCGCCAGCGTGACGATTTTGATGAGCTCTTCTTCCACTTTGGGAATGAGCAACACGAGCGCCAGGCCGACGATCGGGGTGAAGGTTGTCAGCGTGAGCACCCACGCATCAAAGCCAGTTGCCATTTGTTTCTCCGTTAGTTGGTGATCACGACTGCGAACGCGACTGCGCTCAGCAAGAACAGAACGAGAAGCGCGTAATACTGCAAACGACCGGTTTGCAGTTTGCTAGATAGTCCGCCGAGTGCGCTCGTACCGGCAGCGGATCCGTTGTAGATGCCGTCAACACCCTTTTGATCGATGTACTTATAGACGAACTTCGCTGCGCCGGCAGCGCCTTTGCCCGTGTAGCGCAACACGTTGTCGATGACGTTCTGATTCACCCAGTACGCCGCCTGTGCGATGGGACCCTTGGTGGCGCCCACGATGACATCGGTATAGAGAACATCCAGGTAGTACTTGTTGACTAACAACTTTTTGCCTGCACCCAACGCGCCGTTGCGTTCGGTGATGTTCTGCCCATAGGCCTTGCGCCAATAAAACAGGTACGCCAGGGTTACGCCGACAACGCCAGCGGCAGTAGCCAAAATTGGGTCGATCCACGCAAACTCAGGGTGTTCCAATATTGGGAAGCCCCTGCTGCCCACATGCGGGTCGACCCACAGCGGGAACTTTTCGAAAATCTCCCAGTGAAATATGTGATGCAGCATCGGAGCAAAGATCCAACCCGCGAAAATCGACATGAACGATAAGAAGTACAGAGGCCCAAGAATCGGGAAGTTGCTCTCGTGCGGCCCGCCATTGGCGTCGTGCCCGTGATCGTTTGACGCCGCGTGCCCGTGATCGTGCCCGTGATCATCGCCATCCGCCGTGTGCGCCGCGTGCGAGTCGTGGGCATCACCGTGATCGGCATGCCCGCCGCGATACTCGCCAAAGAAGGTGAGGTACACACAGCGCGTCATGTACGCAGCGGTCATGACCGCTCCCAACAGACCAACATATTTGAAGAAGGTGTACTCGTTCGCGGAAGCCGTCGCCAGGATCTCGTCTTTCGAAAAGAACCCGGCGGTCAACGGCACACCGATGAGCGCGGCGGTACCGATCATGAAGGTGGCAAAGGTTTTCGGCATGAACTTGCGCAAGCCGCCCATGTCGTTTTTCATGTCGAACGAGTGGTGGGCACCCGAATGGCTCACCGAACCTGCTCCAAGAAACAAGTTGGCTTTGAAGAACGCGTGGGTGAAAAGGTGGAAGATCGCGGCTGACCACGCGCCAACGCCAAGGCCCATCACCATGTACCCGAGTTGGCTAATGGTGGAATACGCAAGCACTTTCTTAATGTCGTTTTGGACAAATGCGAGTCCGGCACCGACCAAGAGTGTCGCACCGCCGACGGCAGCCATCAGGTTGATGCCACCGTCGCCGATGTTGAGACCTTCGTGAAAGATCGGGTAGACGCGCGCACCGAGATACACACCTGCCACCACCATCGTGGCTGCGTGAATCAGCGCAGATACTGGCGTGGGCCCAGCCATCGCGTCCGGCAGCCAAGTGTGTAAGGGGAACTGGCCTGACTTTCCAATAATGGCGAGCAGTAACGCAGCGGCACACCAAAACAACAACGATTTGGAGTTGCCGTCGAGGCTGAGACCAATTGCGGCTTGGTTGACCTGCGTGATGTCGAAGCTTCCGGTGCCCGTGTATCGCTGCACGACGAAGAAGGTCATGATCACGCCAGCAAGCAAACCAATATCGCCGGTACGAGTGGTGAGGAAGGCCTTCAGCGCCGCGTTGCTATTGGGCTTTTCTTCCCACCAATGACCAATGAGCATGAACGAACAAAGCCCAACCAGCTCCCAGCCCACAAGGAGTTGCAAGGTGTTGCTCGCCACCACCAAGAACAGCATCGATGCGCTGAAGAGCGATAGCGCCGCAAAGTAATGATTGAACCGACGATCGCCCTTGAGGTATTCGGTGCTGTAGAAGTGCACCAACAGCGAGATGGTGGTGACAACGAACAACATCATCACCGCGAGGCCGTCGATGTGAATGCCAACGTCGAGCTTGAACCCGTTGTTTTGAAACCAGGTGGTGGAGTGGATAATCGGATTCGCCACGAAACTCGCGTGACCTTCGCCGCCTGCACTCGCGCCTTCGGCTGCGAGTTTGATGCTGCGCCCAAACGCACGGATCGTTTCGACCGCTCCGTGCTCACCACCGGGTTCACCACCGTGTTCGCTGGCGTTGACGTGCGAAATCCATTGCACGACCGTGCCACATGCCAGCACCCACGCTGAGCCAATCGAAGCAAGCCCGATCCACGCCGCACGTTCACCAAATCGTTTTCCGAATAGCAAGATCACGAAATACGAAATCGCCGGGATCAATGGGATCAGCCAGGCATTGTCGAGAAACCAGTAGTGCTTCATGCGATCGCTGCTATCCCTTCAACACGTTGACATCGTCGGGATTCGCACTTCGAAGATTGCGGTAAATGAGCAACACAATCGCGAGACCCACGCCCACCTCAGCGGCGGCAATCGCGAGCACAAATAACGCGAACACCTGCCCAACGGCATTGTTGAGCGTCGCACCGAACGCAACCAAGTTGATGTTGACAGCCACCAACATCAATTCGATACTCGCGAGCACTAGCACGGTGTGCTTACGCGTAATCACCCCGTAAATGCCCGTTCCAAACAGGAACGCAGAAAGTAGCAAGAACTGGTTCAGCATCATCGCGACATCAGTCCTTTCGCGCCATGACTACGGCACCGATGAGTGCGGCGAGCAGCAGCACACCAACAACTTCGAACGGAACTAAATATCCGCGGAATATGAGCTCGCCAACTTCTTTGGTACGCACCGGCTTGGTGAGCGCAACGTTGTCGTTACCCCATTCATCGATGAACGCCCAGGCAATGGTGCCCGAGAACAGCAACGCGGCGACGAGTCCGGGCCAACGCAGATTGTTGTTGAGTTTTTCTTCGGCCTCCATGGGCGCCCGCGTAAGCATGATGCCGAAGAGAAAGAGCACAATCACTGCACCGATATAGACGATGACCTGCACCCACGCAACGAACTCTTGGCCCAAAATAATGAACTGCGCCGCGCCACCTGCCAACACGAGAACTAACCACAACGCGGCGTGCACGATGTTGTCAGTGGTGACGACACGGACCGCACCCACAGCCATGAAGGCCGCGAATATCCAAAAGGCGACGTTCTGAGCGACCACTACTTTTTGGCCTTTTTGACTTCGGCACCAAGCTCGAGTGGTTCGATTTCAGGAACAGTGGCTTCCCACTCACCAAGCTTTTCCATATCGTGGAGCAAGCTTGCGATCGAAAACTCGGAATACTCATATTCCGGGCTCCAGTGCAACGCGTCAAACGGACAAACTTCGACACAGATTCCGCAGTACATGCAGAGCGCATAATCGATATCAAAACGGTCGAGCACCGAAACGGTTCGTTCGCGGCCGCCTTCGCGCCGGGCCGGGCGCTTTTCTTTATGGCCCTCGATGTAAATACACCAGTCGGGACAACTGCGGGCACACAACATGCACACTGTGCAGTTTTCCTCTTGCAGGGCAATGACCCCACGAGCCCGCGCGGTGACCTCTTCTTTTTCGTGTGGGTAGTGCACCGTCACGGCTGGTTTCAACATCGTCTTCAGTGTGACGCCGAGACCCTTTTGCATGCCTTGAATACTGTTGCGGAATGATGCCATTACAGGGCCACCTTCAGCGCGCCGGTCACCAAAATATTGATGAGCGAAATCGGGATCATCCACTTCCAAGCCAGCGATTGCAGCTGGTCTTCACGCAAACGTGGATAGGAGAACCGCGCCCAGAACATCAGGAACGCGACGAACATGATTTTCGCGAACAACACGAGTGGCCCGACCCAGTTAGCAATCTCGCCTTCCACACCGGGGATCGACCAACCGCCGAGAAACAGAGTCGCGGCAAGCCCGGCATAGACGAAGGCCGTACCGAATTCTCCAATGAAGAAAAACAGGAATCGAAAGCCTGTGTACTCGACCATGTACCCGGCGACCAGCTCAGATTCAGCCACCGGCATGTCGAACGGTGGCTGGGTGAGCTCGGCTTGGGCGGCCACCATGAACAGGCAAAAGCCCACGAACTGCGTCAAAATGTACGGCGAGCCAATGCCGCCCCAGCCAAAGATTTCGCCGTCGCGCTGAGCGAACACGATTCCTTGCAGGTTCATGGTGCCGGCCTGTACCACCACACCGACGACGGCAAGAACAAGCGGGAGTTCGTAGGCGATGAGCTGCGCGGCAGCCCGGAGTGCGCCAATGAGTGCGTACTTGTTGCTTGAGGCCCAACCAGCCATCAAGACACCGATGACCGAAAGACTCGACACCGCAAGTGCATAGAAAATACCGACGTCGATACCGCCGATGCCGTTGTGAATCGATCCTGCCACGACAGCGTTGGGGCCAGCCGGCAACACGACGAACATGAGGAAGGTGCTCATCACCACAACTGCGGGCGCCATCTTGAACACGCGCTTGTCGGCGCCCGCCGGGATGATGTCTTCTTTTTGAATGAACTTGATGCCATCGCCAATGAGCTGGAACCAACCGTGGAAACCGCCCGGATCCATTGGCCCAACGCGGCTTTGCATATGGCTCATCATCTTGAGCAAAAACGTGTAACCCAAAACCAACGCGCCGACGGGAATCAGCCCCATCACGATAAGGGTCTTGATGCCTAGGGTGGTTTGCCAGCCACCTGGGAGATCGATAGCGAGGAGATGGCTCATTTGTCGATATCTCCAAGAATGAAATACAAGCTCGCGAGCACGGTAATGACGTCGGGCACGTAGATACCTTGGAGCAGCCACGGCATGATCGAAACGTTGGAGAACGACGCCGTGCGAATCTTCACCCGAAATGGCCCCGTCGCGCCCTTCGAAATGATGTAGTAGCCCATTTCGCCGAGCGGATTTTCGGCGGCGACATACGTTTCGCCCTGGGGAACCTTGATAATGCGCGGGACCTTCGCCATGATCGGTCCGCTCGGCATTTGATCCAGCAGATGCAAAATCATGCGAGCCGATTCCCGAGTTTCTTGGAGCCGTACCCAGTAACGAGCGTAGCTATCGCCGTCTTGGTGCGTCCAAACTTTCCAATCGATTTCGTTGTACGGCAGCAGCGGCTCACCGTCGCGGCGCAGATCCCAATCAACACCACTAGCTCGGATGTTGCTACCGCTCACTCCGTACGCGGCGCCAAGCTCAGCAGGAATGATGCCTATGCCGCGGGTGCGAGCCTGGAAAATCGGGTTGCCGAGCACTAAATCTTCGAAGATGTCGCAGCTGTCGAGCATCTTGCGCATCGTGTTTCGGCATTCAGCAATCCAACCCCACGGCAAATCATCTTTGATGCCGCCGATGCGGTTGAAATTGGGATGGAAACGCCCGCCGGTCGCGGATTCGATGAGGTTCAGCGGGTATTCACGATCGCGGAAACCAAGGAACGCCGGAGTGATCGCACCAACCTGCAAACCCATCTCGCCAAGAAACAACAAGAATGTCGAGATGCGGGCCATCTCGGTGAGGATCGTACGAATGTATAAAGCACGCGGCGGCGCTTCGATGCCCATGAGCTGTTCGGCCGCGGCAATGAACGGCACTTCGTTGGCAAAGCTCGAAAGCCAGTCGATGCGGTTAATCAACGTTGTGACTTGCGGATAGGTACGGTATTCCGTGAGCTTTTCGTAGCCGCGGTGCATATACCCGATCACCGGGTCGGCTTTGATCACACGTTCGCCATCAAGACGCACGACGAGCCGAAACGTGCCATGGGTCGCTGGGTGCTGCGGACCGATGTTGAGCACCATGTCGCCGGTGTCGAGCTCAACGTTGAGATGCGAGTCGGCTAGCGGGCTATAGAGCTTCGGATCGACGTCGAATGCAGTCATCGCTTAGTCACCGCCCTCTTCGTCGTCGACACCGGGCATCGCTTCAACATTGACGAGGCCGGGCCAGGGCTTTACTTCGCGAGCTAGCAACGGGAAGTCTTTGCGCAACGGAAAACCCTCAAATTCATGGGGCAAATACAGATGCCGCAAGCTTGGGTGCCCGTCGAATATGAAGCCGTACATCTCCCAACATTCACGCTCGTGCCAATCGGCGCCCGGGTACACCGAAAACCACGAATCGATGTGGGGAGCACTCTCTTTCAGATCGGCTTTTAAGGTGATGCCGTAACGAGCGACCTTCGTGGAACCAACTCGCGCAAACACCTGAAACCGGCCCGCGCTGCCCGCAACTCCGAACGTCATGTCTTTGGGTTGCACGGGAGCGCTGGTATCGCCCTCGGCATCATCGCCGCCGGCGGCCGGAGTCGGCAACCAGTCGATTCCTGCGACGAATCCCAAATAGTCGAACCCCAGCTTGGTTTTGCATGCCAGCGCGGCCGAAACCCATGCTGCGGGTTCGATTCGAACCACAAGTTCCCGGCCGGCGACTCCCGACTCAATGACGGCATCGGCGCCGACTTCGCCAGTAAAGCGCGCCAACAAATCAGCATGTTCAGCAGAAAGCTCCGCAACGTCGATCGTTACGACTGCGCTGTCTTGGTCAGCCACACTGTCTTGATCGACTGCGTCACCGGGACTGGTTATTTCGTCACTGGCCAACGACGATCGGTTCCCAGCCTTTGCCCTGCCAACGATCGGCCGGGTCTTCATGTTGAATACGTTCTTGCAACATCACGATCGCTTGGATAAAGGCTTCGGGCCGCGGCGGGCATCCAGGGACATACACGTCCACAGGAATGACTTGATCAATGCCTTTGGTAACTGAGTAACTATCCCAATACGGACCGCCGCAATTCGCGCACGAACCCATTGAGATGACGTATTTGGGATCAGGCATCTGTTCGTAGAGCCGTCGGATTGCAGGAGCCATCTTGTCGGTCACCGTGCCCGAAATGACGATGAGGTCGGCTTGACGCGGGCTTGCAGGAAACGGAATGACACCAAGGCGCATCACGTCATAGCGCGGACCGGCGAGCGCCACACCCATTTCGATCGCGCAACAGGCGAGGCCCCACTGAAACATCCACAGCGAATACTTGCGGCTGTAGTTGAGGAGTTCGCCAACCGGCTTCAATGGGCCTTTGCGCAATGCCCCGCTGGTCATTAAGCCCATTTGAGCAACCCTTTGCGCCAGAGGTAGGCGAGGCCCGCGACCAGAATCGCAACGAACACAAAAATTTCAATGAAGCCGAACCAACCAAGGCCGCCTTGGGCGGCGCCATCGGCATTCAGCGCCCAAGGAAATACGAACACAGCTTCGACATCGAAAATGACGAACATCAACGCGTACAGGTAATAGCGGACGTTCTGCTGGCCGAAACTGCCGACCGGGTCAGAACCCGATTCGTAGGTGATGTATTTCTGTGGTTGTGGTCGTGTGGGGCGCAGGAAATACCCAACACCCAACATCGCTCCCACCATGACGAGAGAAGCCAAAACGAAGACCCCGACCGACAAATACTGCCGGTAGTACTCAGTCATCTCGCTAGTGGCAAGTTGGTCGCTTAGTAGCGCGATCACGAGTGGCTCGTTGCCCCCGGCTTGGCGGCATCAGACCCCATGAAGCCGGGACCCGCTGCCTTGTGATGGACGTGTCCGCGGAGTATACGCGGGCCGCTTTTCCCGGTGACGAATGGTGCGATCGTGAAAATTCGCCACACAAATTCCGTCGGCGAAGGTCAAATCGGAACGCGAGGAATTCGTGCCGCGAATACCGGTTATTGCATCAGTATCCGATGCCGATGAATGTGAAGTGAAATGCCACAGCTGCCACCCCGGATCGCGCACCCCGTAATGCATTTTCGCCGCGCCGCCAGTTCCCCGAGCGACCACAACACCGGGCCTAGTCAACCGCGGACTGCGTTCGTATTGTCTGGAGGCGGAAACCAAGGGGTTGCCCAAATCGGCATGCTGCGCGCACTGGTCGAACGCGACATCATCCCCGACGTGGTCGTCGGCTGCTCAGCGGGAGCACTCAATGGCGCCGCGTTGTGTTATGCACCCAATTTAACCGGTATCGCACGTCTTAGTGCAGTTTGGTCGGAGCTCGGCACCAATGACGTTTTCCCAGGCGGCAAGCTCAGCCGAGCCTGGACAGTAGTGCGAAAGGGAACTCACCTCTTCCCGAACGACGGGTTGGCGCAGGTCATCGACCGCGCCACACCGGCACGATCCTTCGCAGATCTTGCGATTCCGCTGCGGGTCATCACAGCAGATCTCGATACGGGAGAAGAAGTGGTGTTTTGTCGAGGCCCACTCGCGCCTGCGCTGTTGGCGTCGGCGGCTCTTCCCGGTGTGTTCCCCGTTATCCAGCATGATGGCCGCCGACTTGTAGACGGCGGAGTCGTCGATTCAGTGCCGCTGTGGCATGCCTTATGCGGCCCCGTCGATCGCGTGTTCGTGCTGAACGTTTCGGCCGGGGTCTCCGATCGACCCATGCGATCGCCGCTCGACGTCGTGATGATGTCGTTTGCCCATTCCCGCAACATGCGCTACGAACTCGACCGGCGCAATGCGGCAGAGAACATCGAGATCATCGAGCTGCCCCGGCCGCTCGATCCTCGTGAACTGTTCGATTTTTCCGGAGCAACCCATCTCATCGAAGCCGCGTACGAACTCTGCGCACCGGCGCTCGACGCGTATCTCAGCGGTCGAGTGATCGCGACACCCGAAGACGCCAACAGCCACCGCAAACTCCGAGTGCGGTTCGCCGGTAAGGGCCGAGGAACGCGACCGCACCCCACGACAGTGGGTTCGTAACCCGGTTCATTGATTCCCTTGTCAAGAGGTCCAAGATCGCAGCAATGATCATCCCCCAAAGGGTAGGCACAGGTAGGCGCCCGAGTTAGAAGCATCGTCGGCGGGTTCGCGGGCGTCTATCCAGTGCTGAACTGCAATAGTTGCGTTGCTTGGCCCGCGACATCGAGGAACCAGTTTGGCATGATGCCGAGTGCGATGACCGCGACTGCGGCGATAAACAGTGCGGTTGCGCTCGCAACATCGAGCTTGATCTTCGGTTCGTCGGCGGCGTGCTCGTCGTGAGTTGAGCGATACATCATGATCACCAGGCGCAGGTAGACGAATGCGCCGATCACTGCGGCCGCCATCCCCACTAACGCGAGTTCGTGTTGGCCAGCATCAACTGCGCTTCGGAAAATCGTGAGCTTGGCAATGAAGCCCCCGGTAAACGGCACGCCCGCTTGGGCCAACAAGAACAACGTCATCAAGCCCGCCAGTGCAGGCTGGCGACGGCCGAGTTCCCTGTAATCACTCAGGTCGTGGCCTATTTCCCCACGCTGGTTGATGGCTTGCACCACACCAAATGCGCCCAACGCCATGAATGCATACACGAGTAAATAGAACAGCGCGGTCGCCGTGCCACCGAGCTTGTTGTCGGCCGAACCTGCGTTGGCGACCTGCACACCAATAAGGATGTATCCCGCGTGCGCCACCGACGAATAGGCCAACATGCGTTTCACGTCAGTTTGAATCGCGGCAGCGATCGTACCTACCAGCAACGAAATCACGGCGAGCCCGTAGATGGCGGGCCGCCAGTCACTCGCGTACGTCGACAACGAACCTGCGAATATGCGCAAGAAAGCTGCAAACGCCGCGACCTTGGTCGCCGACGCCATGAACGCAGTCACCGGGGTCGGTGCTCCCTCGTTGACGTAGGGTGTCCACATGTGAAACGGGGCCGCGGAAATCTTGAATCCAAGGCCCACGATGAGCAACGCAAAGCCCGCGACAAGCAAGCCAGTGTGCTCTACGTTGGTTTCCAACAGATATTTCGCGATACCAGTAATCGAGGTTGTGCCAGTCGCACCGTAGACAAGCGCAATGCCATACAGGAACACCGCAGAGCTGAACGCGCCCAATATGAAGTATTTCAACCCGGCTTCGTGCGACTGCGAGCGCTTGCGATCGAAGGCAGCCAAGATGTACAACGCGATCGAGAACACTTCGAGCGCAACGAACACCAAAATGAGATCGTTGGCGTGCGCCATCACGAGCATGCCGGCGGCGCTCAACAACAGCAACACCAGATATTCGGGCGTTTCGAGGCCTTCGCGCCGCAAATACGATAGAGCCAGCAGCACGCTCAGTGCAGTTGCAATCAACACGATTGCTTGCACAAAGACGGTCATCCCATCGACAGAAATCGCGCCGGCGAATGTGATAAAGGGTTGATTCTTGTTGACGATCTTCCATTCGTTCGCAACGAAACCGCCCGAGACCGCAAGGCCGAGAAATGCCATCGCGACTGAAAGCCCGTAGACCAGCCGCGGTTGCGTCCGCAAGATCGCGCGAGCCAGCACGATCAGTAGCGCCGTAACGAACAACGTGACAACTGGCGCGATGATCGGCCAATCGACCCAAGGGGTGTCGGGGATTTTGGCGGCGAGCAAAAGATTCATCCGTGCTCACCATCTTCAGCATCGGTTTCAGTATGCGAGTCTTCTCCAGGTGACTCGCCACCCGATTCATGATCCTTGGGCGGAACTCGCACTGGTTCTTTGTAACACTCGCTTTCGCGGCCGTCGGCATCGTTGTTCTCGTCAAATTGGTCCGGCTCACACGTCCAGGTTTCGATGTGTGTCATCAAGTCTTTGACCGCGACCTCGCTACGGTCGAACAACGGCTTCGGGTAGAAGCCCAAGAACAAACTCAACGCCAACAACGGCACCACAGTTACGAGCTCACGAAACGAGATGTCTTGCATCGTTGCGTTGTCGCCTTCTGGCTCACCGGTGAACGCTCGCTGGTATGCCCACAACAAATACACCGCGGCAAGAATCACTCCTGCTGTTGCGGCGACGGCCCACCATCGTCGCGTCACAAACGTGCCGACCAACGCGGTGAACTCGCCCACGAACCCCGAAAACCCAGGAAGACCGATCGAAGCGAAGGTCGCAGCAAGAAAGAGCCCCGACATGATTGGCACCGATTTCCACAGACCGCCGAGGTCTGCGATGAGTCGCGTGTGGCGGCGGTCGTAGATCATGCCAACGATCAAGAACAGCACACCGGTGGTGAGACCATGGCTCACCATGGTGAAGATGCCACCCTGCATGCCCTGCGTGGTGAGCGCGAACGTACCCATCACCACAAAGCCGAGGTGCGCCACCGACGAATACGCGATGAGGCGCTTCAAATCGGGTTGCATTGTGGCCACAATCGCGCCGTAGATGATGCCGATCACCGCGAGGGTGAGCATGACGGGCGCAGCCCATACGGCGGCCCGAGGGAACATTGGAATCGCGAGGCGCAGAAAGCCGTAGGTACCCATCTTGAGCATCACGCCAGCAAGCACTACCGAACCCGCGGTCGGCGCTTCGGTATGTGCATCGGGGAGCCATGTATGCAGCGGGAAGAGCGGCACTTTTACCGCAAACGCAATTGCGAAGCCGACGAACAGCAACTTCCCCGTGACCGGCGCGATATTGCCACCGGCGGCAAATTCAGTGAGTTTGCCGATGGCAAAAGTCCAGTCGCCGGTTTCTTGGTGGTACAAGGCACCGAGCGTGAGGATGGCGACGAACAAAAACGCGGAGCCCGCCATGGTGTAGAGGAAGAACTTCGTGGCGGCATACGCATTGTTGCCGTGACCCCACCCGGCGATCAAGAAATACATGGGCACGAGTACAAGTTCGAAGAACACGAAGAACGCAATGAGATCACGGGCGACGAAGACACCGATGACACTCATCTCCAACAACAGCATCCAAACGGTGAAAGCCCGTGGGTTTTCAAGTTTCGCACTAGCAAGCAGGCCGATTGGAAAGAGCAATGCAGTCAGTACCACCATGAACAAGGCGATGCCGTCGATACCAAAGTTGAACGACACGCCTACCGCATCAATCCAGCCGTGTTCTTCAAAAAATTGGTACCCATGCTGCGAAGTCTTGAAATTGAGCAACAAAAACACGGCCATGCCAAACGTCGCCATGGCGGCGACATACCCAATAACGCGTGCGTATTCAGGGCGACGTTTCGGCATCACCATCGCCAACAACGCGCCCGCGAGTGGCACCAAAATCATCGCAGTCAATACTGGAAATGATCTGGTGCCGTGCTCAGTAGAAAACACCGTTTCGGAAAACATGGTGGTCGCTTTGCCTGCGGTATGAGTGACTGTCTCGGTCGCAATCATCAGATTGCCCTCGTCCACATATACGCGAGCAGCATCACCGCGCCGGCCACGATGGCCAACGCGTAGTTGCGAACTAACCCGGTCTGCATTCGGCGTAAACCATCACCGGCTTCCTTCACCGATCTCCCAATGCCGTTCACGGCACCGTCGATAGTCTTGCGGTCGACACCTTCAGCCAAAAACGTCGCGAACTTTGTCGCCGGGCCACTCACGAACTTCGCCAAGCCAATGTCGAGGAAGTATGCGTTTTCGAGTACTCGACTGAACGCGCCAAGACGGGACTCCATAGGGTCGACGCCATCGTCGGGCAATCCCCGTTGGTACATCGCCCGCCCGATCACGATGCCGATGATGCCAACGACAACTGCGCCGACTGAGAGCATGAAACCCGAGCTGAACGAGTCGATATGAATTTCTGGCGCACCCTCGAGCGACGGTTCCAACCAATGGGTCAAGAACTCAAGATTGGGCTGCGTAAACGGTAACGACAAGAAACCGCCGACGATTGAAAGCCCACTCAACACCACGAGCGGAAGCACCATGGTGGTGGGAGATTCGTGAGGTTCGTGCGCATGGTCGGGTTCGGTCGCGTGTCCGTCTTCGCCATGGGCGGGTACGCGGAACCGCTCGTTGCCGTAAAACACAAGCCACACTTGACGGGTCATATAGAACGCTGTGAGCAACGCCGCCAGCATCCCAACGGCCCACAGAGCCTTGCCGGATACTCCTCCGCTAAAGAATGCCTTGGCAAGGATTTCGTCTTTCGACCAGAATCCCGCGAACGGCGGCACGCCCGCGATGGCCAGCCAGCCGAAGATGAACGTGAATCCAGTGATCGGCATGAACTTCTTCAGGCCGCCCATGCGGCGCATGTCTTGCTCGTGGTGCATGCCGTGGATGACTGACCCGGAACCCAAAAACAACAACGCCTTGAAGAATGCGTGCGTGACCATGTGGAACAAGCCGGCGCTGTAGGCGCCAACCCCCAAGGCCAAGAACATGTACCCCAATTGACTCAGCGTGGAGTAAGCGAGCACCCGTTTGATGTCGTTCTGACGAATCGCGACGGTAGCCGCGCCAAGCGCGGTGATTGCACCGACCCATGCCACGACGGTTCCCGCTTGGAGGCCCTCACCGAGATTCGAGAGATCGAAAAACGCGTGCGAGCGGCTGACCAAGAACACACCCGCGGTCACCATCGTGGCCGCGTGGATAAGGGCTGAAACTGGAGTGGGGCCCTCCATTGCATCGGGCAGCCAAATGTGCAACGGCACTTGCGCGCTTTTGCCCATCGCGCCGACAAAGAGCAACAAGGCAATCGCGGTCACGGTGCCATGCGAAATGTCACCGAGTTCGGATGCTCGCCCGAAGTGCACATAGTCGAGTGTGCCGAACTTCGAAAAGATCAGAAACATCGCCAGCATGAAACCGAAATCGCCGACCCGGTTCGTGACAAAGGCTTTCTTGCCCGCAACCGCAGCAGAGTTCTTCTCAAACCAAAACGAGATGAGCAGGTATGAGCACAGACCCACGCCTTCCCAGCCCAAGAACGTCATCAGGAAGTTCGAGCCGAGCACCAATATGAGCATCGATGCCGCAAACAAGTTGAGGTACGCGAAGAATCGAGAAAAACGCGGGTCGCCGTGCATGTACCCGATGGAATACAGGTGGATGAGCGCGCCGATCCCGGTGACGAACAGCATCATCGTGACCGACAACGGATCGACGAGGAAGCCGAAGCTCACCGAGAAATCGCCAGTACCCGCGAACCACTTCCACAGGTTGTACACGTGGTGGCGTTCTTCGCCAGGCTGCGACTGCAGTGCGAAGAAAGTGATCACCGACCACACGAAGCTCAGGCTGATTGTGCCGGTAGCAATCCAGCCTGCCTTCGGTTCGCCGATGCGCTTGCCAAACAGCAGCAGAACAACGGCCCCGAGCGCGGGCGATGCCGGGACAACCCATACAAGGTCTAAGAAGCGTTGCATCTCAGCCCTTCATCAAATCGATGTCGTCGGCGGTAACGCCCTGGCGACGGCGGAAAATAGCCACGATGATTGCAAGACCTACTGCGACTTCAGCGGCAGCGACGATCAGCGTGAAGAACACTGCGGCCTGGCCGGCAGAGTCGTCGAGTGCCTTAGCGAATGTGACGAATGTGAGGTTCACTGCGTTCAGCATGAGTTCCACACACATAAACATCACAATGGTGTTGCGGCGCAACAGCATGCCAGTCGCGCCGATCGTGAACATGACCGCCGCGAGGATGAAATAGTGTTGGGCGCCGATTTCGAACGCTGAAACTGCCAGCATCACGCGGCGACCTCCTCACGACTTGGGCGCGAACTTCTCCGGGCCAATACCACCGAGCCAATGACCGCAATCACCAACAGTGCCGCGGTGACTTGAAATTGCCAAGCGAACTGCGTGAACAACGTACGGGCCATTGGGCGGATGTTGTCGACGTCGCCAGTTGCGCCAGCTTCCTCGATTCCTCTGCGACTTGCAGTTCGTGCGCCCAGTTGCCAATTCGTGACCGTCATACCAATGAGGGCAACCAACGTGCAGGCACCGAGGACGGCACCACCAATGCGCTGATATTTGCGGTCGTCGGCGGCAAGCATTTCTTGGCGGTCGATGCCAAGCAGCATGATGACAAATAGAAACAGCACCACGATCGCACTCGCATACACAATTACCTGGACAATGGCCACCATTGGTGCGCTCAGCGTGAGGAAGAACACTGCGATGACGATCATTGTGGCCACCAAGAACAGCGCCGAATGGACCGGGTTGCGCGAGATCACCACGCCGATCGCACCGGCCAACGCTAGAGCAGCAAGCGCGTAAAACAGCACGGCGTTGACATGAAACGACTCCGTTGCGGCAAGCATCGCGTGCATTAGTGATGCCCTCCCGCGTGCAGGTCGGGGCCGACAGTTGGTGCCGGAGTGTCGACATCGGCGGTTTGACCGACCTCAGGAGACCGCACGCCAAAGCCAAGTTCGCCCGACCAGTTCACACGATCTTCGTAGGCGGCTTGGCCCGACGACGACGTCGCGCGCATCCACGCGGACGTGTGATCGTCTTCACCGCCAGCCCAGTGCTCCCACGGCATGCGCTGCGCGCGCCCTTGGTCGTCGACCACAAGTTCGGCTTTGGTGTAGATGGCGTCCTGGCGATTCGAAAAGCTGAACTCGAACAGCTTCGACTCGGTGATGGCTTGTGTGGGGCACGCCTCGACGCACAAATCACAGTGGATGCAGCGTAAATAATTGATCTCGTACACGAAACCAAACCGTTCGCCGGGGCTCACCGGGGCATCAGGTGGATTATCGGCACCTCGCACGTAGATGCACTTGGCCGGGCACACGCCCGCGCACAGTTCGCAGCCGATGCACTTCTCCATGCCGTCTTCGTACCGGTTCAGCACATGGCGGCCGTGGAAACGCTCTGGTTTCGGGCGCTTCTCGTCGGGGTACAGCGTCGTGACGCGTTTGGCTTTCCCCGTCTCGCGGATGACGACGCCGAAACCCTTCATGAAACCCATTAGCGAAACTCCTCTACCGTCTCACCGGGTTTGGGGACACACAGCATCAATACGCCATACAACACAAGGCAAGCCGTGGCTGCCAGCCCAACGGTGGTGTAACGGTTCCAACCATTTTTCTTGGCGAGTTCGAGCGCGATTTCGAACATGATCCACAAGATTGCTGCCTCAATCAAATACTTCCAGCAAAAGGCCATCAGCTTGTCGTAGCGCATCCGTGGGGTAGCGGCGCGCAGCCACACCGTGCCGTAGGTGAGTGCGATCGTTTTGATCATGAACCAGAAGATGGGCATAAGCCACACGTTGATGAAGTTGTCGGCGTCGATGAATCCCAACGAAGGTCCGCTCGGACCACCCAAAAACAGCGTCGTTGCGATCGCGCACATCGTGATCACATTCATGAATTCGGCGAGAAAAAAGATGGCAAAACGAATTCCCGAGTACTCGGTAATGAATCCGCCCACAAGCTCTTGTTCAGCTTCCACAAGATCGAAGGGTGGATGATTCGTTTCCGCAAGTGCCGCAATGATGAAAATGAAAAACGCGCCGAAGGCGGGGACCAGGTTCCAACCTTCGTAGAACGATCGCCAGTTTTCCCATGCTTGGAGCGACGCGATTTCACGGGTCGAGAGCGTGCCGGTGTGGATAAGTGCCCCGAGAATTCCAAGACCGAAGGCGGCTTCATACGACAACAGCTGCGCGGATGCGCGCACTGAACCAAGCAGCGGGTACTTCGAACCACTCGACCAGCCTGCGAGCATCACTCCGTATACGCCGATACCAGAACACGCCAACACGAACATGGCACCGAACGGCAGATCTACAACTTGAAGCGATGTAGTGCGCCCGAGAATCGTTACTTCGCCGCCGATCGGCACCACACAAAACATCAAGAACGCGGGCATGATCGACAGGTACGGCGCTAAACGAAATACGCCACGGTGAGCACTACTCGGAATGGTCTGTTCCTTGAAGAACAACTTGATGCCGTCGGCCAGAGTTTGCAAGATACCGAATGGGCCAGCTTTCGCCGGGCCGACCCGGTTTTGCATGTCGGCAATCCATTTACGCATGCCCCATATGTAGAGCATGACGCCAACCAACAAGAGCACGAATGCCACAAGCACTTTGATGATGACAACGACCGACGATGTCAACAAGTCGCCGTCCGCGAAGAGCGCCTTGGCGGCACCGAACAGGACGTTCACCGGATTGTCTCCACGCGTACATCGTTTACCACTGCCGCCGCATCGATGAGCGCATTCGCTGCGTTACCTGAGCCCGCAGCGAGCTGCGCGACCCCCGGCTGCAAGCCCTTGATCGCTTGCACCACGATGTTGAAGGCGCCGTTCGCCGAGGCGACATGCACTTCGGTGCCGTTCGGCACCCCGAGGCGTTGAAGATCGGCGGCTGCAACCAACAATTTAGGTACGGTTCGCAGCCCGACCAGCGATGGAGACTCACTCACCGCGCTGCCGTGGTCGTAGAGAGAAACCGAACCGATCAGGCGCAGCGCGTAAGCGTCGCGCCCTGGTAGATCGACCCGCACAGAACCACCGTCCCAACGCAACAGAGCAAAGGCATCTTGCGTGTTCCCGTTCTCAGGCACCGACTCCACGGTGATCTCCGCTTCCACCTTGATTGGCTCCCACGAGACGCCGTCGGGGCCGTCGAGTGTGAGGCCCAAGCCTTTGCGCAATTGCACTTCCGCGTGGTGCTGCGCCACCGGAATACGCACTCCATCGCGCGCTGAACGAAACAGCTGCGCAGACCCACCAGCTAGCGCCGGTGCGACACTCACCAACTCGTTGGTGACTTCATCGACGGTTTCCAAGTCGAAATCGTGACCCAGACGAAACGCAAGCTCGCTGGCGATACGCCAGTCGTCCATTGCAAGGCCGTCGGGCGACACCTTTTGGTTCACTCGTTGTATTCGGCCCTCAAGATTGGTGATCGTTCCAGACTTTTCGCCGAACATCGTGGCGGGAAGCACAACCTTGGCGCGTTGTGTGGACTCGTTGTGAAACCCATCGATCGCAATCACAGTCGGGACGGCGCGCACGGCAGCCTCGGCAAGAGCCCGGTCGGGGAAATCGGCGATTGGATCAGCGCCAATGAGTACCAAGGCCTTGATCTTTCCTTCGAGGGCGGCGCGCAACATTGCTTCGGTGTCGAGACCCGGAGCTTCTGGGATCGCCGACCACTTCGCCGCAACAGCATCGCGGTATTCGATGGTGACGCGGCCTGGAAGAATGCCGGGCGCTAGACCAGCCTCGAGGGCGCCGTGCACATTGCCGCGCCGCAACGCCGAAAGAAATTTCACGTTCGGAAGTTGGGCCAGTGCGGCAACGGCTTGCACTGTGGCGTCACTACGTTCCGCGAGGTTGGCGCGACCTAACACCACAACGATCGTGCCGGCTCGGGCTTTCATCGTGGCTGCTGCCGCAGCTATCACTCCATCACTGGAAGCGCCATTGACTGCTGCGACCAGCTGTTCGGCCCGGGCGCCCTGTTCTCCTGGCGCGGCGGCCAACGCATGCGTTACCTCGCTCGAGAGCCCGTGGGGCGCACACGAAAAATCGATCAACGGCACCCTGAGGTCGAGCGCGGCGCGGCGCAACCGAAGATGCAGCACCGGCAGCGCCTCTTTGAGGTCGGGAGCTAACAACACAATCGCGGCGGCCGAATCGCATTCGGCAATCGATGCTCGCTCCACGCCGAGGATCAGTTCGGCGGGTAGACCGTCACCAAGTTGGGCATCGACATTATCGGTGCCGAGCACGCCTTTGGCGAGCCGCGACCAGGCATACGCGTCTTCGTTGGTGCCGCGGGCACCGCCGATAAACCCGATTGATTCCGCACCGTGGAGATCGCGAGCGGATCGCAACGCGTCCGCCGCAGCATCCAAGGCTTGCGGCCACGAAGCAATGGCCCCATTGAGCAGCGGCTCACGAATGCGGTCGTCGCTGTGCACGTACTCAAAGCCATAACGGCCTTTGTCGCACAACCAGCCATGATTGACGGCGTTGCTATCGATCCCAAGCAATCGCACCAGTCGATTTGAAGAACTCTGCAACGCGCCCCGGCATTGCACCGAACACTGTGTGCAACTGGTTTCGACAGTCGCAAGATCCCACGGGCGGGCGCGGAATCGATACGGCTTTGCCGTGAGCGCGCCGACCGGACAGATCTGCACCACGTTGCCGGAGAAATACGAGGCAAACGGATGATTCGGATGATTCAGCACCTGTGTGTGACCGCCGCGGTCAACAAACGAAATCAGCGGATCACCGGCGATTTCGTCAGCGAACCGTGTACAACGCGCGCACTGGATGCAGCGCTCCCGATCAAGCAAGACAACGTTGCTAATTGGAATCGGCTTTTCAAAATGTCGCTTCTCCTCCACGAAACGGCTTTCACCAGGACCAAATGCAAGCGTTGTGTCCTGCAGTGGGCACTCACCGCCGCGATCACATACTGGGCAGTCGAGTGGGTGGTTCACGAGTAAGAACTCAAGAATGTCATCTTGGGCCTGCTTGACCGCCGGAGTCTCGGTGTGACACACCATCCCTTCGGCAACCGGCATCGTGCATGCCGGAGGAAGCCCGCGTATGCCGTCCACTTCCACAAGGCACATGCGACACATGCCAACTGGTTTCATGCGCTCATGCCAACAGAAACGCGGAATGTACACGCCGTTTTCCTGGGCGACTTTGATCAGCATCTCACCGGGTATTGCCTCGACGGTATTGCCGTCGATGGTTACTGAAACGGTGGTCTTGGTCGATTGCGGCTCCGTTGTCGTCACGCTGGCACTCCCGCGGCACACGCAGCCTCGACCTCAGCGCGGAAATACTTTTGCAAACTTGCGATCGCGCTCACAGGCGACGGCCCAAGTGGGCAAATCGTGGTCTGTGTAAACGGCGCCTTCATCACGTCCGGCGAGATGCCCGCGGAGATGTCGAGCAGCGCGTCCATATCGTTCGGACGACCTTGTCCGTGGCTCATTCGGTATAACACTTTTTCGAGCCAGCCCGAACCTTCACGGCATGGCGTGCATTTGCCGCAACTTTCGTGCGCGTAGAACTTCGCCAGCCTCCACGCAACTAAGAGCGGATCGGTGTCTTCGTCGTACACCATGATCGCGCCCGAGCCAAGTGTGGTGCCGAGCTTTGCCGAAATGTCATCGATGTCGTAGACCTGATCGAGGTGTTCGTCAGAAGCGATGAGCCACTGGAACGATGCTCCGCCCGGCAAGAAAAACTTGAGTTGCTTGTCGCCGCGGATACCGCCTGCGATCCCGAAGATGATGTCACGCAACGTCATGCCAAATTCGAGTTCGTATACGCCGGGATTGTTGACGTGGCCGCTAATCGCCGCGAGCCGCGTGCCCGTTGAACGATTAACACCGAGGTTCGCGTACTGCGCACCACCCATCTTGAGAATGTGGGGAATCGTGCAAACGGTCTCAACGTTGTTGACCACGGTTGGTTCTGAATACAGCCCGACATGGATCGGAAGCGGGGGCTTAATGCGCGGCATTCCGCGCTTGCCCTCAAGGCTTTCGATTAACGCGGACTCTTCACCGCAGATGTAGGCACCCGCACCTCGATGCACAACGATTTCGACATCAAAACCGGAGCCAAGAATGTTGCTGCCCACGTATCCCGCAGCGCGGGCATCGTGCACGGCTTGTTCGATCCGGTCAGCGCCAAGTGCAAATTCGCCACGCAAATAGATGAAAGCACGGTGGCTGCCGATGCGATAGGCCTCAATGCACACGCCTTCAATGAGAGCGTGAGGGTCGCCTTCAATGAGCAAGCGATCTTTGAATGTTGATGGTTCGCCTTCGTCGCCGTTGATCACCAAATGCCGCGGCAAGCCATTGTCGGGCAACGATTCCCACTTAATAGCGGTCGGAAAGTTCGCGCCGCCACGGCCGCGCAAGCCTGAGGCTTTGACTTCGTCGTGAATCCACTGAACATCCGCGCGGCGCAGCACTTCTTTCCATATTTCATAGGCACCATCTGAGGTCGCACGCTCAAAGGTGTGCGCATCGTCGGGAAACTCGCGCACCCTGCGCGAAACAATGAGAGTCTCTCGCACCTCTTTGCGGGCTGGGGTCTCGACTGCTTCACTCATGCGTGCACCGCTCCGCCACTTACACCACGCGCCACAAGGCGACCAGCTTTGTAATCCTCAACAACCTGCTCGGCAGATTCCGGTGTGAGGTGTTCGTGGTATTCGTAGTTCACTTGCATTGAAGGCGCGTTTCCGCAGGCAGCAAGGCACTCGACTTCTTCCACGAACACGTCGTTGTCGTTGGCGTACTTGTGTTCAAGGTGTTCCAACACTTCGGGGCCGCCGACAACCAGGCACGTAACGTTGGTGCACACCGACACTACGAAATTGCCGCACGGACGCCGTTTGTACATCGTGTAAAACGAGCACACACCTTGCACGTCGGCTGCGGTGGTGTCGCAATAGTCAGCAATTTCGTCCATTGCGTCAAGACTCAACCAACCATCTTGGTCTTGGGCTAGATGCGCGAGCGGCAGGATCGCAGAATGCGCCTTCGGATACTGCGCAACGATTTCTACGGCACGCTTCTTGTTCGCTTCAGTAAACATGACTTAGCGATCCACCTCACCCATAATCGGGTCGATCGACGACACAATTGCCACCGCGTCAGCGACCAATGCGTTTTTCACCATTGGTCCCATCGCCTGCAAGTTGTAAAACGACGGCCCACGAATGTGCATGCGCACGGGCTTCGCGCCGCCATCGCTCACCATGTAGCAACCGATTTCACCGCGCGGGCTTTCCACTTGCGCGTACGTCTCGCCAGCTGGAACTTTAAAGCCCTCGGTGAACAGTTTGAAATGATGAATCAGTGCTTCCATCGATTCGTCGATACGCGCACGCGGCGGCGGGGTTACCTTGCGATCTTGGCTCCGGTAGTCGCCCTTCGGCATCTTCGCCACGCATTGCTTCACGATCTTGATCGACTCGCGAATTTCTTCGAGGCGGATCTGGTATCGGTCGAACACGTCGCCGTTATCGGTGTAGATAATGTCGAAATCGATGTCTTCGTACGCGAGATACGGCTGCGCTTTTCGCAAATCCCAGGCGAATCCGGTGCTGCGCAGCACCGGGCCGGTAATCGAATGGGCAAGGCACTCTTCAGTGGTGATTGTGCCAACACCTACCGTGCGCTCGCGCCAGATTGGGTTTCCCGACAACAGCGTGTCGTAGCTATCGACGCCTACCGCCACTTTGTCGAGAGTCGCCAACGTTTCTGCCTGCCAATTATCTGGAAGGTCGGCGGCGACGCCACCCACGCGAATGAAGTTGTGATTCATCCGCAAGCCCGTAATGATCTCGAGCAGCCGCAGCGCTTCTTCGCGCTCGCGCCAGCCGTAGAGCATCATGGACACGGCGCCGAGGTCCATCCCGTTTGTGGCCTGAAACAACAGGTGTGAAGTAATACGATTGAGTTCGACGAGCATCATGCGAATCCACGTTGCCCGCTCGGGAATTTCGAGACTGAGGAGTTGCTCGGCCGCGAGGCAGTACACCAACTCGTTGGACAGCGGCGATGCATAATCCATGCGGGTCACATTGGTGCAGCCCTGCACAAAGGTGAGTTCTTCACCCGTCTTTTCCATTCCGGTATGGAGGTACCCAATCACAGCTTTGGCGCGCACCACCTCTTCGGAATCCAGTTCCATCATGATGCGCAACACGCCATGAGTAGAAGGGTGTTGCGGACCCATGTTGATGATCATGGTGTCCCCGAGATCATCATCGGGCCAAGGCGCACCGGTCATCACAATTTCTTTCGAGGAGCCGCGGAGCTCCTGTTGTGACTCGGCAGTTTGATACTGCAATCGCTGGGTTTCGGGGTCGTTGAGAAGTTCGCTCATCGGGGGCTTGGATCTCCCTTGAACGTCACCGGCACGCGCGCCGGTGCATAGTCTTTTCGCAGCGGATGCCCTTCCCAATCATCGGGCAACAAGATTCGAGAGTGGTCAGGGTGACCCTCAAATTCAATGCCGAAGAGGTCGAATGTTTCTCGCTCGGAGAAATTCGCGCCAGGGAATACGGCGGTGATGCTCGGCGCCGTTGTATCCGAATCGGAAATTTGGGCAATGGTCCGGATTCGGCGATTGCGGGCGTGACTCAAGTACTGGGTGACTAATTCGAAACGCTCTTGGGTAACCCCCGGGGCACAGTGGCGCACCGCATCTGCAACATGATCGACAGCACAAATGTCGATCAACATCGTGAATCGTTCTTCGTCGCGCAAATACTTGGCTACCTCAGCTTGGTGTGCCTTGTCGATGTAGACCACTGCTTGTCCGAGGCTTTCGAAGAACGTCGAACCCGCGAAGCGCTCGCACAGCGCGGCTGCGACCGCATCCGAGGGCACTTCGAGCGGAGTTTCAGGCTCGTGATCTTCTTCACGAACTGCGTCAGTCATCGCGGCAAAAGCTTTCGAAAGAGGCGAACAGGATCAAACAGATACGGGAGCGGGCGGTTGCAGTTGGTATTCAGCACCACCGGTGGTGCTCGCAGTTCGGCGCCGCATGAGCTCGCCGTTCTTGATCATTTCGTGCAGGGTAATGATCCCATGCAACAGCGTTTCGGGGCCAGGAGGGCACCCCGGCACATAGACATCGACGGGAACGATTTGATCGACACCTTGGACGATCGCGTAGTTGTTGAACATTCCGCCACTGCTGGCACACACTCCCATGGAAATCACCCATTTGGGTTCGACCATCTGGTCGTACACCTGGCGAAGCACCGGCGCCATCTTCTGGCTGACCCGGCCCGCGACGATCATCAGGTCGGCGTGGCGCGGACTCGCCCGAAAAGTCTCCATGCCGAAGCGAGCGATGTCGTAGTGCGGAGCGCCAGTGGCCATCATCTCAATTGCGCAGCAGGCCAACCCGAAGGTGGCGGGCATCACTGAGTTGCGACGGGCCCACTTCACGAGATCTTCAATCTTGCCAGTTGCAAAGCTGTGCGGAATCGCTTCGAGCCCTAGGTGTGGAGGCATTACGCAGCTTCTCCTGGATTTGATTTTTTGGCGTCGGAAGGATCAAGCATTGACACCTTCGACCGCAGCACCGGGGCCAGCTGGCGCATACCCTCGACGACCTGTTTCGGCCCCCAACTCAGCGCACCGACCGACAATAGGTACCCAAAGGGCACCAACAAACCCGCTACGTAGATGCCCATGAGGCCCAGGCCATAGGCGCCAAGGTCCTTGAATACCGTCGCGAATGGGTACAGGAACACGATCTCAACATCGAGCACGATGAAGCTCATCGCAACCAGATAAAACTTCACAGGGAATCGCTCGGTCGGCTCGGATTCAGGGACGATGCCGCACTCGTACGGGGCCTGCTTGGCGCTATTGGGGCTACTCGGTCCTAACGCCTCAGAGGCGACAAACGACAGAAACACGAACGCGAACACCACGCCGATCATGACCAGCAGTGGGAGGTAGATGATCACGTAGAGGTCACCTCGGCGAACAGTGTGTCGGCGCGAATAGGAAGTGACCGGAAACTACTGCGTTCGCTGGGTCAAGCCCCAACTTTGACGACGCGGTCGCCAGTGTAAATGGGTTCCGATCAACGCCTGCGGGGCGTTTCTGGGGCGGGCTGGGAGGCTACGTGCGACGCCGCCAGCGAAGCTGGTGGTCGCCACAACGCCCTGTTGGCTGCTTGATCGGAACCCAGAACTTTTCCTCTCCGATGGGCGGGGCGCACCGTCGGTGAGGACACCCATATCTACGACACATTGCGCGCGATTCTTGAGTATGAATCTCACTCTCTGTGGTATTCGGGTTCGAGCGAAGTAGTAGTGAGGTCGTTATCCTTGCCATCGTGAACCTTGCCGAGATTCTGCTCGCATCCGGAGACGCCACGGCACCCTGCCTCATTGGTCCCGACGGCTCGGTCCATGCCACCTATGGCTCGCTGCGTTCGGACGTGGCAACTCTTGCCGCCGACATCGCCGCAAATACTCAAGCTGGCGACCGAGTCGCCTTTGCAATCCCAAACTGCACCGAATTTGTGATCGCGTATCTCGCGATCCTCTACGCAGGCCGGATTGCCGTCCCCCTCAATCCGTCGGCGCCACGCGCCGAGATCGACCGCGAAATCGCGGTTGTCAGTAGCTCGCTGCGCCTCGATGTTGCCGCGGTGCGAGAGGTACTCGACAACGGCCAGGCGCTCGAATTCACCGCGGTGGAACAAAGCGCCGACAGTGTCGCAGTGTGTTTATTCACTTCGGGCACTGCCGGGGCACCGAAAGCAGCGATGCTCACGCACGGATCGCTACTCGCGAATCTCGAACAGGTTCAAAGCGCCCCCGGCCTCGCATTTCAACGCAACGACATAGCACTGGGTGCACTGCCGCTGTTTCACATCTTTGGCCTGAACGTTGTGCTGGCCTTGGCGCTGAAAGCCGGCGCCGCACTTTCGCTTGTAGAAGCATTCCACCCCGCTGAGGTCGCGCAACAAATTGCTACGACCGGAGTCACAATCGTTGCTGGAGTGCCCGCGATGTATCAAGCATGGCTCGCAGTTGCAGGCAAGCTCACCGACAATCCGTTTGCGAAGGTACGCCTCGCAGTTTCGGGTGCAGCTGCGCTTGACGAGCGAACCCATCAAGAATTCGCGACCCGTTTCAACGTCAACGTCTACGAGGGTTACGGCTTGACGGAAGCATCGCCCATCGTGTCGACAACTGCTGTAGATCAAGCGGTTCGAAGCGGTTCAATTGGCCCCGCACTTCCTGGGGTTTTAGTACGTCTGGTCGATCGCGACGGCGCAGACGCCCTCGCAGACGATCCCGGTGAAATCTGGGTCAAAGGTCCAAACGTATTCGCCGGTTATTGGAACGATGACGCCCAGACCAGCGCCGTGCTCACCGACGATGGTTGGTTGCGTACCGGCGATATCGCGGTCGCAGATGCAAACGGTTGGCTCACCCTCGTGGATCGCAGCAAAGACCTCATCATCGTGTCGGGCTTCAACGTCTACCCGGCTGAAGTAGAAGACGCGCTGTGCCACCATGACGCAGTTGAGCATGCAGCGGTGGTGGGCGAACCGGATGAGCGATCGGGGGAGCACATCGTTGCCTTCATCGTCGTACGTTCTGGCAACGACGAACCCACGCCGACCCAACTCATTGCTCACCTGCGTCGACGCGTCGCCCGCTACAAAATCCCCGCCCGCTTTGAGTTCGTGAGCGAACTACCCCAGACATTTGCGGGCAAAGTCGTGCGGCGCGCGTTGCGCAGCGATACCACCACGATGTCGGCATAAAACTCCGACATCTGCTGCCCATCGCCAGTGTGCTTCACTTCGAGAAAGCATTCACAAGCTCGGTACCCTCGGTGTTTCCTGAGATCAACAAACCGGCAAGGAGCACCAGTGGGCCACAATGGAAGACGGCGAATCCCCGAAGCGACCGTCGCTCGCCTGCCGCTGTACTACCGCTCGCTCATCGACTGCAACGAGCGCGACCTTGCGACGGTTTCCTCCGACCAACTCGCGGAGCTTGCAGGAGTAAACGCCGCCAAAGTGCGCAAAGACCTTTCATACCTCGGGTCGTACGGCACGCGAGGGGTGGGTTACGACGTCGAGTACCTACTGCATGAGATCAGTCGCGAACTCGGTCTTACCCAAGATTGGCCCTGCGTCATCGTTGGTGCTGGCAATCTGGGCGCAGCCCTCGCGAATTATCGCGGGTTCGGCGCACGCGGTTTTCGGATCGTGGGATTGGTGGACGACGCCTCCGACAAGGTCGGCCAGACTGTCGGCGAACTGACCGTTGAGCCAATGCACACGCTGGCCAACATGGTGAATGAACGCTCGATATCCATTGGCATTATCGCCACACCTGCGAGTGCAGCGCAACCCGTGGCCGATGCGCTCATTAGCGCTGGTATTCGGTCAGTACTGAATTTCGCACCAGCCGTCATCTCGGTGCCGCCCAACGTTTCAGTGCGAAAAGTTGATCTCGCGACCGAGTTGCAGATCCTGAGCTTTTATCAACTGCGCGGCCTCACGTCAGGGCCTGCGCTCGTCGTCGATCGGCCCGCGTGACCAACGACCGACCGTCGTTGATCGGGCTCCCGGTCAACCTGCTCTTGCAGGACCGTCCGGCCGTGGTCGTCGGCGGAGGACGCATTGCGGCCCGCAAGGCCGCGTCGCTCATCGAAGCCGGCGCAGTGGTCACAATCGTCGCGCCCCAGATTTGTGACGAAGTTCGATTACTGCAAGTGCGTATAGTCGAGCGCGAGTTCCAACCCAGCGATCTCGACGAGGCTTGGTACGTGGTAACTGCGACCGATCAGCCGGCGGTGAACAACGCTGTATTCGAGGCGTGCCAGACGCGCCGCACATTCTGCAATAGCGCAGACGATCCCGCCAACTGTTCAGTGACGCTCATGTCGGTCGTTCGCCAAGGCGACTTAGTCGTCGCGATCGGAAGCGGCGGCCGATCGCCGGCTCTCGCCACGTGGTTGCGTCAACACGTCCAATCCGAAATGGGTCCTGAGTATTCGACCTTGCTCGAAATACTCTCTACAGAACGCGAAAAAATACGCTCAGCCGGTACCAGTTCAGAAGATGCCAATTGGCAAAAGGCGTTCGAATCCGGCATCGTTGATCTTGTGCGTGCTGGTCAACTCGCCGAAGCCGAGGAGTTGTTGCGGTCATGTCTGTAATCGTTGTTGGTCTGAATCACCGCACCGTGCCGGTTGAACTACTTGAACGAATGGCCGTGGCGGATTCGCGCCTCAGCAAAGCACTTCACGATCTTGAAAGCCGAGAACATCTTCTCGAAGTCGCAGTGCTTTCCACCTGCAACCGCACTGAGATTTACGCGTACTGCTCGCGGTTCCACTCAGCAGTCGGTGACATCGTCGAGTTCCTCGCTGAATACTCCGGAGCGCATCCCGAAGAATTCAACGAGCATCTCTATACCTACTACGACGACGCTGCGATTTCGCATCTCTTTTCAGTTGCGGCCGGCCTCGACTCGATGATCGTGGGTGAAGGCGAGATCTTGGGACAGGTGCGCTCGGCATGGACAGCCGCCGAACGCGAAAAGGTCAGCGCGACGTTGCTTGGTTCTGCATTTCGTCATGCCATCGAATCAGGTAAACGAGTTCGCACAGAAACCGAAATCGGTCGCCACCCGGTTTCGATTTCGTCGGCTGCCGTCGCGGTCGCTGCGGAACGGCTCGGTGGCCTCGAGGGTTGTCGGGTACTCGTTATTGGCGTTGGTGAAATGGGCGAAGGTATGACCATCGCAATCTCATCGCGCGGCGTCGCGGATATTTGCATTGCGAACCGCACGGTGGAGAATGCTTCGGCGCTCGCCGAACGAGTCGACGGGCGAGTAATTCCGCTCACCGACATCGCTAACGAACTTGAACGAGCCGACGTTGTGCTTGCCTCCACAGGAGCGTCGGAAGTGCTCATTGAGCGCGGAGCAGTCGAGACGATTATGGCTCGTCGAAGCGACCAACGTATGTTGATCGTCGACGTTGCACTCCCGCGCGACATCGACCCCGGAGTCGGAGAAATTCCGGGCGTCACGCTGTTAGATATCGATGATCTCAAGGGCTACGCCCAACGATCAACGGAACGGCGGCGCGCAGAAATCGGCAAGGCCCGCGAAATTCTCGGTGCTGAGATTGAGCGCTACCGCGAAGAGCGAGCGGCACGGATGGTCGCACCAATTGTGACGGCATTGCATCGGCGCGGGGAGGCACTCCGCACCGCGGAACTCGACCGGCATCGCACACGACTCACGGAGCTCGACGAACAGACGATGCAACTCGTCGAATCTCTCACACGCGGCATCGTGAACAAACTGCTACATGAGCCAACCGTACGCGTGAAAGACAATGCTGGCACCGACCGAGGCGACGTCCTCGCCGACGCGTTGAGTACGTTGTTCGATCTCGACGCAGGGATGATCGAGCCCGAGGCGTGACCACGCTGCGCATCGCGACGCGAAGTTCCCAACTCGCCCGTTGGCAAGCGAACCGTATCGCCGATCTTTTACGCAACGGCCAAGAGATCGAAGTTGAGTTGGTGTTCATTTCGACACAGGGCGACGAGCACCGCGATGTGCCCATTCATTCGCTTGGCGGCATAGGTGTCTTTGTCAAAGAAGTCCAACAAGCAGTAATCGACCAAAGAGCAGACATCGCCGTGCACTCGGCCAAAGACCTCCCTTCGACGACGGCCACGGGCCTCATACTTGCGGCGATTCCGGAACGCGCTGACGTGCGAGATGTCCTGATCGGATCCCGACTCGATGACATTCGAGACGGCGGCGTCGTGGCCACGGGATCCGTGCGCCGACGCACCCAGCTGAGGGCACTGCGGCCCGATCTACAGTTCGCCGAGCTGCGCGGCAACATCGACACCCGAATCCAGCGTGCGAAAGATTTCGATGCGATCGTGCTCGCCGCGGCAGGCCTTGATCGCCTGGGACGCGCAGAGACAATCGCGCAGCGTCTCGACGTCGACGCCATGATGCCGCAGGTCGGTCAGGGCGCTCTCGCCGTCGAATGTCGAAGCGACGACAGCGCCACCATCGAGCGACTCCTGAAGATCGACAACGTCAAACATCACCGCTGCGTCGACGCCGAACGAGCATTTTTGGCAGGCATTGGCGGTGGTTGTGATGCTCCAGTCGGCGCGTACGCGACGATGCATGGCGATGAATTTTCGCTCGACGCGATCATCGCCAACACATCGGGCGTTATCCATCGGGTGCACACCACCGGCAACGAACCTGCGGTCGTCGGCAGTGCTGCGGCGACAACACTGCTTCGGTTTGCTGGCGCGACATGACCGTTTACCTCGTTGGTGCAGGCCCAGGAGACCCCGGTTTGTTCACTCGCAAAGGCGCGGCGTTGCTCGAGCGCGCCGACGTAGTTGTGCACGACCGCCTAGGCACCGCTGAGCTCTTACCCCTCGCGAACGCCAACGCGAAGCTCATCGATGTGGGCAAGGCGCCGGGTCGAGCCGCCATGAACCAACCAGAGATCAACGCGGTGCTGGTGGAATACGGCCGTTTCGCGAACTGCGTTGTTCGACTCAAAGGCGGCGACCCCTTCGTGTTCGGTCGTGGCGGCGAAGAAGCCGACGCGCTGCGAGCCGCCGGAGTGGCGTACGAGGTCGTTCCTGGTGTCACCAGCGCTATCGCCGCGGCCGCCTACGCCGGCATACCCGTGACTCACCGAGGCGTTTCGACCCACTTCACGGTGGTGACTGGGCACGAGGACCCGGCGAAAGGCACGACCGACACCGATTGGGACGCGCTCGGTCGAATCGGCGGGACTCTCGTCATTCTCATGGGCGCCGCCCACATCGCAGACATCGCCGCGCGTCTCATCGCGGCCGGGCGCAGCCGCGACACACCGGTCGCCGCAATCCGCTGGGGCACGACCGCCGGGCAACACACCATCCGTACCACGCTCGCGCTGGCAGGTGCCGCGGGAATCGCTTCGCCATCGGCCATCGTGGTTGGCGAAGTGGCCGCGCTCGATTTCGGTTGGTTCGAGCAACGCCCGCTGTTCGGCACGAAAGTTGTCGTGACGCGGGCCCGTGAACAAGCGAGTTCGCTCACCGTCCGCCTGCTCGAACTCGGCGCCGAGGTGATCGAGCTGCCATCGATCACGATGCGGCCCATTGAGTTCATCGTTCCCGATCTTGCGTCGCTGGAGTGGATCGTGTTTACATCCGCGAACGGCGTGAATCACTTCATGCGCCGCGGCCTTCAGGCTCATGGCCTTGATGCGCGAGCGCTCCACCAAAATCACATTGCCGCAATCGGGCCTGGTACCAGCGACGCGCTAAAACAATTCGGAATCGTTGCCGATCTTGTGCCCGAGCGCTTCATTGCCGAATCGCTCCTGTCGGTATTTCCGGATCCTTCGGTGCCTCAAGCAACTGCTCTCATTGTGCGCCCAATCATCGCTCGTGATGCACTGCCCGACGGATTACGCGAGCGCGGCTACAACGTCGACATCTTGGGGGTATACGAAACAGTCCGCGCCGATGCCAACCCTCAAGACCTTGACGCCGTCCGCAGCGGTTCCGTCGACGTGATTACGTTCACCTCGTCATCGACGGTCTCCAAATTCGTCGAACTGGTCGGCCCGATTCACAGCCAGCGCCCCACCATCGTCTCTATCGGACCACGGACCTCTGCCGCTGCTTCTGCACTAGGTCTGACAGTCGGCGTCGAAGCCGATCCTCACGACATCGACGGCCTCGTCGCCGCCGTGGTTTCGGCAGTGGCGGCGCGGCGGTAGCCAAGATTCGAAGCCGCGCTCATAGCATCGGTATCTATGGCATTCCCCGAGCAACGTCCACGCCGCCTGCGTCGAACCCCTGCGCTGCGACGCCTGGTTTCACAGACATCGTTGAGCGTCAACGATCTTGTTGCACCACTCTTTGTCAAAGAAGGCATCACCGCTGCAGAGCCTGTGATCTCAATGCCAGGAGTTTCGCAACACACAATCGTGTCTTTGCGTGCGGAAACCCGCGCTCTGGTTGCGCTTGGAGTTCCTGCGATCATGTTGTTCGGCGTGCCGCAACACAAAGACGCACTCGGCACTAGCGCCGACGATCCGAATGGAATTGTGCAACTTGCGATCCGAGCATTGAAAGACGATCATGGCGACGACCTAGTTGTGATGGTCGACAACTGCCTCGATGAGTACACCGACCACGGCCATTGCGGAATCCTCACTCCGGCGGGCGCAGTCGACAACGACGCCACGTTGGATCGCTACGCATCCATCGCGATTGCACAGGCACAGGCCGGCGCAGATGTCGTGGCGCCATCGGGCATGATGGACGGGCAGGTGGGTGCGATACGCGCCGCATTGGATGCCGTGGGAGCCACCGACACGACGATCCTGGCCTACGCGGCAAAGTATGCCTCAGCGTTATACGGGCCCTTTCGTGATGCTGCCGAATGCGCTCCGAAATTTGGTGATCGCAAGAGCTATCAAATGGATCCCGCAAACGCACGAGAAGCGATCGATGAAGTGGCACTCGATCTCAATGAGGGCGCCGACATGGTGATGGTGAAGCCCGCCCTCGCATACCTCGACATCATCGCCACACTCCGCAACGAGTTCAGCGCGCCACTTGCCGCCTACCACGTCAGCGGCGAATACGCGATGGTGCAAGCTGGCGCGCAGCTGGGTTGGATCGATGGCGACGCTGTGGCTATGGAACACATGCTTGCAATAAAACGCGCGGGCGCAGACATCGTGATCACCTACTTTGCGCGCCGCGTCGCCGAACTGCTCCAGTAGTGTCAATGCCAGTGCTGCGATGACACGGCCTCAATAGGAGCCGTGGCGCTGTGCTTCGTAGGATCGATACATGAATTGGTTCGATCGTGCGCAACAGGTGATTCCTGGCGGAGTGAACTCACCGGTGCGGGCATTCGGTTCCGTCGGTGGCGAACCTTTCTTCACTGCGTCGGCGCAGGGTGCGTACCTCACCGATACCGACGGCCACCGTTACCTTGATTGGATTCAATCCTGGGGCGCGGTGATCTTGGGTCACGCGCAACCTGCCATCGTCGCCGCAGTCCAACGCGCGGCGGCGCTGGGAACGTCATTCGGTACTCCCACTGCGGCCGAGGTGCAACTCGCAGAATCGATCTGCGACCGAGTCGCATCGGTCGACAAAGTGCGGCTTGTATCGTCGGGTACCGAAGCGGCGATGACCGCAGTGCGACTCGCACGCGGCGCGACCGGCCGAGACAAGATCGTGAAATTCGCTGGTTGCTACCACGGGCATCTGGATTCGCTGCTGGTAGCTGCGGGTTCTGGGCTCGCGACCTTCGGCCTGCCGGGGTCGGCTGGTGTCACCGTCGGCACCGTCGCTGACACCATCGTGCTTCCATACAACGACATCGAGGCGTTGCGATCGCTGTTTGACGATCATGGCTCGGCCATCGCGGCGGTTCTGGTCGAGCCGATCGCAGCAAACATGGGGCTTGTGGCGCCGCAACCTGGCTTTCTCGAAACAATCCGCGAACTCTGCACCGCGCACGATGTGGTGTGTGTATTCGACGAAGTCATCACCGGATTTCGCGTCGCACGCGGCGGCGCGCAAGAGCTCTTTGGCATACCCGCGGATCTCACGATCATGGGCAAAGTGGTTGGGGGCGGGCTGCCGCTCGCGGCCATCGGCGGACGACGCGACATCATGGATCATCTTGCGCCGATCGGCACGGTGTATCAAGCAGGCACGTTGTCTGGGAACCCACTGGCGACGGCGGCTGGCTTGGAAACATTGGAGCATCTCACCGACGCGGCGTACGACCAGCTCGGCCGCACGGCTGAGCATCTCGCAGACTCGCTCGCTGATGCGTTCGAATCGGGCGGCGCAGATACCCAAATAACGCGCGCGGGCACGCTGGTCGGGATGTTTTTCAGTGCGACACCAATTCGAAATTACGCCGAAGCGCAGCAGGCCGATCATCAGCGCTACGCAGCTTGGTTTCATTCCATGCTCGGCGCCGGCGTATACGTCGCGCCGAGTGGCTACGAAACCATGTTCCCAGGCCTCGCGCACTCCAGCGAAAGCATTGAAATCACCGCAGCAGCGACACGAGACTCGCTGCGATGAGGGCTAGTGCTGCTGGTCGCGCTCGTCGGCCCGCTGACGAATGCGGTCCATATAAAACAGCGTGAACACAAAGATCACAATCATCACGGTCATCGCAACAAACGCCAACGGCCCTTGTTCTGAAGCATCAATCGGCTGAGGCGCTAACGCCCCTGCGGGGCGCGTAGCCCCGAAGAGCACCAACACCAACACACCCAGCGCGGCCATTGCCCGCGTGCATACAGACGTGATTTTCATGACGACCTTCCTCATGCTGTCGCCACCGTTGCACCCTCAGCAGCGATGCGACGCTGTGCCAGCTCACGGCTGTGCAATGCATAAAGCGACACTGCAAATATCAGCGATGAAAATAACAGATACATAAACGCGGGGAGGCGAATGGACCCACGGTCGTAGCGCAACAAGATCCATTGGTGCGCCTTCGTGGGATCACAGCCTGGCGTTGTTGGCTTCACATTGGGATTCCCCTTCGGGAAACGCGGATCAAAACCAGCATCGGTGGGCTGCAGTTTCTTCTCACAGAATTCCACAGCGGCATACTTGGGCTTGTGTTTCACGATCATCTCGGTGTCGCCACCGACGATGAACTCTTTGAGTGTCTCAGTACCCAATTTATTGGGTATGCCTGCGGCATCGACCGGCGCCTGGGTGAGGACCTCGGCGCCATTTTCAAATTTGGCGTAGGGCTGCTCCGGCTTTTCCTTCTCCCCTGCCTCATCGGCAACTACCAACGCGGCTTCAACCGCGGAACGCAGCGTCTGATAGTTCTCAGGCTCAATCGGTTCTGGGTTTCCGCGTGCAAGGTTGCTCAGTGCCGCGACCGGCGCTTCTGAGAGGTTGTCTACAAGGGCACAATCTGGCTTGTCGTCGGGACACGGGATCGTGGTCCACAGCGCTGTGCGGCCTTTCGGGCTGTTCAGCGGAGTCTGTGTCGTGACCCAGAGACCTGACAGCAACACCATGATGCCCGCTAGTGCTGAAAACGAGATCATGAATCCAAGGCGACCGCCCAAATTTGTAGCGAGCAGCAGGTACGTGGATCCGCAAAATAGGACCACTCCTGAAAGCACAACGAGAATGCCGATGATGGTCGGATCCCACAGCGACGTTGAACCGCCTGCGCTACTGGCAAGGATTGCTAGGTGTGACACGATCCTGTCTCCTACTCCGACTTGCATTTCGTTGCGTACGCGGCGGCAGCAAGCGTGTTGGTTGAGCCTTCAAGACCACACCGCTCGTACTGCATGATTTGTTCGACCATTGCGTCGTCGATTCCACCACTCGTGTCGGTGTCGAGAAGTTTGGTGGGTGCACCTCCGGCTGGTGTCGACGCGCTCGTCAACATGCAGCCGTAATACTTCAACTTGGGCGCTGTGGTATCGGATCGCACTGCCTCATTGCACTGACCCGGCATCGATCCCGAACCACGGCCACCGATTCCGTACGGCCGAGAAAACACAGATCCTTCGAGAATGAACTTGGTGTGTGAAAGCTCACCTGAATTCTCAACAATTTCGCCGTCTGGGCCCCGGGTTGCCGGGAATCTGCGTTGCAAATCGGTGCCGCGCAAGTTGAAGCCCAATGAACCGCCGCCACCTGGTGCGCCAAGAAAATCTTCGGGCTTCAAGGCGCTGCGGGTCGGATCGAAAATCGACCAGTTCTTGGTGTGACACCGAGCGCAGTTCGTCTCAAACAGAACCTGCCCGTCAGTGACGTTGGCCCGACGGTCGCGCCATTCTGTTGCCCACTCCAGCGCCGCCGCCGACGTTTCCACTGCAACGTCGTTCGTTGCCCGGATATCTACTTTCGAAAGCGCTCGATGAAGTCGTTCGCACGCGGCCGCATCACCGACCGATGGTGCGGTGCCGTCGGGCCGGCAACCCTTTTGTCGATTGGCTTCTTTATCTGCATCCAACGTGGCGTTGGCAGCCTTCAGTGCTTTTTCCGCCGCAGCAATCTCGGATTTCGGCGCGTTCTTGCTCTGCAACGCATTCAGGTGCTGTTTAGCGGCTTCGATTGCAATGGTGTCTTGTGGCGTCGTGGGATCAGGAGTATCACGGACTTTCAAGCGAAGTTTCTGACAATCTTCGCTCAAACTGTTGGCCGCTTTGAGGGCAGCATCTCGTTGCTCAACTTCACTTTCGCCGGTTGGTGCAGGCAGGCCATTCAAACGAGCTACTTCGGCTGCTCCCGCCTTCTCATCGGCTTCGTAGTCCTCAAGCCCACCCTCGTGAACATCACTGCACGCAAGTTTGGCGAACTCGGCCTTATCGTCGCTTTGAGCTTGCAACGCGGCGTTTGATGCGTCCGATGCATCTTGGTATTGAAGTTCCGGTTGGGTCTTCCAGGCGTGTTGTTGACACGCGGCCTGGCCTTTGGCGGTCTGAGGCGCTACTGGTGGATCGGCCTTGCAACCCGCAAGATCCTGTGCAGCCTCGGCTGCTGTACCGTCGGGAAGTTGAATCGATATGAGATACGCAACAAGATCGTTGATGCTCTGCGAGTTCTTGGGGCCCGAACCCTTGCGGTCGAGACCCCAACTACCCATTGGGGTGCCAGGGCGACCAAGCGTGATGATTTCGTTCACTTCGTCGGGCGAAAACCGATACAACACTGTGTTGAGCGCCGGAGCTTTCCAGTCGACAGCGTGCGCGACACCGGTGGCAGGATCGGTGTAAGTAAAGGGTGCAGAACCGCCCCCGCCGTCGGGCCCGTGGCAGGTTGCGCATTGCAACGACGCGGCAGAGTTGAACTTGGGCATGCCTTCGCTTGAATACAGCTCCTCGCCGCGTTCAATCGCATTCTCTTCGAAGTAGGCGACCGTGCCCTTACCCCGTGATGCCTCGTGCAACCAGTACAGCGGCAACGTCACTGCGAAGATCGCAAAGAAAAATAGTGCCCACCCGAGCACCCGTTCGAGGCGCGGGCCTTCGAGTTCTTCGTCACCCATGAAGACTTCAAGATTGGCAGGCGTGCGCGCGGTCTTGTCGCGCAGCAGGCTGATCACCACAGTGACAACCAATCCGATCCCGACGAGCACATTCACCCACAGCACGACCGTCCAGACATCAAAGCGTGTGAACGGACGGGACCAATCGGGGGCAGCGAGCACGTTCATCACGACGTCAACTCTCCAAACGAAACGGACAAGGAAGTACGCGCGCGATCAGACACAAGACGGACCTTCGGCGGCTTGCTTGGTGGTATCGATTCCGATCGCCGGGCCGTTGATTGCTGCGCCGCTGGTGTCGATCGTAATGTCATCACCCGAGATCACAACTGGCCAACGGTCGAGGCCGCGCGGCGCAGGACCATCTCGTTTTTCTCCGACGCGATTGTATTTCGAGCCATGGCACGGGCATTCGAACCACTGAGCGGAGGCGCACCAAGGCACGCGGCATCCTAAGTGCACACACTTTTGGTACAAGGCGACAACGCCCTCTTGCATGCCCACCCAGCTCGCGTCTGCGGAATACTCCTTCTCACCTGCAGCCAACGCCTCCGCGGGATAGTTGACGAGGTAAGAGCGGGCTTCAGGAACATAGAACGGTTCCTTTTTCTCCCATGACTTTTCTGCTTCAGACCGCTTCGTGGTGACTTTGCTACCAAAGCCGCCAACGCCCGAAGGCCACAGAAACGCCAACAATGACAAGCCGAATGGTGGAAGGACACCGACCAGGCCGACCATCAAGATCGCACGATTGAAAAACATTCGGCGCGAAACGCTGAGTTCTTCGGCGTCGAGTGGAGTCCACTGCTCAATTGTTCCTGCGTCGCGAGGAACGACCACGCCCGCTTGATCGCGAGTCTCATCAGACCGCTCACGGGCCGCCACAGTTTCGATCGACTCGAGGTCGGAACCCGGCGTTTTGGAATCGGCGTGCTTGTCGCGCGACTTGGTTTCACGTGACAGCGCGCCAACCGACGCAGTGCCACGTTTGGTGATGACTGTGAGCGCGACAATCCCGGCTAGCAGGATGGCAACGATGACGAGAACAACAGGCACGGCCAGATGCTCCTAAAGCTCGAAGAACACTTTGCTGGTCCACGGAAGCACGAAGTTGAACCCTTCGCCGCGGAAGAACGAACCAATGATCACCAACACGGCCCAGAACATCAAAAACAACGTAAACATTGAAATCGCGTACTTGCGGTCGGCGGGTTTGTTGGAAGGATTCTTGTCGAGGAACGGTGCGAATGCGATGAGCACCAACGCCACTCCTGGAACGGTCACCCCAGCAACCATGGGGTGAAACATCGTGAGCAGTTCCTGCAGACCCAAGAAGTACCACGGTGCCTTCGAAGGGTTCGGCGTGCGGTTCACATCGGCAAGACCAAGCAGTGGAGCTTTGACCAACGCAGAAAAGATCGTGATGATCGCCGTCATCGAAAGAACCGAAGCGAACTCAAGCGACAGCAGATGCGGCCACGTGTGGACTTTGTCCTGGGCTTCGCCTTTGGTTTGCTGGATCGAGCCTGCCTTCACCACGGTCAGCAACCGCTGCGTGTGTCCACCCGGACCAACGCCGCTCGCGGCACCCGCGGTCATTGCGGGTGCTTTGGCTTTCGTCGCAGTCGCGGTGGACGCTGCCGCCGATGGCACTGCGGCACCACCTTCACCCGCGGCAGCCGCAGCCTTGCGCCGTCGGCTGCGTTCCAGCAGGTGCGCGGGCACGCCTCCAACATCTTCAGTGATGACGTCGCCAGTGTCTTGCACAACGGGTGGCGCAGCCTCAACTTCGGCCGACTCCGCGACTTCGGGCGCGGCAGCTTCAACGGCTTCATCGCCGCCGCCCGCCAGCGCGGCTTTGCGGGCCGCTGCCCGCTTGAGCAGGTGTTCTGGAACTTCGGTCATCGAATGCTCCCCGTTGCCTAAAGAGGTCCGGAAATGCCGCCGTCTTTACGGACCCGCCAGAAGTGCACGGCCATAAAGATCACGATTACGAACGGCAACATCAACACATGCAACACATACCAGCGCAGCAGCGTGTCGTTGCCGATCTCTTTACTCCCCAGTAACACGAAACGCACTTCATTGCCGAATACCGGGGTATACCCCATCATGTTCGTGCCCACGGTGACAGCCCAGAGTGCGAGCTGATCCCACGGCAACAGATAACCGGTAAAGGAGAGCAGCAACGTGAGCAACAGCAGCACGACTCCGATGATCCAGTTGAACTCGCGAGGTGATTTGTAGGCGCCGTGATAAAAGACGCGCGACATATGCAAAAACACCGAGAGCACCATGAGGTGCGCGCCCCACCGGTGCATATTTCGAACCAACGACCCGAACGCGACCCCAGTCTCGAGAGTCTGAACGGTTTGCCACGCATCGGTCGCGGTCGGCCGGTAAAAAAACATCAAAAAGATACCGGTGACGGTGAGGAGAATGAACAAGAAAAATGACAATCCGCCAAGGCACAAGGTGTAACTGACTTTGACCGCGTGGCGCTTCACCTTCACTGGGTGCAGGTGGTACAGCACGTTGTTCATGATGACGTAGGAACGGTTCCGAGGGCTATCGGTATAGCCCTTGCGAAACACCGAGCCCGGCCGGAAGATGGCGCCCCAAGCTTGCGAGCCCTGGACATTGCCCCAGACCTCGTTGCCTTTTTCTTTAAGTTTTGCGGCGGGCCCTGAGCCCTTACCGTCTGCGGTGGTTGCCACAGTGTCTCCTAGAACCGAACGCCGTAGGCGTAGCCGTGCCGATTGGTACGTACATTGGGGTCACCGTCGGCCCAATCCGTTGTGACCTTGCCAAGCACGATCACTCCAGTTGGGCAACGGTCGACGCAGAGCGCACACCGTGTGCAGACATCTTCGTCAACAACGAAAAACACATTGTCTTTTGGATCGTCGCCAGGAGTTTCGGTGCCAACCGATTCCTCAATTGAATCCACCGACAACATGTGGATGCATTTCCAGGGGCAGATGTCGACGCAGCCTTCGCACAAAATGCATTCGGCCTGATCGATATGCAAAAACTGTTTTGGCTTCACCGCTTGCGTTAGCCAAGACGGGTCGACCTCTTGGATGACATATTTGTCGGAGAACTCCGGCATCGGCGGATTGGCGTCGGTCTTTCCCATACGAACTCAGGCTTTCGCCGTCATTGGTTTGCCGTATGCAGAAGTTCCGGCGCTTACATCGGGAGCTGTTGCGGCATCGGCAACAGGAGCCAATGGCCGCTTTTGCCACTTCACGAAGAGTTTGCAATTCACCGTCACCAACACGACGTAAATGAGAGTCGCGACGATGTCCTTAATCGCGGCAAGCGGCACGTTGATCGGCAGAAACCAATGCCCATTGGACAATAGATAACTCTCGCCTACCTCACGGCCGCGAATCAAGAAATGGGTTGTGTCCCACTTGAGGTAACCGTTGGCGAACGTCAACCACTCATGCGGAACCGTGCCGTATGCAAGCAACATCAACGCGAACGAAATCACGGCGCCGAGCATCGATTGCGCCCACGTCGAAGGCTCTTTCGGCTTTGGTCGTTTACACAAAATCTGGATCACGACAACGCCAACGACAAGGAGCAGCGTCGACCAAATCAAGCGACCTGCAGGCCGCAACGGACCCCAGTCCGGCAGGAAGTTCGGAATGGATACTGCGAGGCTGTGCAGCATGTTGTTCGTCCCCTTGCCATTCGTCGAAGGCCCATGTTCTTGGGCGGTGGTCGCGGTCAGTTGCAGCGCTGTAACGGTGTTTCCTACCACGCTAGATGAGCGGCAAGCACATTGTGCGCAATGGTCGCGCAGAACCGTCGCGCGGTCACAAATTCACGAGCGCGAATCAGTATCCGACCCCTCCTGACGACGACACAAGCACTCTCGCTCCAACCCGTCCGCGCTGCCGTTGGCGCGCGAGGATTCATGGGTGACTGCTGAGGTGTACGACGCGCTGATCGTCGGCGGTGGGCCAGCTGGCGCAGCATGTGCATACTGGTTGGCCGAGTCCGGTCGGCGAGTCCTCGTGGTCGAAAAGAAGCGCTTCCCGCGCGACAAAACCTGCGGCGACGGACTCACGCCACGCGCAGTTCGCCAACTCAACGACATGGGCCTTGCCGAACGATTGAGCGACCATCTTCGTTACGACGGGCTTCGCGCGATTGCCCACGGGGTTACCCTCGAAATGCCGTGGCCCGACCACCCCGAATTTCCGTCCTTCGGCTACGTGGTGCGGCGCCACGATCTCGACGAAATGGTGGCTGCAAATGCGGTCAAAGCGGGCGCAACGCTCTGGAGCGCAAGCGAGGCCACCGCTCCTATCGTGGAACGCGGCATCCTGCGAGGCGCACACGTCTACCGCAAAGACGATGGCGGGGCCACCGAGGTACGAGCCAAGTTCGTCGTGGTGGCCGACGGTGCCAATTCGCGCTTCGGCAGGGCACTGGGAACCGCGCGCAATCGCAGCTATCCCCTCGGCATGGCAATCCGGGGCTATTTCAGGAGTCCGTTCCATGACGAGCCGTGGATCGAAAGCCACCTCGATATACGAGACCGAGAGGGCAACCACCTCCCAGGATACGGCTGGATATTCCCCGTCGGCGACGGCACGATCAATGTTGGGTGCGGATTGCTTTCCACGTTCAAGGGCTGGAAAGACATCAACACAACCAAGCTGATGGATGCCTTCTCTGCGACGGCGCCTGCACGATGGGGTATCTCTCCTGATACGGCCACCTGTGCGCCAACCGGTGGCCGACTCCCAACCGGCGGTTCAGTAATGCCCCATGTGGGCCCTACTTGGCTTGCAGTCGGCGACGCGGCAGGCTCCGTGAATCCTTTCAACGGAGAAGGCATCTCGGTCGCGTACGAGACCGGGCGTATGGCGGCCCAAGCGCTCGAACTGGCGATCGCAAACGACGATGGGCTCGCGTTACACACCTACGAACAACAGCTCGAAGCGATCTACGGCTTGTACTTCAAAATGGCACGGTTGTTCGTCCACGCCATTGGTAATCCCGCGGTCATGCGCGAACTCACCAGAGTCGGGATGCAAAGCCGCCCGCTCATGGAATGGGTGTTGCGAATAATGGCCAACCTCTTACGCCCCGACGAACTCGGTCCCGCAGAGGTCGCATACAAAATGGTGAGCCAAATTGTGAGGGTTGTTCCGAACTCGTAAGCCGATCCCGCCGCGCACCGCTGGGGTCGCGTCACACAGTCTTGAACACAAAGATCAAGCCCGACGCAAGAATCATCAGCAGCAACGCCGAGATCGCGATCGTGGTGCCCTTTCTCATTGCGCGCCACGCGATGGTGCAGGCACGACGCTGATAACGGTTCCGACTGACAAGTTCGCCGATTTCGCGGCGCTCTGACGGTCGATCGCCAACGCCAATAATCCGTAGCTGTCGGTAACCATCGCCAATTCGGAGGGCTTGCCCTCTGAATACGAGTTGATCCATCGCACACCGCGAACCTCGTCGCGCCATCGCAGTTCCACAGAATCGCCAACCGCGACGCCACGAGCGATCAACATATCGGGGTCGATGTTGAGTTGAACGTTGCCGAAACGGTCGACCCACAGCACCTCACCGACAACAACGCCGTCGGCGGCTTCTTCGGGCAACGGCAAAAGCCCAGGCACTAACAACACGGGATCTATCTCAGTGCCGAGTTCGAGCAAAGACACACCGGACGCGAGGTGCCCAACCGCCGGCGCCATGACATCGCGGCCCGCGAACGTGCCGCCAGGCGCTTGCAACTGGTATTCGGAGTTGTCGAGAGCGACCGCTCGCGTCGCGCCGCCCAACATCGCAACGCTGGGAGCGAGCAAGCCATTGTCAGGCCCAACCAATACGCCGTTTTCGACTTCTACCGCGATCGCTTTACGGTCGCTTCCGACGCCCGGATCGACGATCGCGAGCACGATGCCGGCCGGTAGATATTGGATAGCTCGAACGAGGGTCAGTGCCGCCGCCCGCACGTCGTATGGCGCCACATCATGGGTGATATCCACGATGCGCAAGTCCGGAGCCAGCTCCAACATGACCGCTTTGCAGACTCCAACGAACTCATCACGAGTGCCGTAGTCAGAGAGAAACGATACGAATGGAGGCGCGTCAGACACAGCGATGACCGTACCGGGGTCGGACCTCCGCAGGCCAACCCGACACTGCTTGTGAACTAACCGGCTTGGGTGTAGCGCGCTGCAAGGTACTGGTCGACATCGACATCAGAAACCCGAAACGAGCGACCAACCCGCACTGCTGCAAGTTCGCCAGATTTGATCAAGCGGTATACCGTCATTGACGACACCCGCATTACGTCTGCCACTTCCTGAACTGTCAGAAAGCGCGATTTACTGAGCCCATTGGCCACGCGGTACTCCCTACTCCGAACCCGCCGTTGGGATCACCGTACGCCATCGCGACGCGTGTTGTCCACTGAGACCGCGACATACCCAAGTTGTCTGTGACCAGTATCCCCTTCGCCCCTGCTCATCACCACCCCCCATCGGCCCGACGCCCCGACCGATGGCGCGTTTGTGTACCGCCCGCGGTCGACTATCGCGCCAACTCAGCACGCTCCAGGCCCGATGGCGCGTTTGTGTACCGCCCGCGGTCGACTATCGCGCCATCGACTGAGGGTTTCGTGCGGTCACGGCGCCCCAAGCTCACGAGATCGTTGCGTGGCTGCCATCACCGCATCAAGCATCGCGGCCCTGAAGCCATGCGCTTCCAGTACACGCAAACCGGCAGCTGTAGTACCCCCAGGAGATGTCACGGCGGCCCGCAATTGTTCAGCCGTGGAGTCGCCCGCCGCAAGCAGGCGCGCCGATCCCAACAAGGTCTGGGTAACCAAGCCACTGGAAACCTCACGACTGAGCCCGGCAAGTACACCGGCTTCAATCATCGCCTCGGCCATCAAAAACACGTAGGCCGGGCCAGAACCCGAAAGCCCTGTCACGGCATCTAGCTGATACTCCGGGACTTCGACCACCGTGCCGACGGCACCCAATAAGCGACAAACAAGCGAGCTGTGGACGGCCGAAGCATGTGAACCCGAAGCAATCGCCGATGCCCCCGACCGCACAAGCGCGGGCGTATTTGGCATCGCCCGCACGACCGGCCGCCCTGGTGCCATCTCTTCAAGTTCGCGAATTGTCACCCCTGCGGCGATCGACAGCACTAGCGCATCATGGGCAAGCCCGTCGATCGATGCTCCGAGTGCTTCGGCAACGTCTCCTGGCTTGACGGCCACAATCACGACCTCAGCGTCGGGCAACGCCCAGGCACTCGAAGGAACAACGCGAATCCCCGCGAGGCTCGTTTCCAGGTGCCGGCGGCGGTCGGGGTCGGCTTCAGCGACACAGAGATCGCCGGATTCATAGCCCGCATCAATCATCCCTGCGAGCAGGGCCTCGCCCATTTTTCCGCCGCCAAGAACTGATACCCGGGTCATAACCCCAAACTACCTAGCGAGCGCCGCAGGGAGTAGACGCCATAAAGATGCCTGAGGGACGTTGAGTGCGGTCATCTTCCCCGACTGCCACACTACAAAGCATTCCCTCAGGCTTTGTCACTATATAACACAAGATAAGACATCACAAGCCCGCTATGATTCAGGTTCGCCGAGGAAACGCCAAGCGAGCGACCATCGGGAACCATCGCTCGGTGAACTGGTATATCGATCCGATAATGCGATCAATCTCGGCTTCATCAAGGTGCTCAAGCAGTGTCTTGCCGACGAGATACACCTCGCCGTCGCGATCCATACACGCGCTGACGGCATACGAGTCACGATTGGCCCGCAGCAAGAGGTCGTATATCTCCAGTTGGTTCTGCAATGGTGCAGGCAAGAAATACACCTCATAGTGGAGCGACCGGGGTTTGAGATCAAAGTAGATAGTTGCAGCGTCGCGCCCGTCACAACCGAACCGTACGTACCAGCGCACAAGTTCCGAGTCGTATTCGACCGTTTGGATATACAGCTCGCTCGCAACATCGTGTTCCAAATACTTCGCAAGCAAGTCATGCGCCGAGGCAAAGAGAGCGGGGTCAGCGGGCTCAAAATCCTGCGACATACTGGGACCTTCTCGCCGCGCGCGGCCTAGCGACACTGCACGGGTTCGCGGGCGGCGAGATCGCCGTAAGCCCGCCGCAGCCGCACCGCGGTTGAGTTCCACGAAAACTGCTGAGATCGCGAGGCGCCTTGAGCCCCTAGCGAGGCACCGAATGCAGGATCGCTCAAAATCTTGTCGATGCACGCCGCGAAATCGGTCGGGGAACGCCCCTCGACCAAAAAGCCGGTTCGTCCGTCATCGACAATCGACCGCAAGCCGCCTACTGAAGCAGCCACCACTGGAGTGCCGCACGACGAAGCTTCAAGCGCAACCAAACCGAACGATTCGGAGTGTGACGGAACTACGCAGACGTCTGCGGCTCGGTAATAGTCAGCCAACTCCGAGTGCGGCACGGAGCCAACGAACTCAACTTGGCGCTCAATTCCCAGTTCCACGGTCAAATTGCGCAATCGTTCCAATTCCTCGGGACCGATCGGACCACTCGGGTCACCCACCATCAGCAACTTCGCGTTGGTCCGCGTCAACTCCCCGAACGAACGCAGGGCCAATTCGCCGCCTTTCAACGGCTGAATACGGCCAGCAAACAACACCACATCATGACCTACATAGCCAAGCCTGCGCTTCGATTCGTCCCGGTGCCGCGAGTGAAAGATCGAATGGTCGACGCCAGGTGGGACGATTTCAATGCGCGCCGGATCGGCGTCATAGCCAACAATGAGATCGCGCTCTTCATCACGAGTTGATGCGATCATCAGGTCGGCGCAGGCGATGATCGACCGCTCCGCGGCGGCTCGTCCATGCAGTTCTTCGTCGATTCCTGCCGCGTGCTTAACAAAATCGAGCGTATGGAACGTAGTCACGAGTGGGAGACCGAACTCATGCTTCAAGCGATGCGCGACAACGCCGGACATCCAGTAATGAGCGTGCAGCACGTCGTAGTGCCCGTTGTGACGTTCAATCCAGGCACAGACTGCATCGCCAAAGGTTTCGAGCAACGGGGGTAATAATTCCTTTTCGATGCTGCTCGGCGGGCCAGCGTCGATGTGCACGACACGTACACCCGGTTCAAGCTCGACAATCTCTGCGATGTCTGGGTCGTCGCGTCGAGTGAATACATCACACTGCACCCCAGCGCGCGCCAAACCAGCGACCAACGACCGCACGTAGACATTCATCCCACCGCTATCGCCTCTTCCGGGCTGAGCGAGCGGGGATGTGTGGACGCTGAACGCAGCGACTCGACGAAGCGACATAACGATCCGATGCTACCGCCAGACTCTGAGTTTTATTCCAGAGGGCTTTCCAGACGAGATCCGTTGCGGGCGGCCACCTCAGCTTGGAACGACCGATATATCCGCACGAGTGCATCTTTGTGGTCTTCGGTAATCGTGGTATCACGCAAGATTTCGGCCACGAGGTTGGGGCCGGCTGGGCGCTCCTCAAGCAAACCGGCCCGCTCGTAGAGCGTTTCGGCCGATATTCGCAATCCCTTAGCGATGCCTTGCAAAATCTCCGCTGATGGCTTGCGCAATCCTCGTTCAATCTGGCTCAGATAGGGATTCGAGATGCCCGCTCGTTCCGAAAGCCCCCGGAGCGAAAGCCGGGAACTACGCCGTTGATCGCGAATGAACGCACCAAGATCGTGCCATCGCTCAAATGGATCAGGCGCCATACAAAGCCAGGACGATCAAATCCCGGCGGCGGCGCGAACCGCTAGGGCATTATCCACAACATCAATCACATCGTGGAGTCGGCGCCGATCATCGGAGAGTTCGCGCTCGAATGCCTGCAACCGCTCAAGCACCGAACCCAGCTCATCGTCAGCAATCACCGGCAGGGTCGCGAGAGATTCGTCGCCAGAAACGAGCTCTTCGCGGCCATCGGGCCAGGTCAATTCAATGAACGTCAGGTCGGGTTCCACCAAACGGGAATCCGATGCACTCGAGCGAATGGTCTCTCCGCCGAGAATGTTGGGTAACGCGTCAATGAGCTCAGCAATCGAACCCCCGCGCGCCCTACGAGCTTGCTCGGCTTCGAGAATCTCGATACGCGCCTGGGCCAAACGACGGTAATAACTCACTGCGTTCTCGACCGCAGAAGCCTCAGCTTTAAAGGCGCGCAACGCGGTCTCATCGTGGTCGCTCAGGCCACTCACTACGCCCGGGGCAATAAGCGCTTCTATACGGTCGATGACACACCTCCAAAGCCGGCGTCCGAGGTGCACCCTACCGGTGCAATGGACGTTCGGTCGTTCCAAACAGGTTCCCATCGGCGATTGCGGCGCAAAGCTTCGCACAACCGCCAGATCATCGAACGATCAGAGGGCCGGCTCACCAGCTGGCCGCCGCTGCCCGATTACCCTCCTGACACCGGCGGCAGCACCGCAACTTCGTCACCATCACGGAGCACCGTCTCTGGTCCTGACTGAGGTTCGTCACCATTGAGCCACACCCGTGACGTTGCGAGTACGTGCTGCCACTCAATCCCGTAACGCTGTGCCGCAAGCTCGAGCACCTCATGCACAGAGGCTGCTACAAAGGAATCCGAACTGCATCCGCTTGCCTCCCGGGCTCCAGCAAAGCATCGCAGGACAACCTTGGCCATGGAGTTGTTCCAATCCCACTAGGAAGATGACTGCGGGGTATCAAGAGCACGCAACTCACTGTCGATTGCGGCAAGATCAGCTTCTAACCGTTCGAGCACCACCAAGTCGTCTTCGCCCTCTGGTGCGCCAGTTTCCGCAACGACGGGCTCTTCGCCAATGTGAGAGTGTGCCTGTTCGGGTTCCATGCTGTACGAGACTACCGGTCGCCCTGTTGAAGCCGCCGCAACCCGATGGCGTCGGCGAGCAGCGTGGTCAGCACCGCGATCTGTTCGTCGACCGTCGAGGCCATAAGCAATTGCTGCGCGTCCCATGCTCCGAACCCCACCGTCGCAGACACCCAATCCACAAATTGCTCGACGGATTGGCCACTCGGAACCGCGACCTCCTCGCCCGGGGCCACAAGGGCCACCAACTCTTGCAGCTGCAAGCGAACCTGCGCACTACCGGCGTGTCCTTCGATAGATGTCGTACCACGGGGTAAGCGAATGACGTTCGCGATGGGATACGGATCATCGGGCAACCACTGCTCGACCATCAATCGTTCAACACCCCGAGCGAGCACCCCAACCCGTCCATCATCGATCTGTTGCGCTCGTTCAACCACGGCGACACAGCCGATGTTGCTGCGTTGATCTCCGCCACCAACCTCATGTCCACGCTCGATGAGCACTGCGCCAAACTCTCCGTCGCCAGCCAACACCTCGGCAATCATCACTTGATACCGAGGTTCAAAAATCTGCAACGGCAGCTGTTGCCCTGGAAAGAGCACGTTGCCGAGCGGAAACATTGCAAGGCGTTCGCCTCGCGTGCTGTTCAATTGGTACGCGCCCAATACTGCGCTGCGGCCCGCTGAGCTACCAAGCGTTCGGCGCCATCAAGCCGTTCGACACACCGTTCTGCGGCCCTCGCAGCGTCGCCGAAATGCCCGATGCCCGCGAACCTTGTGGCCAAGGCCAGGTACTCTCCGGGAGGCAGCGAGGGCAACGCCGCATGCAGTTGCAACAAACGCTGCATCATGTCGGGCAGTGTTGCCCACGCTGACTGCTCGAGATTGTTGAGCACCCGGGCTAACACCAGCGGTACAGACACCGGGAGAAGCTCGTGGGTCTGCAGCGTGCGCCGCCCGCCGAACACTTGATCATGCAGCGCTCGACAACCGCGCTCATCAAGCGTCTTACCTCCCGCAAACGGGTCACAAAATGTTGACGAAGCCGGTTCCAAGACCAGGAAGTGCCCAGGCATCGAGACTGGCAGCAATTCAAGACCAACCCGTCGCCCAACTTCGATCATCACAATCGCGAGGGTGATCGGAATCCCCTTTTTGCGGTCGAGTACAGCATCAAGCAGAGAATTTTCAGGGTCGGAGTATTGCAACGTATTGCCACGAAACTGTTCACGGACAAACAACAGGTCTCGCACTCCAGCAAGGGTCGCAGTGGCACAACCCACCGCCAGCCGATCGAGTTCGTGCAGCACGCCTTCGACCTCAACCGGTGGGCGGACAACGCTTGAAATCAGCGCCGCGGCCTCATCAAGCGGCACCGATGGACGTTGCACCAATGTCGCAAAGGCTTCTGCAGCGGTCACAGCCCAGCACCGTAGGCGAACTCGGCATGCCGTTCACCCTTGACCACTTGAAGGTGCGAAGATGCCAAGGTGAAAGCGTGGTTACGCATGATGTCGCAACTGAGCATCCTCGCTGCATGTTCGATCGTCGCAACGGCTGCCCCTGCTGGTGCGCACGGCTCCGCCGGCCAAAGTGCGACTAATTGGCGCAGCGAGGTCGACTCGATCACTGTCGAATCATCGGGAGTTTTTGCAACCACCACTGATCTCGGTGACCACATCGAAGTGACGACGGATGGATCACACGAAATCATCGTCTTCGGATACAGCGGTGAGCCTTACCTAAAGTTCAACCAACAGGGCGTTTCAATCAACGCGCGATCACCTGCAGGTTTTCTCAATCGGTCGGCGGTGGCTCCGAAGAAGCCGCCAGCCCGCTTCGACGCGACCGCGCCACCCGAATGGCAAAGGCGGTCGAGCGAACGCAGCTACCGATGGCATGATCACCGTTTCCACCGCGGGGCAAACGCGACGCAACGATCGTGGTCTATACCGATTTCAGTCGATGGCAATTCCGCCAACATCGTCGGCCAATTGATTTACGTAGACCCAGATACTCCCTCGACCGCACTGCTCGTCGGCGTACTCGCGCTCGGCATCTTCGTAGCATTCGCTATGTTGCGGCCACGTGCGATGGCAATCGTTTCAGGCCTCCTCGTCGCGATCAGCAGCACAGCAATACTCGTGAGTCAGCAACTCGCAAGCACTGAACCGTGGCAGGAACAGCTTGGTGCCACGTCGTATTCTGTCGCTGCGATCTTGAGTGCGGTCGCGATCCTCGCGATTGCATTGAGCACCATGCGTCGAATCGCCGCGCCGGTTGTCCTACTGGCGAGTGTTGCGCTGCTGGTCTGCGGGGGTTTTGCACGTTTCGACTGGCTCACGCACTCGCAACTCCCCACGAGCTTGGACCACACGATTGCGACGGTCTTGGTGACGCTTACGATGGTGATCGCGGCGGTGCTCGCCGTATTTGCGATTATTGACCTCTTGAAGACAACCGAAACTCCACGCCGCGAAGCCGCTTAGTCCTTCGGCTATCACGGCGCTGTCAGTTGGCCGTGCCGCTATTCGACTTCGGCGCGCGAGGTCGCGGTATTCATGTTGTCAATCCGGCGCTGCAGGTAACTCGACATCCAGCCGCGGTAGCGCGTTTGGAGCTCCGGACGACCCCAGTCTGCGCTCGTGACAACTTTTCGACATGTCGGAGCAGCGCATGCACAAATAAATTCGTCGTAGTCGGCTGCGTCACACATGGCGTAGTCGAAACAGATCTCATCGCCAACCGCAATATCGACCATTGCCGCCAACAAAATGTTGCCCACAATGCCCGCATTGGGTTCACATGAGTGATTCGCCATGTCTGCAGGATCAGGCACCTCGGGGCCCACCATATAGAGCTCATCGTCAATTTGAATCGCGTGAATTTGACGAAACTCTGGCATCGCCGAAAACGTTGCCTTGTCACAGACAGTTCCACCAAAGCCTGCGAGGGTCTCTCCCGCAGCAATGGCGCTGGTCGCAAAGATCCCCATGCCTTTGTGGCCTGCGGGTCGGACTTCGGCTTTCGCCGTGAGGAAGGAGTGGCTCATTGCAGCCCACCTCCATTCGTGTTCGAGGGCAAGAGTCGGGCACGCTAGCCCCATATCAGTCCGACGACCGAACCTGGAGGGCCTGTGGAGACGTTCTATACAGCCGTTGGCGGCCAGCAATTCTTCGACGACCTCGTCGCGCTCTTTTACGCGGAAGTAGAACGCAACCCCATGTTGCGCGGGTTGTATCCATCAGACCTCACAGATTCGAAACGCTGGATGTCGATGTTCCTCATGCAATACTTCGGTGGTCCCAGTACATACAGCGAATTAAAAGGCCATCCCCGGCTGAGGATGCGCCACGCCCATCTCCAGATTGGCCAAGCCGAACGCGATGCATGGTGGACCGCGATGTCCACCGCAGTGGCAGCGAGCAGTATCAATGAACCACACCGCAGCGCGATGATGGAATACTTCACAACAGCAGCCGACTGGATGATCAATCACGATGACCAAGCGACAACAGAAACGTAAAGAAACTCGCCGACGCCTCGGGTCACTCGCGCAATCCGACACGTTGCTCTTGCAACGATCCGCTCGTGTTCGGCCAGGGAAAACAACGCCCGCGCGCACAGTTCCTGACGGAGTTGGGCTTCCTCCGTACGCTCGACCCAAAGGCGCACCAGAGCCACACTTCGCGCCCGGTTCTTTCGCCACCCGAATGCGAGCGGCCGGGGCAGCCGCGGCCGAAGTACTCAGGGTTGTAGGGGCTCATGTCGCGCCTGGCGTCAGCACAGAAACACTCGATGAACTGGCGTTCAACACGTACCTTGCACTCGGCGGCTACCCCAGCACACTCAACTACAAGGGCTACAAGAAGAGCCTCTGCACATCTATCAACGAAATCATTTGCCACGGGATCCCCGACGACCGTGCGTTAGTTGAAGGCGACATCGTCAACTGCGACGTTACGATCTATCTTGATGGAGTCCACGGCGACACGAGTGCCACATTCGCCGTAGGCGAGATCAGCGAGGAACGCTCTCGCCTCGTTGCTGTCACCAAGCAGTGCTTGTGGCGAGGCATCAAAGCCGTGCGGCCGGGTGCCCCGATTAACGACATCGGCCGCGCGATCCAGACCCACGCCGAGACCAACGGATTTTCAGTGGTTCGCAATTTCGTCGGCCACGGAATCAGCGACATCTTCCATTGTGCACCGTCAGTGCCTCACTATTACGACCGCGACGCGAACGACATCATCATGCCTGGCGATACATTCACAATCGAGCCAATGATCAACGCAGGTTCGTGGGAGGTCGGAAAGATTTGGAGAGACGGATGGACCGCGCCAACTGCCGACGGTAGTGACTCCGCGCAGTTCGAACATACGCTGATGGTCACTGACGACGGTGTTGAGGTGTTGACGCTCGGTATCAACGAAACGCCTGACTATGGCTAATCGACTATTCGGAGAATACGCGGTCGTCACCGGCGCAACGTCGGGAATCGGGCGCGCCATCGCGTTGCGATTCGCACATGAGGGCGCAGTCGTGTGCATCACCGGAAGAGACCGAGATCGGGCCAACGCGGTGCAATCCGAAATCGCGGCATTGGGTGGGATATCGCACGTGCTACTTGCCGATCTCACTGCCGAAACGTCAGTCACTTCGTTGATCAACGATTGCGCAGTCACTATGGGGTCGCTCACGATCCTGGTCAATAACGCGGCGGCTTCGACCCACGACGATGACAGCGTCACGGAACTCACAACTGATGCTTGGGACGCTGCCTTTCTGACCAACGTCACCGCTCCAATGTGGGCCTGTCGCGCCTCAATTCCGCACATGCAACAAGCCCGCCGCGGGGCGATCATCAACATTTCGAGCCGCCAATCCGAACGAGCGAGTAAGAATTTCACCGCATATGTAGCAAGTAAGTCGGCACTCAACGGACTCACTCGCGCAATCGCGGTCGACTACGCGCAACACAACATTCGGTGCAACACGATCAGCCCCGGTTACGTGATCAACGACCGTCGCGACGCGGCCATCGACGACGCGACCCGCGCTCGCCGCGAAGCAATGCATCTCACCCGCCTAGGCACCGCGGCCGACATCGCACACGCCGCGGTGTACCTGGCTTCGTTGGAATCTGAGTACTTGACGGGTATCAATCTTCAACTTGACGGCGGCAGCAGCAACGCACGCGCGGCGACCCTGGGCTAACACGAATTTACTGGAGGGCCGTGAAAGCCCGCGGTAGCAACAACACGCGCTTCGCCGACTGGCCACGTCGTGACCGTGACGTTGGCTTGCACCATTTCCGGCGCCGGTTCAAGCGTCAGCCACGCCATAGGCGCATCCGCGCTGGCATTCGCGCCTCGTTGATCTATCACCGCTCGGATGGCGATTTGCTCATACTCCGGCAGGTATTGCCACATGATTGAGTGCATGAGCACAGTGACAAACCCTGGTTTCGAAACGAAGTGCGTATCCACCCACGGCGCGGCCGACGACTGATCGATCGTGACTGGGAATTCGCTGGCAACCCGCAATGCGGCGCGCAGTCGATCTATCCGGACGTGCTGATCTGGCCATACATAACTCTGCAGCTGCAGCGCGCCGGCCTCAGTGGTGACGTCGATCGGATTCAGATCGCAACCCCTTCGTTCGACAATCTCAGCGCAGCCTCGAAACTGCAAACCCGGACCAAACGCATCGGGCTCGAAGCGCAGGTCGCTGTGCACATTGCCCCACGAGTTCCCCGTGCCTTCGGCGTACGCGTATCTGTCGAGGCGAAGGTTCAAACCGCCACTCGACCCAATTTCGCGCAGCCGAATCGGCAACCCGGTTTCGTGCGCTATGGCATCGAGACCAATTGCTAAGCCTGCCGAGCGACCAACCTCGTTCGTTTGCGGATCGCGAGTCAACCAATCGAGTAATAACTCGGGCGGATCGCGAAACATGGTCTGCATGATTTTGTATGCACGATCCGCGTCGCCAGATTGCATCGCAGTCGGCCATACCGCATCGAGGTCCGGTGCGATTCCAGCAAGCCAGCACCGTTGCACACCGGCGAACAATCGCAAGCCAACCGCGGCGTCATACGACATCGGCGTACGTTCGAGCAACTCCTCGATATCGTTATTGCCAGCCGCATTGTCTGCGATGCAAAGTTCAAAGAGCCGGTCGTAGAACGGCGACTTGGAACTCGTTGCAGTCGTTCCTAGTCGTTGCCAGACCAACAGGTCGTGCGCCGACTCACGACGTTTCCTGCCAGGTTCACCCAAATACGTCATGTCTACTCCGCACTATGCATCGACTCGCCGGGGCCCCATGATCGGGACGATTTTGGGACGACGCCAACCCCACGAGCCTCAAATTCGTCGACCCGGCCAAGATACTCCGACGGCCAGTCAACGACCGCGCCGCGTTGGAGCAACAGTTGCACAACCCAGGCGCGAGCCACCGCTCGACCTGTGTTGGATTCAACGAGTCGCTGCTCGAGCACCGCAGCCTTTCCCTCAAAGCGCAGATACCTCATGGCGCCGACGAACTCCTCGCCTGGCAGGCCTTCTGATTCGTAGAGAATGTGCGCCTCGCGGGCTGCAACGACATACTCACGTGACTGCAACACCTCAACCCACCAAGCACCTACCGCGCTGCGAATATAAAAGATCCTCATATCATTGAACAATTGCCCAATGGCCGCATTGTTGAGATGACCTTGCGCGTCGTAGTGCTCAGGAAAAACAGGCACGTCGTCAATCATTCGGTATCCGTCGGTATACAGAATCGCGGCGCCAGTAGACGGTGCTTGGTCGAAGTCAGTCACGCTGCTAGGCCCACATGAATGCCCCGCCGTCGGCCATAAACGTGTGACCGGTGACGTATCGGCAAGCGTCGGAAACTAAGAACCACGCGAGCGGACCAAGATCCCATTCAGGATCTCCTTGACGTCGCATCGGGCAATTCTCAATGAACTGTCGATATCCTTCGCTTTGTTGGGCTGCCACACCTTTGTGAGTCGCAGCTGCCGGCGCAATGCAATTCACAACGACTCCATCCATTGCCCATTCACGCGCTGCAGTTCGCGTCAGCGCGCGAATCGCCTCTTTCGATGCGTTGTAAGCCGCGAAGCCAGTGCCGCCAGTGATGCCCATGGAAGAAGCAAAATTCACAATGCGACCCCATTTACGTTCGGCCATATGGGGGTACACAGCCTGCATCGCCCACAACGAACCCTTCACACCCGAGTTGTAAAACACATCAAGGTCTTCGTCACTCACCGTCGCGATGTCATGGAGCGGACGAAACGACTGGGCGTTGTTAATGAGTCCGTCCACACGCCCAAAGGTCTCGACAGTGCGTTGCACCATTGCGTCGATTTCGTCATGATGAGCGATGTCGGTAACGACACCGAGACACTCAGCACCGAGAGCTTCGATTTCGCGCACTGTGTCGGTGAGTAGATGGGCTTTCCATTCTGCGACCACTACCTTTGCGCCGCCTTTCGCAAGGTGCAACGCCATACCCTTGCCAATCCCGCGCCCGGCGCCGGTGATAATCACAACCCGGTCGCGGATCTCATGCATCGCGTCGGCATTGGTCGGCGTCGGCAGCGGATACTCGCCGTCGCCGTAATTCCAAATGGTCATGATTCTCCAGACGACGAAATTTCCACGGGCAGGTCCACCACTATTTCACGGGAGCGAACGGGCATGCACGAGCGCCGATCGGTATGGAGCCAGGGTCTGGAGATGCCACGAATGCCGGGCCTAACGCGCTGAACAATTCCGAAGATGCGTCGAAGCATTGGGGAGGCGCCCGACGCCTTGCAACCACGACGCCGTCTCGGTCGAACACCACTTCAAATTCATGCTCGACAAGGTGGGCGAAAAGCTCCGCGTATCGCACCTCCGGTCCTGTGCGCGAACCTTCGACTCCAAACGCGACATCGGGTTCCAACACGATGTACTGCACGCTCGCCGGGTCGGCCTGACGCCCGTGATTCGCCTTGAGACCCCAATTCACCGGAACCCAAGGATTCGGCCATTCATACGCACCTTCGCGGTGAGCAAAATGCGGTATGAGGTTGTACATCGCGCTCACGCCGACCTCGTCCGGCACAGTTGCGGCGGCGGCACGCTTCGCCGCGGTGTTGCCGTAGCGATCGAGGTCTATCGCACCAACAACCAGTGCAGCGATTGATTCGTCGGCAGTGATGGGCCACGTGCCATTGCGAAACGAGTGAGAGCCGGGGTTGGGCGACCACATTACGTATCCAACGGCCGTGGTCGCTACGAGCAACCCGGCAGGGATCGCCCACCACATCGGCGGTTCGGGACTGACAAATTTGCGAATCACTCGCGGCGCAATCGCGACGCCCTCGACCACGCCGAGAAAGATCGCCCCAAGCACTATCGCCGAATAGTGAAATCTGAAATCGTGGGTATACGGATACTGAGGTCCGACAGCAAGATTCCCGAACAACACCGGTAGACCGATAGCAAATCCACGCCAACCCAACAGCGGCAGCAGCAACCCAGCGGGCGCAAGCAACACCTTGAGGTACTGGCGTCGTTCACCATCGAACAGCACGCGCCAGATATCTGTCGGGTGCGCGATGAAGTGACCGAGAACCGAAAATTGCGAGTCGCCGTAGGGCATGTAATAGGTCTCATACGGTGGTGGGCCGCCCGCCCGCCACGAACCAATACCCCGCGCGGCAACCAAGTACGCTCCCGCCCACAGGGCGAAAATGCCGATCCCCTTGAGCCGGTCCTTGCTTGCCGGCAATACCACGCTGAGCCCGATCATCGCGAGGGCGAGCATCATGTCTTCCTTGGTGCACGCGGCGATGCCTCCCCAAACCGCAAACGCGAGCCATCGCTGGGTGCGCGCAGCGCGATACGCCATGAGTAATGGGCCAAGGGCCAGCACTTCTGGGTGAAAGAATTCCCACACCAGCCAACCGCTCGTTGGGTGCAGCAGAAACGCGGCCGCGATCACCGCCCCCATCCAGCGATATGCCAGACCCAACAAATCAATGGTCAACAGGTACAGCGCCGTCGCCGCGAGCAACTGGCCCGCGATCTGCAGCATCAACAACGCGTGGGGGCCACCCCCGACCCACGATATGGGTGCGAACAACCAGTAGATGGGGGTGAAATGATGCCCAAACGTATCCATGCCCCGAATCGTGATGAACGGATCCCGGGCGTGAGCCAACAGCCACACCGCCTGATCATGAATAGCAAGATCGAAGCCGAACGTACTGAATCGGTCATGGCGGAGCTGCCCGAGCCGAAAGGCAACAATCGCCCAAATCGCCAGACCGCACCCCAGCAACACGGGGGCAGGGTGCCTAGGCAATGAACGAATTCGAAGCTGCACCAAGGCATCATTGCATCCTGGCCGCATCGCGTTGCAGCACGAGCAACCTGCACACGTTCAGCGAGGGCGTGAGCACTGAAAGTGAGCGGACTCCGACAACGACGGGACCGATGAGTAGGGTCTTGACCATGGAGTCGGGCCTGAGGCGACCGCGTTCGCCGCTCCGCTGGCGACCGCGATGCCGCGTGCAATCGCCACCAAGGCCACGTCGGCGTGGGGCAACCAGCGGCTACGCGATCGTTTTGGCCATCATGGGCAGCTTCGCAATGTTCAGCAGCTCGCGCGCAGTCGCTGCCGACCCTCGCGCCGAACTCGAAGCCGTGCGTCAGCGGATCGACATCATTGCCGACCAATATTTCAAGGCTCAAGTGCGGTCACGAGAAATCGCCGCGGAAATCGACTCGCTGGCGCGAAAACTCACAAAAGCGAACCGCAGCATTCGCGGCACCCAAGACAAAGCAATCCAAACGGCAATCAACCTGTACCGCTCCCAGCCTCGGGGATTCGAAGTTGCGAACGCTGACTCCACCCTCGACGCGGCCCGCACTGCCGTGTTCGCACAGCAAAGTATCGCTCGCGACAACGCAACGATGAACGCTTACGTGCAAGCGGTAGCCAAATTGCAAGATGACAACGAACAGCTCATCCGACGCCAGACCGAAGCGCGACGCAATGAAGCCCGCCTGAAAGCCGAGGCCGCGGAACTCGACGCGGCACTCAGCGACGTCCAGGCCAAATACACAAGGCTGCTCGAAGCCGAAGCCGCTCAACGAGCAGCCGAGGCTGACGCTCGCAACGCGACAACTTCGTCGCGCCCTGGGGCACAGTCCACGACACCGAATCCCACCACGCTGCCAACCCGCGGCTCGGGTGGCACGACCCAAACTACGCGGCCAACAACAGCGACAACCCAACCTCCTCCACCTCCACCTCCACCAGGAACCAACCAGCACCATAACGATCCGTTCTTGGCGTGTGTTCGCCAGCGAGAAAGCCGCGGCTATTACGGCGCGGTTAACCCGAGCGGCTACTACGGGGCCTATCAGTTCGCGATTCGCACCTGGAACGCAACGGCCTCACACGCTGGCCGCCCTCAACTCATTGGAGTTCGCCCCGACCGCGCCTCAGCATGGGATCAGGACGAATTGGCGTGGGTGCTGTATCAATGGCAAGGCAAGGGCCCCTGGGGTGGAAGCTGCGGCTAGTCGCGCAACTAGTCAGCGACCGGTCGTTCCCGACGGCGTTGGACGTATAGACCCAGCAAGGCAATCGACACGCTCACGATGAGCACCAGCGTTGCAAACACATTGATTTGCACTGGTACCCCTGACTTTTTCGTTAGCCATATCTGCACAGGGAACGTGGTCACCTGCGGGCCCCGGTTCAGGTAGGTGATAACAAAATCGTCGAGCGATAGTGCGAACGTCAAGAGCGCCGCCGCGAAGATGCCCGGAGTAATCAGCGGCAACGTGACTTTGAAAAACGTACGCTGCGGTGAGGCACCGAGATCGGCAGCTGCCTCCTCGAGGCGCCATTCGAACCCTCGCAAACGAGCTTTCACCGTCGTGGCGACGTAGCTCACTGAAAACATCACGTGGGCAATCAAAATCGTGAGAAAACCACGCGGAATACCCCACGAGACGAACAACACAAGCAACGAAAGCCCCATCACAACTTCAGGCATCGTGAGGGGCAGGATGAGAAACGTACTGATCGGACCCTTGCCTCGAAAGTCGTACTTCACCAAAGCGATGGCCATCAGCGTGCCGATCGCAACAGCAATGACAGTTGTCAGCGCCGCAATCTTGAGCGAAGTTTGAAACGCGTTCGTCAGATCGGGAAGTTTGAACGGATCCTTCCACGCATCAATGCTGAACCGGCCCCAGCGGTAGTTCCGCACCCCTCGCACCGCGGGCCGAAAAACTCCGTCGCGAGTGATGCCAGGTTCGTTGAACGAAAAGAGCACGATCACGAACACGGGCAACAGGAGGTACAAAAAGCCCGCCATTGCATACACGTTCAAAAACATCGAGCCAAGCTTGCGCAGCCAGAGCGGAGCGCCTTGACGACCAACAACTGCGCGACCAGAACCTGCTGCCATTAGATCAAATCCTCGGTACCGAGCAATTTGGCGTAGAGCAGCACGCCGCCGAGAATCAGCAACATCAAGACAAACGACAACGCCGATATCCCAGGCCGGAATTGCTCTTTGAGAAAGTTCTTCTCAATGATGTTGCCGATCATCAACGTTGAGTCCGTGCCCAACAAGTCCGCGTTCACAAAATCGCCAGACGCAGGAATAAACGTCAGCAAGCTTCCTGCGAACACGCCGGGTAACGAGAGGCGCATCGTCACCTTACGAAACGTTCGTGGCGCCGACGCGAACAAATCTCGCCCAGCTTCGAGCAGACGTTTGTCGATCTTTTCCAGCGACACGTAGATCGGCAAGACCATGAACGGCAAGAAGTTATATACGAGGGCGAACACCACCGAAATCGGGCGGCCCAACAAACCCTCCGAGTCTCCGATCATGCCGGTCCAGCGTAGGAAACCGACCAACGGGCCTTCCTGATCAACGATGACTCGCCATGCGATCGTGCGGATCAGGTACGTGGTGAAAAATGGCAGCACCACTAGGGCCAGCAGCGCGTTCTTGAACCGACCACCCCGCATCGCAATGAAATACGCCATCGGGTAGCCGATCGCGATGCATAAGAGGGTCGCAATCAACGAATATGTGAATGTCCGCACCAACACTTCGCCATAGTTCTTCGGGATGGTGGTGAAGTTCTTGATTCCACCACCACCCAGGCGACGCGTCGTTTCGCTGTCATCCAACGCAGTCGTCAGCAGCCGAACTAACGGAAACGCGAAGAACACCACCAGCCAGACCACCCCAGGGCCAAGCAACGCCCATGGTGCCCAACGTTTCGTGCTCCTCGCGTTGCTCATCCGTCAGAGTTGCGTAGCTTGCACAAAAGCATTCTCGAGGTCTTCGGACTCTGTTGGTGTGAGTTGGCGGAACTCCACAATCTTGGCGCTTGCCGGCGGATTGATGAGCGGATTCTTTTTCGCATCGTCGCTCATGAAGTCGGCTGCACCAGTGACTGGCGAAACGTAACTGATCGTCTCAAACAACGGTCCTGAAACTTCGGGGTCGTACAAGAAGTTCAACCAAGCATGCGCTTGCGCGAGATTCTTCGCGCCCTTAGGAATCATCAACGTGTCCACAAAGCTCATTGCGCCTGAATCTGGCAGCACCCATTCCAAATCAGGATTCTCTGCCTGCAACGCCACGACGTCTCCCGACCATGCAATCGCGGCATACGCGTCACCCGTGCTGAGATCGTCGGTGTAGGAGTTTCCCGTGATCTTGCGAAATTGGCCGCCATCGCGAGCCTTCTTCACTGTATCGATCGATGCCATGACCTCGGCAATGTCTGCTTTTGTGGGATCAGTCCCTGCCGCAAGCATGAACATCCCAATGGTGTCGCGCAGTTCACTGAGAATTGTGACTTTGCCCTTGATGCGCGCATCGAGCAGGTCGTTGGCATCTTTGATTTCGAACCCAACCTTGTCGGGGAAGTACGCGATACCTACTTGACCTTCGGCGTACGGCAACGTGTGGGCACGATTGCTGTCCCATGAAGGATTCGCATGGCGCGCCAAAAGATTTTTCTTGTTCGGAATGAGCGAATCGTCGAACTTCTCGGCCCAACCCTTACGAATCCAGGTGTCGCACATCCACGAGGTCAGCACCACCGCGTCGTATCCCGTCGCTTCGCCGCTCGACAAGCTCGGCTCCACAATGGCGGTGAACGAAGAATTGTCGTCGACGTCGACCTTGTACTCCAGATCCACGCCCGTACGAGCTTTGAATTCCTTGATCGTGGGTGAATCGCCTGGGTTCGAATCGTCGGCATCAATGTAGAACGGCCATGTCGCCAGTCGCATCCCACCGCCAACTTGTTTGTCAGTATTGGGCGAACCACCCGGTTTCGTCACGTTGGTGCCGCCCCCCGAATCACCGTCACTTCCGCAAGCGGCAAGGAGCGAAGGAGTGAGGAGCACGCCTCCACTCACCAATCCGGCGCGCCGCAAGAAATCACGACGGTTGATGTTGTTGGTTACCAATCGTGCTCGTTGGGTTCTGTTCATTGTCTGCTCTTTTCGATAGTGATCGAGTCGAATTCAAATGTTGATGGACGGCGTGGCAGGAAGAACTCGGGCTGCGTCAAAATCCCAGCCCGCCCACACGTCGTCACCCGGTCGCAAGGTCGGTAGCCGCTCGTCGGCACCTACGTACGCTGCAATTTCCGAACCATCAGGCGAACGCAACGCAAAGCGCACTACCGGGCCTTGAAACACGAAGTCAATCACCGCGCAGCGGATCGCGGCGTTGTTCGCGCCTGACGGTTGATCGAGAGTTACTTTCACGCGTTCAGGGCGCACCATTAGCGTGACATTGTCGCCAGCCCGCGTTTCTGAATGGGCGAGTGTGCCTCGCAGTGTCGTATCACCAACGCGAACCGTAGCAACGCTATCGGTACAACTTTCTGCAACCGTCTGCCACAAATTGGCCTCGCCAATGAAACCCGCCACGAACGTCGACGCTGGAGTGTTATAGATCTCCTGGGGGGTGCCGATTTGCTCGACGCACCCAT
>SXGT01075604.1_pt1 | contig 75705 bp, 59 predicted proteins | sample 3176221 | NCBI WGS metagenome assembly SXGT01 (sample SAMN11356862, study PRJNA531348) | freshwater metagenome | isolation source: freshwater sample F1-120 | place: China: Fuxian Lake, Yuxi | collected 2017-12-25
CGCGGCGTCCCCGGCCAGCAGCACACGGCCGCGGCGGGAGGAGACCGCCTGGCGCGTCATGTCGGTGAACCTGGAGATCCAGCCGGCGCTGCGGAGCCCGAAGTCCGTGCCGTACACGGCCACGAGCGCCTCGCGCAGATCGCTCATGCCGGGCTCGCCCGTATGGTCGACGCGCCGGTCCGTCAGGACGACCCGGATCGGCTCCCCCTCCTGCCTTCGACCGAGGGCGTGCTGGCCGATGCTGTCGCGACGGATGCCGAGCTCCGGCTCCCCGTCCATCTCGACCTCGGCGATCATCCAGCTCGTCGAGGGATCCAGACCGACGAAGTCGATGTCGGCGGCCTTGCGGATCAGGCTGCGCCCTCCGTCGCAGCCGACGAGATACTCGGCCCGGAGCGGCTCGCCTTCGGAGATCTCGACGTCAACGCCCAGGTCGTCTTGAGCCATGCCCACCACCTCGCGACCGCGCAGGATCGGGACACCGAGTTCAGCGACCCAGTCGGCCAGGATGGGTTCGAAGAGGCTCTGCCAGAGCGCGAGCCCGTCGGTGTGGCGGGTGGGGCAGTCGCTGATGTCCAGGGGGATCAGGGCGAAGCCTTGAACCTGCATCACCTGCCCAGCCGAGAGGAATCGGTGCGCTATGCCCCGCTGATCGAGCACCTCGATGGTCCGAGCGTGGAGCCCCCCGCCGCGCGATCCGTCGAGCGCCTGACTGGCGCGGCGCTCGACGATGACGACGTCAATCCCCGCCAAGGCCAGCTCGCCGGCCAACATCAGCCCGGTCGGGCCGCCCCCTGCGATCACCACCGCGTGTTCAGTCATCGCCTTCCTCCTCCTCATCGCCCGCGTTCTCCGCATCGCCTTCTCGCCAGGCCCAGCGGCCTGAAGGCGGACTGAGAGCCTGAGCGGGTCGCCAGCGTCGTCGGGGCGCGCCGCGCCTGACGGGATCAGTGGTGGTGGTGGCCGCCGGCGCCGTGGACGTGGCCGTGGTCAAGCTCCTCGGGATCGGCGTCGCGGATGTCCTCGACGACGATCTCGAACTCCAGGCCCTGGCCGGCCAGCGGGTGGTTGCCGTCCATGACGACGGTGTCGCCCTCGATGTCGGTGATGAACCAGGGGTGGTCGCCCATGTCGCCGTCGGCGTCGATCATGAAGGGCATGCCGACCTCAAGCTCGAAGTCGTCGGGGAAGGCGTCGCGCGGCACCTCGCGCACCTTGTTGGCGTCGTACTCGCCGTAGGCCTCCTCGGCGCTGAGCGTCAGGGCGAGCGTGTCGCCGACCTTCTTGCCCTCCAGCGCGGCCTCGACGGCGGGCAGCAGCGAGCCGGCGCCCTGCAAGAACCACATCGGATCGTCGGGTGAGGCGACGTCAAGCACCTCGCCCTCGTCATTCTTGAGGATGTAGCTGATGGAGACTGCCTTATCGGTGATGATGGTCTGGTTTGACATGAAGCACCATTGTTGTGATGAAGTGACAGGGCGCAGGTCCATACCACACCTGCCAGACGAACACCACGGAGCACGCGATGGACATCAACCGCAATGACCCTTGCCCTTGCGGCAGCGGCCAGAAGTTCAAGAAATGCCATCTGGGCCGAGAGCGCGAGCTGCCGGGTTACGAGCCGCCGACGGCGCCAGGGGTCGCCCCGAAGCCTCGCGTCAAGGCCCTGCCCAGAGAGGTCCTCATCGGCGCGATCGTCGCGATCGTCGCGATCGTCGTCGGGCTGATCATCGCCGGCCACCCGGACTGGGGCATCGCGCTGGGCGGCGCCGGCGCGCTGATGCTGGGCGGCTTCGTGATCCTGAGGGACCCGCCGCCGCCCAACAAGGACAGCAGCAACCCCTCCGGGATCAACTTCGGGGGGTGAGCGGCGCCGGACGCGCCCTCGCGACGACCCGAAGGGATCAATCTGGGATCGACACTGGGAGACAAGGTCCATATGTGCAGGCTCTTTGGCTTTCGCTCCGTGATCCAGTCGCAGGTCCACCGCAGCCTCCTGGCGGCGGACAACGCCCTGATGATCCAGAGCCAGCGCCACCCGGACGGCTGGGGGGTGGCGTACTACGTCGGAGGGGCGCCGCACGTGATCAAGAGCGCCCACACGGCGATGGAGGATCAGATCTTCAAGCGGGTCAGCGGCGTCGTGTCCTCCCAGACGGTGCTGGCGCACCTGCGCAAGGCCACCGTCGGGGACATCAACCTGCTCAACGCCCACCCCTTCCAGTTCGGCAGCTGGGTGATGGCGCACAACGGAGAGATCAACAATTACGCGCAGGTGCGCGACAAGCTCAGAGCCGAGATCGCGCCGGAGCTCCGGCGCTACATCCTCGGGGACACCGACAGCGAGGTGCTCTTCTACCTCTTCTTGAGCCGCCTGGCGCGGCGCACGGACCTGCACCGCAAGGGCGCCCCGATCGAGGCCGTCGTCGAGGCGCTCGCCGAGACGATCGAGCAGACCCGCGCCATCGCCGACGGCCCCGGCCAGGAGGAGCGCAGCAAGCTGACGATCATCGTGACGGAGGGCAACACGATGGTCGCGGTGCGCTCGAACATGCCGCTGCTCTTCAGCACCTACAAGGCGCGCTGCATGGACAGGGATCAGTGCCCCTTCCTGTCGCCGGAGTGCGAGGCGCCCACGATCACGGGCAAGGTCAACCACCTCATCCTGTCGAGCGAGTCGCTCCAGGGCGACAACACGTGGATCGACATGGAGGAGGGCGAGATCGTCGGCGTGGACTGGGGGATGAACCTCTATCGAGGCTCCTGCGCCCCCTCGGCGGCCTGAGGGCCTTCCCGAGCGGCGCTCGCCGTCGACCTGGGTGCGCGCGCCTGGGCGCAGGGAGCGCGCTGGCCGCCCCGGGCGCGAGGGCGGCGGCCCTGCGCCTGCGGAGGCCAGCGCGCCGATGCTTTGTCGCAGGCTCGCCCCACGATCACGGCCTGCTCCACACCCGGATCAGAGATCGACGTGCTCGACGCGGCCAAGCGGCGCGCCGAAGAAGCGCTCGGCGATGGGGTGGAAGGCGGCCACGGAGTCGGTCACGAGGCAGCGGTGGACGGGCTCCGGGCCGCCCTCGGCGGGCCTGAGCAGCCCTTGGGCGTCGAGGAGGTCGTGGAGCTCGGCGGCGGTGGCCAGGGCTGAGTCCAGGACGAGGATGGGGCGGCCGACGATCTCGTCGATGGCGGCCTGGATGACCTCGCGCAGCAATGGGTAGTGGGTGCAGCCGAGGATGAGGGTGTCGACGTCGGTGTCGGCGAAGGGGGCCAGGTACGATCGGGCGATCTCGCGCGGGACGGAGCCCTTGAGCCAGCCCTCCTCGGCCAGCGGGACGAAGAGCGGGCAGGGGTGGGCCTGGACGGTCAGGCCGGGGTCGAGAGCGAGCAGGGCGCGGGTGTAGGCGCCGGAGGTGACGGTGCCGCGCGTGCCGATGACGCCGATGGAGCGCGAGGCGGAGCGGAGCGCGGCGATCCGGGCGACGGGCTCGATGACGCCCAGGACGGGGATGCTCCCGGCGGGGATGTCCCCGTCGAGCCGGTCCCCGTCGAGCCGGTCCCCGTCGAGACGGTCCCCGGCGAGCTGGTCCCCTGCGGGGATGTCCCCGACGAGCCGGTCCCCGGCGAGCCGGATGGCGTCGAGCGAGAAGGCGCTGGCGGTGTTGCAGGCCACGACGATGGCCTTGACGCCGGCGGCCCGGAGGTGGGCGGTGACGTTGAGGCCGTAGCGCCGGATGGTCTCGGGGGACTTGTTGCCGTAGGGGACGCGGGCGGTGTCGCCAAAGTAGAGGATGGACTCGCGCGGGAGCCTGTCGACGAGGGCGCGGGTGACGGTCAGGCCGCCGACGCCGGAGTCAAATACGCCGATGGGCGCGTCCTGATGGGTGGCCAAGGGGTGCTACTCTCCCGGGACAAAGCGCAGCGGGAAGTCGTAGAAGACAGTGTTGGTGGTTCCGGCCCCCGGGGAGGTCTGGTAGGTGACGGAGTAGCGCACGGTGATGCTCCCGCTGGAGGTCTCGGGGTTGACCGTCACGCGGGCTCTGAAGGGGTAGAAGTTCTGGTCCATGCTCCGCAGGCGAGTGGCGTAGGTGTTGACGTCATCCTCCAGCTCGATGGTGGTGTACTCGACGCTGAAGCCCATCTGGGGGGAGGGCTGGGCGACCGAGAGGGAGTCGAGGGTGATGCCGGTGGCGTCGCCGACCAGCTCGACGGCGTAGGAGGCCGAGCGGTTCAGGACGTTGAGGTTGGCGTCCTGCCAGCGGACGCCGAAGACGACGGTGGTATCGGTGACCTCGTAGAGCTCGCCCGGCAGGATGGTCGAGTTGGGGTCGGCGGCGTCGAAGCCGAAGCCCGAGACGGAGAAGGGCTCGGAGTTGTTGTTGCTGGTTTGCTGGACGACGGGATCGCCGCTCAAGAGGAGGTTGGTGGAGGTCCAGATCGTGGTGTTGGCGTCCCAGACGCCGTTGGGGCCGTCGTACTGGGCGTTGCCCTGGGGCTCCTGCTCGTTGGCAAGATCGCGGAAGTTCTCGCCTTCTTCGAAGGTGTTGTTGTCGTTGACGTCCAGGAAGGGCTCGCCGAGATCCCAGAAGGGCTCGCCCGCGTCGTACTCGCCGTTGTTGTTGAAGTCGTTGAAGGCCTCCTCGCCGGTGGTGATGGCGACGATGGTGACGAGGCCGTCGCGGGGGTTGCGCGAGCACTCGGATTGGGAGCGCCGCGGGCAGTTGTTCTGCAGGGGGCTGCACTCGCCCGAGCCGAAGAGCAGGAAGGGCTCCGAGCGGGTCTGGTCGGGATCGACGTCGCAGGGCGGCTCGCCGGCCGGGGAGTAGGGGGCGGCGACGCGGCCGACGTTGTCCGGCGGCGCGTTGGGGGTCGAGGCCGTGTCCCACTCGACGGAGGTCTGGGGGGAGATGATGTTGCCGCCCTCGGACAGGTAGGTCAGGCGCTGGGAGACGCCGATGGGGTTGCCGAAGCGATCAAAGAGGGTCGAGGAGCAGGCGTACTGGTTGTTGACCGTAATGCGATCCCCCTGACGGCCGATGAAGCCGCCGATGTTGAGGAACTCGCACTGCAGGTTGAAGGCGTTGCGGGTGGGGCGGGCGCCGACGACCGGGATGGAGGAGCTGGGCGCCTCCAGCCGGATGCTGCCGAGCTGCGCCGTGGCGGTGACGTTGACCGCGCCGGTGCTGCGGCCGGTGACGATCGTGGTGGCCACGACGCCGTTCTCGTCGCTCTGGGGCTGGGTGTCGGTCAGCGAGACGCCGCCGAGGGGGTTGGAGGGCAGCGCCATGCGGACGGTCATGCCTTCGAGGGGCTGGCGATTGGTGTCCATCACCCGGAAGGTGACCAGCGCCGTCTCATTCTGGCCGCTGCCCTTGACGTAGAGGACGTTGGGGTTGATCGAGACGAACTCGATGAAGCCCAGCGAGTTGACGTTGATCGAGATGTTCTGGGTCAGGGTCTTCTCATCGACCAGCTCAGGGTTCGGGTCCGTGGCCGTAATCTCGATCAAGGCCGTGCCGGGCGCGTCGCCGCCGATGAAGCGGATCGAGGCGCGGTTGTTGTTGTCGGTGTTGATCTGGGTCTCTCGCACGCCGCCCTCGAAGAAGCCGGGGCCGCTGGTCACCTTGAAGGTCACCGGCTGGCCCTCGACGCTGAAGTCAGCCCCGGCCGGCGCGATCATCTCCGCCTCGATCGTCAGCGCGTCCTGATCGTCGGCCAGCACCGTGCGCTCGGCGCCCTCGACGATGAGGTTGTCGCGCCGGACCTCGACCTCCAGGGCCGTGTCGCGCGTGTCCGAGGGCGGCCTGACCCGGAAGCTCTGCGAGGCCCCGGTCCCGAAGCGCGCGTCCGAGAACTCGACCTTGATGACCGTCTCGCCCTCCTCGCTGGTGGTCTTGAAGTTGAAGCCCGCCACGCCCTGGGCGTTCGTCGAGGCGACCGCGGCGCTGTTGAGCTCCATCGACGTGCCCGACTCGATGGACACCTTGAGCTTGGTCCCGGCCGGCGCCGGGGTCGTCCCGTCGTCCTGGACCGCCGTGGCCTCGATGGCAATGATGTTCGAGCCCACCTCCAGGATCCCGTCGGCCTTGACGATCGTCGTGACGGACCACTGGCCCGTCGGGCCGGGGTTGCAGGTCACCGTGGTCTCGCCGGGCGGGTCGGAGATCCCCGTCGGCGCCGCCAGCAACCGCGTCGTCCCCTCGCGCACGCACCGGAAGCTGGCGCTCAGCGCGCCGTTGGAGCCCGTCACGGTCCGCGTCGTCCGGCCGCAGTCGCCGCTCTGCTGGTCGTCAAAGAGGCCCACCGCGGGGCTGTTGGCGTCCACGCAGCCAAACTCGATCAAGTCCACCCTGCTGCCGGCCGCCAGCGGAGAGCCGTCCGGACCCAGCACCGTGACCGAGATCGTCACCGCCGGGCCGTTGACCTCCCCCGAGGACGGCGTCGCGGCCACGCTGATCCTGTGCGGGCCGTTGGGGGTCGCCTCCTCGGCCGGGCAGCCCGACAGGAGCGCCGCGAGGCACGCCGCCGCCACACACAGCCCTGACGGGCGCAACCGCTCACTCAACTTGATGCCCCTATGGTCTCGCATGAATGCCTCTTCATATGTGGTGCCCGCGTCACCCCACTCTGATCGGGCCTTCGCCCTGATCCGATCGAGGAGGCGGGGGACATCTTGAGATGTTGACGCTGGGAGATCGCCGTCCTCGCGTGACTCAAACATTAGAAAAGCGGCCCCTGAGTGTCAAGCTTGCGGCCTGCCCACTTATATACTAGTAAGAACCCAGCCGCCCACCACCGCGATCAACCGCGGCGCTCTTTGTCGTTGGCCGCCTTGTTGGCGGAGCGCCCTTGAAAATGTGACCGTCGAGTAGAGAAGATGTCACCCCAGAGCAACTCCACCTCCCCGAACACCCTCGCCGGCGCGCTCGCTGCGCTCTTGACGCTGGGGCTGGTCGCCTCGGCGGCCCACGCCCAGCAAACCCAGGCGCCCATCGGCGTCCTGCGCGTCGAGTCGCGCGGCGACATCCCCGCCGCCCTCAGCAACGATCTCCAGAAGATCATCGAGGGCGCACTGCGCGCCGACAGCCGATCCCTGCGCCCCATCTCCCCCGACAAGATGCGCGAGCTCCTCCTGGAGAAGAGCCCCGCCCTGGCCGGCTGCGAGACCGAGGACTGCCTCTTGCGCATCGGGCAGCTCACCGGCATCCCCCTCGGCCTGACCGCCGTCGCCACCGGCGAGGCGCAGATCTACGACTTCAAGATCACCTTCCACGATCTGACCACCGGCAAGATCGTCCTGGCCGAGCAGGGCTCCTGCGAGATCTGCACCGAGGACGAGGCCCTCAAGGCCTTCAAGGACACCGTCTCTCTCGCCTTGACCCGCGTCACCCTGCCCGAGATCGCCAAGAAGGATCCCCCCAAGGAGGACCCCCCCAAGAAGGACCCCCCCAAGAAGGACCCCCCCAAGGAGGACCCCGCGCCCCAAGGCCCGATGACCACGGTCGACGTCGTCGTCGTACCGGCCCAGGCCTCCCTCTCGCTCGGCGACATGCCCCTGGGCGTCGGCACCGCCACGCGCAGCCTCAAGCCCGGCAACTACCGCATCCGCGCCGCCGCCGAGGGCTTCGAGCCCCTCGACGCCGAGCTCGTCGTCGGCGACAAGGCCTCCGGCCCCATCATGCTGCGGCTTCACATGTCCAGGATCGCCACCGAGGCCACCTCCCCCGTCGAGCAGCCCAGCGACGAGGCCGAGATCGTCGGCATCCACCACCCCGGCGTCGGCTGGACCCTGGCGGTCCTCGGCGCCGGCGCCGCCGGCACCGGCGGCTACCTGCTGGCCATCGACGGGCTGACGACCTGCGCCGAGGGCGCCGTCAACGAGTGCCCCCAGGTCTTCGAAACCACCGGCCCCGGCGCCGTCCTGCTCGCCGGCGGCGCCGTCCTGCTCTCCTCGGGCCTGGCCCTGATCATCCTCGACGCCGTCACCGGCGAGCCCGCGCTGGAGCCCTCCAAGCCCGAGGCACCCGCCACCGACGTCGGCCTCTTCGTCGACCCCTCCTCCGGCGGCGCCCTGGTGCGACTCAGCCGCGACTTCTAGAGCGCTGGTTGATTGGAGGGACCGAGGCCGCCGAGGGCGGCCCATCGCGCCAGATTCCTGAACAACCGCGCGCCTCTGGCGCCGATCACCGCAAGGGCCGACGCACCACCTCCCAGCGCGCGTCCACGCCGACGAACCCTCCGGCAGGGATCGCCTCGAAGCCCTCCGGCGCCTGCGCGGCGCCCGTGCGCAGCCAGAGCGCCCGGTAATCCGGGTGCGAGACCCGGCGCGGCGCCACGCCGACCCAACCAACCCCATGACCGCAGGGCGCGCACGCGTCTATCCCCGAAGTGGAGCGCATCCACATCGGCGCGCCGAGGCTCGCCCCCAGCAACACCCTGCTCGTCACCACCGACATCGCCACCCGCGGCGGCGGCTCCCCGTCTTGCGCCGCCCAGACGTCGAGCTCTCCGGCGACCCGCGCCAGCGCCTCGCGCCCGGCCTCGATGTCCACCACGGGCCAGTCGAGGTGGGCTGTGTCCTTCAAGTGCGTCAGGAAGCGGTGAAAGACCAGCTCCGCCTCGCTCTGACCCTGCACATTGCGCGTGAGGAAGTCCGGCAGCCCGGCCATGATCTCCGCCCGCCGAGGCCCCAGAGCCGGCGGCGAACCGCTCATGGCGAAGAGCAGGTGGCGGAAGCGGAAGGGCTGGGTGTTCTCGGGCGTCCTGGCAAGCTCAAGGCTGCCGCCCTGCGCGATGAAGGCCCGCGTCCTCAAGTCCCCCAGCGTCTGGCCGAGCACCTCCGACCCCGGGCACCGCTGGGGGCGCTTGCGCAGCAACACCCGGCTCTCGTCCTCGTGACCGATGCCGGAGGCCCCCTGGCCGTCCACCGCCCAATCGAGCGCGCCCGCCTCGGCCAGCCCGCACCGCACACGCTTCACGTCGCTGCCGAGGTAGACAAGCACATCGTTCATCGTCGACTCGGCTCCATCTTCACGCCACCATGACCAGGCTTGACGCCGCATCGCCCCTCGGGCCACCCTCCTGCTGGACAGGCGAGCACACGCGCCCACGCCTTACAGTAGTACATCGGCCAGAGCAAGGGACCAACTTCAACCATGAACACGCGCGCTGCCGCGATCCTGCTGGCGCTGACCCTCGCCTTGACCCCAGGCTGCTGGGCCGCCACCGGCCGACCCCTCGACCTGAGCCCGCAGGCCACGCTCGAACAAGCCCTCAAGGCCCGCGATCGCGGCGACGACCGCGCCTTCCGAGCCCTGCTGCGGCGGATCACCGAGGACGCCCCCGACAGCGAGGCCGCACGGATCGCCCAGGCCCTGCTGGACGAGGCCGATCCCGTCGACGTCGGCCTAGCCCCCTGACTGCAGCGCCTCCGCGACCCGGTAGGCGTTCCAGATCCCCGCCGCCGAGATGATCCTCAAGCTCTCCAGCTCCGCGTCGTCAAAGCGCTTGAAGAAGGCCAGGTGGCTCAAGGGCGCCTGGGCCGGCGGCGACTTGGCCAGCGCGTCAAGCAGCGCGTAGGTCACCTCCACGCGCGGCTCCTTGAGCGTCTCATAGAGCACCATCGGATCGCGGCGCTTGAAGATCAACTCCGCGGCCGAGGCCCGCACGAAGGGCGCCGGATCGCCGAGCATCCCCAGCAGATCCTCCTCAAGACCCTGGAGCTGGGACTCCAGCCTGTCGAGCTCCTCGACGTGGCCGTCGACCTCGACGGCGTGGAGCGCCGAGATGAGCACCTGCAGGATCCGCGTGCGCTGAACCTCGTCCTTCAACAGCTCGCGCGCGACCGTCGGCGTGAAGGTCGGCGCCACCTTCAACAGCCCGCGCAGCGCCTCGATGGCCACCTCGGGATCCTCGTCCTGCAAACCCCTCTTGAAGTCGCTCGCGTCCGCGTTCGGGTTCCCACCCAGCGACCGGTAGACCCACACGCGGACCTCCTTGCGGCTGTCCTCGCGGTAGGGCCTGATGATCCGCAGCGCCTGGTGGGAGTCGTTGCGCCCCAGCGCCCGGATGATGTGGGAGGTCGTGGCCGCGTCCGCCCCCGAGAGCTCCTCCCGAAGCTCGTCCATCCACGCCTTCTCCCCCAACGAGGTCAGGCCCACCAGCACCTCCTTCCGGCGCTTGCCCTCGCCCAGCCCCTCCAACTCCTTCAGGTGCTCGTGGGTGCCGGGCAGGTGAGCCTCGGACAGCACCCGCAGCGCCCGCTTTTGATCCTTGATCGAGCCCGTCGTCGTCTCGCGGAGCAGCGCCTGGAAGCGAGCCTTGTGGCCCTGCTGGTGCAGCGCCGACAGCGCCAGCCCGGCGATGACCGGATCAGGATCGTTGACCACCTCCGACAACTTCGGGATCAACTCTCTGTCGCGCCGGGTCGCGTCCGGCTCCAGGTTCAACTGCGCGATCAACCCGTACTCCAGCGCCCGCTGACGCACGACAGGATCCTCGCTCCGCAGCGCGATCGACACCACCGCGTCGTGCAGCTTGTCGCCGCCCTGCCCCCTGAGCACCTCCCGCACGACGATGCGCCGCGCCCACTCGTCCTCCCCCGTCAACACGCCAACGATGTGGCTCTGAGCCCTGTCCAGATCGTAGCGCGACAACCTCAACGCCGCGCTGCCGCGCACCAGCGGCGTCTCGTCGGCCAGCGCCTCGACCAGCAAGCCCGAGAGCTTCGGGCTGCCCGTCACCCCGATCGCCCTGACCGTCTCGGCCCGCATGTAGGGCTCCGGCGAGCGCAACCCCGCCCGGAAGACCCCCTCGATGCGCAGCGCCTCCTCCTTCGGAATCTCCTGGTCCTCGCCGCAGCCCACCGCCCCCCACAACGCCGCCGCCCACAGGACGACGACGCAAGGCAGCAGCCACCCACGCCGGCTCTCCTTCACCCCGACCTCCACATCACCCCACCTCGACGTCGTCCATTTCGACATCGTCCCACCTCGGCTTCGTCCCACCCCGACGTCACCACACCTCGATCTTGAGCTGAGCGCGCCGACGCGCCTCCCCCGGCGTTCACTGTGGCAAGGCCCCGCCGGGGGTGTCAAGTCGCCGCCCGGGCGCTTGCGTTTCTTGTCCACCTGAACTAGCTTGCTTTGTGTTCAGGGGACATCTCGTCCACTTTAAAAACGGCCCTCGACCACCCATGAGGTCAATATCATGAAGCTCACAACCTTCGTCGTATTTGTCGTCGCGCTCTCCTCCATCGGCCTCACCCTGTCCGGCTGCTGCGGAAGCTGCGGCGACGCCCTCCAGACCACGGAGGGCCGCAAGGGCTTTATCGAAGGCTTCAACGAGGACAACAAGGACTGCCTGCTCAAGAGCGAGAACGCCGACATGACCACCGTGTCCTACACCTGCAAGGACATGAACGTCAGCGACATCGAAGTCGGCTTCAAGGTCACCTGCGAGGGCTACAAGCTGGTCGGCTTCAAGAAGGTCGATCTGTCCGGCAAGGACGGCGCGATGTCCTGCACCGTCGGCGACTCCTGTGAATGCTCCGGCGGCGGCGACAAGGCCGACGAAGGCGACAAGGCCGACGAAGGCGACAAGGCCGAGGATGACAAGGCCGAGGGCGACAAGGCCGAGGACGACAAGGCCGAGTAGGGCGACTCGCCCGAGATCCAAAGAGCGCCCCCGTGCGCTGGCCGGATCGCGGCCGCGCCAAAGCCTCCCTCAGTCCCCCACGATGACGAAGGGCGCCCAATAATAAGGCGACAGCCGCGCCGACCGCCGCGTTCCCCCCCGGCGAGCCTCTGGCGCCTCCGACGTGATCCCCTCCACGCCCCGCGTTCCCCCCTCCTTGCCGGGCCCTCCCCTGAGGAGGCGCAGCTGCGCCTGACGCAGCGCCTCATCCGGCGCCACCCCCCGCTTGAGCCCCTGGTAGAGCAGCGCCATCAGCGCGCTCGTCTGACGATCGGCCACGCTCCACAGGCTCGCCACCGCACGGCGGCTGCCCGCGTACAAAAAGGCGCTCGCCAGGCCGTCGGCCGACTCGCCCATGTCTCGCCCGCCCCGCCCCGTCGAACACGCCGACAGCACGACCAGGTCCGCGCCCAGCTCCAGCCCCATGATCTCCTCCAGGCGCAGCAGCCCGTCGCCGCCCTCCCCCGACGCCGCGCTGAAGACCAACGCCGGCTCCGAGCGCACGAGCCGCTCTATCGCCGCCGGCCCCAGCCGCCGCGACAACTCCTCGGGCAGCAGCGGCCTGACGTCCGTCAATCCGTGGGTGGCGAAGTGGAGGTGGCGCATCCCCTTGAGATCGCTGGAGAAAAACGCCTCCTCCGTCGCGCCATCCCCGATCAGCACGCGGGCGCGCTCAGGCTTGAGGATCCGGACCACCGCCCGGATCTCCTCGCGCGCGTGCGCCAGCGGCTCGAAGGCCACCGAGGGCCTCGCGTCCGTCACGAAGGTCACGCTGCCGTCGTGGAACTCCACCCGCACGTCCAGCGCGGTCGCGTCGGCGGACACGCGCTCAGGATCTCCGACCGCCAGAAAGCCCGGCCTGTCCCCCGACCACCGCGCCGGATCTCTCGACGCCAGCGCCGCCCAGAAGCCCGCCGAGGGCACCTGGGTCAGCGCCGCCCTCTCCACCAGGTAGGTCGGCGCCTCAAGCTCCCCGGCGACCTCGCCGTCACCGACGACCAGCGCGGCGAAGGGCAACCCTCTGAGCGACCCGTCCGCTGCGACGATGATCCGATCAACCCCCTTCAAGTCGGCCAGCGCTGGCGCCAGGACCATCTCGGCCAACGCGCGGCTCGACGCCAGGTGCTCGGCGTACTCCACCTCCCCCCTCATGTCCATCTTGAGCATCGCCTGAAGCGCCCGCTCCACCGCCGGCTCGATCCGCTCCCGGCCCGGCAAGTGGTGCAGGCGGACGCCGCCGCTCGTGATGACCCACAGGTAGCTGCGCCCCTCCCCGATCAAATAACTCAGCAAAACCACGCGCTCAGGCAACAAGCCTTGCAGGCTCGCCCGCAGCGCACCCGGGGGCAGCGGAGGGCGGCCCTCATCCGTCGCGCTGCCCTCTCCCCAGCGCAGCCCCGACCACACCTCGCACAACCTCGCCACCGTCGGCGTCGACTCCCAGACCCCCTCCCCCGAGGCGCTCTGGAGCTCCTCCATCAAGGCTCTGGCGACCCGCGCGTGCCGGACAAGCCGCGCCCCTCGGCTCGACGGCCCCCTCGGCGCCGTGTCCGACACCAGCTCCACGGGGCCCCGCGCCTTCATCTGCTCGGCGACCGCCAGCGCCTGCCACACGTCGCTCGAAGGCGGCGCAGGGGCGCTCCGCCCGACGCACGTGTCGATGAGGTCCTCGTAGACCTGACGGCGCTGGATCGACAGATCCTGCCTCAGCAAGTGAACATCCAGGCCGCTCTGAAGGGCCTCGAGCTGGTCGTGCGCGATCGTCAGGTGACCCCTGGCCCTCAAGACGTCCCCGAGCTCCCGCCATGTCAGCCCCAGGATGTGGTGAACCCGCCACGAGGAGGCCGGCGGCAGCGGGATCGTCATCAGCGCCTCGATGCCCTCAAGCAGCGCCGCAGCGCCCTCCCGCTGCCCCCGCGAGAGCCGCTCGCGCGCCACCAGCGCCGAGGCCAGCACCGCGTCCGGCGTCAGCGGCGGCCCAGGCAGGTCCAGGCGCCCCCCGAGCCGCGTCGGCATCGCCGGCAACATCGGCTCGACAGGGTCACAGGCCCCCCTCCTGCACAGCCTCCAGACCCCCGCCTCGGCCCAGAAGCGATCCCCCGAGCCCGCAGGCAGCGCCTCGGGCCCGCGCTCAAGCGCCTGGAGGTAGCCGCGCGCGGCCTCCTGAGGGCCGCCAAGCTCCTCGGCGATCCGCCCCATCAAGACATCGGCCGAGGCCTGCTCGGCCAGCAGCCCCTCGTCCGCCGACAGCGACGCGCCCTGACTGGCCAGCCTGTAGGCCACGTCCAGGTGGCCCAGATCCATGAAGAGGCGAGAGAGCGCCAGGAGCTGCCGCGCGACCCCCGCCCGATCGCCCGCGTGGCGCTTGATCGACAGCGCGAGGCCGCGCTCGGCAAGCGCCCCGGCCAGCTGGCCCCTCATGTGGAGCAGCGCGCCCCGGCCGTCGTGGACCCCCGCCGCGAGGCGAGCCGGTCCCCCGCCCCGGAGGCTCGCCTCGGCGCGATCAAGCGCAGCCGAGGCCATGTCGAGGCGCCCCAGCCGCGCCGCCAGCCGCGCCAGCATCAGATCGATGTCGGCCAGCTCCTCGTCAGCGGCGGCGTCGACCGCATCGGCGCCGGACAGATCAGAATGTTCAACGTTATCAACACGATAGACATCGACAAGGCGCCCCTGGCCCGGCTGCGGTGCGTCGTCGAGGCGGAGTTGAGTCATCTCCAGTCGGAGCCCGTCGGCCTCGGCCAGCTCGCCCAGGCCGCCCGCCGCGTCCCCAAGATCGAGCATCGCGAGCCCGCGCACGAGGTGGAGGATCAGCGCCTCGCGCGCCTCGCCGGTCCCCCGGAGGATCGGCAGCCCGACCGCGGCGATCTCCAGCGCGCTGGCTGGGCGGCCGAGATCGAGCAGCGCGCGCGCCTCCAGGGTCATCAGCCGCGCGCTCTGCCAGCGGTGGCCGATCAGCGTCAGCGTGGAGCGCGCCTGGGTGGCCGCCGAGCGCGCGGCGTGCAGGTCGCCGGCGCGGTAGGCGCGGCGGGCTTCGACCCCCAACAGCGCGGCCTCGCGCTCCAGATCCGGCGACAGGCGCTCGATCAGCGAAGGCGAGGTGGCGCAGGAGACCCCGGCGGCGCGGCAGGAGGCCACACAGCGGGCGCGGCGCACGGGGTTGGAGAAGGCCCGGCAGCCGTCCTCGGGCGAGCCGCCCAGGATCGCGGCGGTCGAGACGCCCGCCGTCGAGGGGGGGCCGGCGGCGCAGCCGGCCAGGAGGACCGCGAGGGCGCCCAGCGCGGCGACGGGGCCCCCAGCGGGGCGGAGGCTGATCGGGCTCGCGCTCAAGCGACGCTCCGGGTCCGAGAGCCTGACGAGGGAGCGCCGGCGATCATCGCAGGTGGACGTAGGTGATCGCCTGGATGACCTCGACGCCGTGGTCGCGGGCGAGCCCCTGGATCTCGGAGAGCTGTCGGGTGCGCACCGCGCCGGGCTCCTGGCGGGCGCGGCCAGCGCGCCCCTCGGCCGTCACGCCGCCGACGCCCCGGATCACCACGCCGCCGCTTTCGGCCTTCTGGCTGCGGGCCACCTTGCCCAGCGCCGCGATCTCGTCCAGGAAGGGTCCGAGCCCCTCGATGGGCTTCTTGTCGGCCAGCAGGAGCAGCGTCTCGACGCCGGGCTGCTTGTCGAGGCGATACCACAGATCGGCCCCCGGCAGCTCGACCCGCGCGCCGGCCGGGATGTGGTCCCCGGCGGGGGTTCGGACCGAGGGGTGGGGGAAGAGCAGCTGGGGGCGGTGCTTGCCGTCGATCATGATGAGCGCCACGTAGGCGTCCCGATCGGACTGCACCGAGACCCGCAGGTTGTCGCCGCCGTGCAGCCGCGTCCCCTCCGTGACGCTGACCTCGATCACGTCGCGCTGCGCGCTCCGGGTCTGGGCGCGGGCCTCGAACTTGATCTTCGGGGGCGCTCTGCGATCGACGGCCTCCTGCTCGCGGATCTCCTCGACGGCCAGCGGCAGCGCCGGCTTGCTCGACGAGGGCGGCTCGGGCTGGAGCGCAAGTGCGCCTGTCTCCTCGACTTCCCGCGCGGAGAGCTGCTTCCATGTCTGGTGGACGACCGCGACGAGCAGCAGCGTGACCGCCACGGCCGCCGCCACCCTCAGCGCGCGGGTCAGGTCGCGGACGCCCTCGCCGACGAGGCTCGACGGCGTCAGCACGGCCTCATTGCGCAAGCTGGGGTTCAGGCCGAGCCCCTCGGAGGTGGCCCGCATCGCCTCGTGGAGCGGGGCGGCCTCGATGGTGTGGTAGACCCCTCGGGCCACCTCCGGGTCCAGCGCCAGCACGGGCAGCGGATCGAGCTCGCCGGCGGCCTGGGCGCCCTCGGGGAAGTAGACGTGGTGGGGGTCGCCGTAGAGGCAGTAGGCCCCCCAGAGGATCGTCCCCTCGCCGTGGTCGCGGCTCAGGGCCACGCGCGCCTTGCGCAGCGCGTCGCCGATCGAGAGCCCGGCGCAGAGGTTGCGGTAGAAGTGCTCCGAGAACTCCCCGGCGATCTGATCCGGGACGTCCCAGTGCGTGCCGATGAAGTGGCGCACCCCTGCGTTGAGGAAGGCCCGCGCCAGCGACCACGTCGAGGCCGAGCCGCCCGGCGCCCGCGACGAGCGCCCCGAGCCGCAGGCGTTGGCGAAGACCAGCGCGGGGAAGGGCCGGCCGCCGTTGAGCCTGTCGACGTCCTCGGCGCTGAAGCGCCCGTCGCTCATCAGCCAGCCCTCGCCCTGGCCGCCGACCTCGGCGTGACCGGCGAAGTGGAGGATGTCGAACTCGCGGGCGTTCTCGCGCAGGGTGGCGCGCGGGATCTCGGAGGACTGCAGGGCCACGCGCAACCAGGGCTGCCCGTCGAGCAGATCGCGCAGCCTGATCCCCTCCTCGTAGGCGGCGTCGAGATCGCCGCAGGGGTCGGCCAGCACCAGCGCGCTGTAGGGCGCCACCATCGACCTCGGCGCCACGGGCGTGGTGGCCCCGCAGGCCGCGATGAGGCGGCCGACGTTCATCTGCATCGCCAGGTATCCGACCCCGGTGTGCAGCATCTCCCAGGGCACGTCGACCAGCGACTCGTCGGTCCTGATGAGCAGGTCGCCGCCCTGGCGCTGTCGCAGCCAGTCCTTGATCGAGGGCGGCAGCAGCTCGTCAAAGAGCAGGTGGCCCGTCTTGCGCACCTCCTCGGCCGTCGCCCGATCCAGCACCCCGCGCGCGTTGGCGCGGCCGAGCTGGATCCGCAGCTCGACGATGAGCCGGTCGAGCTCGCGGCGATCGATGTCGATCTCCTCGTAGCCGGACAGCGTCGCCAGCGACGAGCCTCGGATCGGGCTCAGGCTCACCCTGGCGCCGCGCGCCGAGGGCGTAATCTCCAGCAAGTGTGCGTCGCCGCGCGCGAAGGTCGTCACCTCGACACCTCCGGCTCGTCGTGGGCCTCGACGTCGATCTCGACGAAGCCGACGGTCACGCCGCGATCCTGGATCTCGAGGCGGTAGGCCGCGGGGCGCAGGCTCTTGAAGGTCGCCGTGCCGTGGGGCGCCGGCTGGGCCGCCAGCTCGCGGTGCTGGCGGTGGAGCGCGACCCTCCACTGGGCGCTGCTGTCCTTGCCGTTGACCCCGACGACGAGGTGGAAGGCCCCGCCGGGGGTGTCGACGGCCCCGCCGTGGGTGTGGAGGACCCCGCCGGGGATGTGGACCAGGTGCAGCTCGACCTCCGCCCCCCCGATCTGCCGGAAGAAGGTGGCCCCGGGGCTGGCGCCCAGGGGATCGACGCTGCGGGTGGCCACCGCGCGCCCTATGCGCACCTCGGTGTCCGTTGAAAGGACCCGAAGGGCGCCTTGGTGGAAGGCCACTCGGACGAAGGCAGCCCGCCCCGACGCGGCCGGCACCGCCCCCACCGCGGTCAGCCGGTCCATCAGGCGGGCGATCCTCCTGGGGTCGGCGCGGCGCTGGAAGGGCTCGATCTGGAGCAGCCCTCGCGCGCGCTCGACGCGCAGGGCGCACGCCGGGCAAGCCTCGGCGTGGGCCTGCAGATCCTCGGCGCCGGGTCGCGCGCCGACGCACAGCACGATCTCCTCATCATCGAGGTGGAGGAGGCGCTCAAGGGGATCATGATCGAAGGGCGGCTTTGCCATGACTTGGGATCCTGTCGATCAGAGGTGAAGGGCCCTGCGGCGCCGGTGAAGGCCCGACGAGGGCTCGTGAGACCATGACGGGCAGGCGTGCGTCTGCGTGTCGCTCTCTGCTGCATTGACGCGCCAGGGGCGCGGACCTGACACCTTCATTCTGGACCTCGCAACCCAAGGGCTCGCACCTGCGCCATCAGCCGCTTGCGGACGCGGTTCTTGCGCGCGTAGACGGCGCCCACCGTGGCGCCCATCTCCAGGGCCACGGCCTCGAAGGAGAGCCCCTGCTCGAAGAAGAGCTCGACGAAGCGGCGGTCCTCGGGCGGCAGGACTTCGAAGAGATCGGCCAGCGCCTTGACCTGGGCGAGGCGCTCGATGGCGTCGTCGGGCAGCGGGGCCGTGTCGGTCAGGGTCTTTCGCAGGGCGTGGCCGACGGGGCCCTCGTCGCTCAGGCTCAGCGTCGGGCGGCGCTTGCGCAGCGCGTCGATGGTGTGGTTGCCGGCCACGACCTTGAGCCAGGCGCCCAGCCGACAGCGGCCCGAGTAGCTGCGCAGGCGCCGGAAGTCGTCCTTGACCAGCGCCACGGCGATGTCCGCCTGAAGATCCTCGACGAATTCAGGGGCGGGGTGGACCCCATAGAGTTGGAGGGTGTGGCGCACGGCCACCTCGATCGTCGTCTCGTAGCGCTCGAAGAGCTCCTGCCAGCGCGCCCGATCGCCCTCGACGCAGCCCCGAACCAGCGCCAGATCCGCGTCAGGGCCCTCGGCCTCCTGGGGCCCTCTGGCGATGGTGTCGCGCTCTGTCAATGAGATCACCCTTGGCCGCGAAGGTTGGTCCGGGCGCGCCCGCGCCGCTCAGAAAAGTGTAACGACTGGGCCTCGTTGTCGCCACCCGGGGCCTGATCTTTCCACGAAAGACGGCGTCGATCGCCTCGGTGGCGCGATCAAGGCCTTTTTTCAGCGGAGGGGCCTTGTGGATTGGAAACGACGGCCGCGTTTTGTATACTTTCGCGCCGTTGGTCCGCACCAGAAAGGGTGGGATCGTCGTACAACCCCACCTCGTTGTTTTGATGGGGCGGTGAGCGGAAGGTGGCAGTCATGAAGTTGGCGGCGGGAGACGAGATGAGGACAAGCAAGAACGTGGCGGCGCTGTTGATCGTCGGGATGGCCCTGGGCCTCCTCGGCGTCGGCTGCAGCGACGAAAGCGATGACGGAAACTTCGCGGTCGTCGAGGACGTCCTCCTGATCACCGATCCCGAGACGCTCACCTTCAGCGCGGTGGCGATCAACGAGGAGTCGCGCAAGACCATCACGGTCTTCAACCAGAGCAGCGCGACGGCCAAGATCAACTTCTCCCTCCTGGAGCAGCCCACCCCCAACGACACCCGGAGGGAGTTTGACTGGGACGAGAGCCAGCGCGGCCTCCTCCAGGAGACCGTCACCCTGCAGGGCGGCGACGCGATGACCCTGGTGGTCACCTACACCCCCCGCGACGCCTTCCGCGACACCGGCTCGGTCGTCCTGGACTACAACGGCGGCAAGATCACCGTCCCTCTGGAGACCAACGACATCTCCCCCGACATCGACGGCCCCCCTCGCCTGCTCTTCGGCCGCGTGCCGGCCGGCGGCACCGTCTCCAAGAACCTCGTGCTCCAGAACGTCGGCCGCGCCCCCCTGAACCTGACCAACCTCTTCATGGGCAACGACAGCGAGGAGTTCTCCTTCTGCCTGCCCGTGGGCGACGAGGAGAACAACTGCGCCGAATACGACAGCGCCCCGCAGACCCTGGAGTACCTCGACACCGTCGCCGTTCGCATCACCTACACCCCCATCGACGACGGCGAGGACTCGACGACCTTCAAGGTCGAGAGCAACGACCCCGACGAGCAGCCCTTCATCGTCGAGGTCAACGCCAACGGCGCCGAGCCCTGCATCCTCGTCAGCGATGAGGACGGCCTGGACTTCGGCACCGCCTTCATCGGCGCCGTCTCCCAGCGCACCATGACGATCACCAACTGCTCCCCCACCAAGGAGCTTGAGGTCTCCAGCATCACGATGGCCGCCGGCAGCGACGAGGAGTTCTTCGTCGACGCCCTGCCCGGCGGCCTGCCCGCCGAGCCCATCACCATCGACATCGGCGAGACGGCCTCCTTCGTCGTCAACTACGCGCCGGCCGCCGAGGCCGCCAACGAGGGCGTCGTCGAGATCCTCTCCTCCGACGTCGCCAAGAGCCCCCTGCTCATCCCCATCAACGGCCGCGGCTCCAACAACGCCTGCCCCACCGCCATCGCCACCGCCCGCATCCAGGGCAGCGGCGGACCGGCCACCACCGAGATCGAGTCCATCCCGCTGGCCACCATCCAGTTCGACGGCTCGGCCTCCACCGACCCTGACAACCCCGGCAGCCCCAACGCCATCTCCCGCTACGAGTGGACCATCGTCGAGCGCCCCGCCGACTCGACCACCCGCTTCGTCCCCAACGACCGCTCCCCCAACCCCACCCTCTTCATCGACCTCGCCGGCCGATACCGCATCGAGCTCCGCGTCTACGACGCCAACAACACCCCCTCCTGCGAGACCGCCGAGGTCGTGATCCTCTCCACCCCCAACGAGGACATTCACATCCAGCAGGTCTGGGACACCGACAACACCGACATTGACCTCCACTTCCTGCACCCCAACGGCCGCTGGAACGCCTCGCCCTACGACTGCCACTGGCTCAACCGCACCCCGAACTGGGCCAACATCAACGCCAGCACCGACGACCCCTCGCTCGACATCGACGACATCGACGGCTTCGGCCCCGAGAACATCAACCTCGACAACCCCGAGAACGTCACCTACCGCGTCGGCGCGCACTACTACTCCGACCACTTCAACGGCGCCACCAACGTCACCATGCGCATCTGGCTGGCCTCCGTCCTCGTCTTCGAATTCCGCAACAAGTTCATGACCGACCAGCAGTTCTGGGACGTCGCCGCCATCCAGTGGGGCCCGGCCCCTCAAGTCAGCCAGATCGACCAGATGTACCCCGGCTTCCCCTGAGCCACGTCCCCTTCCCCCTCTCCCCCCACGCGCCGCGGCCACGACGCCGCGCCCTGGCTTCTCCTCGGCCCACCTCGCGCGAGAGGGGCGCGAGAGGTCGCCCTTCCCCTTGGAGATCACCATGTCCTCGCAACGATTGGGCTTCTTCCTCTCCCTGGCCCTGGCGATCTCCCTGTGCGCCTGCACCCAGAGCGACAGCGACAACCCCGCGCCCGCCGAACCCGAAGCCCAGCCCGAGGCCCAGCCTGAAGCTCAGCCCGAAGCTCAGCCTGAGCCTCAACCCGAGGCCCAGCCCGAGCCTGAGCCGCAGCCCGAAGGGCAGGTCATCGACCACGGCGACGGGCTGCTGGAGATCCTCCCCGGCGGCGACACGGTCTGCTCGCGCGGCACCGAGTTCGCCTACTTCGTCCGACAGGGCGACCCCGACAAGGTCGTCGTCGACTTCCAGGGCGGCGGCGCCTGCTGGGACGAGTTCACCTGCTCCGTCGCCGACGCCATCTTCCAGCCCGACGTCGAGAACATCCGCGCCGCCGTCCGCGCCAACTACTCGCGCGGCATCTACGACCGCCAGAACCCCGACAACCCCTTCAAGGACTACACCCACGTGATCGTCCCCTACTGCACCGGGGACGTCCACTGGGGCGACAACACCAAGATCTACGCCCCCGGCACCCCCCAGGAGGTCACCATCCACCACCGCGGCGCCAACAACGCCCGCGCCGCCCTCGGCTGGGTCTATGACAACATCACCGACCCCACCACCGCCGTCGTCACGGGCTGCAGCGCCGGCGGCTACGGCTCGATCGTCTGGGCCGCCGACGTCATGAAGCACTACCCCGACGCCCGCGTCGTCCAGATCTCCGACTCGGCCGCAGGCATCATCACCCCGACCTTCTTCGAGGAGGCCTTCCCCTCCTGGCAGATCCAGGGCGCCTTCCCCACCGAGATCGAGGCCCTCCAGATCGGCCTGGAGGACCCCGCCTCCCTCAACCTGGCCAAGATCTACGGCGCCATCGGCAACAACTTCCCCAACCGGATCGTCTCGCAGTACAACACCGCCTTCGACGAGAACCAGACCTTCTACTTCCAGGCCCTCGGCGGCGGCGACGCCAGGGAGTGGTCCGAGCGCATGTACGCCATGGTCGAAGAGGCCGAGCAGGCCTCACCCAACTTCCACGCCTACATCGCCCCAGGCGAGGTCCACTGCATCCTGCCCCTCGACGACTTCTACGAGGTCGAGGTCAAGGGCACCACCCTGACCCAGTGGGTCAACCAGATCATCGACGGCGCCAACCCTGACAGCGTCTACTGCGAGGACTGCGGCGCGCCCAGCAACTGACGCGAGGCCTGCGCGCTTGAGCGCGGCCCTGGACCCGAGGGCGCCTCAAGGCACCGACCGCCCCTCCCCGAAGCCCATCACCCAGAACGAGCCTTCGTCCACCCCCGCGCGATCCAGCGCCTCGGCCAGCTCCTGCGCCGGCTCGTCCATCCCGTCGTCCGCGAGCGGGAAGGTCCCAAAGTGAATCCCCACGCTCGTCCTGGCGCCCAGCACCTGGTGCGCCTGGACCGCCTGCTCTGGATCGATGTGCACCGGCGCCATGAAGGAGCGCGGCCTGAAGGCCCCGATCGGCAGCATCGCCAGCCTCACGGGCCCGAAGCGCGCCGCGATCTCCTCGAAGTGCGGCCCGAAGCCCGTGTCCCCGGCAAAGTAGGCCACCCCCGACGACCCCGAGATCACGAAGCCCATCCAAAGCGTCCGGTTCCGATCCAGCGCCCCGCGCCCCGAAAAGTGCTGCGCCGGCACCGACGTGAGCGACACCCCGCCGCCGAGCTCCGCCTCCTGCCACCAGTCCAGCTCCTCGGCCCCCTCGATCCCGACCGCCTCGAAGATCGCCCCGGTCCCCAGCCCCGCAAAAAGCCGGGGCCGGTGCGCCTCGTGGAGCCTGATGAGCGTCGGGGTGTCGAGATGGTCGTAGTGGTCGTGGCTGATGATCACCGCGTCGATCGGCGGCAGATCCTCGAAGCGGATCCCAGGCGCTCGGACCCGCTCGGGGCCCGCCCACGACAGGGGGCTGGTGCGATCGGACCAGATCGGATCGGTCAGGATGTTCAAGCCGTCCATCTGGAGCAGCACGGTGGCGTGGTTGACGAAGGTGACCTTCATCTCCCCCGACCCCACCCGCTCCGGCGGCGCTGGCCCCGGCTCGGCCTCGACCCACGCGGGCCAGGGCCCCTGGTCGCGGTTGCGCCGCCACCTGAGCAGGTCGTCGATCCCGTCGTTGATCTTCACCCCGCCCGGGTTGAAGAAGACCTCGCCGTCGAAGTGGTCCGAGGTCGGCCCCTTGAAGACAGGCGACCCGAAGCACCCCGACAGCCCCCACAGGATCAGGCCACACAACACGACAGGCTTCACTTCGACCTCCACGCGCTCACCCACCCAGCAAGATGCACGACGGGCGAGCGAAGTGTACAGCCGACGGAGCCCGATCAGGTCAGGTCGAAGCCGCGGGCCTGGGCCATCTCGATGAGCTTCTTGCGGACGCGGTTCTTGCGCGCGTAGACGGCGCCGACGGTGGTCTCCATGACCACGGCGATCTCCTCGAAGGAGAGCTCGTGCTCGACGTGAAGCTCGATGAAGCGGCGATCGGCCTCGGGCAGCTCGCCGCACAGGGCGCGCAGGGCCTGGAGCTGCTCGCGGCGGCCGAGGACCTGATCGGGGGCGGGGGTCGGGGAGACGAGGGTGCGCTGGACGGCGCGGGCGTGCTCGGCGCTGTCGTCCAGGCTCAGGGTGGGGCGGCGGTGGCGCAGCTCGTCGATGACGTGGTGGCCGGCGACGATCTTGAGCCAATGGCCCAGCTTGCAGCGGCCCGAGTAGCGCGACAGCTTGCGGAAGTCGTCCTTGACCAGCCGCACCATCAGGTCGCACTGCATGTCCAGCACGGTGTCCTCGTCGTGCTGGGCGCCGCGGACCCGCAGGGTCTGGAGGATGGCGAAGTAGACCGTGGACTCGTAGCGCTCCAGCAGCTCCATCCACTGGGCGCGATCGCCGTTGACGCAGTCCTGGACGAGCTGCCAGTCGTCCCGGTTGCGCTCAAGCTCAGGGGCGAGGTCTGGGGTTGAGGCCCTGGAGGGTTCGTGGGGGGTCATCGCTGGCTCCGGCTGTGGGCGCGGCACCGGACCGCGCTTATGGGTTGGATACCGCCAGACCCTGGAAGTTCCCCTCCAATCTGGAAAAACTGGCTTGACCACCGTGAACATTAAAACCAGTGAACAAAAGATCACACTGTCATCAATCAAGGATCGAGGGCGGGCCCGCCGAGGCCGGAGGGCCGAAGCGACCCACGCTCCAGGCACCGCCCCACGCTCCTCGCACCGCCCCCGTTGGGGACGGGCTCGTCGGGTGGGGCTTGGATGCGCGGGGTGGGCTGCGCCCAAGGGCGCAGGCCGGCGGGCGGACGAGCGCGAATCGCGGGGTCGGATCACCACACCGAAGTGGGCCTGTGGATTGAGATTTTCACGCCCCCGTGCGTCGACCTGGGTCGCCCGCAGGCCTGCGACCGACAGGGCGCAGCCCACCCTGAAATTCTAGCCCCACCCGACGAGCCCGTCCCGAAGGGCGGTGCGAGGAGCGTGGGGCGGTGCGAGGAGTGGGCGTCGAGCGTGGGTGTTCGTCGAGCGTGGGTGTTCGTCGAGCGTGGGTGTTCGTCGAGCGTGGGGCGCTCGTGGAGCGTGGGGTGCTCGTCGAGCGTGGGGCGTTGGAGGGGGTCTGGAGCCTTGGCTGAGCGACCCTTTGGGTGAGGTGGATGAGCCGAGGTTGAATTGACCGGGTGGAGGCCCTTCACTATGATTCCCGCAGGAGGCCTCGCGGGTTGAGGCGCATCGAAGGGGAGGGCGCGCGATGGGTTCGACGAGAGGAGCGGTGGTGAACAGGGCGGCCTGCATCGCGGTGACGATGTGGGCGGCGCTGGCCATCGGATTGGCGGGGTGCTCGGAGGATGGAGGGGGGGGCAACTTCGCGGCCATTGAGGACGTGATCTTGCTGGCCGATCCGACCTCGCTGACCTTCAACTCGACGGGTCTGGGCGAGCAGTCCCAGCAGCTGATCACGATCATCAACCAGAGCTCGGTGGAGGCGACGATGCGGATTACGCTCGTCGAGGATCCCACGCCGCAGGATCAGAAGCGCGAGCTGTCCTGGGTGGGCGCGCTGGCCGACGAGTTCAGAAACGAGGTGCTGCTGGGCGGCAACCAGTCGCGGACGCTCCTGTTGAGCTACGCGCCCGAGGACAACTTCCGCGACACGGGGCGCGTGGTCATCGACTACAACGACGGCCGCTCGATCACGATCCCCATCGAGACGAACGAGATCGCGCCGGACATCGACGGCCCCCCGCGAGTGCTCTTTGGCCGGGTGCCGGCCGGCGGCCACGGCCAGAAGACGATCTCGATCCAGAACGTGGGGCGCGCGCCGCTGGAGGTCGGCCAGTTCTTCCTGGGCGACGACGCGCCGGAGTTCTCCTTCTGCTTCCCGCAGGGCGGCGAGGTGTGCCTGGAGGCCGACGCGACCGGGGCCTACCCTGGGACTTTGCAGTACCTTGAGACCATCGACGTGCAGCTGAACTACAACCCCGTGGACGACGGCGAGGACACGACGGAGTTGAAGGTCCAGTCCAACGACCCGGACGAGCAGCCGCTGACGATCTCGCTCAACGCCAACGGCGAGGAGCCTTGCATCCTGGTCAGCAACGAGGTGCTGCTGGACTTCGGCACGGGCTTCATCGGCGGCATCTCCCAGCGCACCATGACGATCTCCAACTGCTCGCCGACCAAGGCGTTGACGGTCGACAGCATCTTGATGGGCGGCGGCAGCGACGAGGAGTTCTTCGTCAGCTCGCTGCCCGGCGGCCTGCCCGGCACCCCCTTGACGCTCGACATCGAGGGGACGGCCTCCTTCGTGGTCAACTACGCGCCCGTGGCCGAGGAGGTCAACCAGGGGACGATCGAGATCGTCTCGAACGACGTGGCCAAGAGCCCCCTGTCGATCCCCCTCAACGGCCGCGGCTCCAACAACGCCTGCCCCACGCCCGTGGCCACCGCCCGCGAGGTCGGCACCGCGCGGCCGCCTTCGAGCGCCATCGACACGATCCCGCTGGCCACCATCCAGTTCGACGCCGGCGAATCCTTCGACCCCGACAGCCCCGACGTCTCCGACGCCATCATCGGCTACGAGTGGACGATCATCGAGCGGCCCACCGACTCGACCACGCGCTTCGTCCCCAACGGCAGCGACCCGGCGCCCACCCTCTTCCTGGATCTGGCCGGCGTCTACGTCGTTGAGCTGCGCGTCTACGACCAGCAGAACACCCCCTCGTGCGAGACGGCCCGAGTCAACATCCTGGCCACGCCCAACGAGGACGTCCACGTCCAGCTCGTCTGGGACACCCCCGGCGACCCCGACCAGACCGACGGCGGCACCGGCAATGGCTCCGACCTTGACTTGCACTTCCTGCACCCGGCCGGCAACTGGAACGAGCCCCCCTGGGACTGCTTCTGGCGCAACATCGAGCCGAACTGGGCCAACATCAACGTCCAGACCGACGACCCCTCGCTGGACATCGACGACATCGACGGCGCCGGCCCCGAGAACGTCAACCTCAACAACCCCGAGAACATCACCTACCGCGTCGGCGCCTACTACTTCTCCGACCACGGCTTCGGGCCGAGCTACACCAGCATCCGGATCTTCTTGAGCCAGGTCCTCGTCTTCGAGTACCGCGACAAGTACCTTGAGCGCACCGGCAGCTTCTGGGACATCTCCACCATCGAGTGGGGGCCGTCCCCGCGCGTCAACCAGATCGATCAGGTCTACGACGGCTTCCCTTGATGAAGGTCGGGCGGCGCGCCGAAGGCGCGCCGCCAGTCCCCGGACAGAGAAAGGCCGCCCCAGGACCTCGGGTCATGGGGCGGCCTTTCTCTGTCCGGGGTCTGGGAGCGTTGGTGGGTTTGACTCCCGTCGTTCGTCGGTCCCTCAAACCCATCAACGGGGCTGGCGTCAGCCCATCGTGTGCTTCTCCCACTTGATCTTGGCCAGGTCGCTGACGCCGAGGCCGAGCTTCTCGCCGGCCTCGATGAAGCGGGCCGCCCGGCGGCCGCCCTGATCTTCGGCGATGGGCTTGAGCTTGCGCGTGGCCCTGTACTCGTCGACGATCGTGAGGATGGCCCGGTCGATGGCGACCGGATCGGTCGAGGCCAGGATGGCGTTGTGGGCGGCCTTGAAGGTCATGTTGTCCTGGGGGCCGCCCTGGAAGAGCACCCGCAGGGCGTCGCAGACGACCAGCCGGACCAGCCCGCCCATCTTCTCGTGCTTGTAGATCCGCGAGACATTGCACATGCCGCCGTGGACGCAGGTGGGGTTGCAGTCGGGCTTGCAGTGGTAGATCGGCACCCGCTCGACATTGCCGTAGGAGACATTCTTGAGCGCGCCGGTGACCCCCGTCAGATCGTGGTCCTTGGGGACGCAGACGTTGATGACGGCGGTGAAGCGGGCCAGCACCTTGGGGAGCTGGGAGCTGTAGGGCTTGTCGTTGTTCTTGTTGAAGCCGCCCAGGTCGACCCGCTCGGTCTCGTAGCCCATCGTCTCGTGGAAGTGGACGGGGAACTTGTCAACGGGGTCCTTGGCGTCCTTGGGCAGCGTCTTGAAGCCGGCCTTCTGCATCCGCGAGCCGTACTGGTCGTAGATGATGATGTCCTTCTTGGCCACGCCGAGCTTGTGGACAAGCTCGGCCAGGGCGTAGGCCGTCGCCGGGTGGACCGAGGCGTAGGGCGAGCCGAGGCAGTTGACCTTGATCCCGACGATGTCCTCCTTCTTGATGAAGCGGCCGATGGCCTTGACGCCGTCGGCCTCCCCGGTCAGCTTCTTGAGGGCCTCCTCGACCATCTTGGCGACGATGGCCTCGTCGGTCTTCTTGATGTCGGTGGTGGCCCCGGGGTGGGTGACCTGGACGAGCTTGCCGGGGGCCTTCATGGGGAAGGACTTCTCCTGGACGGGCTCGGCCGGGGGCACCTCCTCGACCGGGGGCTTGTTCTTGTCGGCCTCGGCCGCGGGCTTCTCCTCGACGGCGGGCTTCTCCGCGGCCTTGGGGGGATCGGGCTGCTTCTCCTCGACCTTGGGGGGGACGGCCTCGGCGCTGGTGTCATTGCAAGCCAGCAGGCCCGGCACGGTGACGGCGATGCTCACCGCGGCGGTTCCGGCCAGGAACTTGCGGCGGTCGATCCCCTCGGGGGCGGGGTCAGCCCCTTCGGTCTTGATGGTCTGGTCGCTGCTCATGGTCTCCTCTGGGATCAGTTGGGATCAGTGTGCCAGGGCTCGGCTGGCCTCAACGCTGAACGCGAGTCTTTCAGTCCCCGAGGGGGTCGACAATCCCCGACGGGGTCTACAGTCCCCCGAGGGGGTCGACAATCCCCGACGAGGTCGACAACCCCAGGCGGGGTTGATGGATCCCCATCGGGTGTCGGTCCCGACGGGGCGGCTGTGCGCCCGTGGGCTCAGAGCTCGACGAGATCCTCGTAGGTCTCGGGGCGGCGATCGCGGTAGAACTGCCACACGCGGCGGACCTCCTCGATCTTGTCGAGGTCGAGATCGGCGACGACGAGCTCGTCCTGGTCCTCGCTGGCCTCGGCCAGGAAGGTGCCGCGGGGATCGACGAAGTAGCTCGACCCGTAGAAGCGCCCGATGTTCCACGGCGCCTCGGTCCCGACGCGGTTGATCGCGCCGACGAAGTAGCCGTTGGCCACCGCGTGGGCCGGCTGCTCCAGCTTCCAGAGGTACTGCGACAGGCCGGCGACGGTGGCCGAGGGGTTGAACACGATCTCGGCGCCGTTGAGGCCCAGCGCGCGGGCGCCCTCGGGGAAGTGGCGGTCGTAGCAGATGTAGACGCCGATGCGGGCGTAGGCGGTCTCGAAGACCGGGTAGCCGAAGTTGCCGGGGCGGAAGAAGAACTTCTCGTAGAAGCCGGGGTTGCAGTGCGGGATGTGGTTCTTGCGGTACTTGCCCAGGTAGGTCCCGTCGGCGTCGATGACGGCGGCGGTGTTGTAGTAGACGCCGGGCTGCTCGACCTCGTAGATCGGCACCACGATCACCATCGAGTACTTCTCGGCGTACTCCGACATCAGGTCCGTCATCGGCCCGGGGACCGGCTCGGTGGCGTCGTACCAGCGGGTGTCCTGGCTGGGGCAGAAGTAGGGGCCGTTGAAGATCTCCTGCAGGCAGAGGATCTGCACCCCGGCCTGGCCGGCCTTGTCGATGTACTCCAGGTGCTTGTCCAGCATGGCCTTCTGGATCTCGGCCACCGGCACTGACTCATCGTTGATGGGGTTGCTGGCCTGGATAAGGCCGCATTTGACAATCCGGGACATGTCCGCCTCCGTGGGTGGGTGGATCAACACTGAAAGCGGCAGGATTAAAGCCCGACTGTCGGTGCAGGTCAAGGCCGCGCGACGGGCCGTCGAGCCCTTGTGGTTGACCCGGGCGCTTAAAAACAGCATAGCTTGATGTCAACGATCGGCGTCAACCCCACCCATGGAGCGTGCGAATGACATCTCCCGACACCTTGAAGGTCGGCACCCCCTTCGATCCCGCAGACGCCCGGCGGACCGCCGAGGCCCCCCGGCTCGAAGCCAGCCTCGACGACAAGAAGCCGCTGATGAGCGCCCAGCAAGCGCTGGCCGAGGCCAACCGCTGCCTCTATTGCGCCGACGCGCCCTGCATCAAGGCCTGCCCGACGGCGATCGACATCCCGACCTTCATCCGCAAGATCTCCACCGGCAACCTCGCCGGCAGCGCCCGCGCGATCCTCGACGCCAACATCCTGGGGCTGTCCTGCGCCAGGGTCTGCCCCACCGAGGTCCTGTGCGAGGGCGACTGCGTCTACAACGAGATGGACAGCCCGCCGATCAAGATCGGCAAGCTTCAGCGCGTGGCCACCGAGTACGCCTACGATCGCGGCCTGCAGTTCTTCGAGCGCGGCGCCGCGCGCCCCGGCCGGGTGGCGATCGTCGGCGGCGGCCCGGCGGGGCTGGCCTGCGCCCATGAGCTGGCCCGGCTCGGGTTCGAGTCGGTCATCTTCGAGGGCCGGGAGCTGCCCGGGGGGCTCAACAGCACCGGCGTGGCCCCCTACAAGCTCCAGCTGCCCGACGCCATCCGGGAGGTCTCCTACGTGCTGGAGATCGGCGGCATCGAGCTGCGAACCGGCGTCAAGGTCGGTCAGGACCTCACCTTCGCCCAACTCGAGGCCGACTTTGACGCGATCTTCGTCGGCGTCGGCCTCGGCCCCGACGGCGTCCTGGACATCGAAGGGGAGGACCTCGAGGGGGTCGTCGGCGCGACGGTCTGGATCGAGCGCATGAAGCTGGAGCCGGGCTTCGGCCTCGGCGGGGTCAAGAAGGCGGCCATCATCGGCGGCGGCAACACGGCCATCGACGTCGTGCGCGAGCTGCGCGGCCTGGGCGTCGACGACGTCGTGATGATCTACCGCAAGGACGGCGCCGCGATGAGCGGCTACGAGCACGAGTGGAGCGCCGCCCGCATCGAGGGCGCCCGCGCCCAGTTCTGGACCCAGCCGGTCGGCTTCACCGGCGAGGGCGGCAAGGTGACCGGCGTGCGCTGCCTGAGCCTCAAGCCCATGGGGCCGGACGAGTCTGGCCGCGCCTGGGTCGAGCCCATCCCCGGCAGCGAGTCGGTCATCGGCGCCGATCTGGTCGTCCTGGCCGTCGGCCAGAGCAAGCTCGAATCCATGATGTCCGCCGTCGAAGGGCTGGCCTTCGACAAGGGCCGCCTCGTCGTCGACGCCGAGACAGGCCAGTGCTCCAACCCGCGCTACTTCGCAGGCGGCGACTGCGCCAACGGCGGCAAGGAGGTCGTCAACGCCGCCGCAGAGGGCAAGCGGGCCGCGCGCGGCCTTGCCCGATTCCTCGACGCCCGCGCCCAGCAGGAGGCCGACCATGGTTGATCTGACCTCGAACTTCGCAGGGATCCTCTCCCCCAACCCCTTCTGGCTGGCCTCGGCGCCGCCGGCCAACTCCGGCGAGCAGATCATGCGCGCCTTCGACGCCGGCTGGGGCGGCGCCGTCTGGAAGACCCTCGGCGACCCGATCATCAACGTCACCAGCCGCTTCGGGGGCCTGGACTACCGCGGCTCGAAGGTCATCGGCTTCAACAACGTCGAGCTGATCACCGACCGCCCCATCGAGGTCAACCTCAAGGAGATCTACGAGGTCAAGAAGCGCTACCCCCGGCACGCGGTCATCGCCAGCCTCATGGTCGAGACGCGCGACGAGTGGCAGGATCTCATCAAGCGCTGCGTCGACGCCGGCGCCGACGGCCTTGAGCTCAACTTCGGCTGCCCCCACGGGATGTGCGAGCGGGGCATGGGCTCGGCCGTCGGCGCCGAGCCGACCGCCTGCGAGGAGATCACGCGCTGGGCCGTGGAGTTCTCCTCCATCCCCGTGATCGTCAAGCTGACGCCCAACATCTCCGACATCAACGAGCCGGCCGAAGCCGCCGTGCGCGGCGGCGCGCACGCCCTGAGCCTGATCAACACCATCAAGAGCATCATCGGCGTCGACCTCAAGACCGCCACGCCCCTGCCCGCCGTCGGCGGCGCCTCCACCAACGGCGGCTACTGCGGCCCCGCCGTGCGGCCCATCGCCCTGCACATGGTCGGGCAGCTCGGCCAGAACCCCGCCGTCAACATCCCCATCAGCGGCATCGGGGGCGTCGAGACCTGGCACGACGCCCTGGAGTTCATCTTCCTGGGCGCCTCCAACGTCCAGGTCTGCACCGCCGTGATGCACTACGGCTACAGGATCGTCGAGGACCTGATCGAGGGCACCGAGAACTTCATGCGCGAGAACGGCTACCAGACCATCGACCAGATGATCGGAAAGGCCGTGCCCAACTACTCCGACTGGGGCAACCTGAACCTCAACCACGAGCTGATCGCCAAGATCGACGCCGACAAGTGCATCGGCTGTCAGCTCTGCCACACCGCCTGCTGGGACGGCGCCCACCAGTGCATCCACCTGGCCGACGACACCCGCGTCCCCATCATCGACGAGGCCGAGTGCGTCGGCTGCAACCTGTGTCAGATCGTCTGCCCCGTCGAGGGCTGCATCAGCATGGTCCCGGTCGACAACGGCAAGCCCCGCGTCTCCTGGAACGACTACCAGCAGGCCCGCAGCGAGGGGCGCGACCTCCCCGCAGGCAAGCACACCAGCCAGACCAACTTCTAGCCAACATCGCGGCCGAGTTGAACATCAATAATGATTACATATGTTTACGGAGCAAGAACATGAGACACCTGATCACCCTCCTGGCCCTCTTCGCGGCGCTCTCGCTGGCGACTCTGACGGGCTGCGGCGACGACCCGAAGTCCACGCCCGCCCCCGCCGAGCCGGAGCCGGCCCCTGAGCCGGAGCCCGATCCGCAGCCGGAGCCGGAGCGGGAGCCGGAGCCCGAGCCTGACCCCACCCCGCGCTGCGGCAACGACCTGTGCGAGGAGGGCGAGGACGAGGCCAACTGCCCGGCCGACTGCGGCGGCGGCGCCTGCGTGGAGGACGCGCAGAGCCCGAACCACAGCCCGGAGGAGGCCACGCCGCTTGAGATCGGCCAGGCCATCGAGGATCTGAGGATCTGCGCGGACGTCGTCGACTTCTTCGTCATCACGCTGTCCGAGGGCGACCGCGTGGCGATCAACCTGAGCTTCTCGCACGCCGAGGGGGATCTGGATCTGGTGGTCTTCGGCCCCGACGACCCCGACTTCGAGGAGCCCGTGGGGATCAGCGAGGGCGTCGAGGACAACGAGGCGGTGGCCTTCGTCGCGGGGATCGCGGGCGACTACGTGATCGCCGTCATCGGCTTCGAGGGCGCCGAGGCGGCCTACGGCATCTCCGCCGACCGCGGCTGCCTCGTGGACGCCGACTGTCAGGGCGATCAGGCCTGCGACTTCTTCTCCGAGTCGTGCGTCGACTACGCCGAGCCGGGCTGCGGCGCCGATGGCGAGCTGGACCCCAACGGCAGCGACTCGCGGGCCTCCGCGCTGGATCTGGGCGAGGACGGGCAGGTGCTGCTCGACAGCCTGGCGATCTGCGCCGAGGACGTGGACTTCTTCAGCCTGAGCCTGGGCAAGGGCGACAGCCTGCGCGTCAAGGCCACGCCGGAGACAGAGGGCGCCATCATGGGCCTCTTCCTGTTGACCCCCGAGGGGGCGCTGCTGGCCAACGCCGTCGACCCTGAGAGCCAGATCCAGACGCTGAGCGCCCCTCACCTTGAGCTTGGCGACTACATCGTCGTCGCGGCGCTCTTCGTCAGTGAGGGCTCTCCTGCGGCCTCGAACTACGCCCTGGAGGTCACCGTGACCGTGGGGACCTGCCAGCAGACCTCGGACTGCGTTGAGGCCGTCGGCCGGCCCTTCTGCCAGGGCGGCGTGTGCGCCCCCATCGAGGGCCAGGGCATGGTGGCGCTGGGCGATCCCTGCGACAGCGACGACGACTGCGGCGAGGACGCCGACCTGTGCTACGTGGACAGCAACACCGCCGAGGGCTTTTTGTGCACGGTCGGCTGCCGCCTGGACAGCCACTGCGCCGCGCTCGGCGAGAACGCCTACTGCAACACCCAGGAGGGGATCTGCGCCCGTGGCTGCGAGAACGACGGCTTCTGCAATGACGTGACCTTCTGCGGCGAGGGCCGCTGCCGCACCTGCGGCAGCGACGACGACTGCGTGGGCAGCGAGGGCGGCCCGACCTGCCTGGTGCCGAGCTTCGGCGCCGGGGGCCTGTGCGGGGCCTTGCCCGAGATCGCCTGCGGGGACGACGCCAACGAGCCCAACAACACCTACACCCAGGCCAAGCGCCTGTCCCTGGTCGAGGGGGCCGCCGAGCTGTCCGACCAGGTCATCTGCAACGACGACTTCGACCTCCACACCATCGAGATCACCGAGCCGGGCACGCTGACCGCGACGCTGACCTACGGCGCCGGCGCCGACCTGGATCTGTGGCTCCTGCCGGAGGGCGGCACCCAGGAGATCGGCCTGGGCATCAGCGAGGAGGACGACGGCGAGGTTCTGGTGGCCGAGCTGATCCCTGCTGGCCGCTACTCGCTCAGGATCCTGCAGTTCCCCGGCGAGGTCGACGTGGAGACGACCTACACCCTCAACGTCGGCTTTGAGCCGGGGACGTGCGCCGACGCGGCGGCCTGCACCAACACCGGCGTGCGCCGCCTGTCCTGCGTCGAGGGCGCCTGCGTCGACTTCGAGGGCAACGGCGAGGTGCCCGTCGGGGGCACCTGCGACACCAGCGACGACTGCGTGCTGGACGCCGAGCTCTGCTTCCAGGGCGCCCCCGAGGACGACCTGAACCTGTGCACGATCACCTGCATCGCGGACGAGGACTGCGCCGCGATCACCGGCGCGACCTGCCAGGACTCCGGCTTCTTCTCCTTCTGCCTGCCCTGATCGCCTGCCCTGATCGCCCCACCCGGAGCCGACCATGAGCCCCCCCCTGCACGCCGCCACCGTCGTCCCGCTGCGCGATCGCGCGGCGGGCGGCTTCGAGCTCTTCATGGTCAAGCGCCACGACAAGAGCGGCTTCATGGCCAGCGCCCACGTCTACCCCGGCGGCAAGCTCGACGAGGCGGACTGCGCGGCGACCACGGCGGCCTGCTGCGAGGGGGTCAGCGCCGAGCAGGCCGCCGCGCTGATGGCGCCGCTGGGCGAAAGGCTCTCGGACGACGCGCCGCTGAGCCCCGAGCGGGCGCTGGGGCTCTTCGTCGCCGCCGTGCGCGAGGTCTTCGAAGAGTCCGGGCTGCTGCTGGCCCGCGAGGCCGGCCCGGGCGGCGCCGCCCTGTCCTTCGAGGATCCCGAGGTCGCCGCCCGCTTCTCGACCTGGCGCCAGCAGCTCTGGAGCGGCGCGCTGTCGATGACGGAGCTGGCCGAGCGCGAGGGGCTCGTCTACACCCTGGGCGAGCTGCGCTACTTCGCCCACTGGATCACGCCCGAGGTCGAGCCTCGCCGCTTCAACACCCGCTTCTTCTTCGCGCGGGCGCCCGCCGGGCAGATCCCCTTGCACGACGATCGGGAAACGGTCGCCTCGGGCTGGTTTTCGCCCGCAGAGGCGCTCGATCGACACGATAAGGGCGAGATCTTCCTCGCCCCTCCGACGCTGCGGACGCTGGAGGACATGCGCCCCTTTTCCAGCGTCGAGGCCGTGATGGCGGCGGCCCCTGAGCGCTGCGTGGCCATCATGCCCCGCTTCGCGGAGCTCGACGGCCGCCTGACCCTGCTCCTGCCCGGCGACCCCCTCTACCCCCACCCCATCGGGGTCCAGGGGCCAACGCGCGTCGAGCTGGCTCAAGAGCGCTGGTGGTCGCGCCACGCCGGTTGACCCGGGAGGCTGCCTCCGGTAGATCCCTCGACCCGGGAATCCCCCCCCGACGGAGCACGCCGTGACCACGCCCACTCACCCCTCGGCCCCTCTCATCATCGGCATCGCCGGCGGTACAGGCAGCGGCAAGACGACCGCCGCCCTGAAGATCGTCGACAGCGTGCCTGCCGGAGAGGCGGTCATGATCCAGCACGACTGGTACTACAGAGACGTCAGCGACCTCTCTCTGGAGGAGCGCGCGCGGCTGAACTTCGACGAGCCGGCCGCGCTGGACAACCAGCTCCTGGCCACCCACCTGTCGGATCTGCGCCAGGGTAAGGGGGTCCAGTGCCCCCAGTACGACTTCACGCGCCACCTCAGGCTCCAGGAGACGCTCCCCATCCGGCCCCACCGGATCATCGTCGTCGAGGGGATCCTGCTCTTCGCCATCCCGAAGCTGCGCGAGTGCTTTGACCTGTGCATCTTCATCGACACCGACGACGACATCCGGCTGATGCGGCGGATCAAGCGCGATCTGCTGGAGCGCGGCCGGGACATCGAGTCGATCCAGCGCCAGTACTACAAGACCGTCCGGCCGATGCACGTGCGCCACGTCGCCCAGTCCAAGCGCTTCGCCCACATCATCATCCCCGAGGGGGGCGAGAACAAGCAGGGCGTGGACGTGATCGCAGGGCACATGAAGTACTTCCTGCTGGGCCACTGAGCCGCAAGCCGAGCCGCGCTGGCCTCAAAAACGCGTGCCGACGTCCAGGCCTCCGATGAAGATCACGCTCGTCAGCGGCCCGCCGTCGAAGACGGTCACCGAGCGCAGCTCCCCGCGCAGCGACAGGAGAAAGGCCGTCGGGGCGTGCGCGTCCAGGCTCAGGCGCGCCGACACGGCCGGGCCGACCTCCTCGAAGAAGGCCGACACCCCGAAGGCGCCCATCCCCACGCCCAGCGAGGGGCGCAGGCCGAACCAGGCGAAGCGCCACTCGCGGCCGCCGCTGACCATCAAGTGCATGATCCGAAAGGAGTCCTGGCCCTCCTGGATGAGGTCTTCGAGCTTGACGTCGTGGATCGAGCCGCCCACGTCGGCCGAGAGCAGATAGCCCGTGTCGTCGACGAAGAGGTCGACGCCGAGCAGGAAGCCGGCGGCGTCGGAGAAGACCTCGGCGTCTCTGCGGGTCAGCCCCACCCAGCCGGCGCCCGCTCTGAGGCCAAGCTCGAGCTGGAGGGGGCGAGGGAGGTTGACCTCGGCTTCGAGGCGAGCGATCTCGACGGCGCGGCGAACGACGCGGGGTCGGAGGCCCAGGCCGAGGGCTCGGCCTGCGGCGACGGCGGTGATCTCGTGGGCCACCGGGGGGGCGATGAGCTCGGCGCGGACCTCCAGGAAGATCTGGATGTAGCGGGGGGGGATCTCGGAGCCGGCCAGCACGTAGCCTGGATCGAGGGCCAGCAGCCAGCGGAAGACCCTGCGGGCCGAGCGGGTCTGATCCAGCACCAGGTGGCTGACGCCGAGGATCCTGCCGGCCTCCAGCAGCAGGGGCACCTCGACGAGGCGGACCCCTGGGGGCACCGCCCCAGGGGCGGGCGGCTCATACCAGACCGGCAGCAGCGCCAGCAGGTCCGTGACGCAGGGGTAGTCGAGGTTGACGTAGCAGGTGGAGGCCCTGGCGAGCGTGTCTCTGGGCAGCCGCTGGGGGCGCTCGTCGGCGCTGGCGCAGGTGGCCGAGAGGGCCATCGCCGACAGCGCGACCGCAAAGGCGCTGGCTGCCCTGGAGGCAGACCTCATGGGCCTTCCTGGCCCGCGTCGGGCTCGGGCGCGGCCAGGCCCTGGCCCTGCGTCAGCGCGGGCAACACCGAGAAGACGCTCCGGGAGATGATCGGCTCGCCGTCGCTGTTGATCTCGAGCTTGAAGGGGCGCTGCCCGAGGGGCGCGCTGTCGGAGATCTGGACGTCGAAGCAGATCGCGAAGCGCGTCTCGCGCGTCTCGCCGAGCAGCGCCAGCAGGTCGTCGACGCCCTCGCGCTCGCAGCCGCGCCCCATGCCAGTGTTGAAGCTGAACTGATCGACGCCGGCCCCGGCGTCAAAGAGGACCACGAAGTTGCGCCGCGCGCTGGGGATGTCGAGCAGGGCTACGACCGACAGGTCCGAGCCCCGGCGGCCGTTGTTGGGGAAGAGGGCCATCTCGACCGGGCGCTTGGTCCCAGGCGCGAAGGTGACAAAGGCCTCCTCGCACCCCCACCCACCCAGGGCGAGCCCCCACGACAAGAGGGCCACGCCGAGCGCCCTAGCGCCCGCAAGCCCCCTCGCCCCACTGAACCCCGACGCACCGGGCCTCGCAAGGGTTGCGGTGGGTCTGGCCGTCGGAGCCGCAGACGGGGTTGACCACCGGCTCGCATTCACAGGGGGGAGCCTCCCGGCACTGACAGATATCGCAACCGTCGCCATCGAGGGCGAAACCGTTTTCGCACCGCAGGTCGCAAGCGTCAAGACCTTGGGGATCACAGCACGCCCCGACGCTGGCCACCTCCCGCGAGGCGCACCGGGCCACGCAGGCGTTGAAGTAGGTCAGCCCGTCCACCCCGCAGACCGGCGAGTAGACCGGCGAGCAGTTGCACGGCAGCGTGCAGATCCCCTCGGTGCAGACAAAGCCCGACAGGCAGTCCGAGGGCCGCTCGCACCGGGTCGGCGCCTGGGACCGCACGCAGATCCGCTCGCACTCGACCTCGTCGCACTGATCCGAGCGCATCGCGATCCCCTCGCAGGTCGATCCCTGCGGGCACTGCGCGTCCGCCTCGCACGAGGGCGGGCAGATCCCCTCGAAGGCGATCGGCGCTCCGGCCCGCTCGGCCTCGCACAGGTTGTTGTAGGTCACCCCGTTGAGGCCGCAGACCGGCGCGCGCTCCGGGGGGCAGACCGTCATCTCGCACGCGCAGATCTCGCAGCCGCGCCCATCCCGCCTGTAGGTCTGGCAATCCAGGCCGCAGGTCAGCGCCCCGCACTCCGGGTTGCAGCGCCCCGCGTAGGACACGATCTCGCCGTGACAAAGGGCCTGGCACTCGTTCGTGTAGGTCACCCCGTTGCGGGTGCAGACCGGCTCGATGCGCTCGTCGCAGACCTCGCAGGGCGACTGGCACGCGCAGGTCGGGCAACCCTCGCGATCGAGGACGAAGCCGTCGACGCACGACAGCCCGCACTCCAGCGGCGCGCAGCTCGCCGCGCACGGCTCGAAGTTGACCACCTCGACGCCGAGGCAGCGGGCCTCGCACTCGTTGGCGTAGGTGATCCCGTCGCCCCCGCAGACCTCGGCCAGATCGCCGCTGCAGGTGCAGTCGTTTCGGCACTGCCCGTCGACGCAGATCTGGGCCGGGCCGCAGTCCGCCGAGGTCATGCACTGATCGACACAGTCGCACGAGCGGCACCCGCGCGCGTCGTTCTTGAAGCCACCCATGCAGGCGTCGCTCTCGTGGCACTCCAGCGCCTGACAGGCGGCCACCTCGCAGCCCTGATCGCAACCCACGGAGAGTTCGAAGCGCCCCTGCCCCAGCCCGTCGTAGCTGGTCACGAGCACCAGATACTCCCCGAGCGAAGGCAGCCGCAGGCGCGAGATCCGAGCGCCCCCGCCCTGGCCGCCGTCGTCGTCGAAGGCCACGTGGCGCCCCCAGATCTCGCCGTCCTGCCGCGGGCCATAGACGATGAGGACCGGGTCGGCCTGGCCGTCGAGGCGCCGCAGCGACAGGCTCACGCTCGTAAAGGCCCCGCCGTACATCAGAAAACCTTGAAAGCGGCCCTCGTCGAAGCGCCCCTCGCGCAGATCCTCCTGGAGTTGAAGCGAGCCCTCGTGCATCACCATCTGGTTGCCCGGCGGCTCCCCCCAGATCGGCGGGCGGAAGGGGTTCTTGTCGTCGGCCTGCTCTCCGCACCCCGAAAGCAGGATGAGGGCCAGCGCCCACACAATGATTTTAGCGTTCACGACCATGAAGGGATTTTCGCTCGCGTCCGCGCCACCCCGAGAGCGGGGCGGCCGCGCTGGCTTCTGTTGCAAACATCATGCGCGCGATCCGGGGTCGACGGCGACGAGATCCTGCGCGCCCCAGACGGGATCGCCGCGCGATCCCCGCGGGCGCTGTCACGACCGCTCGACACATCCACCCCAAGGCCCGACAAGGCAGATTGTCATCGCACCTCAAGGGTCGACGGGAGGGTCGGCGCAGCGGGCCGCCGAGGACCGGGCGCCTCGGCGCACCACGGCGGTCGAGGTGGTGTTGAGCTGGTTGAGCCCCCCCGCGACCTCCACCACGCCGCCAAAGCTCAGCGTCACCCCATCCCAGAGCTCCACCGAGGTCGCCCCGATCGCGCGGTAGGGGAGCGGCCCCGCCGTGGACACCTCCCCGGACTCAAGATCGACGGCGAGCGAGTCGACGCGGGGCACGAAGGGCGAGGCGACGTCTGGGTTGACGCCCCCCATGAACCAGACCTGCCCGGCCTCGCCGACCAGCCGGGTGGCGAAGGCGCGCTGGCTGGCCGGGCGCTCCAGCGCGCCGTTGAAGCTCAAGGGAGAGTCCAGCGCGAAGGCGCCCGAGGCCGGATCGTCAAAGCGCAGCCGGAAGAGGACCGGATCGATGGCCGCCGAGGCCACGGGGCGCAAGCCAGGATCAGCCCCCGGGAAGATCGGCAGCCCCCCGACGACGACCAGGCCGCCGTTCAGCAGCACCACCTGCGGGAAGGCCGAGGGCCGCGCCAGCGCCGCGATGTCCCCGGGCAGCCCCTCCACGGGCGTGATGACGCCGGGGACGTTGACCGGGAACTCCCCCCGAAGATCGAGCACCTCGATGAGCGCCCCGTCGTTGCCGACATTGCCGCCGACCAGCGCCAGGACGCCCGGCGCCAGCTCGACCACCGCAGGGCCGACGCGCTGAACCCGGAGCTGGACCGGCGTCGACACGGGCCCGTCCGGCCCAAGCCGGATGATCTCGGCCGTGTCCGAGATCCGGGCGCCCAGCTCGGCGTAGGTGATCCCGCCGACCACGGCCACGATGTCCACCCCTTCGACCCGCGTCACCCCCACCCCCGCGGCGAAGCGCGGGATCGTCGGCCACGACTCGACCACGACAGCCAGCGGGTCGCCGCCGACCCACATCGCGCGCCCGATCTCGACGCCCGCCGCAGGCCCGAAGGGCAGCAGATCGCCGTGCTGCGAATCGACCCCCTCCACGACCGCCGACACCCCCCCGACGATCAGCATCGAGGGCGGCTCACCCGGCGACCGGCTGGCCACCAACGACGACCCCATGGCCTGCGCCGAGGGCAAGGCGACCTCCAGGACCTCGAAGGCGCCGGTCGCGCGCACGAAGCGCTGGATCCTGGCCGTCGCCGTCGCCTGGCCCGCCCCCGTCCAGCTCGTCAGCCCGCCCGCGATCACCACGTCGTCCCCGTCGGGCGAGAAGGCCGCCGCAAAGGCCAGCCCCTCCCCAAGATCCCCCCCCGTGCACCCGAAGCCTTCGGCCGGCAGAAGCTGGATCTCGCGCTCGGTCGTGCGCGACTCCGCCACCGCGATCCCTCGCTCCACCCCCACCCAGATCGCCTCACCATCGACCGTCGGGCAGGCCGCCACCTCCACCTCATAGCCCCGACCCACCCGGATGCCCTCGAAGAGCAGCGCGTCCTTCTGACCCACCACCTCCAGGACCTTGTCCGCCACGACCTCGCCCTCGTCGGACAAGACCCGCAAGCGCACCGCCCCGATGTTCACGGCGCCCCGAGCCCCGTTGAGCCCCTCACCCTGCGCCGAGGCCTCGCAGGCCAGCCCCGCCGGGGCGGCCCCGTCGGCCTGCGGCAAGAAGCGCAGCCGAAGGCCAGACTCCGGCGCCGAGTCCGGTTCGCCGCAGCCCCACAACAGGACGAGCAGCGCCAGGAGAGAAACCAGGGAGGATGTTTTAATGTCGTTCACCTTCTTCATCGCCCCATTGTCGCCGTCCTGCGCCCCAAATACAAACCTCGGATGGGGTCGCGCCGATGGGCGCACAAAATCCCCCCAACGCGCGCCGCCCACCCAAGCGCGCAGGCGTGCACCGCCCCATACCAACACATTGTATTTATTGACAATTTTATGCCATCGCGGCGAGACTCGGGCAGGCGCGATCCCGTCGCCGGTCCCGAAGCGACGCGCCTGAATCCGTCGCCGAAGGCCTCGCCTCGACGGGCCCTTTGGCAGCTTTGGCGCGCGCCCTCGCCTGCCCGGCCGCGAGCCAACGACGACACTTGTTGCCAGAGGCGAGCGCCGCGTTTAGGTTGAGCCGCCGCGCGCCAGAGCGCCTCGTGACCCAAAGGCCCCGCCTCTTGAAGAAGCCCGGATCGACAGACGACCCACGCGACCCCGTTGATCAACACCGCGATACCCTCGATCAACACGACCTCGTCGATCCAGGCGACCCCGTTGATCGACACGAGCTCGTCGGTCAACACGACCTCGTCGATCCAGCCAACCCCATCGATCCAGACGACGACCTTGTCGATCTCGACGACCTTGTCGATCTCGACGACTTTGTCGATCCAGACGACGACCTTGTCGATCTCGATGACGCCGACGCCTATGACTATGTGTTGCCGCCGGAGTTGATCGCCCACCGCCCTGCGCTCGAACGGACGGGGAGCAGGCTGATGGTCTGCGAGGGGGGGCGAAACCGGGTGATGGCCTTTGAGGCCATCGAGGGGCTGTTGCGCGCCGGGGATCTGCTGATCTTCAACGACACGAAGGTGGTGCCGTGCCGGCTGTCGGGGCGAAAGGCGACGGGCGGTCAGGTGGAGATCTTCGTCCTGGGGCCGCTCGCGGGGGGCTGGTCGGACACGTCGGGGCCGGTGCGCGCGAGCATCATGGCGCGTTCGAACAAGGCGCTGTCGGCGGGGACGACGCTGGAGATCGAGTCCGAGGGGCCAGCGACGATCAAGGCGGTGCTGGAGGAGCGCGGCGAGGACGGCGGGTGGTCGGCGCGCTTTGAGGGCGTCGAGAGCTTGCTGGAGCTGGTGGAGGGGTGCGGGAGGACGCCGCTGCCGCCCTACATCGTCAAGCGGCGCAGGGATCTGGGCGAGCCGGAGGCGCAGGCGCTGGATCTGGAGCGATACCAGACGGTCTACGCGGCGCAGCCGGGGGCCGTGGCGGCGCCGACGGCGGGGCTGCACTTCAGCGAGGGCCTGCTGGAGCGCTTGAGGGGGCGAGGGGTCGAGCTTGGGTTCTTGACGCTGCATGTGGGGATAGGGACCTTCAAGCCCTTGAGGGAGGGCTCGATCTCGGGGCAGGAGCTGCACGAGGAGCGCTACAGCGTGGGGGAGGCGCTGGCGGCGCAGGTGGCGCGGGCGCGGGCCGGGGGGGGGCGGATCATCGCGGTGGGGACGACCTCGGTCAGGGCGCTGGAGGATCAGGGGCTGCGCTTCGGGGGGGAGGTCAGGCCGGGCCAGTACAGGACGCGGATCTTCATCAAGCCGGGCTTCGACTGGAGGATCGTCGACGGGATGGTGACGAACTTCCACATGCCGCGATCGAGCCTGATGGTGCTGGTGTCGGCGCTGGCGGGCCACGGCGCCGTGATGGCGGCCTACGCGGAGGCGGCGCGGATCGGGATGCGCTTCTACAGCTATGGGGACGCGATGCTGCTCTTTCGGGAGCCGGGGGGGGAGCGATGAGCGTCGCGGCGCAGGGGCGCTTTGATCTGGCGCCCTTCGAGGTGGAGGGTCGGTGCGGCGAGGCGAGGGCGGGGCGGCTGCGCCTGGCGCATGGGGAGGTGCGGACGCCGGTGTTCATGCCGGTGGGGACCTATGGGACGGTCAAGGGCATGGCGCCGGAGGCGCTCGAAGGGTGCGGGGCGCAGATCATCCTCAGCAATGCCTACCACCTCTACATCCGACCTGGGCTGGACGTGCTGGAGGCGCACGGCGGGCTGCACCGGATGATGGGCTGGAGCAGGCCGATCCTGACGGACTCGGGGGGTTTCCAGATCTTCAGCCTCAAGGATCTGCGGAAGATCGATGAGGAAGGGATCGAGTTTCGGGATCACAAGAGCGGGGACAAGCACCGGCTGACGCCGGAGCGGGTGATCCAGATCCAGGAGGTGATCGGCTCGGACGTGATGATGGCCTTCGACGAGTGCCCGTCGCTGCCGTGCACGCCGGCGTACATGGAGGCGTCGATGGCGCGCACGACGCGCTGGGCGGCGCGCTGCCTGGAGGCCAGGACGCGACCGGACTGCGCGCTCTTCGGGATCGTGCAGGGGGGGGTGGACATCGAGATGCGGCGCCGGCACGTGGAGGAGCTCTCGGAGCTGCCCTTTGACGGCTTCGCGATGGGCGGCTTGAGCGTGGGAGAGGCCAAGCCGGCGATGATCGAGACGGTCGAGGCGGTGGCCCCGATGATGAGGGCGGACAGGCCCCGGTACTTGATGGGGGTGGGGACGCCGCGGGATCTGCTCGAGTGCATCCGCCGTGGGGTGGACATGTTCGACTGCGTCTTGCCGACGCGCAATGGGCGCAATGGTCAGCTCTTTACGAGCCTGGGTCGGCTGACGATCAAGCACGCCCGCTACAGGCTGGACACGGGGCCGCCGGATCCGGCCTGCGGCTGCGGGACGTGCGCGCGCTTCAGCCTGGCCTACCTGCGCCACCTCTTCGTCAACAATGAGATGCTGGGCGCGCAGCTCATCACGCAGCACAACATCTACTACTATCTGCAGCTCATCGAGGGGGCCAGGGCGGCCATCCTGCGCGGGGATCTGGCGGCCTACATCGGGGAGCGAGAGGCGGGCTGGGCGCAAGAGGGGGGCTGGTGAGGGGGCGTCGGGACACTTGACGGCGGGGTGGACGTCTGTTAGGAGACATGGGCTCCGCAAAGCCCCGTAATTTCAGGGGCTCTCCTTGAGGGCGAGCACCCTTGGGGCGGCGATCAAGGCCAGATCTCGGCCCTCGCAGCGGCGCCGACGTGGTATGAGAGCGCTGGCCTTGTCTGCAAGTTCATGGAGTATGTCGCAGTGAATGAGTTGCTCAACGCAGTGATCGCCCAGGGCGGCGGAAGCGCGGACCCCTCCGGAGGGCTCTTCGGGCTCATGATGCCGATGGTGATCATCTTCGGCATCATGTACTTCCTGGTCATCCGTCCCCAGCAGAAGAAGCAGCGCGAGCAGGAGAACTTCCTCAACAACCTCAAGGTGGGCGACAAGATCGTCACCAACGGGGGCTTGCTGGGCAAGATCACGCAGGTGGAGAAGGACGTGCTGACCCTGGATCTGGGCGACAGGGTGCGCGTCAAGGTGATGCGCTCGCACATCGCGGGCACCCAGCCCTCGGCCGAGGAGACCTCGGACGAGAAGGGCGACGACAAGAAGAGCGACAAGAAGCAGTGACTTGAACGGGCCGCCGCGCGGCCCGGCGCAATCGAGGTACGGGGATGCAGAGAGCCTCCATAGTGAAAATGGGCATGATCGCGGTCCTGGCGCTGCTGGCCGTCGGGGCGCTGATCCCGACGATCTTCACGCCCAAGAAGGACAGCGGCGAGCAGGCCCCGGCGTGGCTGGCGAGCTACGACAAGGTCTGGAGCAAGAGGCTCAACCTGGGGCTCGATCTCCAGGGCGGGCTGCTCCTGCAGTACAAGGTCGAGGTCGAGAAGGCCGTCCGCGACAAGGTCGACCGGATCGACGAGGACTTGACCCGGCGTCTCAAGGACAAGGACCCGACGGCGAAGTTCACCACCAGCCGCGAGGGCCTCGGGACGGTCTACGTCAAGTTCGAGGACAAGTCCAAGGTCGCCTTGCTCGACGAGGACATGCTGAACTACTTCCCGAACATGCTGCGCTCGGACATGCCGGACGGCCAGGTTCGGCTCGACATGGACCAGCAGTACATCGAGCAGACCCAGGACTACGCGATAGAGCAGGCCATCGGCACGATCCGGGAGCGCGTCGACGCGCTGGGCGTCGCCGAGCCGGACATCAAGAAGTCGGGCAAGAACGACATCGTCGTCCAACTCCCAGGGCTCGGCGATCAGGACTTCGGTCGGGCCAAGAAGCTCATCGGGACCACCGCCCAGCTCGAGTTCAAGATGGTGGACGAGGCCGGCTTCTCGGCCTTCTTCACCGAGGTGGCCGGGGGCATCAAGACCGACGACCCGACCTCGACGGTGGAGTTCACCACCGAGAACGGCCAGCCCTCCATCAAGGCCCGGACCAAGGATGAGCTCAAGAAGTTCTTCGAAGGCAAGGTGCCCGAGGACAAGCAGGTCGTCTACGAGCAGGTCGTCCTCTACGTCGACAAGGCCAAGGAGATCGTCGATGAGGAGAAGTCCTACTGGCGCACCAGCCTGGTCTTCAGCCGCACGGAGCTGACCGGCGAGTACATCACCACCGCGCAGATCTCCACCGACAACCGCACCAACAAGCCCTACGTCTCGCTGACCTTCGACTCGACCGGCGCCGACCTCTTCGGCAAGATCACCACCGAGAACGTCGGCAAGCGCTTCGCCGTCCTGCTCGACGACGAGCTCAAGAGCGACCCGGTCATCAACGAGCCCATCCCCGGCGGCCGGGCTCAGATCAGCATGGGCGGCTACAAGAGCTACAACGAGATCTTCGCCGAGGCCAAGGATCTGACGATCGTGCTGCGCCACGGCGCGCTGCCGGCGCCCATCCACAAGGAGTTCGAGACCAGCGTGGGCCCGAGCCTGGGCGCCGACTCCATCAAACGCGGCCAGATGTCTCTGGCGGTCGCCTCGTTCCTGGTCATCGGCTTCATGCTCATGTACTACAAGGGCGGCGGCGTGATCGCCAACTTCGCGCTGGTCCTCAACATTTTGTTCATCATGGCGGGGTTGACCGCCATCAGCGCCACGCTGACGCTGCCGGGCATCGCGGGGATCATCTTGACGATCGGCATGGCGGTGGACGCCAACGTCATCATCTTCGAGCGCGTCCGCGAGGAGATCAGGCTGGGCAAGGGCCCCAAGGCGGCCATCGAGGCCGGCTACGGCAAGGCCCTGTCGGCCGTGCTCGACGCCAACATCACCACGGGCATCGCCGCGGTCGTCCTGATGCAGTACGGCTCGGGCCCCATCCGGGGCTTCGCCGTCACCCTCCTGATCGGCATCATCGCCTCGGTCTTCACCGCCGTGGTGGTCACCCGCATGATCTACGACTTCATCAACGAGCGCTACAAGCCGGCGACGCTGAGCATCTGACAACAACCCCGACCGCGCCGCGTCGTGGCCGGCTTGAGCAAGCGGCGCCGCCCGTCCTGGCCTCACCGCATCGCACGAAAGAAAGCAAGGCAAGGCTCACATGGAAATCATCAAGCCCGGAACCCGCTTCGACTTCATCGGCAAGCAGAAGCCCTTCCTGATCCTCTCGACGACCGCGGTCCTGGTCAGCATCGCGCTGGTCGGCATCCTGGGGCTGAACTACGGCGTCGACTTTCGGGGCGGCTCCGAGATCATCGTCGCCTTCAAGGCGCCGGTGACCACCGGCGAGGTCCGCGAGGCGGCCCAGAAGAGCGGCTTCGACAAGGCCGACGTGCAGAGCTTCGGCGCCTCGTCCGACAACCGCTTCCTGATCAGCATCCCCCGGATCTCGATCCTGACCCAGGAGAGCGCCAAGAAGATCGAAGAGACGCTCAAGGCCGACGTCGGCGAGATCAAGCGCTTCTCCTGGGCCGAGGAGGGCGGCGACATCATGTATGTGCGCTTCAGCGCCGGGGAGGTCGACGAGGCGAAGCTGGCCGAGGCCGTCAAGAAGGTCGCCGTGGGCAACTTCGAGGTCAAGAAGCAGGGCTCGGGCGAGCGGGCCGAGTACCAGCTCCAGCTTCAGGAGCTCCAGGGTCAGATCGCCGAGAAGTTCACCGAGATCTTCGGCGCCGACAAGTTCAGCAAGGAGTCCAGCGTCGAGCGCGTCGAGACGGTCGGCCCCCGCGTCGGCCAGCAGCTGCGCGACAACGGCATCCTGTCCGTGCTCATCTCCCTGCTCCTCATCCTGATCTACGTCGCCTTCCGCTTCGACATCCGCTACGCCCCCGGCGCTGTCATCGCGCTCTTCCACGACGTCGCGATCACCCTCGGGGTCTACGCCGTGCTCCAGCTCGAGGTCAACCTCCCCATCATCGCCGCGCTGCTGACCATCGTCGGCTACTCCCTCAACGACACGATCGTCATCTTCGACCGCATCCGCGAGAACTTCACCGACATGACCGGCCGCGACATCAAGACCATCGTCAACGTCTCCGTCAACGACTCCCTCAGCCGCACCATACTGACCTCGCTGACGACCCTGCTGGCCGTCTTCGCCCTCTTCTTCTTCGGCGGCGGGCTCATCCAGAACTTCGCCTTCGCCATGATCGTCGGCATCGTCGTCGGGACCTACTCGACCGTCTTCATCGCCTCGCCCATCCTCATCGCGATGCACAACTTCCTCGAAGACCGCAAGAAGACACGGGCCTCGCTCGACCAGCAGCGCCAACAGCAAGAAGCCAGTGCCTGACACCGAGCGCCCCCCACCGCCGCGCCTCGCCGCCCCCCCCCCACAAGTGCCCAGATCCTGGCACATGGCGCCGCTGGACAACCAGAGCGCCATGGCGCTCTGCCGACAGCTCGGCATCCAGCCCCTGACCGCGCGCATCCTCGTCTCGCGCGGGATCACCACCGCCGATCAAGCCGACGCCTTCCTCAACCCCACCTTCGAGCACCTCGGCGACCCCTCCACCATGCTCGGCGTCGACCGCGCCGTCCACCGCGTCCTGGAGGCGATCCGCGACCGCGATCCCATCCTCGTCTTCGGCGACAGCGACGTCGACGGCATCACCGCCGCGAGCTGCGTCTACCAGTTCATCGCCAGGCTCGGCGTCCAGGTCAGCTGCCTCATCCCCACCCGCACCGAAGAGGGCTACGGCCTGACCGTCTCCAACGTCAAGAAGGCCAGCAGCCAGGGCCACCGCCTGATCATCACGACCGACTGCGGCGTCAGCAACGTCGAATCCATCACCCACGCCCTCCAGGTGGGCATCGACGTCATCGTCGTCGACCACCACACCCTGCCCCCCGAGCTCCCCCCCGCCGTCGCCATCCTCAACCCCCTCCAGCCCGACTGCGCCTTCCCCTTCAAGCGCCTGGCCGCCGTCGGCGTCGCCTTCAACTTCATCTCCGCCCTCAACGGGGCCCTCAAGGCGCTGGGCGCCTTCCCCAAGGGCGCGCCCGACATGCGCGAGTACCTCGACATCGTCGCCCTGGGCACCGTCGCCGACGCCGTCCCCCTGCTCGGCGACAACCGCGTCTTCGTCCGCATGGGCCTTGAGGTCCTGCGCAAGCGCCGCCGCGCCGGCATCCAGGCCCTGATGGAGCGCGCCCAGATCGACGGCCGACCCGTGACCGCCCGCACCATCGGCTACCGGCTCGCCCCGCTCATCAACGCCGCCGGCCGCATGGGCGACGCCAACCGCTGCGTCGACCTGATGACGACCGACTCCTACAGCCTCGCCATCGGCCTGGCCAGGGAGCTTGAGCACGACAACACCCGGCGACAGCAAGCCGAGCGCGAAATCCTCAAGCAAGCCAATGAGTTGGCCGAGACCGCCATCGCCGCCGACCGCAGCCTCCTGCTCCTGAGCAGCCCCACATGGCACGAGGGCGTGCTCGGCATCGTCGCCAGCCGCATCAAGGAGGCCTACCACCGACCCGCCGCCATCGCCGCCATCAACCCCGCCTCCCGCATCGCGCGCGCCTCGCTGCGCGCCACCCCCGGCGTGGACCTGATCGCCGCCCTGAGCGCCGCCTCCGACAAGCTCATCTCCTTCGGCGGCCACACCGCCGCCGCCGGCATGACCCTGGCCGCCGATGACCTCGACGAGGTCTACGACATCCTCGACGACCAGATCCGACGACAGCTCGCCTCCCTGCCCGGGCCCTCCCTGCCCATCGACACCACCGGGGACCTGGCCGAGCTCGACCACCTCTTCAACCGCGAGCTGCTCGATCTCGCCCCCTTCGGCGTCGGACACCCCGAGCCCATCCTCATCGCCTCGGACGTGCGCTGCGTCCGCAAGCGCGTCATCAGCGAACGACACCTGCGCGTCCAGCTGCGCGACAAGAACACCTTCTGCGACGCGATCGGCTTTACCATGGCCCCCCTGGCTGACATCATGGCCGGACCCGTGGACGTGGCCCTGACTCCCAGGCACACTCTGCACCGCGGAAAACCCAGGCTTGAACTCCAGCTCCGCGACGCAAGACCCCACCTCACCCATGAGGGCGACGATGGCTCGGCGACCTAGGGCCCGCAAATTTCGACCCGCCGGCACCTCGGAGATCGTCACGCTCGTGCTGCTCATCGGCATGCTCGCCTTCGTCTTCATCTTCAAGGACTCCATGGCCTCCGGCATCTCTGCCGTCATGAGCACCTTCGACACACCGACGCCTGAGATCGCGCCCCCCACCCTGGACTCGCTCGACGACACCCCAGGACAGCCGCAAACCCACGCCGACGCTGGACTCGACCCCGCGACCGCCGAACACGAGCGGGACGCCACCACCGGGAGCAACCCATGAGCGATCGAGACAAGAACAAGAACGCCCCCGAAGACCCCCTCAACGACGACCCCGCCGACGACAACGACGACGAGGGCGGCCGACGCAAGGGCTCGCGGCTCGGCGTCGAGGACCTCGCCCGCGTCCTCAAGCTCCTGCTCGACCTCAAGCCCATCGGACAGGACACCGCCGAGCGGCTCCTGGAGGTCTTCCTCAAGCTCCTCAACCGCCGCGAGGTCCTCGAGCGCATCCTGCGCAGCGACTTCATGCGCCACTGGCGCGACATGCAGTCCGAGATCACCGAGGCCATCGGCATCGCCAGCCAGGCCGACGTCCAGGACATCAAGCAGCGCCTCGACGGCGTCAACCAGCGCCTCGACAAGCTCCAGCACACCCTCGACGCGATCGTCGTCGAGGTCGAGGAGCCCTGATTCCCGATCCCCCGGCCTCCAGAGCTCACACTCTTCTTGAACAGCCCCCGTCCTCGGCGTAGGATGCCCCTTGGAGCGGACACGGCGCCGCGCTCTTCACAAACCTCCTTGACGGGCCTGTCCTCATGTCGTCGTCGCCTGAGCAGTTTGAGCTGACCTTCCATGGCACCCGCGGCACCCGCACCACCACCGGCGCGCAGAACCAGGAATTCGGCGGCCACACCACCTGCATCGGCCTGACCATCAACGGCAGGCGCCTTGTCTTTGACTCCGGCAGCGGCATCGTCCAGTTCGGACAGCGCATCCTCGGCGAGCACTTCGCCACCGGCGCGCCTGGACCCGTCGTCAGCTACCTCTTCCACACCCACTGCCACTACGACCACATCTGCGGCTTCCCCTATTACGGCCCCCTCTACTTCGCCGACAGCACCACCTACGTCTTCGGCCCCCGCAGCCCCGGTCTGTCCTTCGAGCAGGCCCTCAGGCTCTACGTCCACCCCCCCTTCCACCCCGTCCCCATCTACGAGATGGAGGGCACCATCGTCTGGGGCGAGGTCTGCGAACCCGAGGCGATCCTCTTCGTCAAGGGCCAGGAGGCCCCCCTCTCCGTCAACGTCAAACACTCCACCCTGCGCAAGAGCGCACCGCCTCCCGAGGACGTCGAGCTCGTCGTCCGCACCCTCCGCGGCTACAACCACCCCAAGAGCGGCGTGATGATGTACCGCATCGAGCACGCCGGCCGCGCCGTCGTCATTGCCACCGACACCGAAGGGTACGTCTTTGGCGACAGGCGGCTGATCCAGTTCTCCCGCGGCGCCGACGTCCTCATCCACGACGCCATGTACACCCGAGAGACCTACGCCGAGACCGGCCTGCCCACCCAGGGCTGGGGACACGCCACCATCGACTGCGCCGCAAACGTCGCGCGCGCCGCCGGCGTCGAGCGCCTCTACCTCATCCACCACAACCCCTCGCACAACGACGAAGAGCTGCGCCAGATCGAGGTCAGGACCCAGGCCCTCTTCCCCGGCACCATCGCCGCGCGCGACGGTCACACCCTCGACCTCCTCAAGACCTTCGACCGCCCCAGGCCCAGACGCGACCCCTGAGCCCACCCCTGACCGACCCCGACACGCCGCCCGCACCACCCCGACCCACCCAGGCAGAGGCCATGGACATCCAACACGTGGAGTTCGATCAAGCCACCCAGATCTGGAAGATCGACAGCATCGAGGCCATCCGCGCCTGGGCCTCCGGCCGCGACCTCCCCCTGTCCCTTCACGTCGAGATCGGCTCCAACCGCGGGCGCTTCCTCAAGCTCGCCGCCGCCCTCCGACCGGATCGCACGCTCCTCGGGATCGAGATCCGCAGCCGCTACGCCGACGCGCTCGCCCTGGAGCTGGCCCAGGACGGACCCCCCAACGCCGCCGTCCTGGCCGCCGACGCCAACCTCGCCCTCCCCTTGCTCTTCGCCAACGGCACCGTCGAGCGCCTCTATGTCCTCTTCCCCGACCCCTGGTGGAAGAAGCGACACTCCAAGCGCAGGCTGCTGACGCCGGCCTTCTTCGACCTCGTCGCCGACAAGATCCAGCCCGACGGCCTCTTCGTCATCAAGACCGACGTCGAACCCTACGCCGAGGCCGTCGCCGAGATGGCCGCCGCCTCCGCACGCTGGCGCCGCATCCACCCCGGCGACCCACGCTGGCCCCAGGACGAGGACCGATGGCCCCAGACCACCCGGGAGGTCAAGATCACCCGCCAGGGGCTGCCCGTCTGGAAGATCCTCCTGACCCCGACCGGCCACGACGCCCGCGACCAGGACACCATCCCGACGCCGCAGCGCCTCAAGGATCGCTTCGAAAAACCCACCTCCACCGAAGACCCCACACAGCGACCCCGCGCACGACGCCAGCCCGCACCTCCTGGGAAGAAGGGGCGCTGACTCAGGGTTGCTCCAGGGTGGCTGCGACCCCGCGCACCACCGACACCACGACGGAGATCCCCATGACGATGATCCACAAACAGGAAGAGATGGCCGAGAAGATGCGCGACATCCTCGGCGACAAGCTGCTCGTCCTGCAGGCCATCGCCTATCAACTCGATGAAGACTTCGACACCAACGTCGCCCGCATCAAGCTCAAGCTCGTCGACGTCAACGACAAGAACCGCGTCGTCGTCGTCGAGGGGCAGGGCGCAGGGCTCGTCGACGCCTGCTTCAACGGCCTCCTGGGCGCCTTCGCCGACGAACACCCCTCGATCAAGTCCATCTCCTTCCGGAACTTCACCGTCAAGGGCCTGATGAGCACCGGCGACACCAGGCGCGCCAACGCCGACGCCGAGGTCGAGCTGACCGTCCTGTCCAGCGAGAACATCGAATTCCGCTTCACCGCGCGCTCAACCTCGGTCGGCCGCGCCAGCGTCGGCGCCACCCTCCAGGCCGTCAGCTACTTCGTCAACAGCGAGCGCGCCTTCATCCACGTCTACAAGGTCCTCCAGCACTACCGCTCCGAGGGGCGCCCCGAGCTCGTCACCAAGTACCAGCTCCTGCTGGCCCAGATGGTCCAGAACACCTCCTACACCGAGGTCATCGACAAGATCAAAGCCAGCGAGCTGCCCCGCTGATCCGCCGGCCAGCAGGTCCTCTCCATCGCTCATCACCCACCCTGGCCTCCCTTGAGCGCCGAGAGCCACTCCGGCCTCAAGCGCAGCCGGTGCGTGATCGCGCGGAAGGGCGCCGTCCTCATCGTGTCGTGCCAGACCGTGACCCGCGCAACGCCCGCGTTGCCGATCAACAAATGCGGCACGTTGTAGACCGGATCGGTGTCGTAGATCATGAAGGTGTGCCAGTGGTTGCGGCCGTCCGAGCGCGGACCCCAGATCACCACGATGTCCCCCGGCCGCGCGTCCTCCGACCAGCCCTCGATCCGCGACCAGAAGGCCTCTCGCTTCATGTAAGGCACGCGCTGGCCCTCCTCGAAGCGCGACAGCGTCGCCACCTTGTCGGGGTTCTCGGCCGCGTACTCCACCATCCGACGCACCTGCCTCCGGTTGCCCAGCAGCGCCTCGACGTCCAGAAAACCCTCCGTGCGCGCCCGATCCTCGCCCTTGGGGCTCCACCACCGCCCTGACCAACGCTCGACGCTGTCCCAGACAAAGTCGACGCACACCTGGGGCACCTTCGGCTGGCCCTCCCCTGTAAAGACCGAGTAGAAGTCGCCGTTGAAGCTGTAATAGTTCGCGCCGTTCGCGTAGGCGTGCCTCCACATGATCCGCAAGGCCCCGTCCTGCTGCCCATCCTCCGTCCTGGGCTCGTCAAAGGGCAGCCCCTCGCGCACCATCACCTCGCCGGCCTGGACGATCCCTCGCATCAGGGCCATCTCCCGCCTGTCGCGATCGAGCTGCCCCACCACCGCCTCGGCCTGCTCCGGCGGCACCAGCAGCGCCAGCTCGTGGACGCCGCCCTCGGTCACGGCGATCGCCGCGTCGAGCCGCTGGCCGCTCCACAACACCGCCTCGATCCGCAGCAGATCCGGGCTCACCGACTTGAGCGACAAGGCCTTGAGCGCCGCGCGGCGCCTGTATCGGCTCAAGTCCCAGCCCTGACGCCCGGCCAGCGCCTCGCGCGAGGTCGCCACGCGATCGAAGATCAACAGCTGCGCCCGCGCGCCCTTGTCCACCCCCTCCGAGAACGCATAGCCCCCCCTGACCTGCTCCAGGCGATGGATCGCGTCCCCGCGCCTCAAGAAGATCTCCGGCTCGTCGAAGAGGTGCTGGAGGCCGAGCCGCTCGAAGACCACCCTGGCCACCGCCGGATCCTCGAAGAAGACGGCCCCGTCGCGCAAGAGCGTGTGGCGCAGCGCGACCTTGTCCTTGCCCCGCGCCAGCGCCTGGACGCGCCGCCACATCGAGCGCGGCGGCGACGACCAGATGGCCCTGGCCTGCTTGAGCGCGCCCGGGTTGGCCGCGAAGTAGTCCACCTGGGACTGCCCCATCGGCGGGGTGTGGAAGTAGAGCACGGGCGCGTGCCAGGCCAGCATCGACGCCTCGCGGATCGCCCGCTCGTAGATCGCCAGCCCGCCGCGGACCTCCAGCGCATCCTCGAACCCCTCGGGCAGGACGGGCAAGGGCGGCTCGTAGCGCGCCCTGGCCGCGAGCCGCGCCTCAAACTGCGCCGCGCTGGGGCACAGGACCACCTCGACGGGCGAGAGGCCATCGGGCGGCGCCAGCGCCGGCCACTCGACCTCGGGCGTGAAGACCTCGCAGCGGGGCTCCGGGGGCGGCACCTCGGCCGCGCGCTCCGGCACCACCAGCACCGACGCGGTCGACGTGTCCGAGGCCTCTCGCGGCGTTGACGCGCAGGCGCCCAGGCACCCGATCAGCAGAACCAGCGCCGCCCTCCCTTCGGACAGGAGGCGCGCGCGGGGGCGTCGGTGCGGCCCCACGACCCTCCGAAGGTCATCCAGAGCGGGCAGCGCAGGACACGGCCAGGCAGCAGGAAGGGCGAGCGGCAATGATCCTCTATCCTCCGATCTCTTCGGCGCCCTTACTTCGCGGGCTCGCTGGCGGGCTTGCGGTCTGGCGCGGGGCCACCCTCCTGGGCCTGCGCGCCGCCAGTGATCACCGGCGCGGTCAGCGCGACGCCGACGACCAGGAGGAAGGCGGCGATCATCAGGGCGATGTTTCTGGTTCTGCCGGGCATGCTCCTGCTCCAAGGTGTTTTTGGCGACCTGTCTGGAGCCCTTCGCTTCCCTGGCTTGTCCATCCGCCCGGCATTCTAACTGGAACCGGGTGAACTTCAAGCGCCCGCTGCCCTTGGCATCAAGAAGGAGGGGCGGTAGGCTGGAGTCGCCGCGAGGCCACGACGACATACAGACGCGAGATCCCATGAAAAAGACCCTGTCGCCCGCTCGAAGCCCCTGGATCGCCGCCGCCGCCGCATTGCTGACCGCCGCGTGCGGGTGGCAATACGCCGAGGAGCGCGTCGGAGAGCGCGCAAAGCCCGACCCGATCACGAAGGTCGTCGTGATCGAGACCCCGAAGGCCCGCGAAGACCCTCCGGCGCCGACCAACGACCCCTGCGAGGAGTCGGCCTCCTTCACCATCGTCCGGATCGAGGGCGAGCGCCGCACCCTGCGGCAGCTCTCCTGCGACGAGGGCCGGATCATCAGCGAGTCCACCGAGGATCTCGGCGACATCCAGCTTCGGCAGCTCAGAGCCGAGAACATGCCGCTGGCCGCGTGGTTCCTGCTCGTTGATCCCGCCGAGCCCTTCCGGAAGATGCCCGAGACGATCAGCAACAAGCACCTCATGGCCCTCAACGCGCGCTTCGCGCTGCGGTACCACCAGCGGGTCCCCGACAAGGGCCTGATCATCTACCGCTTCGAAGAGCTGAGCTTCAAACATTAGCCCGCGGAGTGACGCGATGAAGCACCGGACCCTTGGCCTCGGGTTGCTCTTGTGCGCGCTCCTGTGGTCCAGCGCCGCGCAGGCCAGGCCACGCTATGGCTTCGAAGTCAAGCTCGGGCTGACGGCCCCCTTCACCCGATACGTCCGCACCGCCTCGGTGCTGCGCGACGCCGACGGCTTCAACCCGGACCAGGGCACCCCTTTCATCGCCGACGCGACCAACAACCCGGGCCTGAGCGCCACGGCCCTGCTGACCTTCCGCAGCTTCGAACTCTCCGTCAGCAGCTACTCCTTCAACTGGGGCCCGACCTTCCTGCGCTTCGAGGGCGACAAGGAGGCCCGCTCCATCGACCGCACCCTGATCGACGACGCGGGCGTCAATTACTCCCCCCTCGATCCCGCCGTGAAGGTCAACGAGCCCCTCGTCGGCAGCGACAACCTCGGCCTCCTCACCCTCGACGCCGGCTACCGCTACCACCTGACCGAGGGCATCATCGAGGCCTACCTGCCCTTCGGCGCCGGGCTCGTCGCGGCCAGCGTCTTGAACGACGGCGACTCCAACCTCGGCCTCCACGCCTGGACGGGCTTCACCACCGAGCTCGTCATCGGCGGCGTCGCCTTCATCTTCGACGCGCGCTACAACTTCATCCTTACAGGCGAGGCCAACGGCACGCAGCAGAGCATCAACAACGCCGTCGTCACCGAGGAGAACGTCGCCCGCTCGCTGATCAGCACCCTGCACTTCGCCAGCTTCCAGGTCGGCTTCCGCTACGGCGTCGACTGACCCCGGCCGGGCGCTCAGTTCGCGGGGAAGCACCACGCGCTGCCGAGCAGGTTGATGCATTGCGGCATCGACTCGGGGCAGTCGGCGTCCTGCACGCACTCCTGGGAGCAGCCCTGGAAGTCGTCGCCCTCGATGCACACGCCCGAGACGCAGTCCTCGGCCGCCGTGCAGGCCGCGCCGCTCTCGCCCGCGCCGCGCGTCCCCGGCACGCAGCAGGCCAGCGGGAAGAGCTCGTCCCTGACCACGTCCTCGCAGCGCAGCTCCTCGGCGCAGTCGAAGTTGCTGAAGCAGTCCTGGGCGTTGATCTCGTCGCAGGTCGCCGGCGGCTCCCCCGGGAAGCACCACGAGCCGATGCCTGAGATGTCGATGCAGCGCTGCATCCCCGCCGGGCAGTCGGCCGGCAGCACGCACTCCTGGGAGCAGCCCTGGAAGTCGTCGCCCTCGATGCACACGCCCGAGGCGCAATCCTCGGCAGCCTCGCAGGCCTGACCCGGCTGCGCCGCCCCGCGCGCGCCCACCACACAGCAGGGCACCTCGGGCGCACCCTCGGCCGCCTGGTTGTCGCAGCGCTGGCTCTGGTCGACGCAGTCGAAGTTGCTGAAGCAGGCCGCCGCGCCGATCTGATCGCAGCTCTCCACCGGACCCTCCGGCTCGGGCTCCGGGTTCGGCGCCGGCTCGGGCTCCTGCGCCGGCCCGGGATCGGGCTGCGGATCCGGCTGCGGATCCGGGTTGCCCTCCGGCTGGCCCTCCGGCTGACCCTCCGGCTGACCCTCCGGCTCCGCGCCGTTGTTCCCCACCGCCGGATCCGCCGCCTCATCCGAGCAAGCCACGAGCCCCGACAGCACCAGGGCCAACACCACCATCCACGATCTGCTCACGTCCGCCTCCATCGTCTCCATCTCGCGCCTCCGCGCCCCGCGGCGCCGTGGCCGCACCACGATAAGACCACCATCACCGCCCCGTTGCAACAACCCCCCGCGCGCACACCCCATCCTCCTCACCGCACCGCACCATCCGAGCACCCCGGCGAACACCAGCCAGCGCCGCCCACCTCCTTGACAAGCGCGCACGCGGCTGCTAACGCTCTCTCCAACCCCTTGCTGCTCTGCAACATAACTGCACGAGCCAGGGCCGCGGCACCTCGCCTCGCCCAACCCCGCAAGGGACACGATCCAAGCCGGAGGCTGAGGATGAAACCTCTCGCGCCACGCACGCTCCACGCTGCGCTCTTGCTCGCAGCCGCGATGACCGCCGTCACCGCCACAAGCTGCGTCGAACCCCCAACCCCCGCCCTCCCCCCCGCCACGATCACCCTCGACGCGCCGCTCGGCCTGGGCACCTTCGAAGAAGTCCGCAACTTCGGCCCCAACCCCGGCAACCTCAAGATGTTCCTCTACTCCCCGCCCGGCCTCACCGACAGCGCCCCCCTCGTCGTCGCCATGCACCCCTGCACCCTGACCGCCTCCGAATACCGACAAGCCGGCTACGAGCCCATCGCCGACGAATACGACTTCCACCTCCTCTACCCCGAGCAGCAAACCTCCAACAACCCCCTGCGCTGCTTCAACTGGGCCGGCGAGTACGGCGACCCCACCAACCTCCGACGCAATGAAGGCGAGAACGCCTCCATCATCAACATGGTCCGGCACACCCAGGCCAACCGCGACATCGACCCCTCCAGGATCTTCGCCACGGGACACTCCGGCGGCGGCGCCATGACCGCCCTCCTCATGGCCACCTGGCCCGATGTCTTCTCCGCCGGCGCCATCCTCGCCGGCGTCCCCTACAACTGCACCACCACCTTCACCGAGGTCTCCAACTGCCTCAACCCAGGGCGACCTCAAACCCCCGACGAGTGGGCCCGGCGCGTCCGCGCCGCCTTCCCCTCCTTCTCCGGCCAGTACCCCCGCGTCGCCGTCTGGCAAGGACTCGCCGACAACGTCGTCAACCCCATCAACGCCACCGAGATCGTCGAACAATGGACCGCCGTCCACGCCACCGACGCGCTCCCCGACGTCACCGACCAGATCGACAGCGCCAACCACAGCGTCTTTCACAACGACCGCGGACAGCCCGTCGTCGAACTCTACGAGGTCCCCGGACAGGGCCACGGCACCTTCGTCGACCCCGAAGGCGGCTGCGGACGGGCCGGCGGCTACCTCCTCGACGCCGACATCTGCGCCGCCTTCCACATCGCCCGCTTCTTCGGCCTGACCGGCGCACCCATCACACCCTCCGACCGCACACCCCCCACCCTCTCCATCTCCTCCCCCCAGGACCGCGCCACCCTCTCCGGACCCGTCAACATCACCGCCACCGCCAGCGACGACGAAGCCCTCGATCGCGTCGAATTCCTCATCAACGGCACACAGATAGCCTCGCTGACCGCCGCCCCCTTCTCCACCACCTGGGACACCTCCAACCTCCCCAACGGCGACTACAACATCCGCGCCGTCGCCTTCGACCAGGCCGGCAACTCCACCCCCGACTCCGTCACCGTCACACTCCAGGGCGGCCTCGACGACACCACCCCCCCCACCGTCTCCATCACCTCCCCCGCCGACGGACAACAAGCCTCCACGCCCGTCAACATCACCGCCGACGCCAGCGACGACCTCTCCCTCCGATCACTCGCCATAATCATCGACGACGCCCTCGTCGCCGACCTCAACGCGCCACCCTTCGCCTTCTCCTGGGACGCCTCCGGCGCCCCCCCCGGACCCCACACCATCACCGCCCGCGCCACCGACGCCGCCGGCAACTCCGCCGACGACACCATCACCATCACCCTCACCGACGCACCCTCCGGCGCACCCTCCCTCACCTTCACCTCTCCCGCCCCCGACACCCAGGTCCACGGCATCATCACCATCCGCATCGACGCCGACGACCCCGACGGCGTCGATCAGATCCTCCTCTTCCAACAGGACGAGCTCATCGGCGCCGACCGCGCTCCCCCCTTTGACTTCCTCTGGGACGCCTCCTTCTCACCCACGGGCCCAACCACCCTCACCGCCCGCGCCTTCGACACCCTCGGCAATGTCAACACCGCCGACCTCCCCCTCATCGTCACCGACCCGAGCGACGGCGCACCCCTGCCCCCCGTCACCCTCCGCGTCGGCAAGTCCTGGTGGGGCTGCCACACGACCGCCACCGCTCCGACGCCCTCACCCACGCAACCCCTCATCTTCATGATCTTCCTCGCGATCTTCGCCCTCGCCCCCAGGGGCGCAGCCCCGCGACGGCCCACATCGACCACCACGAAGGCCACGACCGCCGCGACCCTGATGAGCCTGATGATCCTGGGCTGCGGGGGAGAGGACATCTTCGTCATCGTGGACGGCGATCAAGCCGCCCAGGGCCAGGGGAGGTTCGGATCGCCCTCGGCCATCGCCGCCTTCCTGGACGACAAGACCCTGATCATGGAGTCCTCGGGCATCCCCAGCCACCCCAACGGCTTCGACGAGAACATCAACTTCGGCCAGGCCACCCAGTGCTACCACAAGGTCACCATCTCGCCCCTGGCCGGCCGATGGACCGTCGCCAGCGATCTCGGCGCGCTGACGGGCGCCTCCGACGTCGGACAGGTCGGCAGCTGCGACCGCACCCAGGTCTCCACGCGCCTCGAGTTCGTCTCCACCGCCGTCCTCATCGAAAACGTCCGCGACGACGGCGCCTGCTTCGACATCACGGCCACCTACCCAGGCTTCGGCCAGGAGGGCCGCGCCAGCATCTCGCCCGACGGCACCACGCTCCGCATGGAGTTCTTCTTCAAGGACCAGGCCACCGGACACCGCTGCGCCGACGGCGACCTCGGCTCCCCCACCATCACCCTCGACAACGCCGCCTTCACCGGCGACGCCGTCCAGACCTACACCATCACCCCCTAGAGCGAGGTCCGACATGCGCCTCCCCGCGGCCATCGCGGCCCTCTTCGCCGCGATCACCCTCGCGCCCCGGCCTGCCAGCGCCTCCCCGCCCGTCGGCGCGGGCCTCCAGCTCCACGACTGGGCCGCCTCCGACGACCGCTCCGCCCTGCCCGACCCGCCCGAATTCAAGCTGATCAACTACTTCTTCGCACGCGCCGCCTTCACGAACCTCCTGCCCGACCCCTCCGGCCTGCGCGGCGTCTCCCTCGGACCCCTCGGCATCGGCGAGAACGTCGGCAGCGCCACCTCCGTCGGCCAGGACACCGGCAACTTCGTCGTCGAACAGCGCTGGATCCCCGTCCTCTCCTACAGCCCCCACTTCGCCGACGGCCTCGCCACCTTCCGCGCCCAATTCGAAGTCGACTACATGTGGGGACAGGCCGCCAACCAGCTCCAGCACAACCAGGGCGGCGGCCTCAACGCCGATCAGGTCAACATCCAGACCAAGGCCGCACACGTCTCCCTCCACCCCACCGGCGACCCCCGCCAGCTCACCCTCGTCATCGGCACCCAGCCCTGGTACGACAACATCGCCGACCCCAACACCACCTCCCTCTTCGACATCGTCAAGACGGGCTACAAGCTCTCCTTCATCGGCACCGACGCCACCGGCCTGGCCGCCTTCTCCAAGCTCGGCGGCGCCTGGAAGGCCGCCCTCATCCCCATCGGCACCGGACAGCCCGACAAGGCCGACGAGGGCGACCCCTCCTTCGCCTACGCCTGGATGGCCACCCTCGACTACGCCCTCGAACTCGCACCCGGCACCCTCGTCGGCGCCTCCCTCTGGCACCTGCGCGACGACACCGAGGGCACCGCCTTCGCCTACGAGGGACTCGTCAAGAGCGGCCCCGGCTCCACCGGCCTCTTCCCCTACACCGGCGTCCCAGACCTCGACATCGAGGCCGCCACCGGACACGTCAACTGGCTCGGCCTCAACTTCCACCACAACCTGCGCTTCAACACCGGCGACCTGGCCGCCTCCGGCTTCTTCATCCTCAACGACGGCCGCTTCAAGAACCAGAAGCCCGACTCCGACCTGAACCCCTCGCTCGACATCTCAGGCTTCAGCGCCAACCTCGAACTGATGTTCAACTACGGAAAAACACTCGGGGATATGCTCACCATCGAGGGCCTCCTGACCTCCGGCGACGACAACGTCAAGGACGGCCGCTACACCGGCGCCTTCACCCTGAACAACTACGGCATCCCCGGCGCCGTCTGGTTCAACCACAAGACCCTCATCCTCTTCCCCTTCACCAGCACCGTGAGCAACTACACCGGCGCCGTCACCGACATCTCCAACCAGGGCTTCGGGCTCCAGACCGCCATCCTGACCGCCTCCAAGGACCTCATCCCCGACAAGCTCAACCTCAAGCTCGGCGCCGCCTACGCCCAGAGCGCCTCCACCCCTCCCCCCAGCCCCGACGACATCCCTCGCGGCCGCACCCTCGGCGCCGAGCTCAACGCCGAGCTCAAGCTCCACCTCCGATACCTCATGACCCTCGGCCTCCACGCCGGCTTCCTGGCCGTCGGAAACTTCTTCGACGCCAACCTCCAGGTCGACTCGAACCCCTGGGCCGCCTTCTCCACCTTCACCTGGTACGGGTTCTGACCATGAAGACGATCCCGCCTCTCCTCGCACTGTTGATCCTCATGAACGCCTGCGCGCCATCCTTCTCCAACCTCGACACCCTCCAGTTCGCCGACCTCCAGTACGCCTCTCCCGACGGCAGACCCTGGCAGGAGCGCTCCCTCTCCCTGCCCGAACTCAACGCCGCCCACAACCTCCCCCCCGACACCCGCGTCCACATCGTCGAGCTCGGCCCCCCCGACGGACAACCCCTGATCTTCATCCACGGCCTCGGCTCCTACCTCAAGTTCTGGCGCTTCCAGCTCGACACCTTCGCCGCCCAGGGCTACCGCGTCATCGCCCTCGACCTGCTCGGCTACGGAAAGTCCAGCAAGCCCGCCACCTTCCCCTACACCACCGAGGCCATGGCGAGCCTCGTCCGCGAGCTCGCCTCCTCCCTCAACGCCCAGAAACCCATCCTCGTCGGACACTCCATGGGCGGACAGACCGCCCTCTCCTTCGCCATCCAGTTCCCCGACGACCTCAAGGCCCTCGTCCTGACCGCGCCGGCCGGCTTCGAACACTTCTCCGACCGCGAGCGCGCCTGGTTCCACGACGTCTTCACCACCTCCCTGATCAAGAACACCGACGAAGACGGCGTCCGCACCGCCATCGCCCGCAACAACTTCGCCCGCTGGCGCGACGACCTCGAGTGGCTCGTCGAAGAGCGCGTCCGCCTCACCCGCAGCGCCGACTTCGACGCCTACGCCTACGCCAACGTCCGCTCCGTCCACGGGCTCGCCCACAACGACTTCGTCCGCGACAACCTCTCCCGCGTCCGCGCCCCCACCCTCATCATCCACGGCGACTGGGACCGCCTCATCCCAAACCCCTTCCTCCACCCCGGACACACCCTCGACATCATGACCTTCGGCCGCGACAACATCCCCAACGCCCGCCTCGTCACCCTCGACCGCTGCGGACACGCCCTCCAGCTCGACTGCCCCGACCGCTACAACCAGGAGGTCGCCGCCTTCCTCCTGTCCCTCGACAAACCCTCAACCACCGGGAGCCCCGCAGGAGCGCTGCCATGAGCGACCACCCGGACACCGACGCGCGCACCGACTGGAGCGCCTGGTGGGCCACCACCACTCCCCACCACACCGCCCTCATCTGGGAGCCCACCGACCAACGACTCTCCTACCTCCAGCTCCACAACCGCGCCCTCACCACCGCACACACGCTGACCCTCCAACACGGACTCCGGCGAGGCGACCGCGTCGCCATCCTCGCCCAGAACTCCCTGGAGCACGTCCTCCTCTTTGTTGCAGCGCAAAAATCAGGCTGGATCCTCGTCCCTATCAACTTCCGCCTCACCGCCCCCGAGCTCGCGCACGTCCTCCACGACAGCGACCCCGCCCTCCTGATCCACCAGCGGGCCCTCTCGCCCCTCCTCGACACGCTCCGACGCGAAGGACACCCCCTCCCCCCCACCCTCCTCATGGACGACGAACCAACGCCGACCTCACCGGACCCACCGACCTCGCCGGACACACCGACGCCCCTCGCCGCGACGCCCCTCGCCGCGACGCCCGCGACCCCAGCGACGCCCGCGACCCCAGCAATGCTCGCGACCTCAACGACGCCCACGACCCCAGAGACACACCACAACGACGCGCCGACGCCGCCAGAGTCACGCCTCGACGACGCGCCGACGACGCCCCCCAACGCCGCGATCCTTGAGCCGCCCCGCTTCGAAGACCCCGTGATGATCCTCTACACCTCGGGCAGCACCGGGGTCCCCAAGGGCGCCGTCATCACCCACAAGATGCTGACCTTCAACGCGATCAACACGATCCTGAGCCTCTCGTTGACCTCACAGGATGTCTCCTTCAACGCCGCGCCGATGTACCACACCGGCGGCTGGAACGTCCTGACCACGCCCCTGCTCTACTGCGGCGCCACGGCCCTGCTCCTCGACCGCTTCGACCCCGCGCAGATCCTCGACCTGTGCGGCCGCCGCGGCATCACGATCCTCTGGGGCGTCCCCACCATGCTCCGGATGCTCTCGGACAGCCCCGCCTTCCCCGACGCCGACCTCGGCGCGGTGCGCTGCGCCGTCGTCGGCGGCGAGCCCATGCCCGAGGCGCTGATCCACACCTGGCACGCGCGCGGCATCCCCGTCCGCCAGGGCTTCGGCATGACGGAGGTGGGGCCCAACTGCTTCTCCCTCTCGGCCAGCGACGCCATCGCCAAGGCCGGCTCCATCGGCCGCCCGAACTTCTACATCGACGCCCGCCTCGTCGACGACGAGGGCTCAGACGTCGGCACAGACCAGATCGGGGAGCTCTGGATGCGCGGCCCCGTCGTCACCCCCGGCTACTGGAGGAACCCGGAGGCGAACGAAAAGTCCTTTCACGGCGCGTGGTTCGCCACCGGCGACCTGATGCGCCGCGACGCCGAGGGCTTCTACCGGGTCGTCGGCCGCAAGAAGGACATGTTCATCAGCGGCGGCGAGAACGTCTACCCACCCGAGGTCGAGCGGGTCCTCCTGCAACACCCCGCCGTCGCGCAGGCCGCCGTCATCGGCGCCCCAGACCCGACCTGGGGCGAGGTGGGGGTGGCCTTCCTGGTCCTGTCCACAGAGACAGGAGAAGCAGAGCTTCTGGCCCATTGCAGAGCCTCGCTTGCGCGCTACAAGATCCCACGCCGGATCTGCGTCCTGGAAGCCCTTCCGACGGGCGCCAGCGGCAAGATCGACAAGCTGGCCTTGCGACAGAACCTGCCAAAGGTCGACTTCGTTGATGGACAAGGGGGATCAACGAGTCGACTTCGTTGACGCACACGTCGGGATCGGCGAACTCCCCCTCCTGTCCTCCCCCTCGCTGCGCAAGGGGGAGGAACGCTCGCGGTTCGGGCACAGCGGATCGGCGAGACGGTCCACCCGGGCTCGCGCCCGGGCCTACAATTTGTCCCGGGACGCCCCTTCGGGGCTGGCGACGGGCCGCCAACCTTCAGGGGACAGACCCTCTCAAGGCCGCTCGATGTCTGCTTCCGAGCCCCTGAACATCTCATCTGAGATCAACACGGGTGACACGCCCCACACACGCTGACACTCCCTCGCCAGCCCCGCCGGATGGCGGGGCGACCCGGGACAAAACCCAAGGCCCGGGCGTGAGCCCGGGTGGACCGTCAACGTGCAGATCTCAACCAACGAAGTCGACTCGTTGATCTCGACGTGACCGTCAACGAAGTCGACTCGACGATCTCTCCGTGTCCGACATCGAAGTCGACTCCCCGATCTCGACGTGTCCGTCATCGAAGTCGACTCCCCGATCTCGACGTGCCCGAACCGCGAGCGTCCCTCCCCCTTGCGCAGCGAGGGGGAGGACAGGAGGGGGAGTTACCGATCCACCGTGCCCGAACCGCGAGCGTCCCTCCCCCTTGCGAAGCGAGGGGGAGGACAGGAGGGGGAGTAAAGCCAGGGGGAGTGAACCTCAGAAGGGGATGGAGTCCATGTCCACGGGGATGGCCTTGGACTCCTTTCGCTCTCCTTGCGGCTCCGCATCGGAGTAGAAGCGCAGCGAGAGGTAGGTGCCCTTCTGGCCCTCGTTCTCCCAGGCCCGGATCTGGTAGGTCACGTCCTTGACCACGACGTCCCCGAAGTACGCCGGCACGTTCTCCTCCTCTCCATCCTTGGGCTCGTAGGGCGCGATCCGCCCGTTGTAGCTCTCCCCGCGGGACTGCTGACCCTTGACCCAGGGCTCGGAGACCTGCACCGAGATCGCGTCGTCCTTCTTCCAGGCCGCCAGATCCCAGGCCTCGCCGCCGATGTTCCCGCCGCCGCGATGATCGGGGTGCCGATCCGTCTTCTTGTAGTCGTTGGAAAAGAGCGTCCCGCTGTTGGTCTTGTGTTGGTAAGCGCCCATGATCACTTCCTTTTTGGTTGAAGGTTGTCCACGCACACTGAACCTAACATCATCTGAACGGGCGTGCAAGTACTTTTTGCAGCAAAGGCCCCTCCTCGACCCTCGCAAGACCACCTCCCAGGAGGTTTGACAGAGGACAGGCGGGGTTGTAGACGCTGAAGACGCCCCTGCTCCCCGGTCGCCCTGCGCGACCTCAACCTCCCAAGACAACGCCGCACGAGGATCGCGTATGACCTGGGACTTCAAAGGCAAGAACGTCGTCGCTGTGGGGCGGCTCAAGCTGCTCTCCAAGGACGACTTCAAGCTGGCCCTTCGGGAAATGGGCGGGATCTGCCGCAACACCATCCGCTCGACAACGCACTTCGTCATCGCCTCCGGGAACCACGCGAAGCTCGACAAGACCCGCAGGTACCCCTTGTGCGTCATCTTGTCGGAGGAGGCCTTCGTCGCGCAATTCGAGGCCCACAAGGCCAGCCGGGAGATCGCGCGCGAGGACACGAGGGCCGATGAGGCGCTGGCAGAGTTCCGCGCGCTGCTCTACGACACGCCCAGCCGACAGGTCTGGTGCCAGATCATGGCGCTCCTGGACGCCTGCGGGAGCGAGCTGCTGGAGCTGGCGGTCGATTATGTGGAGGAGCGCCTGGACGCCTGGCCCGATCTCGGCGTAGGCCTCTTTGCGCCGCTGCCCGAGTTCGCCTCGATGTTCGACGCCTCGCCCAACCGCTTCGAGCTTCGCACCGTCAAGGCAGGAGACTCCTGGCGCAACGCCATCGCACAAGGAGAGGTGTCTCCGAAGTTCCGGCTGGCGCGCGCGCTCAACCTCAATTACGGCACGCTCCAAGGAACCGCGATTACGCGCCTGATCCAGAACCCCAGCCTCCAGGGCCTGCGCGCGCTGCACTTCTCCCATGGCAGCATGCCGGCCATCGCCAGCTTCAAGGCGCTGGCCGAGTCCCTGCCGGCCCTCCATACGCTCTCGCTGCACCGCCTGACGCTCAAGCACGCCCAGGCGCTGTGCGCGCCCGGCGCCCTCGGCACGCTGCGCTACCTCAACATGGGGCAACCCAAGGAGACCGATGAGGCCGCGCGCCCCGCCTACGACAAGCTCTTCGAGGCCGACTGGTGGCCCCACGTCGAAGGGCTCAGCGTCAGGATGGGCGTGGGCTACGCCCCCAACGTGCGCTCCTCCTCCTTCATCCTCGCCATGGCCGCCCGAGCGGATCGGCTCAAGAACCTCAAGCACCTCATCCTGAACGACAACAACGACCTCGCCCCGCTCTTCGAAGCCGGCCTCTTCGATCATGTCGAGCGCCTGTCCCTGGGCGACTGCCCCGCCGAGTCCATCACCCACACCCTCGACCTCCTCGACGACCTGCCCGATCACGCCGTCCACACCCTCGATCTGAGCCGCATCCCCTCGCTGGGCTACCGCTACGCCAGCATCAACGGGCCGCTGCTGCGCGCCGCCGTCGGGCGACTCCTCACCCTCAACCGCCCCGAGCGCCTACAGCGCGTCCTCATCCCCCTCAAGTGGCTCCCCCCCGACCTCCTCGACCCCCTCACCGCCCTGTCCCGCGAGGCCCGCTTCGAACTCATCGACGACGACTGGTTCCCTCTCTTGAGACCGGACAACATCCGCTGATCTCCAACACACGGCGCCGCGATGGCGCCAAGGAAGAGCACAATGAGCACGGCACTCTGGTGTCTCCTGGGCTTCGCGGCCTGGACATGGTCCCTCGTGGTCTTTGGCATCGGCACGATCAGGGTCTTCAAGGTCCTCAAGGGCCAGGAGAAGCCCAACGCCTTCCCCTCCGACAAGCCCCACGGCAGCGAAGCCTACCGCCGCCTGTTGCGCGCCCACGCCAACTGCGTCGAGAACCTCCCCGTCTTCGGCGCCGTCGTCATCATCGGCGCCCTCACCAACCTCCAGAGCGACCTCTTCCACACCCTCGCCATCGTCACCCTCGCCGCCCGGATCGGCCAGTCCATCGCCCACCTCTCCTCGGGCCGATCCCTCATCGTCAACGTCCGCTTCACCTTCTTCCTCGTCCAGATCGCCGCCGTCTCCTGGATGGGCCTCCTCGTCGCCACGAACGCCGCACCTTGATCGCCGCCGAGCAATGCCCGATGCTCAACCCACCCGCAGGCCAGGGACAGCTTCTCCAGGCTTGTAAAGATCTTGTAAAGCGCCATGTTGCGGCGCAACATCGAAGGGGTCCGCTCATGAAGAGAGGGTTGTTGTCGGGGTTGACGGTCGCGGCGTCCTTGACGGCGGTGGTGCTGTGCGCGCCGGCTCAAGAGGCCACCGCGGGGACCTTGCTGGGGCTCGATCTGGGGTTGGCGGTCGACACGGGCGATCTGCCGGTGGACCCGGGGGGCCCTGGTCCTGCGGTGGCGGTGCGCTTCGGCTACGAGCTGCCCATTCCGGTGGTCCGGATCGTCCCGGAGGCGCAGCTCGGCTACGCGAGCTTCTCGGCGGACGACAAGAACGGCAACCCCACCCAGCAGATCCTGACCGGTCGAGCCGGCTTGAGGCTCGGGATCGGCGGCGTGATCGGCCCTGCGCTCTTCGCACACGTGGGCTTCGGGGACATCTCGGGGGAGGGATCGGACTTCGTCATCGAGAAGTCGGGGCTCTCCTACGACGTGGGGCTCTCGGTGGACTTCACCCTCCTGCCGCTGCTCAACCTCGGGATCCACGGGGCCTGGAACGCGCTGGAGGAGGATGACCCGAAGGCGACCTTTCAGTGGCTTGACTTCGGCATCCACGCCGAGCTGAACTTCTAGGGGTTCAGGGCGCGCCCGCAAAGGCGGACCGAGGCAGGCCAGGCCCAGGGCTCACCTGCCGATGGGAGGCTTTGCAGACGCGACCAGGGCTCACTTCGACCGCGGCGCCTCGGCGCGCCGCCATGCAGGTGACCGCCATGAGAAGCCATTGGGACATGAAAGACCGAGTTGTGGGAGGGCCAAAGGGGTCAGATGTGGATTGGACGAGGAAGGACTGGGGCATCGCCCCGTCCGACCGAGTCCGAGCCGCAGATGGCCTCTTTGGACCCCTACAACGACGGTCTGGAGTTTCCCAATGGCTTCTGAACGCCTCCTTGAGCTCGCCGCGTCGGCTCAACGAGCCGCTGACCTCGCTGATCGTGTTGATCTTGCTCGCCTCTCTGGTCGTACCGCTCTCGGGCTGCTCGGTGCAGACCCCGAGCGCGCGGGTGCGCTCGGCGAGCCTGACCTCGCTGTCGCTGTCCAACATGAAGGTCAAGCTGGGGATGAACCTGAGAAACCCGAACACCTTCGCCCTGCCGATCTCCCAGATCGACTGGGATCTGAAGGTCTTCGAGCGGCCGCTGGCCGATGGGATCGTCCAGCTCGACCGGGAGGTCCCGGCGCAAGGGTCGTCGCGCTTCGACGTGCCGCTGACGATCTCGCTCAAGCGGGCCTCGGCCAACGTCTCCGACCTGTTCTCGGGTCGGCGCATCCCCTTCAAGATCAACGGCGTGGTAGCGCTGGACTCGCCCATGGGGGAGGTCACGACGCGCTTCGTCAAGACGGGGCGGTGGGACAACCCGCTGTCCGCGCTCCGGGTGCCGATGGACGAGGCGGAGGTCGACATCGACGAGCTTCAGCTGCCTTGCATCCCGTTGAAATGACAAACAATTTTTATACTTTGGGGGGCGGCCTGATGAGGGTGGAGATGAGGTGGGCCTGGGTGCTGGGGTTGATCGGGCTGGTCGGGTGCGGCGGCGAGCCGGCTCCTGAGCCTGCGGGTGAGGTGGCGCCGACCCTGGCGGACATCCAGGGTCAGCTCTTGACGCCCTCGTGCAGTTTTTCGTCCTGTCACGGCGGCGCCAACCCCAAGCGCGGGCTGGACTTGTCCAACGCGGACGCCTCGATGGCGGGGCTGGTGGGGATCGCGGGCGAGGTCCCGGGCAGCGTCCGGGTGATCCCGGGCGATCCAGACGGCAGCTTGCTGGTGCAGGTGCTTGAGGGGCAGGTGGGGGACGTGCGGCAGATGCCGCCGAGCTTCCCGGTCAGCGTCGACGTGATGACCAGCGTGCGGGAGTGGATCCTGGCCGGGGCGCCGCGCGGCCAGGGGCAGGGGGCGCTGCCTCAGGCCGAGGGCGACGACCTCTTCCCGGAGGGCGCCCCGAGGCCCGAGGATCTGCCGCCGCCGGCCGAGGGCGAGGGCTTCCAGATGGGGATCGACACGATCGCGCCGGCGGGCAAGGAGATCTGGAAGTGCATGGTGGCGGACCTGCCGGGCGAGAGCGCCTTCGTGTCGGTCAACAGGGTCGAGTCGCTCCAGACCCTCGGCGTCCACCATATGGATGTGATGGCGCTGGGCCTGCTCGGCTTGCCGATAGAGCCGGGGATGTACGACTGCGACGACCTCTACAGCGCCCACCAGGAGATGATGGAGGATGGGATCTTCCTCTTCGCCACCCAGAACGAGCGCGAGACGCTCCAGCTGCCCGAGGGCGTGGCGGCCTTCTTGCCGGGCAACATGCGGGTCATGGTCGAGATCCACTACGTCAACCCGACGCCGAAGGACGTCGCGGTCTGGTCGCGGATCAACGCTCTGACGATGCCCAACGATCAGGTCCAGGAGCGGATCTGGGGCAGCGCCGTGCGGGACGTGGACATCAACCTGACGGCCGGCGTGCGGGATCATTACGAGTGGACGCGGTGCGTGATGACCCACGACATCGACGTGATCCTGCTCTCGTCGCACACCCACCAGCTGGCCGCCCGCGTCGACATCTTCGCCTTCGACGGCGTCCAGCGCGGCGAGCTGCTCTACGTCAACGAGGACTGGCACTCCCCCCAGCTCCAGATGTACGAGGTGCCCATGCACATCCCGGCCGGCCAGGGCTTCGAATTCCGGTGCCTCTACAACAACCCCACCGAGAAGGACGTCCACTGGGGCTTCGCCGCCGACGACGAGATGTGCCAGATCGCCTTCGTCCACACGCCCTTCCTGCCCAACGCCTCCTGCACCCAGGTCGAAAGCGGCGCCGGCCCCTCGGACGACTGATCCTGGGGCGGATCAGCGCGTCGAAGTGGGCCTGTGGATTGGGGTTTTCACGCCCCTGGTGTCGACCTGGGTCGTGCGCAGGCCTGCGCCCAACGGGCGCAGCCCCCCGGGCATCCAAGCCCCACCCGACGAGCCCGTCCCCCCTTGTGGGGGGCGGTGCGAGGAGCGTGGGGCGATCGTCGAGTGCGGCAGGACTTCAGGCTTCACTGAGCAAACCTGTCGGCCCCACGCCGCCCCTCCCCGCTCTCTGGACACGGGCTTCAAGCTCCCTGAAGATGGCGCCTCCTGTGCGATCGAGACTGGGAGCCCAACCCCATGAGCGCCTCAACCCCCTCCACCGCCCGCCTCGTCCTCGGCGGACTCAAGAGCCTGCTGCCCGCCCTGCCCTCGACGCTGGGCACCGGCGGCTCCAACAACGCCCGCTACTGCCACGCCGTCTGGCTCCGACACGTCCGGCGCGCCGCCGACGCTGGCGCCCAGCTGGCCCGAGGCCACGTCGTCGAGATCGGCCCCGGCGACTCCCTCGGCGTCTCCATCGCCGCCCTGTTGACCGGCGCCTCCCGCGTCACCGCCCTCGACGCGATCCCCCACGCCGCGTCCGAACTCAACCTCACCGTCGCCCGACACCTCCTCGACCTCATCCAGAACCGCGAGCCCATCCCCGACCAGAGCGAGTTCCCACACCTCAAGCCCTTCGTCGCCGACCTCCGCTTCCCCACCCACGCCCTGCCCCACCTCCCCGACGTCGAAGCGCTGGCCTCGATCCTCGAAGCCACCCTCCCCACCCTGCGCGCGCTGCCCGGCGACCTTGGCGCCGCGTCCCCCTTGCGCTACCTCTGCCCCTGGCGCCCGGACTCCATCGCCGCCTCCTCCGCCGACGCCATCATCTCTCAAGCCACCATGGAGTACTTCGACGACCTCACCGCCGCCTACGCCACCCTGGCCTCCTGGCTCACGCCCGGCGGCGTCATGTCCCACCAGATCGACCTCTCAAGCCACCACCTCACCCCCACCTGGGACGGACACTGGTCCATCTCCAGACCCCTCTGGGCCCTCATCAAGGGCAAACGCCCCTTCTTCCCCAACCGCGCCCCCCTCTCCGACCACCTGCGCGCCATCAAACGCGCCAACCTCGACCTCGTCGCCCTCACCCGCTACGAAGCGCCACCGACTCGCCCCAGATCCAGGCTCGCCCCCCCCTTCTGCCGCCTCAGCCTCGACGATCGCATGACACGAGGCGCATGGATCCTCGCCCAAAAGCCACGCTGAACTCAGGCCAGAAAGAAACGCAAGCAGTTGTACTTCAAAGGGAAAACCAACGCGCGATCCAGCGCCCGTCCACGCCGATCATGACCCTGTCCTCGTCCCCCTCCAGGGTCACCGACCAGCGCCCCTGACCGAGCGGCGAGGCCAGGGCGCGGCGCCGGGGACCCTCGGACGCGCGGCGGATCGCCACCGAGACCTCGGCGCCCGACGCCCAGGGCGCCTCCAGCGCGATGATCGCGGCGCCCCCCTCGCGCTCGACCTGGACCCAGTCCGGCTCCTCGATCACGACCGGCCCGGCCTGCCCTTCGCAGTCAAAGGCGACCTGCGCCCCCGAGGGGAAGCGCAACACCCCCCGCCCCGCCGTGGTCATGATGAAGGGCGAGCCGCCGAAGCGCATATGACCCTGAACATCGCGCCGCCGCCAGCGCCCAGGCTCCAGCGCCGACGCCACCGCGAAGCCATGCCCGTACGCCGGCACCACCCGAGGGCGCGGCGCCAGCGCGCAGCGATCGGCGGCGTTGTCCCGACCCGGCTGCTCGGAGTAGACCTTGATGTGGCCCTCCAGGCTGGCGATGAGGATCTCCAGCAGGCCGTCCCGGTCCAGATCGGCCTTGACCGCCCCGCGGCTGGAGAAGGGCCGCTCGGGGTTGAGGGAGTCCCGCACGTCCGGCGGCCCAAATCCGGACTGCTCGCCGCGCTCGACAAAGTCGCCCTCGGCGCGCTGGAGCAGGAGCGCGTCCCGGTGGCGCCCGTAGGTCGTCGGATCGTCCTTCGCCGCCGATCCTTGTGAGACAAAGATATCATCGAGCCCATTGCGGTCGAAGTCGTCCACCAGCGCGCTCCAGGCGAAGAGCGGCATCTCCAGCTCGGCGGCCAGCCCGATCCCAAGCTCCGCCGCCCGATCCCGAGCGGCGCGGCCCTCCCAGGCCAGCGCGCGGTTGGCGCCCCAGTCGGTGATGTAGAGCAGCTCGCCCTGGCCCCCGATCTCGACATTGCCGACCCCCATGAAGGAGCCCCAGGCCCGCGACCCTTCGGCGAAGCGGTGCGCTTCGAAGGCGCACTCTCTGGCCGGATCGCAGCGAAAGAGCAGCCCGCCGGTGGTCAGGCTGTTGGTCTGGCCGCCGTTGACCACGAAGGTGTCGTTGGCCACCACCAGATCGAGCTGTCCGTCTTGATCGACGTCGATCACGCCGAGCGCCAGCGTCACGCCGTCGTCGTCGAGGGGCTCGTACTCGGGGCCTGAGAAGACCTCGAAGCCGCCGTCCTCGCGTTGGCGGAAGGCCACGTTGCGCTGCTCGATCCGGCGAGGCTGCTTGTGCGACTGACAGCCCACGAGGAGGTCGACGCGGCCGTCCAGGTCGAGGTCCGTCGGGGCGTAGCTGCCCGCCATGCAGTAATGCCTCAGATCGGTCGTCGGGATGAGCGCCGCCAGATCGATCATCTCGGGCTGGGGGTGGAAGCGGATCAGCCGGATCACCCCTTGCCCGAGCAGCAGCAGCTCATCGCGGCCGTCGCCCTCCAGATCCACGCCGCCGGCCATCACGGCCTTGCCCATCCAGAACCCGCAGAGCGCCTCCACCGGCTCGAAGCGCAGCGACCCGGGCGTCGACACGTTGCGATAGACGCAGGGCGGCGAGTCCGTCTCTGGCTCCCAGGCCCCCAGGAACACGTCGAGGTCCAGATCCCCGTCCAGATCAAAGAGCCCGCCGCCGACCCCGTAGGTTCGCCCCTCAAAGGTCCTATGATCTCGCAACCATTCAGGAAATTGGCGTTCAAAGAGCACGTCGCCGAGCTCCTCGTGGCGCTCGACGCAGAGGCCGCGGCGGCACCACTGGCTGCTGGCGCAGTCGGCGTGGGTCGCGCACACGCTGTCGTGGCAGACCCCCAGCGAGGTGCAGCGCCAGCGGTGGCCGCAGTCCTCGTCGGAGTCGCAGGCGGCGGCGCCCACCTCGGCGCAGGCGCCGGCCCGGCATTGGTGGCCGCCGCCGCACTCGGCGTCGTCGGCGCACTCGACCGCGCGGCAGGCGCCGCCCTGGCAGGTCTGCCCGACGGCGCAGTCGGCGGGATCTCGACACCCTTCGACGCAGGACGAGCCCTCGCAGATCTGCCCGGCGGCGCAGGCGCCGTCAAAGCGGCAGCCTGGGAGGCAGCGCGCCTCCTGGCAGATCTGTCCTGGGGCGCACTCGGCGTCGTCGGCGCACTCGCCCTCGACGACCTCGGGGGCGCAGGCGTCGCAGCCGGCTTCTTCGGCGGGATCATCGTCGGCGCCAGCGTCGGAGGCTGGCTCGGGCTGGGGGGCCTGGCGAAGAGGCGAGGTGCAGGCCAGCGAGGCGAAGATGAGGCCGAGGGCGCTCAGGGCTCGCTTGAGGTTTTCACAGGAGAGGTGGGTGCCCACGCCGATGCCCTTTGATGACGGTCACGGCGGGCATTGTTGAGCAATCGGGGGGCAGAAGCAACCGCAGTCGCGCCTGCGGTCTCACCGAGCGCGGCGACGCTGGGCGATCAGGAGCGCGGCGCCGAAGAGCAGCAGCAGGAGCGCGCCGCCGGAGGCCGGGCGAGCCGGCGATGCGGCCTGACAGAGCGCGCTGCCCATGATCTGGACGGCTACGGCGGGGCTGGAGTCCTCGCAGCGGTCGCCGATGCCGTCGCCGTCGGAGTCGGCTTGATCCTGGTTGGCGACGTCGGGGCAGTTGTCGTCGATGTCAAGGACGCCGTCGGAGTCCAGATCGTCCCCTTCCTGGCAGGCGTCGCCGATGCCGTCCTCGTCGGCGTCGGCCTGATCCGGATTGAAGGCCAGCGGGCAGTTGTCGTCCTCGTCCTCGACGCCGTCCCCGTCTCTGTCCCTGTTGTCCTCGACGTCATCGGCGGGATCGTTGGGGTCGCCTTCGCCCTCGTCGATGCGGCCGTTGAGGTTGGCGTCCTCGACGCCGTCAGGGACGGAGCCGCCGTCGGTGTCGGCGTCGAGGGGATCGGTGGTGGTGCCGGGGTCCGCGTCAGGGGTGAAGTTGCCCGCGCCCGGATCTGTATCCTCGTCGGGCTCTGTCAGGCCAAGCTCAGTGCCGTCGAGGAGGCCGTCGTTGTCCGAGTCGGGGTCCAGCGCGTTGATCAGCCCGTCGCCGTCGTTGTCGACGTCCCAGGAGGGCTCGTCGCCGTCCTTGACCCCGTCGTCGTCCGAGTCCGCGTCCCTCGGATCCGTCCCGGCCTCGTCCTCTTCGACGTCGGTCAGCCCGTCCCCGTCGCTGTCGCCGGGAGCGACGTCGTCGGCGGGGTCGTTGGGGTCGCCTTCGCCCTCGTCGATGCGGCCGTCCTGGTTGGCGTCCTCGGCGCCGTCGGGGACGGAGCCGCCGTCGGTGTCGGGGTCAAGGGGATCGGTGGTGGTGTCGGGGTCCGCGTCAGGGGTGAAGTTGCCGGCGTCCAGATCCGTGTCGGGATCGAGGTCGTCGAGCGTCAGGCCAAGCTCAGTGCCGTCGAGGATGCCGTCGTTGTCGGAGTCGGGGTCCAGCGCGTTGATCAGCCCGTCGC
>SXGT01026216.1_pt1 | contig 75695 bp, 62 predicted proteins | sample 3176221 | NCBI WGS metagenome assembly SXGT01 (sample SAMN11356862, study PRJNA531348) | freshwater metagenome | isolation source: freshwater sample F1-120 | place: China: Fuxian Lake, Yuxi | collected 2017-12-25
ATCATGAAGCCGGAGTTGAGTCCGGGCTTGGGCGTGAGAAAGGCGGGCAGGCGCGAGAGATCGGGATTGACGAGCTGCTCGATGCGCCGCTCGCTGACGTTGGCGAGGGTTGCCAGCGCGAGTCCGAGGTAGTCCAGCGCGACGGAGAGCGGCTGGCCGTGGAACTGACCGGCGGAATGCACTTCGCCCGTGTCGGGGAAGACGATCGGGTTGTCGGTCACGGCGTTCAGCTCGTTCTCGACGATCTCGCGCACGTGGGCGTAGGCGGCCTTGAAGGCGCCGTGGATCTGCGGCACGCAGCGCAGGGAGTAGGGATCCTGAACGCGATCACAGTCGGCGTGGCTCTGCAGTACTTTTGAGTTCCGTAGGCACGCGCGCACATTGGCCGCCGCCCGCGCGTGGCCGGGCTGACCCTTGAGCGCGGCGAAGCGCTCGTCAAAGGGACGCGAGCTGCCGAGCAGGGCCTCGATCGAGAGCGCGGCGAGGACGTCAGCGGCCTTCGAGACATTCTCGGCGCGCAGAAGTGCGCCGACGGCGATCGACTTGATGATCTCCGTGCCGTTGATCAGCGCGAGACCTTCCTTGGCACGCAGGCGCAGTGGCTGCATGCCGATGATCTCGAGTGCTTCGCGGGCGGTGTAGGCGCCGGTATTCTCGCCGTCGTAGAGCAGCACATCGCCGTGGCCGAGATAGGCCGCCGCCATGTGCGACAGCGGTGCGAGGTCGCCGCTGGCGCCGACCGAACCCTTCTTGGGCACGAGCGGGCGGAATCCCGCATTGATGAGCTTCACGAGGTTCTCGGCGAGCTCGAGGCTGATGCCGGAGTGACCGCGCAGGAGGCCGTTGAGGCGCAGGATCTGGGCGCAGGTGACCTCCTCGTTGTCCATGTACTCGCCCACGCCGCAGCAGTGCGAGAGGATCAGGTTCTCCTGCAGCTCGGCGAGATCCGCCTCGGGAATGAACTGGTTCTTGAGCTTGCCGAAGCCGGTCGTGATGCCGTAGATCGGCTTGCCGCTGGCGATGGCGCGCTCGACCACGGCGCGGGAACGGCGCACGCGCGCCTTGGCGCTCGGTGCGATGCGGACGCGGATGCCGATGCCGCCTTCCGCGAAGACCGGCGCGAGTTGGGCGAGTGTGAGGGAGGTTCCGTCGAGAACGATCGTGGTGGCCATGCGCAGCGCAGAGGATAAGGACCGCAGCGCCTGCCTGAGGACGGGCGTTGCCGGAAAACCTCAGGATACTGCTCCCTTTCCCGGGACTCGCTCACGCCGTGGTTTCCGAGCCGGCCCTGGGGCTTCCCAAGCTACAGGGCTCGAGAGCCGCGATGCCAGGCTTCCACCGGCTGCGCAGCCGATGCATGGGCTGAAGCCTCTCCAACGCTCTAGCGTCGAAGGAGCGCGGCACTTCGTGCATTCAGGCGGTTCTCAGTGCTCCATCGGTCTCCTCGCCGGGCTGGTCAAGGGTGTCCCGGCAAGGTACAGACGGCAGCGCGCGACAAAACTCGCGCATTTTCCCTGACTTTGAGTCCCGAGACGGGGAGCAGTATCCCTCAGCGCTGCGGGCCGGCGCGTCGGCGCGTGTCTTCGTCTTGCCCCTCGATCGCGCCGGTCGGCAGGTGCAGAGGGCGCTCGGATTCACCGCGGACCTCGATCATCTCCCCGTTCGCCAGCACTTCACCGTTCCAGCGCGCGCTGAGCTTCCAGGTTCCCTCGGCGAGGTTGCCGATCACCAGGTCTCGGCCCGGAGCCAGTTGGCTGAGACCGCGCGGTTCGCCGCTGACGGTGACGCGCCAGGGCAGGCCCTGAGTGCGCTCCGGCAGTCGCAGGCGCAGGGCACCTTGTCCCCCGCCACTGGCTTCGAGCGCCAGATCGACCTTCGTCTCGCCGCCGCGCAGGGCGCGGAAGGCCAGCTTGCGGCCGCTGTCGTAGCGCGCGATCAGGTAGCGCTCCTTGATGGCGGATTCCCAGTTGGTGAGCTCGAAGCGGCCCTGAGCATCCGTGTAGATCGTCTGCAGAGCGGGCGCGAGCGCCGGGAAGATGTCGCTCTCCAGATAGAGCAGGTTCATCGGCTCGCCCAGGGCGGCGAGGCTCGCCGCCAGACGATCCGCAGCCTCGATGGTCACCTGCGCGTTCTGCACGGGCTGGCCGCCGAGCGTCACGGTGCCCTGAATCACCGGCGCCGGTTCGAGCGTGAAGCTGGCCGTGTGCTCGCCGCCGGGATCGAGTCGCACGGCACGCTGCGTGGGCTTGGCGCGGGCGCCGACATGGAAGCAGCGCAGCGCCAGATCGCCGGGCGGCAGATCCTCCACGCTGACCGTGCCGCCGGGATAGCACTCGATCGGATTGACGAGGAACCAGGGATAACCACGTGAGCGCGCACCGCTGGCGGCGGTCGCGGAGCCGGGCACGATCACGATTTGCGCCTTGAGATCGGTGCGCACGCGGTCGGGAAGCTCGATCGTGAGGCGCGCTCCCTTGTCGAGCGCGAACTTGAGGCGCGCGGGATCGAGCTTGCCCATCGCGGGCACGCTGAACTCCTCCAGCACGGATGCGAATCCCGGCTTCTTGATGATCAGCAGCGCCTTGCCGGGCGCGATGCCCTCGTACCGGAACCAGCCGTTTTCGTCGGTCTGCGTCGCCTGTCCGTCGAAGCTGACCTCGGCACCCGCGATCGGCAGGTCTTCGCGCGTCACGACACGGCCATCGACCGGTGTCAGCCGGGCATAGGAAATGTGCAACTGCTCTTCGTTGTTCTGCCGCAGGCGCACCTGACGCAGCGCACCGGGAATCCCGGGACCCTCGACGCGCACCAGCGCGAGGCCGGGATAGAGATCCGTGGCGCCGAAGCGGCCGCTGGCATCGCAGGTGAGCACGCGGCCCTCATTGGGGCCCTTCTCGAAGCGAATGCGCGCCGCGACGGGCCGGTCGATCGTGAACAACACCGAGCCCTTGATGCGCGCGGTGGCGGAGGAGCCCTGCGCGGGCATGCCCTCGGCCTGCAGGCGATCGCGGGCCTCGACGAGCTCCAGCTCGAGCTCCAGCGGCCAGGCCACCGAGGTCGAGGCCTGTGACTCAACCGGCTCTTCGGCCTGCAGCTCCACGCGCGGGGTCGGCGCGGGATCCTGGGCCAGAACGGGCGAGCTCAACGGCTCCAGCTCGACCGCGTTTGAGCCGGAACGCGCCGGACGCGAGCCCAAGGCCCACCAGCCGACCCAGGCCAGACCACCGAGGATCAGCGCCATCAGCAGGCCGAGCAGCAGGCGGGAACCGGACTTCATGAAGGGTGCAGAGGATAACGTCCGCGGCAGCAGTAGTGCCGCTGCCGGGCGCGGTTGTGGGCATATTCTGAGGTTTCCGGGGCGTCATCGGCAGCCCGCCCGGCGCCATCTCTGTTGCGAAGGGCTGGCGCGTGCAGTCCCGCGGCGCGCTCTGCATACTTGCACCTGTGTCGGCGACCGCTCCCTCCTTCCTGCTTCCTCTGCTGGCGACAGGCCTGTGCGCGTGCAGCCCGGGTGGAGAATCTTCCGCACCGAGTGTCGAAGCACCGCAGGCAGCGCGCACTTCGCCGGTGGAGTCGTCACCGGCGGCCGGGACTCCCGCACAAGGCAACCAGCCGATGCTGCGAGCCCGCCTGGAGTATCCGCTCGATGCTGGCGCGAAGCCGGTGGGCGTGCTGGCCCGCGATCTCGACGGCGATGGCGCCGCGGAGTGGATCGGCGTGACGCGCGAGCCCGGCTCGGTGCAGATCGGCGCCGGCGTCAGTCCCCGCAGCGCAAGCCTGCCGCGCGTCGTGACGATGGGCTTTGGCGACTGGCCGCTGCCGCCGGTGTGGATCGGCAAGGATGCGCAGCTGGCCTTCGCCACGCGCGCTCCGGATGAGCTGGTGGTTCTGGACGCGCAGCGACTGCTGCTGCAGCAGGATGCATCGAGCGTGCTCGCGCGCGTCTCGCTGGAGCGCAGAGCGCGCGTGATCGCGGCGGGTTCCTTGGGTGGACAGCGCGTGATCGGCGTGGTGCATGTCGATGACACGCTTTCGCTGTACGACGAAAAGCTGCAGCGCATCGCCCAGACGCCGCTGGCCGACCCGCACGCCTGCGCGCTGCACTTCCATCCCGACGGCAGCGGTTTCGTGGTCGGATTTCAGGGCTCGCGCACATTGCGGGCATATGCTCGCTCCGCGCAGGGTGAGTTCACCGTGACAGAGCCGGTGCAGCTGGCAGGTCTGCCGCGCGCGCTGCACGGTTGCGATCTGGATGGCGACGGCGATGCGGAATTGGCCTGTGCGTACGGCGAGCGCTCGCTTGCCGTCTTCGGACTGGGCGACAAGCAGACGCTGACGGAGTCGCTGACCCGCACGCCGCGCACGATCGAAGTGGCGCGCGTGCCGATCGCGCTCGACAGCACGGTGACGGCGCGGGGCTGCGAGCTGGCAGTGCTGTCGCTGGCAGGTCAGGAATACGCCCGCCTGGTCTGGAAGCAGGGCGAGTTCGAGTGCGTGCAGCGCGGCTACGCCGGTCAGCATCCGGTGCACATGGCGCTGGCGGATCTCGACGGGCGCGATGGTCCCGACCTGATCAGCGCCAACACCGGCGCCGAGCGCTGGAGCGTGCTGTTCGCCGGAGCCGACGGCCGCTTCCTCGAAGCCGGGCGTGTCGAGACCGGACGCTCGCCGCACTCGGTGGCGAGCGCGGATCTCGACGGCGATGGCCGCCTCGATGTCGGCGTGATTCACGCACTGGAAGGCACGCTGGGCACGCTGCTCAATCGCGCGGGCAGGCTGGAGCGCAGACAGCAGCGACAGCGTGCAGCGGGTGGTGACCGCCTCCAGCTGTTCGATGTGGATGGCGATGGCCGTGCGGATGCGGTCTGGATCAGCCGCGCCGGCGCTGAGGCCGAGCTGAACACGGCCTACGGCGATGGCACGGGACAGGTTTTCGAGCGCGGAGACCGGCCGCCGCTGCGACTGCAGGGCGCGCCCATGGATGCCGCGTGGGTGGCGGAAGCGAACACGCTGCTGCTCGCGGATCCGCAGCGCCGCCGCCTGCTGCTGCTCAGCCCTGCCAACGGCAGCTGGAGCCTCCGCGCAGAACAAGAACTCGACTTCGCTGTGCAGTCCGTGCGCGCCTGGATGCAGGCGGGCGAGCTGCATGCGGCGCTGGGTGGAGCCGAGGGCGTGCTGAGCGTGCAGCGCCGCGCGATCGGCGCCGAAGCCTCCGCGCCGTGGACGCCGCTTGCGCGGATCGAGACGCCCGGCAGCGTGCGCGCCCTGTGCGCGCAGGATCTCGACGGCGATGGCCGCATCGATCTCGCGGCGTTGTGTGTCGAAGCGGGCACCGACAAGCCCGGGGTTGTGCAGGTGGTGCAGCAGCGCGAAAGCGGCTTTGCGAGCGTCGGCCCGCAGCTTCGCACCGGCGCGCGTCCGTACGCGATCCAGGCAGCCGATCTCAACGGTGACGGACGCGCGGAGCTGACGGTCAGCTCGCAGAACAGCCACCAGATGAACCTCTGGATCGGACGCGCGGGAGCGGAGCCGGGCTTCAGCGCGGCCCCCGATCTGGGTGTGGGCACGGGTCCGCTCGATTGCATGTTCTGCGATCTCGACGGCGATGGCGTCGCGGAGCTGATCACGACCAACGCCTTCAGCGACGATCTCTCGGTGGTGTCGTTCCGCTGAGATCCGCAGACGGCGGGCGGAATCAGGGCGTGCGCAGCGCGCGCAGCATCTTCGAGAGGCCGAGCAGCATGCGCAGCGTTCCCGCAGCCGGGTTGGCGCCCTCGCGTTCGCGCCGCTCCATCAGGAAACCGTACGGACGCTGGTAGGCGGTCTGCGAGCTGCGCAGCACGGCGGTGTACATGCCGCGCACGGCATCCGTGCGGAACTCGGGCAGCGCATAGAGCGCAGAGAGTCCGTGCAGGAGGTTCATCGGCGCACCTGAGTAGTCCCCCACCTGCAGGTTGCTGTTGGGGTCGAATCGGAAGATCGTGACATCCCCCCACGCACCGTCGCCGTACTGCTCGCCCTTGAAGTGCGAGCGCAGCGCCATGTTCAAAAGTTCCAGAATCGCGGCGCGGTTCGCGCTGTCCTGACGCTGCTGGTCGGCGAGCAGAACCCAACAGCGCACCTGGTCGGCCGCCACATTGCCCCCCAGACGCAGAGCGTCACGCCACAGCGGTGCGAAGTGGGCGAAGGCCTCGGTGCCGAAGCGACGGTAGAGCGGGTCATCCGGCACGGCGAGCGCGATCGTCACTGCGCGTGCGCCGAAGTGGCCGTACTCGTCGTCGAAGGCGGGATCGATCTTGTCCCAGGTTCCGGCCCACGAGTGCGCGAACTCGAAGCTCGCCAGCGCCTCTCCGGCCGCCTGCGCATAGCGCGGATCACCGGTGAGCTCGGTCAGGCGCGCGAGCTGCGCGGGAACATCAAAGGCCCGCAAGCTCACGACACCGGTGTTCACGCGCGCATCGGATGGGAAGTAACTCGCCGCGATGCTGCCGTCGGGCAGCAGACCGTGGCGCAGCACCGTGTCGCCGATCCGGATCGCGGCCGCACGCGCGCGGGCGCTGAACGGATCCGGTTTCGCGCTCGCACCCGTGCGTGCCACATCGATCAGGAAGGACAGCGGCAGCGCGATCTCAACGGGACGGTCGAGGATCGGCTGATCCCGTTCGGGATCCCAGGCGCGCGGCAAACCCGTTTCGGAATCGAGGCCCAGCGTCAGCCAGTCCTCGAGAAAACGCTGCAGTGCGGCATTCCAGCGCGGATTCTCGTGCACGCGCGCCGCCTGCAGCAATTGCTCCCACAGCGGATGGAAACCGCCGGGGATGTTCATCAGACGCGATCCGTCGCGCGCGTCGATCACATGCGCGACGAAACCGGTGCTGCGCGGCCCGGAATCATCGAGTGCGCGCTCCAGCCAGGGCGTGACCGTGACATCGATCAGCTCGGCGATCTCGCGGGTCAGCGCCTCTTCGTTCGGGCATGGCAGGGCAATCTGAGCTTCGAGGCCGCGCCAGTGCGCCGTCTGCTCCGCGTCGGGTTCCAGACGCAGCGTCAGGCGCGGCAGGAATCCCTCGGGCAACGGAACGCGCAGGGACTCCCACTGCGCCGCCTCGAAGCGCTGTTCATGGCGCTGTCCGCGGCCGTCGATCAGCACAAGACGACCCGCGCCCAGCACTTCGCCTTGAATGCTGCTGCCGCCTGTCAGCGGAGCGTAGGCGGGCAGCGGTTGCTCGGCCCACTCACCCGGAGCCGTGCGCAGGCAGGAGCGCCCGTCCCTTGTTTCGATCTGCTCCAGGCCGCGGGAGGTGCGCCACCAGGGCACCGGACGCAGACCTTCCGCGTCCGTGACCTGCACATCGGTCTGTGTGAAGAAACCGTTGTCGAGCAGCTGCACGGAAACGACGCGCTCCTGCGCCCCGAAAACGGGACTGGCGGCGGGCGAATGCGAGCCCGCGGCTGCGATCAGGCACAGGATGGAAGTCAGCATGGGCGGCAGCAGGTATTCTTTTCGGCCCTCACGCGCGACAGCCTGAGCGCCCGATAGAAGGCCAGCCCAACGCCATGAAGACCTATTCCGTTGTCGAGATCCTCGGAGATGGTATCTCCGCCGAGCTTTCGCGCAGCGTCCACGCTGTGGCGCAGGCCCTGCCCTGCCGCATCGAGTTCGTGCCCATGGACCTCTCGCTGGAGTCGCGTCAGCGCGGTGGCAGCGCGGTGTACGACCGCTGCGTCGAGGCCATGCAGCGCGTCGGGCTGGCGCTCAAATACCCCACCACCACGACGACGGAGAGCCCCAACCAGATCCTGCGCGACCGCTGTGACTTCTCGGTGATCCATCGTCCGGTCGCCACGATCCCCGGAATCCAGAACAACTTCAAGCGAACAATCGACATCGAGGTCATTCGGGTCGCCACGGGCGGCACCTACGACGATCCGGGCATGCGCATCTGCGATGAGGCGGCGGTTTCGATCCGGAAGATCGAGAAGACCCCCTCCCGGCATGCGGCCCGCTTCGCGTTCGAACTGGCGCAGCGGCGGGGCGGCCACGTGGTTTCCACGAGCAAGTGGACCATCCAGCGCGCCACCGACGGCCTGTTCGAGGAGGCGGTCGACGAGGTGCGGGCGCAGTTCCCCGCCATTCAGCACCGCCGTGAGCTGTTCGATTCGCTGCTGGCCGGCATCATCATGAAGCCGGAGCGTTATTCGGTCATCGTGACGCCCAACGAGTACGGGGACTTCCTCTCGGATTCCGCCTGCGGCCTGATCGGCTCGATCGGCCTGGGCGACAGCGCTTCCTACTCCTTCGGCGAGTCGGGCAGGGTGAAGATCGCCATGTTCGACCCCGCCGGCGGAACCGCTCCGGACATTGCCGGCAAGGATCTGTGCAATCCCACGGCTGCGCTGCTGGCGCTCGCCAACCTGCTTGGGTTCGTCGGCGAGGAACGCGCCTGCGCCGCGCTGCGCAAGGCGCTGTTGGAGTGCATTGCGAAGCAGCAGTGCACGCGCGATGTCGGCGGCACGCTCTCCACCAGCGCGTTCACGGCCCGGATCGCAGAGCTGGTTCGCGCGGAACTCGGCTGAGCTTCGCTCGGGACCCGGAATTTTCTTCCCGCTGCCCGCCGAAGGCGGTCAAGTGCGGAGCCTGCATCGGTCGATCTTCCTACGGATCCTCCATGGCGTTCCCCGCTCACCCCAACACTCAGGCCAGCATGCAGGCTCGTACGCTGCTGCTCGCGGGCTCCGATGCCGCCACACTTACGGAGTGGACGGCGCGGCTGCGCGAGTGCGGGCATGAGCCGCTCACGGCGCGCGATCGCTCCGCGCTGCTCTACGGACTGCAGCATGATGACCATGCGCTGCTCATCGTCCTGCTCGGTGCGGAGTCGGAGCTCGAATGGCTGCAGGCCGCCCGGCAGCTTGTCACCGAACACGGACTGCCGCTGCTTGCGGTGTGCGATTCCACTTTGCGCGAGCGCGCCATTCTGGCGGGCGCCAGCGAGTGCCTGCCGCCCGACATCAGCACGGCCGAGTTGACGATGCGCCTGCGCGGCAACCTCCGCTCTGCGCAGGCCATCCAGGATCTGGAACGCGAGCGCCGCGATCACGCGCGCACGCAGAGGCAGGCAGCCACCGGCTGCTTCCGCTTCGATCCGCTCTCTGAAGCACTGCAGTTTTCGGACGAGGGCCTGCGCCTGCTGGGACTGGATGCAGCCCATGCGCCCGCCAGCCTGGCGCAATTCGCACTGCGGCTGCCTGGCGAGAATCGCGACAGCGTGCGCAACTGGATGCACGCCTGCGCGGGCGGAACGCACCCCGCTCCGCTGGAATTGCTGTGGCGCGGCACGAACGGCAGCGGCCAGGCACTGCGCCTATGCTGCGGCGGACTGGAGCCGCGCGGCGGGCGCGAGATCGTGTACGGGTTCCTTGAGAACAAGCCGGAGCAACGTCGAGCGCGCGAGCAGCGCCGCAACCATGACGCCGCCGATCGCGAGCGCTTTCTGGAGCGTCTGGCGCTGCTTCTGAGTCGCAGCAAGGCCGGCGAAGAGCATGTTGCGGTGCTCAGCCTGCACATCTCGTTCGAGCGGCTCGGTGCGCTGAGCGCGGAGGCTCTGGAGCATGTCCGCGAGCGGACCGAAGCCCGTCTGGCGGAACAGACCCGCGATCGCGATCTGTTCGGCGACTGCCTCGCGGACTCGCAGGCGGAGAACGTCGCGATTCTGTTGCCGGAGCTCTCGCGACCGCACGATGCCTACAAGGTGGCACGCCGGCTGCAGGAGGACCTGCACAAGCCGATCGTGCACGCCGGTCACTCGCATCTGGTCGAGGTCACGATCGGAATCGCGCTGGCGGGCGCCGACGCCGCCAACCCCGCCGCCTTGCTTCACGAAGCGCGCGAGGCCGAGCACGAGGCCCGCGACGAGCAGGGCGGCAGCATTCGCTTCCGCTCCGCGGCGCTCAATTCGGCCGTGTTTGAACGCCTGACGATCGAGTCGAGCCTCAAGCGCGCCATCGAACACCGCGAGCTGTGCGTCTACTACCAGCCCAAGGTGGACCTGCGCACAGGACGGCTGTCGGGCTTCGAAGCGCTCGCGCGCTGGAAGCACCCGAGCATGGGCATGATCTCGCCCGGTCAGTTCATTCCGATCGCGGAGGACACCGGACTGATCCTGCCGCTGGGCGAGCTGGTGCTGGAGGAAGCATGCCAACAGGGCGAGGCCTGGCGTCGCGAGGGCCTGATGCCCGTGCGCATGGCGGTGAACCTCTCCGGGCTCCACTTCCGCTCGCCCGATCTCGTGGGCAAGGTCGAATACGTGCTGCGCGCGACCGGCTTCCCGGCTGAGCTGCTCGAAATCGAGCTGACCGAAAGCACGCTGCTGCAGCACGGCGATTCCACCATGGCGCGCCTGCGCCAGCTCAAGAGCATGGGCGTGCGTCTGTCGATCGACGATTTCGGCACGGGGTACTCCTCGCTGGCGTACCTCAAGCGCTTCCCGGTCGACTCGCTCAAGATCGATCAGTCTTTCGTGCGCGATCTGACGCAGGATCCGGAAGACTCCGCGATCACGACCTCGATTCTCCTGATGGGGAAGAGCCTCAACCTCAAGGTCGTGGCGGAAGGCCTCGAGACGCAGGCCCAGCTCGACTTCCTCAAGGCGCTAGACTGCGACGAGGGCCAAGGCTACTTCTTCGGACGGCCGATGCCCGCCGAGGAAGCGCGCGCGCTGGTCGAGAAGCAGATCCTGTTCGGCGCGGCCTAGGAGCCGGCGAAGACGCGCCGCAGTGCACCGTCGGCGCCGAACCAGTAGGCCCCGCGCTCCTTCTCCTGCGGACGCGAGTTGTGGTTCGTGATGAGGAATCCATCTCCTGCGATCCGGTGCACTTCGCGGGTCTGGAAGTGCGTGGCAATGCCGTCGGGGCGCAGTTGACCCAGCACGCTCCAGTCCTTGCCGCTCAGCCATGTACCCAGACCCTCCGCGCTGCCATTGTGCAGCGCGAGCCAGTCCTCCACGCCATCGGCATTGCGATCGACGACCTGCACGAGATCCTGAACCGGACGCACGCCCGCCAGTTCCAGCGTGCGGTCGCTCTTGAGGCTCGTCGCACCCAGCTCACGCAGCCGCAATCCGCCTGACGGCGGACTCTCGATCAGTGCCAGTGCACCGCTGGCAGCACGAACGAGACGCACCGGCACGGCGGCATCTTCGCTCTGCCAGGATTTCGCGACAACGCCGCTGTCCAGATCGAAGGCCTGCACGGACTTGCCCGCCAGCAGCCAGACCCAGCGCGCACCGTCACTGACGGCGAAACCCTGCAGCGAGTTGGCGCGTTGCGAGCTGATCAATCGCCCCAGCCGCTCGCCACTCTTGCCGGAATAGACGATCAGAGCCGCGTATTGCGCGCGCTGCGTCGGATCCTGCACGCACACCGAAGCAACCCAGTCCGCCACGCCATCGCCGTCGCGATCGCGGATCGGCAGCACCGATCCCGCGAATTCGCGCTCGTCCGGCTCGCCGCGCACCATGCGCATGGTTTCGCCGCGTGCGCCATCGCGCAGGGCTACGACGCGCTCCTGAGAGCCCGCGTCAAGGCTGATCACGGCCAGATCCTGCCAGCCGTCGGCATCCAGATCGCCCAGGCCATGCAGCTTGCGGCCGAAGGAGAGCGTCTGTGCATCCGCTGCCGTGTTCCACACGCGCGTTCCATCATGCAGCGTCCAGGCGATCAGCCGCGCCTTGTCGCGCGTCGTGTCGCACTCGAAGGACTGCACGATGCGAGCCGGTTTGCCGTCCTTGTGGATCACAAGCGCCGCACCCTGCGAGCAGGCGGCCGGCGTCAGGTTCTCGGGTGTCAGCAGAAGCGCAAGCAGTGCGATCACTCGGGCAAGCGTACCGTTTCGGAGCGGTTCGCGGAACCCGAGGGCAGCGGACTCTGCGGATGCAGCGTCAGCAGGGCCTGATCGACGTGACCGAGCGACTGCACCAGTTCGAAGCCGCCAGGCAGTACTTCGCGCTCGATCGACTGTGCGCGGCAAAGCTGCTCCAAGAGCTGCAGCCGCGTGGCGCTAAGCGCACTGGGATCCCCTTTCCAGCGCCAGCGCAGGGTGGAGTCCCCTTGCAGGTACTCCAGCTCCAGTGCGCCGCCGGAGCGGCAGAGCAGCTCGAGAGTCTGCGTCAGCAGCAGCGGATCCGCGTGGATCCGGGCAGGGATCGGTCCGTGGGCGACCGCCCGCAGGCTGTCCAGCAGCGCAGGCAGCGCGCAGTCTTCATGCGCAGTGGCCACGGTTCCGGTGGCGTGCCGCGAGAGCCGCGCGATGAGCTGCAGTTCCTCGCCCAGACCGGCGCATTCCTCGATCCAGTCCGCCGAGCCGGAGCGGAGGGCGCCATCGCGCGCACGCTCCAGCGTGTCCAGCAGGCCTTCGGCGCTCGCCAGCACCTGACCGGCGATTTCCTCAAGAAGCTCGTTCTTCGCCTGAAGCTTGGACTCCGCTCCCGCCTTGGCCTGAGTCAGCGCGGTGTTGATCGTCGTCAGCGATGCTGCGTACGCGCGCGCCTTGGCCTCCGCCTGACGCACGGCTTCCAGCTGTGCGCGCTCGGTCTGGACCAGATCCCACTTGGCGCACAGCGCGTTCGCGAGCTGCTGCACCTCGACCAGATCGAAAGGCTTCTTCAGCACGAGCAGTTGGCTGCTGCGCTTGAGACGGGTGGTGATTTCGTCGAGTGAGTAGTCCGCATAGGCCGTGCAGATCACCACTTCGAGATTCGCATCCGCAGCCCACAGCCGCTCGATCGTCTCCACGCCATCCCAGCCCGGCGGCATGCGCATGTCGACGAAAGCCATCGCGAAGGGGCGTTTTTCACGCTGAGCCGTCTCGAGCAGGGCGAGTGCTTCCTGACCCTGACTAGCGAAGACCAGCTCCCAGCCGGCCTCGAGGGGCGCGGGCGCAGTGGCGGCCGCTTCGCCGAAGAAGGCGGCCTTGGCGTCGGCCAGAGCATGCGCTGCGGGCGGACGCGGGGTGAGAGCCTTGGCGTAGTCCTCGTGCAGACTCGGTTGGTCGTCAACGATCAGAATACGACGGTTCATACAGCAGCCTCCTTGGGTTGAGGAGCAGAGCGCAGCGCGGGAATTTCGAGCACGAAACGGGCTCCCTCGCCAAGCCCAGCGCTGTCGGCGCTGAGCTGGCCGCCCATCTCAGCGGCGGCGTTGGCGCAGGAATGCAGCCCGAAGCCATGGCCGTCGCGACGGGTCGTGAACCCGTGCGTGAAAATGCGCTTCAGGTTGTCCTTCGCGATGCCGACGCCGTTGTCCTCGACGCAAAGCGTCAGGCGGTCCTCCGCCGGCCATTCGACCCGCACGGAGACGCGCGGAGCGGCGGATTCGGCCGCCAGCAGCGCCTGACGGGCGTTCTGCACCAGATTGACGAGGATCTGCATCACGCGATGCCGATCGATGCGTACCAGACAGGCTTCCTCGACCTGCAAGTCGATCTGCGGGTTCTGCACGCCGCTCGCCGGCTGCGTCAGCTCGATCGCGCGCTGGCATTCAGCTCGCAGATCCACAACCTCGAGAACGCCGCTGCGACCTGCGACGGACTGTTGCGAGGCGATCAGCTTCTGGATGTGCTCCAGGCCAGTCTGCAGCGAACCCAGCTCGCGCCGAGCCAGTTCGCGCTCGCGAATCAGCTGTTCGGCGATCTGCTCCAGCAGCGGATCCAGATGCTTGCCGCGCGGGTCGGTCTTCACGAATTCATCCAGCGGGACTCCGGCTCGCCGGACCGTCTCAACCACGCGGCGCAGATCCTCGGCGCCGGACTGAGCCACCTGCTGCGACATCAGATTCGCCGAGACAGTGACGCTGTTGAGCACGGTGCCGACGTTGTGCAGCACACCCGTGGCGATCTCCGACATGCCCGCTTCGCGCGCCGTCTGCAGCAGCTCGGCGCGCGAGGCTTCGAGCTTGGCGACCATCGAATCGAACTCGCGCGCGAGCACGCCAAGCTCGTCGGTCCGCGCGGACTTCAGACGGCGAGACAGCGCATCGGTGCGCCCCACCTCGACTGCGTGCCGGGTGAGCAGGTCAATCGGCTTCAGTACGGCACGCTGCAGCAGGAAAAGCAGCACCAGCATCATCAGCAAGCCTGCGGCAAGGGTTGAGGAGAGCGCATACTGCATGGCTCTGGTACCACGCCGCGCAATCGCGCGGTCCACGCGCGCTTCAATCACCGCGATCGGAGCATGCTGCAGGTCGACCAGCGACAGGCTGGCTTCGAGCTCTTCCGAGCCGAGGGCGCGCAAGACGGGCAGCCCCGTGGCAGTGGCCTCCTCGAAGGAGCGGCGCGCCTCGGCCTCGCGCGGCGGTTCCTCCACCGGCCGCAGGCTGAAGGCAACGCCGGTCTGTCGAGCGAGGCCGTCCACATAGGCCTCCGAAAGCAATCGGCCCATCAGCACCGAGCCCTGCGAGCCAGCCGGCGTCGCAAAGCGTCGGGCGCACACGAGCATCGCTCCGTGTTCCGTCTTCATGAGGCCGCTGACCACTTCCCGGCCACCGGCCGGCAACTGCAACAGCAGCGGATGGGACGCGGACAAGCGCTCCATCGGAAAATCCCGGAAGCGCGCATATTCCGGCAGCTCAGCCCCGGGATCGCGCGTCGTGCCGCCCCACAGCACCCTGCCGTCAGATCCGCAGACCATCAGCAGATGCACGCGGTTCTGCGCGAGCACCTGCATGTCGAGCGGGTTCTTGCGCGCGCTGCGGCCGTCGACGAGCGTGCTCACGTCCGCCAGGCGCGTCCAGTCCCATCCTCGCAACTCCAGGTGCGCGAGCTCGCTGGCGAACGCTTCGCGCACGCGCTCCAGATCGCGTTCGGCACTCTGCTCTTCAAGCCGTTCGAAGCTTGGATAGACGATGAAGCGCTGTACGGCCGCGTCAACGACCGCATAGACCAGAACCACCGCCGCGAGGATCAGGATGATCGTCGCGCGCAAGGATCGTCCCCGGGCCAGCATGCTCAGGCCGCCTTGCGATCTTCGCTGCCGCGTTCGGCGCCGTTGCGCAGGCGCACCTCTTCGGTGGCGCGGTTGACGAGCCCGCACAGGTTCTGGAGTTCATCCCCCTTGCGCAGGCGGCACTCTCCGGGATCTTCACCCGCAATCAGGCTGCGCAGGTGCTTCTCGATGCGGTAGAGCGGACCGGCGATGCGGAAGGTGACGAGAACGCCAACGAACAGCACCAACGGCAGAACGACCAGCAGTGCGAGCGCGCTGGACTGCCACACGAGCGTGGGTACGGCATCCATCAGAACACCGTGGTCGGCTGGCAACTGCTCGGCGATGCGGCTGATCCCCTCCAGGAAGACCAGCAGCTGCAATCCCAGCGCCAGCAGCGTCAGCCCGCAAAAGGTTCCGACCAGCTTCAGCTGCAGGCGAGGCTGGATCAGCTTGATGCGGCGCTTGTGACGAGAAGCCATGGTATTCCCGCATCGACGTGTCCGCTGGACGGGCTTGAGCGATCAGATGTCGCGCCGGGGACTGACGCGCCGTATCGGCCGAGCATCGGGAACTTTTTTCCGCTGCGATTCCTGCCAGCGCAACAGCAGCGCCTCGGCCTGCCGTGCGCGGGGCTCGTCGGCGCGGGTCAGAAACTGCTCCAGTGCGGGACGAAGTTCCCCGCGACGCCAGTGGCGCTCTCCGAGTTCGCGCAGGCCTCGTTGCTGAACCAGCGGGTCCTCCGCTTCCAGAGCAGCCAGAGTCGGAGACAGGCGCTCATGCCACCACTGCTGCTCGCGATCGAACCACACGCGCCAGTCTTCGGCGCGCGGCTGCAGACCCAGGCCGGTGATCTGCTGCAGTGACCAGTGCGCATCGCGGCGCAGACCGGATGACTCGGCGGCCATGAGTTCCACGAGACGCGGAACCGCGGCCTGAAGATGGCCGCGACCCGCCAGGAGCACCAACTCGCTGCACAGCTGCGATTCAGGTTCCGCGAGCATGGAGAGAATGTGCTCTCCGACGCGCGGTTCCGCTGCGGAGGCGGCACTGCCCAGCTCGACCACCAGCACACAGGCTTGGGGGCGCAGCGCAACCGAATGCGATGCGATGGCGAGCAAAGTCTCCACGCCCTCCGGATCACGCGCACAGATCGAGCGCACGGCGATGCGCGCCTGGGGTGTGGGATCCTCCGCCAGCCATTCGAGCACCGGCCGGAGGTGTGTCCTGCCCCCGATCTGGGCGTAGATCTCGAGCGCAGCGGCGCGCAGCGTCGGATCATCGCCAGCCTTGAGGCAGGCTGCGAGCCATTGCTGCCGCACACTCACCGTGGCCGCGCTGAGGTCCGTCCGCTGACGCGACCATTCGGCGAGGGCGGGCGGATCCTGCAGCAGACACAGCATTAGCGCGAGCAGCATGGCCTCAGAATCCTCCGGAGCGCGGCATATCCCACTTCTTCTTGCCGGACTTGCGCTTGCCCTTCGACGGCTTGGAGTCGTTCTTGGCGCCGCTCTCGTCGGACGAATCCAACTGTGATTGCGTTCCGGACGGCGTCTTCGATTCCTCTGCGGCCTCGCCGTCTTCGACGGCCGTCAGTGCCGCTTCGTGCGCGAGCTCTGCCTTCACCGGCTCCACGCTGTTGATGCGGAGCACCGTGAGCGGATCGAATTTCATCGTCACCAGCGGCACATCGGGCAGCTCCATCACCCGCCAGCACACAAGCTCGGGAATGCCGCTGGAAGTCTCCGGAGCCCGGCCCAGCGCACGGTCGTAGTGCAGCCGGGCGTTGGACTCGATGGTCAGACGGCGTGCGGCCACGCTTCCGTAAAGCTCCAGTCCACCCGGCCAGGCGAATTCCGCCAGAGGCGCATAGACAAGCCCGTGGATCACGCCGCCACCCGCCAGACTGGCAGTGCTTCCGCCCAGTATCAGGCTGAAGCGATCCGTCCCTTCGGCGCTGCTGGAAAGCCAGGTTCCGGCGTCGGTCGTGATCTGGTTGCGCACCCAGAGCGTGATGGCGCCGCTGCCCGTGTCGAAAACCAGGCGCGAGTTTGCCTCGAGTCTCAGCTCATCGACGATGATCTGCGCGGGTCCGCGTACGGTCAGCGTGCCGCCGCCGCGCACCGTCCACTGTCCGAAACCGTAATCGCCCGAGGCGAGGAAGGCAGCGCCAGCGTGGTCGTGTTCATAGTCCGAGACGTGGGTCGGCTGCGGGATGTCCACTTCGGCCAGCGAACGCAGTTCGGAGGCCGGAGCCATCGAGCCGGTCACCTGCGCTGTCTTGCTGCGCATCACGCTGCCTTGAGGCCCCGGGCGCGCATCGCCGCGGATGAGGGCGCCGGGCGCGCCCGCCAGCGTGATGCTGCCGTTGCTCGAGACGCAGTCACCGGTCTCGGCGATCGCCGCCTGGGAAGCGTACGTGCCCAGCTCGGAGTCGTAGGTATCCAGCAGTGCTCCTGATTCGATCTGCATCTCCTGCTCGGAAAACAGACCCAGCTTGCCGAGCGCATCCGCATCGCGCTGCAGCGTGATCGCCAGCGAAGCACGACCCGAGCCCACGAGGCCCGTGCTGCGCAGCGCGACCTTGCCCGCGCCCAGATCCTCCGATTCGACCCAGAAGACTCCCCCGCCGAAGCCCGCAGGCTGATCCGGTCCGGCCACGGAACCGCTTTTGCCTTGCGCGATGCCGTAGAACGCTTCCGCGAGTCCTGCTTCCGCCACATAGAACGCCTTCTTCTGATCGACGGCTCCGCGCGCTTCACGCGACTTGTCCATCGAGAGCTGAAGATAGGCCGTGCTCAGTGCCGCAACGGTCATCACGCAGATCACCGCGGGAATCAGCACGGCTCCGCGCCGCTTGGAGTTCAGTTTCGACATGTAACCCTCGTTTCCAGACGCTTCGTGACCAACTTGCCGTCTCGTCCTGGACGCTCGATCGTCAGACAGATCGTGACCATCGGACCGTCGACCTCGAAGGCGAGGCCTTTCTCGTCCACGAGACCGTTGCCGTTGTCGTCCAATCCATTGGCGACCTCACCTGCGCAGAATTCGCGCAGATGTCGCGCCCACACCACGCGTGTTTCCTCGCTCGTACCCGGCTTCGAGTACCAGCTGACCTCGCGTCCCGACTGAGCCGTCAGCGCGATCGACTGCGGCTCGCTGATGACGGGCTGTCCGTCCTCAAAGCCGACCACCGACGTGTAGTGAATCGTGTCCGAAGAGTCCGGGGCGCTCTTCTTGACGTGCACATCGCTGGCGAGCGCCCCCATCACGGCCAGCGCGATGCGATCGAGCGCGCGCTGTGCCTGAAGGTTGACCTCGCTCTGGAGCGTCGTGTCTTCCAGGTCTTCACGTGCGTCGGTCACCAGCAGCTGGATGTTGAAGAGCAGCACACCCGCCAGCGCGGCAGCCACGAGCACTTCCAGCAGCGTGAAGCCGCTCCGCGGGCAGGTCCTCTCGCGAGGACCGGTGCTGTGGGCGTGGATCCTCATAGGCGTGCGAGCATGGAATGCAGTACCAGAGACCGCCTGCCGTCCTTGCCGTTCTTGCTGGCCCACTCCAGGCGGACCGTCACCGGCAGGATCAGGGCGTCCAGCGCGTGATCGGATGCATCGACTTCGCCGTCTCGGTTGAGATCGCGCGGCAGTCCCCAAGCCTTGTTCTCGATGTCCTCACGCAGCGCGCCGGCCAGTTCCGGCAGCTCGATGAGTCCCACGCTGTCCTGTCCGGGTGCCGGACTGAGGCCCGCCACGTCGAAGCGCGCCTTCGGTTGACCCGAGCGATAGGCGCCAAAGATCTGCTCGAAGGGCAGCGCGCGCATTTCCTCCAAACGGATGCGTGCGGCTTCTGCTGCCATCCGGCTCTCCTCCGCCACAGGATCGAGACGGCGCGACGCCAGCATCACCTGCGTGAAGAACAGCACGGCCACCGTGAGGATCGCCATCACCACGGTCAGCTCGATCAGAGTGAAGCCTTGCCTCTGCTTATGGCACATCGGAGAGAACGCCTCAGCGTCTCTATCGGAGGCCCGGCTCGGCGAAAGTGAACTTCCACCCGGGAATCCGAGCACCGCCCCTCCCTTTCAGAAGCGAGCGCGCGGACGCTGCGACGGCTGGGAAGAAACTTCCGGATCAGCCCGCCAGCGGCCGCAGCTGCGTCTGCGCGCAGCGCTGCAGCACCCCGGCAAGCCGCTGCAGCTCCTCATCCGGCAGTTCGGGATACACCGGCAGGTAGACCATCGCTTTCAGCATTTCCTCGGCCTGACGCGGGGCCAGCTCGGAGCGACCCTGCGGTGCGGGAACGGACTTCATGGTTGCGACCTGAGTGGCATCAAAGCCCTCGGCGCGCAGCGCGCTGACCAGTTCCTGGGGACGATCGGCGAGCACCGTGAAGACCCAGTGCGTGTGCAGTGGCGCCCGCTGACCGGGCACGGTGTACTCGCGGCCTAGTTGCGCGATCAGGCGCTCGGCCTGCGCCGTGCGCGCGCGCACCCGGCTCCCATCGGCGTGGCGCAGTCGGCGTGCCATCAGACTCAGGAGTGCGCGCGAAGGCGCGTGGCGGATGCGTTCGAAGAAATCGCCCCCGATGAAGCCGCGCACCGTGCTCTGGATCACGGCATCGTGCGTGGTGCCGCGCCACTCGCACACTCGCACGAACAGCGCATACGGCAGCGGCAGCGTGAGGAACTTCAGCAGCGAGTACTTCCACAGCCGCCCGAAGTATCCGCGCGTGGACTGCAGCGGGTACTGCGCGTGAGCCGAGCGCCAGCGCGCCCGCATTTGGGCATCCGGCATCACCAGCACGGCACCCGCCAGCGCGGCGGCCGTCTTGATCGGACCGAAGCTGAACATCGCCAGATCCGACTGAGGATGACCGCGGAATCCGGCATCGGTGAAGGCCTGGGCGCAGTCCTCCCAAAGCAGCAATCCATGCTGCCTTGCAAAGGCGGCGATCGGATCGAGATCGATCTGGGTGCCGAGCAGGTGGGCAACCAGCACCGCTCGCGTGCGGTCCGTGCGACCGCGCTCCAGCGCATCCATGCGCGGTGCCAGAGTCTGTGGATCGATGTCCACGGGGACCGCCACCAGCCCATGGTGCTCGAGAACGCGCCACATGTCGGGAATCGTCAACGCGGAGACGAGCACTTCCGAACCGCGCGGGAGTGCCAAGAGGCGCAGATAGAGATCCAGACCGCTGCGGATGGAGAGGCAGGCCACAGCCGCCGGATCCGCACCCGGATCACGTTCCGCGGCCGGGGCAAACCAACTCTCGATCTCGTGCTCGAGGGCGGCACGGGAACGAGCATGCACACAGGCTGCCATGCCGTGTGCGAGGTCGGACCACGAGATGTCGAGCCGCTTGCGGGCGAACATGCGCTTTATCCTAGCTTTGCGATTCGCTGCCAGCCAGCCTCCCCCGCCTCCGCTCGATGGCGTAGAGTGCTCGCCGGCATGGAGAGCCAGGCACGGTCACCGGCGACGAGCGTTCCCGCACGGGTTTGGTCGGGCACGCGCTGGCTCGTGCTCGGCAGGCTTTACGGATCCCTCTGCACGCTGATCGCGCTGTGGTGGATCGCGCGCGTGCTCGATGAGGAGGCCTTCGGCCGCTACGGCTTCTACCTGTCGATGTTCGTCGTGCTGGACACCTTGTGCGACTTCGGCACCGGCCAGTACTGCGTGCAGCGCAGCAGCGCGGATGATCGCGAGCTCGCCGGACTGCTGCACGCCGCGCGCAGGCTGCGCCTGCTGCTGGCAAGCGCAGGCAGCCTCGCGATCACCGCGCTGGCATGGGCCTACGGGGAATCCGGCATCGGATGGGTCTTTCTGGCGAGCCTGTATCCCCTGACGCATGCGCTGGAACTCTCGACTGTGCCGCTGCGCAATCGCATCGATTGGCGGATTCCGGTGCTGCTGCGGATCAGCGCGGCTTCGCTCTCGCTCCTGTTCGTGCTGCTGCTGGGCTGGCAGGGTGTCCGTGAACCCGCGCTGTATCTGCTCGGCGTGGCAGCCGGCAGCACGCTGGGCAATTTCCTGCTGCATCGGGCCTGCCGGCCTTGGCTGCCGAGGCTGGAAGCGCAGCCGGCTTCCCTGATCGCTCTGCTGAGCGATGTGTGGCCGCTTGGACTCGCCAGCCTGTGCCAGCAGGCCTACTTCCATGTGGACGCGCTGTTCGTGCGCTCATTCTGCGGAGCTTCCGAACTGGGTCCGTATCACATCGCCATGCGGGTGATGTCCTACAGCATCATGGTTGCCATCTTCGCCACGCAGGCGGCGCTGCCCTGGCTATCGCGCGCGCACGCAAGTCATGAGTTGGGGGCTGCCAGCGGGGCGCTGGCCTCGCGCCTGTTCCTGCGCGCCTGCATTCCGATCGGCCTCGCCATGCCGTGGGGCGATCTGCTGCTGGAGGCCTTTCGGCCCGGCTTCGGACGCGCACACCTCAGCCTCGCGTGGCTGCTGCTGGCCGCAGCCTGCGTCTACGCCGGAGCGAGCCTGATGACGGCGCTCGTCGCCGCAGGCGCCCGTCGTGCGATCCTGCGCGTGGCCCTGCTGGCCCTGCTGATCAATCTGGCGGGCAATCTGCTGCTTGTGCCGCGCTGGGGCATCAGCGGAGCAGGCTTCATGACCTTCTTGACCGAAGCCGGCGTGGCGCTGCTGGCGAGCGTGGAACTGCGTCGCCTGGGCGCCGGAGAGATCTTCGCACCGCACGCACGCGCATGGTTGCTTGCCCCGCTGGCGCTGCTGGGTTCAGGCCTTGTTTCCCTGCTGTTGCGGCAGGCGGCGGAGAGGATGCTCTGATGCGCGCAGGACTCGACTATCGCCCGGCGCTGATCAACCGCGAGGGCATCGGCCGCTACACGCGCGAGCTCGTGCGCGCCATGCTGCGACTCCCCGATGGTCCTGAACTGGGTCTGTTCGGATGGTCGCTGGCTCCGGATCGCTCAAGCGCGGAGGAACGCGGTCTTGATGCAGGCCGGGCTCGGCTCTCGCGCGTGCGCTTTCCCTCACGCTGGTTTCCGCGCCTTTGCCGGTGGACAGGACGCGGCGCCGATGACAGGGTCGGCGGAGCAGAGCTCTGGCATCACACGCAGCCCAGCCTGCTGCCCGTGCGCAGTGCGGTGGAAGTGGTGACGATCTTCGATCTGATCTACATGCGCGGCGGCGGCTTTCTCTCCGAGGCGGCGGCCGAGCGCATGACCAGATCGGCTCGCGAGGCAATCGCGCGCTCAAGGCTGGTGTTCGTGCCCAGCCAGTTCGTGGCGGAGGATCTGGTGTCGACCCTCGGCGTGGATCGCAGCCGGATCCGCGTCACCTGGCTGGGTTGCGAGCACTCATTGCGCGGCACGCGCCCGAGCGCGCCCCGGCGCGACGGCCGTGATGCGATCCTCACGCTGTGCCGCGTCGATCGCCGCAAGAACCATCCGGCGATGCTGCGCGCCTTCGAGATTCTGCACCGCGAACGGCCCGATCTGCGCTGGATCGTTGCGGGTCCGCGCGGCCACGGCGCCGAGGAATTCGATGCGGCACTGGAGCGCTCGTCGGCGCGCGCGGCCGTTGAACGCCATGATTTCGTGCCCGAAGATGCACTCGGGCCGCTCTGGAACCGCGCGGCCCTGTTCTGGTTCACCAGCCTCGACGAGGGCTTCGGCCTGCCTCCGCTGGAAGCCATGCTGCGAGGCATCCCCACGCTCGCCTCGACCTGCGGTTCGCTGCCTGAGGTGCTGGGGACCGGTGCCATGCTGCTCGATCCTGCCGATGCGGAAGGACTCGCCGCCCGCAGCCGCGAGTGCCTCGCGGATGCGGAGCTCTGGCAGGCTCACAGCCTCCGCGGCGCGCAGTGGGCCGGGGAACTCAGCTGGGAACGCTGTGCACGAGCCACGCTCGCAGGCTATACCGAGTGCCTGCGATGAGTGAGCGCAAGTTGATGCTTCTGTGCCTCCTGATCACCTGCCTGAGTTGGATGGTGATCACCGATTCGCTGCTGCCCGGCGCGACGGGCCGGATCGGTCACGACTACGCGTACTTCCTGCCGCGTCTGCTGGCCGGCGAGTACTGGATCGAGAACAACGGCTGGTTCTCGCTGCCTTGGTTCAGTCCGGCTTTCGGTGCGGGCCTGCCGGCCTACGCGCATCCGGCCAACGGCCATGTCTCGCTCCCGCAGTGGCTGTGTGCCTTCGTGGACCCGCTGACCGCCGTGCGCTGGACGGCACTGATCAGCCTGATCGCCGGCTTTGTCGGCATGTGGCTGTTCGCGAGGCGCAGCCTGAAGCTGGGTGCGGGAGCTGCGGCGCTCGCAGCCGTTCTCTTCGCGCTCAACGGCTTTCACATCGCGCGCATGGCGGTGGGACACCTCGCGTTCCACGCCTCGATGCTGGCGCCGCTGTGCGCGTGGCTGCTGCTGCGCCCGGCCAGCACGCGCGCGGGTTGGTGGGCTGGCTCGCTGGGAGCCGGCCTGTGCCTCAGCTACCAGCTGCAGGCGGGCAACGTGTACGGCCTGCCGCCCCTGCTGCTGGTGCTGGCAGCGCTGGCCTGCGTCCATGTGCTGCGCGGCGGAACGATCCGGGGTCTGACGGGCCGCGCAGCGGTCGCACTGCTTGTGATGCTGGGCCTGTGCGCGGCCAAGCTGTGCGCGGCTCTGGCCTTCCTGTCGAGCTTCCCGCGCAGCGGCTATCCCCTGCCGGGCGCGGAGAATCCGCTGGCACTGCTCGAGCTGCTGTTCCGCGCGCTGTTCCTCTCACCGCCCGCGGACAGGGCTCGCGAGTTGTTCGTCAACCAGCCCTTCATGCTGGGAGAACACGAGTGGGATCTCGGTCTGACGCTCGTGCCGCTGGTCGCCATCCTGCTGGGAGCCGCGCTCTGCTTCCGCGCGGAGACGCTGCGCTCGCTCGCCCGGCAGCGCTGGGCGCTGGCGACGCTGCTCCTGATCTGCGTCGTGCCGCTGGCGCTCAACCTGCACAGCCCCGGGTGGGAGCGCGTGCTCAAGTCGCTGCCGGTCGTGGGCAGCTCTTCGAGCTTCGTGCGCTGGCTGTGGATGTTCGTGCCGCTGGTGGCGGTGCTCGCCGCCTGCGCCATCGAGGGTCTGGAGCGGCGCGCATGGCTGGCGCGCGCTTCCTGGGTCGCGATGGCCGTGTTCCTTGCGCTGCAGGTGATGCACTCGCGCAAGGTCTACGCCGAGCAACCCTACAATCCGCGTCCGGTCGTCGATGCATGGAAGCGGCATGCCGCGCCAACGATCACGCGCGTCACGATCCCTGCCGTGGTCGACGGACAGATCCGTCTGAGCGCGGACCGCGATGACGCCCTGCTGCGCGGTGAATCGCAGCTGCTGACCTACGAACCATTGTTCGGCTACCGGCTCGAGTGGTTCCCCAAGGGACCCGTGCGGCCCGGCGAGGTGCGCATCGGCAACCTGCACCATCCGCTGGCCTTCCTGTATCCGGAGGCGGCCGGCCGCGCGCCCGGCGCGCCGTTCCAACCCGGCGAGGAAGCCCAGTTGCAGGCCTTCGTCGAGTACCGCTCCTTCGAGATCGAATGGCCGCTGCGCCAGCGCCTCGCCAATCTGGTGAATCTGCTGGCGCTGACGGGCGTTTCGCTGCTCGCGGCTGCGCTGCTCTACAGCAGCCTGCGCAGGCAGCGCTCGAGTCCGGGCTCCTGAAACACGAAGCCCTCCGCCAGCGCGCGCCGGGGCAGCACGCGCTGGCCTTCGAGCAGCACCTGCGCCGCTTCGCCGAGCGCAAGCCGGAGCGCGAAGGCGGGAACGGGAAACAGCGCAGGTCGCCGCAACACACCGGCCAGCGTGCGCGTGAACTCCGCGTTCGTGCACGGCTGCGGCGCGGTGGCGTTGTACACGCCGCGCGCCGCAGGCTGTTCCAGTGCATGCAGAATCAGCGCGACGAGATCATCGAGCGCGATCCACGACATCCACTGCCTGCCGGTGCCGAGTCGCCCGCCCAGTCCCAGCCGGAAAGGCGTCTTCATGCGCGCCAACGCTCCGCCATGGCCCAGCACGATGCCGATCCGCAGGATCACGACGCGCGCGCCGCCCTGCTCCGCGGGCCGCGTGGCTTCCTCCCAGTCTCGCGCCAGCTCCGGCAGGAAACCGCGCCCCGGTGCTGCGTCCTCGCCCAGTTCCTCCTCGCCGCGGTCGCCGTAGATGCCGATCGCCGAGGCGGAGACCAGCACGGTGCCCGGACGCTTGCCCACCAGCGTGGCGAGCGCCTTGGTGCCCTCGAAACGCGAGCGCCACAGCTCCTGCTTGAAGACCGGATCCCAGCGACGCGCGAAGAGGTTCTCGCCGGCGAGATTGACCACTGCGTCCGCCCACTCGACACCGCGCGAGAGGCTCTCGGTGCTCCAGTCATGCTCGGCCCCGGGTCGCCGGCTGATGGAACGTACGGCGTGACCGCGCGCGCGCAGCGCCTCGATCAGAGCCGTCCCGACAAAACCGCTGGCTCCGCTGATCAGCACCTTCACGGCATCACTCCTCGTGTACGCGCCGACGCACGCCGGCTTCGTCGATCTGGGCGGTCTCCCACTGGATGCGGCCTTCCATGCCGCCGGCAACGGTGATGACCTGTCCGGAAACGTGCCGCGCCGCACGCGGCGAAGCGAGGAACAGCGCGCTCTGCGCGATGTCGGTGGCGCGGGCAAGCTGACGCACGGGCATCGTGCGCAGCACACGCGCGATGAGGCCGGGTTCCTCCAAGGCGGCGCGTGCCATGTGCGTCACGGTCCAGCCGGGTTCAAGCAGGTTGACGCGTCCGTATGGATCGAGCTCGACGATCTCGTTCTTCGCGCTGTAGAGGATGCCGTAGAGGCCGGCTTTCGAAACCGAGTACTCCATGTGACCCTTTTCGCCGAAGTGACCTGCCGTCGATCCGATCAGGATCAGGCTGGCGCCTTCGCCCGGACGCGGCCCGGTCTTCGCCAACGCGCGGAAGAAGCTCTGCGTGGTCCAGATCGCACCATGCAGGTTGGTGGCGAGGTTGCCCTTGACGCGCTCGACCGAGGCCTCGTGCGCGAGCCGGAACTCGGGCGTCCAGCGGCCGGCGTTCGCGATCGCCACATCAATGCGCCCGAAGCGTTCCAGACCGCGCTGAAACATGGTCTCGACCGAGGCCGCATCGGAGATCTCGGCACCCACGGCGATCGCGCGCTGCCGCCAGGTCTGCGCCGCGAGCCACTGCTCGAGAGCGGCGAGCTGACTTCCGCCGTGCAGGATCAGCTGCGCACCTTCGGCCGCGAAGCTCTCGGCAAGCGCGCGCCCGATGCCTCCGGATGCACCGGTGATCAGCACAACCTTGTCCTTGAGACCCAGATCCATGCTCAGTTCTCCTCGTACTCCGGACGGCGCCGCTGCATCGCACGCAGTTCGTGCAGGCGACCTTCCTCGAGCGATTCAAGGCGCAGCTCGGCGGAAAGGAAGCACACGATGCCGTACGTGTGCAGATTGATCTCATCGTAATCGAAGTTGGCGCTCCGACGCTGGGTGACCGGCACGCTGACCGACAGTCCCAGCTCGCGATTCTGCTCCCAGCCGTAGGCCAGCGCGAAGCGTCCATGACCCAGCTCCCAGACATCCAACGGCGCTCCCAGCTTCGCCAGTACGTCTTCGAGCGTGGCTGCGCCGGGCTGCAGCTGCTGATACTGCTCCGGACGCAGCGGCAGATCGCGCAGCTTGCGTTCCCAGCTGACGCTGACGCAGGCGCTGCACAGGAGCAGGGCTCCGATGGCGGTGAGACGCGCGCTCACCGACCCTCGACCTCGGACCAAGGCATCGCGAACTCGCTCGCATCCGCCTGCAGCGTGCTGCCTGCGCCGATCAGCACCAGATTCTCGTCGAAAAAGAGCCAGGCGCGATCGGAGCGGCTGTCTTCGTTGAGCAGGGTCACAACCACGATCGAGAAACCGGCGCGCTTGGAGTTGCTGAAGTCGTAGCGCCACGCCGAGCGCCGTCCGAGCTGCACCACGTCGTGCGGGGCACCCAGCATCGTCAGCGCATCCTGCGCGGTGCTTTGTCCGACCTTCAGCGCCGCGAGCCGCTCTGCGGACAGCGGCTCGTTGGTCGTCGTGCGGGCCAGAAAGCAGCTCGGCAGCAGGGACAGCATCAGGGCACAGGCGGTGGCGGTTCGCAGCATGGGCTTCTTATACGAAAAAGGACTCGTGGAGCGTACGCTGATCGGGATGCGCATCGGTTTTGACTGCTCCGTGCTGACGCACCCGCATCCTGCGGGTGTGGCGCGCGTGGCGCGGGAGACGCTGGCTGCGCTCGAACGACGGGGCGTTCTGGAGGTGGTTCGTCTGGCACCGCCTGCGGATGCGCCGCTGCGCCGCTGGCGCCAGCTGCATCTGCCCGGGCTGGCACGCGGACTCGGCGGCCTGCACAGTTTCGTGTCCGCGTTTCCGTTGCTCGCGAGAGTGCCGATCGTGGCGACCATCCATGAACTGCCCTGGCGCTTCGGAGAGCGCGAAAACAGCGACCTGCGCCACCGATTCTGGGCCCTAGCAGGTCCGCTGCGCGCAGCGAGCATCATCGTGCCCAGCGCGACCACGCGCGCAGGACTGGCCTTTGCCGGAAAGCGTGTCCGGCACGTGCCGTGGGGTGTTGCGAGTTGCTTCGGCGAGGATTCGCGGATCGCGCGCGAGCTGCGCGTGCTGGTCCCCGGAGGAACACGGCCCAAGAAGCGCGCGGATGCGCTGCTGCCGGCACTCGCGAAGCTCGGCGGCTGGACCCTCGCCATCAGCGGTCCGCAGACCGGGTGGTCCGAAGCGCTGCGCGCGCAGGCACAGCGACAGAAGGTTGCGCTGGAGATGCTCGGCGAGTTGCCCGACGAGGCGCTCGCGATCGAGTATCAACGAGCCAGTGCCGTGGCGTTGCTGGCGCGCAGCGAAGGCTTCGGACTGCCAGCGCTGGAGGCACTCGCCAGCGGCACGCATGTGCTGGTGACGCCGCGCAGCGCACAGGCCGAAGTGTCCGGCGAGCTGGGCCTGCGCATCGTGCCGCAGGATCTGCCCGCCGTGTGCGCGGCGCTGACGCGCTGCGCCGGCGAGCGCCAGTCGGCCGGGCCCGCTCACGCCGCCCGGTTCACTTGGGAACATACCGCACAGAGGATCGAAGCCATCTGGCAGGAGCAAGCCCGATGAGAGCGCCGCGCGTGCTGGTGCTGGGCAGTGTGCTGGGCCAGCCGCCGGGTGGCGTACGGCGTCACAATGCGGAGCTGCTCCCGCGCGTGGCGGAACTGCTCTCCGAGCGCGGCGGCGAGCTGCTGGTGCTCGAAGGCCGCGAGCGCATGGCTTTCACGCTGCCGGACTGCGTGCAGGTGCTGCGCTCCGACATTCCGTCCCATCCCCCGCTGGCGCGCGTGCGCGCGGAGAACCGCCTGCTGGGTGCCCTCGCTCACGGCAGCTGCGATCTCGTGCACGGTGCTCATCTGCCGCTCGCCGGACGGCATGCGCTGCCCTGCACGCTGCTGATCCACGATCTGCGGAGACTGGATCCATCATTCGGCAGCTGGGTGCAACGCTGGTTCGCGCGCACCGTGCTGTCGCACGCGCTGTCGCGGGCGCGCGGGCTCGCCGTCGTGAGCGAAGCCATGCGCACGGAACTCGCCCAGCGCATGTCGATCCCAAGCGAGCGCATTGCGGTGATCCCCAACTCCGCCGATCACCTGCCGGTGCTGGCACGCTGCCCCACCGAGCAAGCCGGCCTGATCACGCTGGGACATCTGGAACCCCGCAAGAATCTCGAGCTCTTGCTGCGGGCGCTGGCCGTGGATGCCGGCCTGCCGCCGCTGGAAATTCACGGCGCGGAGAAGGGAAACGAAGGTGCGCGACTGAAGTCGCTGGCTTTGGAACTGGGGATCGCCGACCGCGTGAAGTTCTGCGGACCGATCGCCGAGGAGGCGCTGCCGCAGCTCTACGCGCGCGCGGCCGCCGCCGTGTTTCCGGCGCGCATCGAGGGCTTTGGCATCGGCGCACTGGAAGCAGCGCAGGCGGGCTGCCCCGTGGCGGTGTCCGCAATCGCCGCACACCGGGAAATCGTGCCGCAAGCCCCGTGCTTTGACCCGGCAGACGCCAGAGACTGCGCACGCGCCATCCGTCGTGCCATGCATTCCGCTGGAGAAGCTGCGCGTTCGGGTCCGCTCAACGCCCTGCGTTTCTCGTGGGATTGCTCGGCCGCTGCACTGGCGGATTTCTGGTGCCGCGTGCACGCCGACAGCGCTCGGAACAGGTCTTGACCTCGTCCCACACGCGCTCCCAGCGCTTGCGCCAGACCATCGGCCGGCCGCATACCGTGCAGTCCTTCACCGGCAGCTCGGATTTACGACGCATCTTCGCCATGGACGCATGAATGTCGGACTGTGAGTCCGTGCTCAGCCCTTGCTGCGGACGCTCGAGCGTCCGCCGTCGACAGGCAGGATCTGACCGGTGATCCACGAGCTGCGTTCCGAGAGCAGGAACTCAATCGCCTGCGCCGCATCCTGAGCTTCACCCAGTCGCGGCAAGGGATGCAGAGCGGCGATGCCCGCCGCCAGTTTCTCGTTGCCGGTCAGCGGCTGTGCCAGCGGCGTGCGCGTCAGCGAGGGCGCAATCGCGTTGACGCGCACCTTCGGCGCCAGTTCCGCTGCCAGCGCCATGGTCAGCCCCTCCACCGCACCCTTGGCCATGGAGACCGAAGCGTGATTGGGAAAGCCGCTGCGTGCCGCGATGCTGGAGCACAGCACGATGGCGGATCCGTCGGCGCAGTTCTTCAGAGCGGCCGTGAGCGCCTGCGCGGCCATCAGCGCACCGAGTGCGTGCAGCTGAAAGTCCGCCAGAGCCTGTGACGGCTCGACGCGAGAGAGGGGCCCCAGCCGCAGGTTCCCCACGGCGTAGACCAGCCCGCGACAACGCTCGCCGACCGCCTCGGCAACGCGCGCGTGCAAACCAGGATCGCAGGCATCACCCTCGACGGTGATCGCAGCGCCCTGCGGAGAACCGCCCTCAGGCGCATTGCAGGACGTGGCAACGCACTCATCCGCAAGCGCCGCAAGCCGTCCGGCGTCGCGGCCGACAAGCACCAGGGGCTGCCCGGCAGAGGCAAGTTGGCGGGCCAGCGCGGAACCGATTCCGCCGGTGGCGCCGTAGATCACAATGCTAGCGCTCATCAGCCTGCTTTTCGCAGCGCCGACGCCGCCGGATTCACTCAGCGCGGCTGCGCTTCGGTCTCTTCGGGAAGCGGCTCGCCCGCTGTCTTCTGCTTGAAGAACTGCGTCACCCGGAAGGCGCCCCAGCCCAGCAACGCGAACACGAGCAGCGCGCCCAGGATCAGTCCCAGCCGCGTGTACCAGGGCGCCTGTGCCAGATCGCTCTGCAAGAGACCCCCGCGATTCTCGACCTTGCTGTACTGCAGGATGCCGCGATCCTTGGTCTGGACGCCGCCGATCGGCTTGCGACCGGCTGCAGCGGGCCCCGCCAACGCAGCCGGAGAGGCGGGCGCGGCCAGAGAGGCGGGCACAGCAGGCTTGGGCGCAACCGGCTTGGGCGCAGCAGACTTGGGTGCAGCCGGCTCCGGCGCCTCTTCCAGCTCGATTTCCTCCAGCTCGATCTCCGACTGCACATTCGTCGGCACACTCGTCGGCACGGTCTCTCGGGGCAGACGCACGCGCAGATCGACTTCGCCCAGACGCAGCTCCAGACCGTCCTTGAGCTCGAGCTCGCTCTGGCGCGCACCGTGCACGCTGATTCCGTTGCGCGAACCCGCATCGACGAGGAACCAGGCGGCGCCGCGCGGCTCCAGACGCGCGTGCAGACGGCTGATCGATGCATCGTGCAACACCAGCGCGCAGTCAGCGCCGCGACCAATGGCCTGCCCGGCCTTCAATTCGGCTTGGGTTCCGATGTCGGCACCACTGAGGACATAGAAGCGCGGCATGCGCACCAAGGTAGTCCGTGAAGGCCTCCGGAGCTATCCTCTGCGTGTGAGCGCTGCCGCCTGCCTCGACATTCAAGCGTTGTGCGTGGCCTACCCGCGCGGGCTGATGGGCAGCACGCGCGTTCTGCACGGCGTCGATCTGATGCTGCAGCAGGGACGATTTCTGGGCCTTGCGGGGCCCAACGGATCGGGCAAGAGCACGCTGCTGCGCGCCATCGCGGGCCTGGAGCCCGTCGAATCCGGCGTGCTGCGGGTGCTGGGCGGCTCTCCGGGGTCCGCAGCCGTGCAGCGACGCACGGGTTACCTCTCGGAAGACACGCCGTTCCCCGCGGAGCTGCGCCTGTGCACGATGCTGCGGATGCTCGGCGAGCTCGCAGGCCTCGAGCGCGCCGGACTCGACGCCCGCGTGGCGCAGAGCCTGAGCGAAGTCGGCCTGACGCAGCATGCGGAGCAGCGCATCGGTCGCTGCTCGCGCGGCATGCTGCGTCGCTTCGGCCTCGCTCAGGCCTGGCTCGCCGATCCGGAGCTGATCCTGCTCGATGAGCCCACTGCCGGTCTCGATGCGGAGGGCTTCGAGGTGCTCGCGCGTCTGCTGGCGCGCGCACGCGCCCAGTCGATCACCGTAGTGCTCGCCTCGCACCTGCCCGGTGATCTGCTGCAGCACTGTGACCAGCTCGCGATCATGCTCGATGGCCGGATCGCCACAGTGCGGCCGCCTCGCGAGTTGATTCCGGAAGGGGGCCTGCTGGAGGTCTACCGGCAGGCGCGCGGGAGCGCATGATCGTCCCCGCCGTCTTTCGCTGGATCCTTGCCTCCAGCCTGGCATGGCCGCTGCTTCTGCTGCACCTGACACTGCTGGCAACGCTGATCCATGCCTCCGGAATCGCACCCACATGGATGGAGTATGTGCAGGGCCCTCTGTCGCTGACGCAGTGGCTGGCCTGGAATCAGCGGGCCGATGGCTGGAATTTCGTGCTCCTGATCGTCGGCACCGGGCTGTGCGCACGCGCGGCCTGGTTGATCGAACGCTGGAAGCGTCACGACATCGATTGGCTGCGCACGCGCTCGGTTGCACCGCTGCGGCTGCACGCCTCCGTGCTGCTGGGATTGCTTTGCGCAGCACTCATTTGGCTTGGAATCAGCGCCGCCGTGATCGAGACGCTGCCGGCTCCGCAGGCGGCCTTTGAAGCGCGTGCGCGCGTTGCCGCCGACGATGCCATCTGGGTGGATGGTCATGAACCTGCGCGCGTGCGCATTGCCGCACAGGGTCAGGGCGATGCATTGTCACTCGCACTGATCGCCACGCGCGGGGCGCCTCAGGTTCGGATGCTCGCAAGCTGGCTGGACGCGCCGGAGCATGCCGTGCTCGAAGTTGCCACGCGCGGACGCCTGCTGGTTCCGCTGCCGGCGGAAGGCACGCGGCGCGTGCTTGATTTGCGGGTCGAACCCGAGCACGCGGCCGCGCTCTGGTCGCCGATGGATTCGTATGTGCTTGAGCGCAGCGAACAGTCGAGGCTCGGTGCGGTGCGCATGCTGCTGCACGGCTGGCTGCTGATCAGCATGGCCTTGTGCGCCACCCTGCTCTGCTCACTGTGGATGCGGGCAGGGATCGCCATCGCACTGGTCGCGGCGCTGATGCTGGCCGTCGGCACCCGCCTGCCTCTGCAGGACACGCTCGACTTCCTGCGCCTCGGCTGGTTGCCGCGCTGGCCGGATCCGATGCTGATTGCCATGACGTTGACCGGATGCCTGCTGACTCCGGTCATCGCCGGCTGGAGCTGGGTGCGAGTGCGGAGGCGGAGATGAGTCGCGGCAAGGGATTGCTGCTGATTCTGGCCGGAATCCTGTTGCTGCTGATCGCCATCGGCGGCCGCGGCGGCACCTGGCGTCGCATGCTCGGACCGCTGAGCACCTTGATCGGTGCCGTGGAGTGGATGCGCATGGACCAGTCGCTGCGGGAAGGCGAGAGCGCACGCGCCTATCGGCACGCCGAGGACGCGCTCTTGTGGCTGGACCGCGACAGCGGGGTCTGGATCTTCTACGCGCACAGCCTGCTGTTCCACGAGGCGCGCAGCACGCGCACGCTGACCCCGATGGAGCGCGAGGCGTACTGCCGAGCCGGGCTCGAGGTGCTCGAGCGCGCGCAGGCTGTGCTCCCCGACCCGGGCGAAGCGGCGCTCTACGAGGGTGCGGTCTGGGCGGGTTGGGCAGAGCTCCCCGAGGAACTGCGGCCGCTGCCGGCCTCCCCCGCCGAGGCCTGGCAGGCCGCCGCGCGCTGTTTTGCGCGGGCGGAGGCTGCAGGACATCCGCAGGCGGCGGGCCTCAGGCAGGCAGCAGAAGAACATTTCTCGCACGCGGACGGCAGCGGCCGCTAGCATCTTGGCCCGATCGTGCTGGCTGCCCTCGACATTCTGGAGTGGTTTGGACGGTTCCACTACTGGGGCCCGTTCACTCTGCTGATGCTGTGTGGACTCGGCGCGCCGCTTCCGGAGGAAGCCGCGCTGATTCCCTCCGGCATCATGGTCGCGCGCGGCAATGTCGAGTACCTGCCCGTGACGATCGTGTGCAGCTTTGCGATCCTGCTCGGCGACTCGATTCCGTTCCTGCTGGGCCGACGCTACGGACTCTCGGTGCTGCGCCTGCGCTGGGTTGCGAAAGTGCTGCACCCCGAGCGTTTCGCCAAGTTCGAGCGCCGTTTCGCCGAGCACGGCAACTGGGCCATCTTCACCTGCCGGTTCCTGCCCGGCCTGCGCATCCCCGGCTACTTCCTCGCGGGCACGATGAAGATGAGCTACGCGCGCTTCCTGCTGCTCGACGGGCTGGGCGTGCTGATTTCCGTGCCCACCTCGATCTGGGCCGCTTACTGGATCACGATGAAGCTGGGCGAGGCGCAGGCGCAGGAGCGCGTGCACCAGTTCCTGCTGGGTCTGATGGTCGCCGTGCTGGTTCTGGCCGCGGGCTGGGTGCTCTACAGGGCCTGGCGCAAGCGCCGCTCGACCTAGGACGCCCGCTCGGTATACTTCTGGCGCGCCAAGGAGCGCCCTCGCCATCGAACCAAAACAACTTGCCGCCGCCGCTCAGTGGATTGCCGAGCAGAAGAAGGCCGCCGACATCCGCATCTACGACGTCTCGGAGCACCTGCGCGTCGCGGACTACTTCGTGATCATCACCGGCCATTCGCGACCGCACGTCAAGGCCATCGCGGATGAGCTGCATGTGCGGCTCAAGGGACTCGGCGAGCGCCACAGCCGCATGGAAGGCGCCGATCTGGGCTGGTGGGTGCTGCTCGACTACATCGACGTGGTGATCCACGTGCTGCAGCCCGAGGCCCGCGAGTACTACGACCTCGACGGCCTCTACGCGCAGTGCCCCAAGGTTGATCTGAGCTCCGTCACCCTGCCCAGGGAACTGACGGAGTCCGAGCTCAAGCTGGCCGAGTGAGCCGCGCGCGCACGCTCGCAGTGCTGGCCGCGCTGCTGCTGGCGGCGGCTCTGTGCGGTCTCCATTCGATCCGCAGTCCTCTGGGTCGTGACTTCAGCGGCTACCAAAGTTCCTTCTTTGCGCTGAGCGCATCCCAGTACGACAGGCACGGCCTGACGCGCTGGAACGGCTATCCGGCGCTGGAGGAAGGCTCGCCCTGCATCGGCGGAATGGATGATCTGGTGCAGGCGCACGATGCGCGGGGTTCTGCGCTGGTGTACCGCAACCATCCGCCGACGGCGTTCTGGCTCGGCTACCTCGGCATCGCTGCGACCGGCGGCGACTTCCGTTCGCCCCAGCGGCACCGCATGGCAGCGCTTCCGTTCCTCGCGGCGCATCTGCTGACGCTGCTGGCGATGTGGTGGTGGCTTGCGGCACCGTTCGGAGCCGGGCGCGCACTCTTGGGCACGCTCGCAGCGGCGAGCACGCCGATTGCGCTGCATTCCGGAGCATTGCCGAATCTCGAGAACCCCGCGCTGCCCGGCGTGGTGTTCGCGTTGGGTGCCTGGGCGCGCTGGCAGGACCAGCCTCGGGCACGCTGGCTCGTCTGCAGCGCACTGGGACTGGCGGCGGCATCCTGCGTCACGTTCGCACCGCTGTTCTTCGCCGGAGCGATGGCTCTCGCCACCCGGAATCGGCGCGCCGGCGCGCTGCTGCTCGTCGCGGCACTGCTGCCGCTGCTGCTGCATGCGTGGAACGCGCAGCCACTGGGAGCGCTGAACACCGGATCGCTGAGTTCGCGTCCGCTGGAGCTGCTGCGTCCGATGATCGACGGCAGCCTGCCGCCGTGGCGCTGGCTGTCGATCCAGTTGCAGCATCTCGCGCAGTCAGCGGGTCTGCCGTGGCTGATCGTGGGGCTGGCGGGCGCGTGGTTTGCCCCGCGCAGGGTGCTGCTTGCCGTCACGGGAGGCATGCTGCTGTACTGGCTCGCGTTCTACCGGCACACCGCCGAGGAACAGTGGCAGTTCCAACTGTGGATCACCCCGCTGATCGGACTGTGTGCAGCGGCTGTGCTCACGCGCCTGCCGCAGCGCACGGCCTGGATCAGCGCGGTCGCCTTGGCCTTGTTCGGAGTGTTCGGTGCGCTGCGAATGGAGGCACGCCTGCAGCAGCATGCGCTGCCCGCACCCGAGCAGTGCGCACAGGCTCTGCGCGCGCTCGTGCCCGAGGGCGCGACGGCTCTGCTGCCCGCAGCGGCCGGGAAGGATCTCTCCTACGCCTACCAAAGCGATCGCGATCTGAGACCGGCTTCGCATGAGGCGCAGGGAGTCCGGCGCGCAAGCCTGCGACTGGCGTGGGATGCCGAGCGCGGCTGGCACTGCCCGCGCTGAACGCTCAGCCCCTGCGCATCGCCTCGGTCGGCCGCATGCGCGCTGCGCGCCACGCCGGTATCGCGCCACCAAGAATGCCGAGCAGGGCAGCGAAGACGATCGCGCCGAACAGGATCTGCGGTGTCACCCGGAACGCGAAGGCCACCTCGGTGAACGTCTGGAAGTTCATGGCACCGGTCTGGATGCCGTTGAGCGGCAGCACGATCAGCGCGCCGACGATGCCGCCCATGATGCCCAGCAGCAGCGCCTCGAGCATGAAGCCGAGAAACACGGCATGGGGACGGAAGCCCATCGAGAGCAGGATGCCGATTTCGATGGTGCGCGCGGCGATCGCCGTGAGCATGGTATTGGTCGCCGTGAACACCGCGGCGATGCCCATGATGACGGCAAGAAACACGCCCAGCGCGCTCAGGACGAATGAGAACGCCGAGGTCTGCGAGGTGAGGTACTCGCGTTCCGTGAGCAGCTTGGAGGGCACCTGCGGGTCCTGATCCATGCGCCGCACCAGCTCCGGCCAGTCCGTTTCATCATTCAGCTTGGCGATCACGCGGTTGTACACCGGACGCTCGAGTGCCTCGCTGATGCGATCGTGATCGCCCCAGATCTCGGAGCTGAACGGCCCATCATGCTCGAAGATCCCCACCACGCGGAACGGCGTCGTGTTGAACTGCAGCACCTCGCCGAGGCGCGCCCCCTCGATGCGTTCGGCCAGCTTGGCGCCGATGATGACCTCGTCGGTTCCGGGGGTGAAGTTGCGTCCCTGCGAGAAGGTGATGTCCCGCCCGAAGATCACGAAGCTCATCGGCATGACGCCGCGCACGGGGACGTTGGTCTCTCCCCCGCCGCCGGTCTTGTTGCGGCGCACGGCCAGATAGCACTCGGCCGAGACCAGCCGACGCCCCGCCTCGTCCTCGGCGATCTCCGGCACGGTCTTCATCAGGATCATCGCCCGCTCGCGCGTGAAGGCGCTGTCGCCTTCGTTCGTTGCACCCTGACGCAGAAACACCGCCACGTCATCCCGACCCTGAGCACGGAACAGGGCAGTGAAACCCTGCTGGAGCGCCATGACGCCCACCAGCACCGCCACCGTGGCCGCGATGCCGAGCACCGTCAGGATCGTCGAGGGCCAGCGCACGATCAGGCTGCGCAGGTTGTAGCTCAGCGGGATCAGCGCCATCTCAGCCCACGCTCCTCAGCGCTGTCAGCACACTCAGCTTGCGAGCGCGCAGCGCGGGCACGATCCCGGCCAGCACACCGATGAGCAGCGTGGCGATGACGGCCTCGACAACGGTCTCGGCCGCAATGTGATAGCCGGGAAAGGCGGTGCCGAGCAGCTGCGCGAAGAACCGCTCGGAGGAGAGTGCGATCAACAGCCCTCCCATCCCCCCGACACCCGTCAGCAGCATGGATTGCCCCAGCATCAGACCGAAGACCGTTCCGTCCCGGAATCCCAGTGCCTTGAGCACGCCGATGTCGCGCGTCTGTTCGCGCGCCGCCATCAGCATCGTGTTGAGAGTCGCCAGCAGGATCGCGATCAGCACGCCACCGCCGATCGAACCGACGAAGAAGGGCACATTGCCGACCATGGAGACGAACTGGGCCTGAAACTCCGCCTCCGTGGTGGTCTGCGTGCGCTGAGGACCGCCGGCAAACAGCGCATCGACGGTTTCCGCGACGCGCACACGATCGGCTCCGGGCTCGAGCCGCAGGACGAAGATGCCCACCCCTTCCGGACCATTGGCCGCACCGGATTCCAGCGCCTTCTGGAGGAAGTCGGCATGGAAGAACAGCGTGTTGTTGTCGACGTTGGGCTTGACCGAGTGGTAGATGCCGGCGATCCGGAAGTCCCAGGGCTGACCGTCGGTGCGCGGAAACAGTCCGCCGATGACAGGCATCGTGTCCCCCACTCGCATGTTGAACTTGCGCGCCATCTCCGAGCCGATGACGCAGGCGCGCCGGTCGCCGAAGAAGTCCTCCTGCGAACCCTCGACCAGCTCGATCTCCGGGTAGACCTCGAAGAGATCCTCGACGTCGGTCGCGAACTGCGCGAAGAAGTTCTTGGGCTCCTGGTAGTAGCCTCCGAACCAGTTCCAGCGCACGACACGCTCGACCCCTTCGATGCGCTCCAGCTTGGCCTCGTAGGACTCGGGCAGGTACACGAACAGGCTGACGGAGGACTGCACGATCAGGCGGTTGGAGGCCGAGGCCTTGATGCCCGACTCCAGCACGACCAGCAGCGAGCGCAGCACACACAGCAGGAAGATCGCCACGGCCAGCGAAGCCGCCGTCAGCAGCGCACGCGTGCGATGCCGCAGCAGGTTCTTCCACACCAGGCGAAACGGAGGCATCAGCCGCCCGCTCCCGCGGGACTGCGGGTCTCGATTCGCCCCAGTCGACCCTTGTCGAGGTGCACGATGGTACGAGCGACTTCTGCAGCAGCCGGATCGTGCGTCACCATCAGGATCGTCTTGCCCAGCTCGCGATTGAGCTTTGTCAGCAGCTCCAGCACAGCCTGTGCGGACTTGCGGTCGAGATCGCCTGTCGGTTCATCGGCGAGGATCAGCGTGGGATCGGTCACGATGGCGCGCGCGATGGCGACGCGCTCCTCCTGACCGCCTGAGAGCTGTCCGGGCTTGTGGTGCATCCGATCGGCAAGTCCGACCAGTTCCAGAGCGTAGCTGGCATGCTCGCGCCGCTGGGCGCGCGTCAGATCGGTCAGCAGCAGCGGCAGCTCGACGTTTTCAAGCGCCGTGAGAACCGGCATCAGGTTGAAGCCCTGAAACACGAAGCCGACGCTGGCCGCACGCCAGCGCGCGAGCTCCGCGTTGTTGAGATGAGCCAGATCGATGCCGCCGATGCGGATCTCGCCGTGATCGGCGCGGTCGATGCCGCCGATCAGGTTGAGCAGCGTGGTCTTGCCGGAGCCTGAAGGCCCCATCAACGCATAGAAGCCGCCCCGCTCCATGGTCAATGCCAGCTGATCCAGCACGCGCAGCGTCTCCCCGCCGCGTGTGTAGGTCTTGGTGAGATCCTTGAGCTGGATCAGCGCTGCTTCAGCCATCGGCGGGTCCTCAGGGTGCAGCCGCTGCGCGCCGCACGCGCATGCCGGGTTTCCAGGCGGCATCCGGCGTCAGCACCAGTTCCTGTCCCTCTTCAAGGCCCGCCGTCACGATGGCCTTGCCGCTGCGGCGCTCGCCCAGCGTGACCGCGGCGAAGCGCAGGGTGTCCACGTCCAGCAGCAGCACGCCCTGCCGACCATCCTGTGCCACCAGCGAAGCTTCCGGGATCACGATCACGCGCTGCGCCGGATCCGTCGGTGCGCGCTCGGGGCTGCCGAAAACGACGCGCACTCCCATTTCGGGCCGCAACCGTTCATCCGGCGCTTCGAAGACCACGCGCACTTCCACCGTGGCCTTGGTGCGGTTGGCCGTGGGCCAGATGCGATCGACGCGGCCGCGATAGCCCTGTTCGGGATGCGCATCGAGGAAGATCGTGGCCGCTGCGTCCTTGGCAACGGCGGCCAGGCTGGTTTCCGGGACCTCGGCCTGCACTTCGAGCGTCGAGAAATCGACCATCGTCACGACCGAACCGCGCGCATTGGAGCCGCCTTGGACGTTCGGGCTGACGACTTCACCGACTTCCGCGTCCTTGAGCACGACCACGCCGTCAAAGGGCGCACGCACGAAGGTCTTGTCGTAGGTCGCCTTTGACAGCGCCACCGAGGCCTTGGCGACCTCGACGCGCGACTTGGCTTCGGCCACAAGCGCCTGCGCGACCCCCAGCTGCGCGGCGGCGGTGGCCTTGGCGCTCGCCGCGGTGCGCACGCCGGCCTCGGCTGCGCGCACGCGGGCCTTTGCCGCGTCCAGATCCGCCTGCGTGCGGTCGCGGCGCTGGGCGCTCTCCACGCCGCTTGCCAGCAGCTCAACGGCACGGCGGTGCTCGAGTTCCGCGACGACATGCGTCGCCTTGTGCAGCGCATGTTCCGCCACACTGCTCTCCTCGACGTTGGCAGCCCGCGCCAGCTCGCGTTCGGCCACGCCGACGGATGCCTCCTCGCGCGTGTGCCCGGCGACGGCCAACGCCAGATCAGCCTCGGAGCGTGCGAGAGCGGCGGCGTACTCCTCAGAGTACAGCCGTGCGACGACATCGCCGCGCTTGACGCGCGAGCCCTCCTGAACATTCATCTCGACGATGCGTCCGGGGGTGTCCGCACTCAGCGCGGCGCGCACGCGCGCCACGATGTAGCCGTTGGCCGAAGCTCCCGCGACCTGCGCGGCACTCGCCGGCGCCTTGCGCTCGATCTTCTGCGTGCGAACCTCGGGCTGCGTCATGCGCTCGACCATGGCGGTCAGCGTGTCACGCAGGAAGAAACCGATCACCAGCAGCAGCAGGAGTGCGATGGCCCAGCGCGTCCAGCGCGGTCCGCGCGTTCCCAGATCGGAGAGCTCGTCCTTGCGTTCGATTTTCAGCTTTTCGACTTCCACCATGAGATCAGGCACCCTGGAACAGCGGGATCAGCGTCGGCTCGAGCTTCTTGTAGAGCTGCGCAGTGGCTCGCACATCGCGCAGACAGTATTCCCCGATGTCTTCGATGCGGCCGGCGCGATAGGCGCGCGCAACCTGCGAGCCGTCGATGGACCCCTTGGGGCTCTCGATGTCGAAGCGCCGGCACCAGTAATCGAGCGAGTAGCGATCGCGCAATGTGCCCTGATACGTGAAGATCTCAGACAGATCGCAATGCTCCGCGATCGACCAGCGGCTCGGGACGAGGTTGCGCGAAGGCCGGATGCCCAGCTGCGCGGAGCGGATCGAGAGCATCGGGCCGTCGTAGCCGCGCCCGTTGAAGGTCACGACGCGGGGCAGGCCCGCCTTGGTGCGCGCCACCAGCTCCCAGAAGCGCATCAGGAGCTCGGTCTCGCTGCCGCGGAAGATCTTGGAATTCGGCACCTTCTCCCAGGTGCGCTCCTCCGCGCTCTTGCCCTCCAGCAGGATCATCCCGCGGTCGAGTTCCTTGCCGTCCTTGTCCTTGCCGACCAGCCACATGCCGATGGCGACGATCTTGCCCAGACCCGGGTAGAGGGCCGTGCGGTCCGGCACGGCGGCGCGGCGCTCCTCGTCATGCTCGCGCTGCACGAGATAGCCGCGGGTGATCTCGTCAACCTCCTCCCACGGAAAGCCGGCGACCTCGATGTCGAACGCGATGACGGGCAGGGACATGCCCGCCCATCGTAGCGTCCTGACCGCCGATCCGTTCCTACGCTGTGCGCGCGCGGCGCGTTCGCAACAGCAGACCGAGCAGCGCCAGCAGCCAGCCCAGCCCCGCTCCGGGTCCTGCCGAGGAGTACGGGATCACGCTGCAGCCCCCGCCGGATGTACCGGAGCCGTGGTAGGTGTAGGCGCCGGAGAGCAGCGTCGCCTGACCGGTGCGCTCGTCGAGCACCAGCACCGACTGCGCGCCCGAAGAGTGCGCGGGCGTCAAGACCTCCAGCAGCCCGGTTTCGCGCACGATCGTCGCGGTCGCAGTCTTGCCGCCCAGTCCCGTGACGGGATCTACTCCGAAGCGTACGGTGCAACCGCTGCGGAAATTCTCGCCGTGCAGAAACACGGTCGATCCCCCGCTCGAGGGACCACTCGCGGGACTGACCGCCAGCAGTTGCGGATCGATCGAGTTCGTGTACGTGAAGCCGGCACTCGCGGGGCTGACTCGGGGATTGAGCACTTCGAGCGTCTGCTGACCCGCCACTCCCGCCATTGTGATCACGCGCAGGAGCCCCGAGTGCTCGCGCGTCAGCTCGCTCTGCTCAATACCGCCGATCAGAACGCGCACGCCGGGCTCGAAGTTGGCGCCGCGCAGCGTCACCTCGGTGCCCCCGCCGGCCCAGCCTGCCTGCGGAAAGAGGGCATCGATGCGCGGCATGGCCTCCACCAGCAGCTGGCTCGACCAGCGTCCTTCCACACCCGTGGGATCGATCACGACCACCGGGTGCGAACCGGCCTGCATCGGTTTCAACACCAGTGTCAGCGTCGTCGCGTTGATCAGGGCGGCGCCGCCGGCCTCACCCAGCGCATACTCATGCTCGCCGATCACGACGCGCAGACCGCTGCGCAATCCGGTGCCCGTGATGGTGAGCGTCTGTCCGCCCGCAGTGCTCGCACTCGCGGGGCTGACGGCAGAGATGACCGGATCCGCAGGGGTCAACTCCAGGCCGCCGACCAGCGTATGCGCCGATTCGCCCTGAGTCACCGTCAGGTCACAAAGTCCGTCGCGCGTTGCCTGCGCCGCATCGATGCGCAATTGCACATGGGTCGTATTCCACGCCAGCGCGCTGACACTCACCAGCGGATCGCTGCACGCGATCATGCAGCCCTCGGTGAGACCGGCTCCGTGGATCGTCAGCGTCTGGATCTCTCCGCGCGTGACACGCTTTGGAAACTGTTCCATGCTGCGACCGAGCAACAGAGCGGCATCGGCGCGCACGGTGCGAGTGCCCGTCTGCAGCGAGTCCCCGGAGCCCAGCACATGAGCTCCCAGAGGTGTCGTGCTGAAATCCGTCTGAATCACCCGGCCGGGTCCCAGATTGACCGCGCCCACAGGCTGGTCCAGCGGCGTGGCGTAGAGCGTGTATGTGCCCGCTTCTAGACCCTGCAGGCTCCATTCACCCGAGGAGTTGCTGAGTGTCGAGGCCAGGGGTTCGCCCGCCGCGTCGCGCGCCACGACATGTGCACCCTTGACGGCGCTGCCCGAGCCGCGCACGAGCCGGCCCTCCAGGCGGGAACCCGCATCCAGCGGGTAGGCCACGCAGAGTCCGTGGCGATCGTTCGCGGCCAGCGAGCGGTGCAATTGCTCTGCACCGTGCACATAGGGATACATCGTCGAGCCCGCGACACCCGAGTGGTCGAAGCCAGCCAGATGCCCGAGTTCGTGGGTCGCCACATCCTGCACATCGAACTTCCAGGCTTCGCCCGTCACACTGAATTCGTGATCGCGCGCATTGAACAGGATGTCCGCATCGCTGATCACGCCGCTGCTGCCGTACCAGACCAGCGTCAACGCCACGAGCCCGGAGCCTGCGGGAAAGTAGCCGCTGCTGCCCTGCTCGTCAAAGAGCACCATGTGCAGCGCGTTGCTGCCCCAGTCGGTGCGTGCCATCTGATTCGGAGAAGTGTTCTCGACCAACTGGAAGGAACTCTGCTCCACTCCGTTCCAGGCCCGCACGGCGCCGCGCAGCGCCGGCAGATGCGTCAGAGGCACCAGATCGCTGCAGCCGAGCGCCTGAAACACGACGCTCACGGAGGACGGCTGACTCCAGCGCAGCGGCAAGCCGTTGCCCGGATGGATCAGGCGCACATCGGCGGACGCGGAAGGCGCCGGAAGCAGCGCCGACAGAAGCGTCATCAGCCAGGCCGCCCGACGGCCGAAGCTCATCGGCCCGACTCCCGGATGCGACGCGCAGTCAACGCCTGCGTCACCTTGAGCATGGCCTCTTCGTAGTCTTCGCGGATGCGCTTCGAACCGGGGCGCTCGAGCAACCGGCGGCCCGCACCATCCCGAGTGAGTTTCCAGAAGCCCTGGTCCAGACCGACCGGAACGCGCCAGCCGCGCGAGCTCTCAGGGCTCAGAAACAGCAGGAGTTCCTCACCTTCGATGAAGCGCGGCATGCCCGGAACCAGCAGACCGCTGCCATCCGCGAGCTGTCCGCCGGGAATGCGGATGAGCTGCTGCGCCGGACCCGTGCCTTGGTGTCTGCGGAATACCTGAAGCGTGACTTCCGTCTCGACGGCGCCGGCCACGCGCTGCACGCGCACGGACTTCACGCGGCCCTCGAGCGCGTGCTCGCAGCGATCCGCCAGACCCGTCCATTCCATGGGCACGCTCGTGCCTGCCTGCAGCGGAGTATCCAGCGCGGGACGCGAGAGGAACCAGGTCTGCAGTAGCAACCCGGCGAGCAAGGGGACAAGTGCACGCTTCATCCTTGATGCGGATCGGAACAGCGCCCTCCCGCTCTTGAGCGACATGCGCACTTCTGCTCAAGCACAAGACCCGGAGATCCCGAAGAAGATGTGGGGATCGTTCTGCACCTGCCGCGCGCGCCGGGCCGATACAGCTGCTGCGATCATGATCACCACGCGCGCACGACAGTTGGTTTCCACGAACATTCGTCTGCCCTCGCAGCCTGAGGTGATGCGACGATTGACTGCGCTGCTCGATGACCCCGAAGTGGGTGTGGGCGATGTCGGTGTCCTGATCGCCGAGGATCCTGTGCTAGCGGCCAAGGTGCTGAAGATCGCCAACAGCGCATTCTACGGACTGAGGGAGCGGTGTCTCGCTCCGCAGCAAGCCGCTTCGGTGCTGGGCCTCAAGGTGCTTCGGAACGTGATCCTGCAGGCCTGCGCCATGCGGCAATTCGAGCATCTGCAGGCGGAGGATTTCGACCTGCGTGCGCATTGGCGTCATTCCGTGCTGTGTGCGCAGCTGTGCGCCTCGCTCGCCGTTGAAACCACGGCGCAGATCGAGCTGCGGCCCGAAGAGCTGTATGCCTGCGGTCTGTTGCACGATCTGGGGCAGCTGGTGCTCGCCGAGGCACTGGGAAAGAATTACCTGGTCGTGCTGGAACAGGCGCGTCGCGACAATCTGCCGAGGCACGCGGTGGAAAGCGCGCATCTGGGCTTCACGCATGCCGACGTCGGCGGACTGATCGCCGAACAATGGGGATTGCCTCCTGCGGCAACGCTGGCGATCGGTCAGCACCACGAGCTCGGCACCGAAGGCGTCAGCGCGATCGTCAAGGCGGCAGACTGGCTCGCGCATGCGCTGGAAGCGGGCGTGCAGCCGGACTGGGATTCCCTGCCGCAGGATCTGCGCGCCTGTTTCGCGAGCCTGAATCAGGAGCCGCAGTTGCTTCTGCCGGGCTGGGAGGCCCTGGCTTCGAAGGTCGGCGGAATTTCGTTGAGTTAGCACGGCGTGAAGGCCGCACCGGGCGGACCGCGGGGGTAGTTTTGAGATGTCTTCTTCCCCTCAAGCAGTCCCCCATCGGCCTCGTCCACTCCCCGGACGCGCCCTGCCATGACCCCTGAACTTCTCCTGCGCACACTCTGCGAACAGCACGCCCTGCCCTACGCGCAAGGCCTGCGCCTGCTGCCTCTCGTGCGCCGGGCCTTCGAGGCGCCCCGTGATGTCCGCGACCGCATCCTGAGTCTTGTCGACCGCAATCTGCGCGAACAGGCGGAGCGCATGCCCGAGAGCGAGCGGCTGACCCAGAACCTCGAGGACCAGATTCTCCTGGCAGTGGCCCGCGTGCTCCACGACTGGAGTCCTAGCGAACCGCTGCTCGACATCAGCAGGCGCCTCGGCGATCTGGAACTGCCCTCGGACGAGGCCGACGGCGAAGCGGCGTGAGCGCCCGGCCGGCTACTTGGCCGGCTCCTTCTTCTTCTTCTCGCTCAGCTTGACTTCCATCGGTGCTGCCGTGCCATCGGCCGCCACCGTGACGTCCTGCTTCACGCGGCCGAGGCGCTCATGCCAGAACGTCGCGCTGTACGTGCCCGGGGGCACGCCGCTGATCTCGAAGCTGCCATCCGCCTTGGTGAGCGCATGGTGCGGGGTCTCCGTGACCACGATCCACGCCGACATCCACGGATGGTAGTCGCAGGTGACCTTGATGCGGTCGCCCACCTCCATCAGCAGCTCCTCCTTGCCGCCGGGCGCGGTGGTCTTGTTGATCGGCTCGTTCTTCATGGGGTAGGTGTGCACGTTGTGCACGACCGAGTCGGAGTTGAGGAACACGACCTTGCTGCCCGCGGTCACGATCATCACGTGCGGCTCGAAGTTGCACTTCTTCTGATCGATCTCGACCGGCTTCTCGGCCGGCTTGACCTTGCTGCCGGGGACGTCGATGGTCACGACCACGTTGGCCAGTCCGCCGTCCTTGTCGATCAGCAGCGTCGGATCGACTGTGCTGACCGACTCGCCTTCCTTGCAGCAGCCCTTGCTCTTGTCCGCATCGACCGTGAGCGGCTTCACCTCGGGCCGCTCGCCTTCGAAGCGCACCTTGCCGGTCAGCTTGGGAGCCGGCTTGGCATCCTGCATGGGTTGGACGGGTGAGGTCAGCAGCGCGGCAAACAGCAGAGGCAGCATGGTCAGGATCCGTTCCGGTTCTTGTTGGCGGGCCGCGCTGGAATGCGCAGCACCGGTTTCATTCTCCAGGCCAGAAACAGCCCGACAAGGGTGAATCCGACCAGGTTTTCGAACAGCGCCGCCAGCAGGAACTCGCTCGGGAAGCCGTAGCGGTTCCACAGGGGCAGGTCGACAGCGAAGCTCGCGAAGGCACCCAGCATCGTCACGAACCCCGTTCGCGCCCAGAAGCCGGTGACACGGAAAGTGGTCAGTGTGAGGAACACCGAGGCCAGCAGCGCACACAGCAGATTGCCCACGTACTCGCGCGCGAACTGCGCGTTGGACAGGTAGTCGTGCCCGCGCGGATGCCACAGCAGCAGCCCGGTCGGACCGCTGCGCGCCTTCTCCATCGAGCGCGCCATGGCCTCCTCGCGCTCCTTGAGGTTGAGGTCGGGCTGCAGGGCCTCGCCGGGAAACAAATACAGCCCCGGCTCCAAGACCTCCTGCTGCGCGCCCGCCAGCACGCGCGCCTCGCCAGGCAGCGGCTTGAGGCCGACGGTGTCCAGACCGAGCACGATGTGTGCCAGCGCGGCCCACGCGAACAGAATGAAGCCGCCGACGATGGCGTGCACCAGATGCCGCATCCAGAGCATGCTCAGGGAGCCTCGTAGCGGACTTCCGCCAGATGGGCCATGCGGGGCAGCTTGCCCACCAGCGGGCGCAGCCACTCAATGAACTCGGAACTGACGTCGTTGCCGCCCTTGAAGTGTGCGGGTTCCATGCGCCGCTGCTCCTTGGCCACGCGCTCCAGCTCGGTCAGGCGGAAATCCGCACGATAGCGCTTGCGGGGCTTGCGCACGATCGAGACCGAGGCGCTGCCGGTCGAGCCGCCGAGCGCCTTTTCCGCGGCGAAACGGCCCACCTTGCGTGCCTCCTTGACGTCGATCTCACTGACGACGCCCGCGAAGCTGCGCTGCAGGTAGCCCAGCGTGTCTGCGCGCGCGCGCAGTTTGGAACCCAGCTTGGCCTTGAGCGCGGCGACCAGCAGATCGCCGAGATGTCCCGAGCCCGACAGTTGCTGATTGCCGTGGCTGTCGCGCTCGCCGCTCGCGCCGATCAGGTTGCCCTTCGAGTCGTGGATGCCCTCGCTCACGGCCACGACGCAGCGCCCCAGACGCTTCATCACGGCATCGACATCGGCACAGAAGCCATCCATGGAGAAATCATTCTCCGGGCAGTAGATCAGGTGCGGACCATCATCATCGTGCACGCGCGCCAATGCACTGGATGCGGTCAGCCAGCCGGCGTGACGCCCCATCAGCACATTGACCTTGACACCCAGCAGGCTGCGGCTGTCCATGTCATCGCCCAGATGCGCCAACGCCACGAATCGCGCCGCACTGGGATAGCCGGGGCAGTGATCGGTCACCATCAGGTCGTTGTCGATGGTCTTGGGCACGTGCATCACGACCAGATCCTGACGGGCATCCGCCGCCATCTTCGAAAGCAGCAGGGCCGTCTCGGCTGAATCGTTGCCGCCGATGTAGAAGAACCAGCGCACATCCAGCCTGCGCAGAGCCGCGAGGATCTGCGTGCACTCCTCCTCGGTCGGCTTCTTGCGCACCGAACGCAGGGCGCTGCCCGGCGTGCGGGCCACGGCCTCCAGCGTCTTGCGACGCTCCCTGGACAGGTCGATCAAATCGCCCTTCAGCAGGCCCTGAATGCCGTGCAGGCTGCCGAGCACCCCCCCCACGGAGCGGTGCTCCAGAGCCGTCTCGATCACCCCGACGAGGCTCTGGTTGATGACGGCCGTGGGGCCGCCGGCCTGACCGATCAGGACTTGACCGCGGGATTGGGGCATGGGGTCACTGTAGCAATGCCGAGCCTCTTGCAGGGAGGGAGGGCAGGCACTATGCTCTCCCCCCCTGACAATCAGGTCCTGAGTGCCCCGGTGGCGAAATTGGCAGACGCGCTAGCTTGAGGTGCTAGTGGGCTTAATCACCCTTGCTGGTTCGACTCCAGTCCGGGGCACCACTCAGGATCCTGTCCGCCCGAACGTCCTGCGCGGACACTGCTGCCGGACTCGCTCTCACCAGACGACGTCCATCGCGTTGGTCGCGTTGAACGTCGACAGCGCGGAGCAGCCGCCCACCACGACCGGATCGCGGTAGTAGGCCATGTAGTAGCGATGCTGACCGGCAACGATCGTGTCCCCGAGCACCGCGGACCGGTCCGAAACGGAAAGATCCGTGCCCGTCGGCGCCGCGATGCCGCCCGTGCCGCCCGGCGACTTCACGTACAGTCGCTTGAGGCTGCCACCCACGCAGCGCAGGCCCATGCCGAAGGGCGCCGCATTCGCCAGCTGACTGGTGCCTTGCAGCAGGATCGTCGTGCCGTTGGGCGCCTGCTGCAGCGTGGTGAAGCGCAGTGTGTCGGCCCCGACCTGAGCGATGCCGGTGGCAAGCAACCGGCCCCCGCCGGTGGCGAAGCTGTTGTCGCAGCCGCGCTGCGAGCCGCCCGAAGGATTCGAGCAGGGGCAGCTCACACCCGTGGAGCCGTCGCCGAAGCAGAAGGCCGTGCCGGCGTCGAGCGAACCGCGCCAGACCGACTCGTACATGTTGACAGCCGTGGAGAGGCTGATGTTGATCGTGCGCACGAGGTTGCCCGTCGCGACCTCGAAGATGTGCACGCGCGCCGGGTTCTGCGCCGTCGCGGAGCAATAGCGGCCCGAAGGCGACACCGCGATGCCGCTGGCCTTCTCGAGGAGCCCTTGACCGGGAACAAACTCGGTGAAGGTCCAGTTGGCGGGAGCGGAAGTGCTGAGATCCGCTCGGCCGACCCAGCCGTTGACGCCTAGGCCGAACCCGCCGCAGATCACCGAGTCCGTGCCCGGGACGAACTCGATCTTGCCGACATTGGGCTGCGAGAGGAAGACATGCTGAATGCCCGCACTGGCGGGATTGGTGTCCACCCAGACGCGATTCAGCAGGTCAAAGCGCGGCAAGAGCGTGCCACCCGTGCCACCGACCGCCGCGACCGCCCAGCGCGAATCGCTGGAGATCGCGATGTCGAAGGCAAAGTAGGACCCCGGAATGCCGCCGACGGGATTGGAGTAGTCAACCTGCAGGTAGGTCGGGCTGGCCGGATCCGTGTCCACGATCGCCATGACGCCGTTGAAGGACAGCCCGGGAACAACGGCGACCTTCTTGTCGGGAGCGAGCGCCCAGGACTCCACAAGACCCACGGCGGCTCCGGTCGTGCTGCCGAGGATGCTGCCGAAGGTCGGGCTGGAGGCATTGTTGTCGATCACGCGCAATTCGAAACTGCCCGCCTGATCGGAGAGCGTCCAGATGCGCTGGTTGAGGTGATCCTCGTCGATCCCGTAGGAAGCGCCGCTGAGCGGAGTCAGCACCGTGAAGGTGAGGGCGGGATTGGTTGCGTTGGACTTGGTGATCTGGTTGCCCAGCGAGGATGCCAGCGCGATCTCCGTGCCACCCTTGAGGAAGCGCGAACCAGTGCAATTGTTGCTGGTGACACTGGCACCACTGCTCAACAATGCGCCGGTATTGGGCTCATAAACCCAATAAGGGTCCGCGGAGCCTGCGATGGTGGAACCCACAAAGATCGCTTCGTTGGCGCCTTGGCCCAGCAGGCTGGATGACAGGACGAGGGCCGAAAAACAGACAGACGTGACGCTGTGCAGCTTCATGCGGGGGAATCCTCAGCAAGGGGGAGAGAGAGCGGGCAGGCGTAGACAACGCCGCCTGTGTTGAGCCTACCCCCGACTCCGCAAATCGGGGAGTCCTGTTTCGCTCAAATCTGTTGAGCTCAGTCCCCTTCCAGCCAGGCGCGCAGGCGCGGCTCGGCCCGTTCCATCCACTTCATGCGGGCGCGGGAGTACAGCACGTCGACGGCGTGCGGATCGTCGTACCCCATCCACTCGGCGACTTCCTTGGAGGGCGCCTCCAGATAGAAGCGATACAGGATCACTTCGCGGAACTTGTCCGGCAGTTCCGCCGCGGTCTCATCGAGAATGCGGCGCAACTCCGCCGACTGCAGGTCATCCTCCGGAAGTCGGTTGGAGTCCTTGGCATTGTTGAGGATCAGCTCGGCGGTCTCGCCGGAAACGCGGCCGTAGGCACTCGGGGAGCGAGCCTCGCCGCGCAGGATGTTCTCGGCGATGGCCTTGAGATAGGCGTACAGCGAACCCTTGCCGCGGTACTCGAAGTGCTCGAGGTTCTCGAACATCCGCACCTGGACTTCCTGGAAGATGTCGTCCGTGTCGAAATTCCGCCGATCGCCGGCGCTCATGCGCACCCGCAGGTAGCGCACCAGCTTGTCCCGGTAGCGCAACGCCAGCTCATCCGCGGCACCGGAGTCGTTCTTGCGCACGCGGTCGATCAGGTTGACCGTCCGGTCGAGGTCGGAGCCATCCGACACCCCCCCGATGATCGTGCTGCGCAGAAGGTCCTTCTTGGCCTGCCGGCGCGAGCCGGGCGTGCTTGAGGAGTGGGAAGGGCTGGATTGGCTGGAGGGGGGCGGCTGGGTGCTCATGAATCGGCGCAGCATGAAGAATACTCCGGCCACGCGGGGCGAGGTGCGCAGCCAGTGCAGAAAGCCAACCTCCTCGCTCGCCTCTCGCGGATTCCGGTTTTTTGGCGCCGGCGGCGACGCTGGCCCTGCCAGAAGGGGTTGTGGAGTCGGGCGCGGGTGTCCGGTGAAGGGTGGCGTCGGTGGGGTCGCATCGGTTTCAGGGGAGCCGCCGCCCTCGGCAGCGCCGCTCCAAGGGCCTGAATGCGGGACTGCCACGAGCCTCCCCGGGAATTCCGGGAATTCCCGCAACGGGACCCGGATACAGTATTTTCGCCGGATTGCCGGTGAGGCGCACTCCCGCAGCGCAATGCAGGACCTGAGGCCCCCCCATGAACGATCCAATGTTGCCCACCGAACCGGAGCTACCCCAGACTCCGGAGAACACCGAGGCCCTCTTTCAGGAGCTGCGCGGCAGCACGGCACCGCTGACGCAGGGCCTGCTGCTCGGCGAGCGCTACCAGCTTGAGCGCTTCCTCGGCCGCGGCGGCATGGGCGAGGTCTGGCTGGCCCAGGACCGCTTTACCAAGCAGCGGATCGCGCTCAAGTTCCTCGCCAAGTCGCTGCTGAGCGACCCGCAGGCCTGGGACGATCTGGTGCGCGAGGCGCGCCGGGGCATGGCGCTGTCACACGAGCGCATCGTGCGCATCCACGACATCGCGCGGGCGGGCGAGTTCGCCTTCCTCAGCATGGAGTACCTCGAAGGTCCGACCCTCAACGAAGTGCTCGGGACAGTCAGGAAGCGCGGCAACAAGCGCCTGCCCTACAAGGACGTCGAATGGGTTCTGGAATAGATCGTTCCCGCGCTCGATCTGATCCACCAGCGCGGGCTGGTGCATCAGGACCTCAAGCCCGCCAACATGATGCTCAGCGCACCGCTGAGCTTTCCGCTGCGCGAGGGGCGCGGAATGGTCAAGCTGACCGATCTGGGCCTGACGATCCGCGTCAGCGGCAACACGCAGGGCGGCAGCATGCTGCGCAAGCCGCTGGGCGGGACGCCGGGCTTCATGGCGCCGGAGTTGACGCGCGGTGCGCAGCCCACGCCCGCTTCGGACATCTACTCGCTGGGCGCCACGCTCTATCAGCTGGTGACGGGCGAATTGCCGCCGGCGACGAAGCCCACCAACCCCAACAGCGGCTCGGATCAGCTGGATGCGATCCTCCTGCGCTGCCTCGATCCGGATCCGGTGCAGCGGCCTGATTCGGCCTCGCGCGTGCTGCAGGAAGCGCGTCGGCGCCCGACGGGTGTCGTGGAAGTCGTGCAGGAAGGCGTGGTCGGCAGGATCGGCGCGCTGTTCTCGCGCAAGCGCGGCAAGGCCCCGATCGGCTGCACCCCGCTGGACTCCCAGCTGGGTCACGAAGGCTTCGCCAAGCGCGTTCGGCACGACAAGTCCGGCATCGTGTTCCTGCTGATCGCACCCTGCGAGTTCGTGCGCGGCTCACCCGACGCGGTCGGCGAGGAGCGCGAGCGTCCCCGCCACCACGTGCGCCTGCCGCACCCCTACTATCTGGCGGAATGCCTCGTCACCGTCGAACAGTGGCGCGGCTTCGTCGCGCTCACGCATTACCACAGCGAAGCCGAGCGCTCGCAGATGGGCACGACGCTCGATCTGGAGGGCAAGTGGATCGCCCACGCGCGCGCCACCTGGGAAAACCCGCTGCCGCTGCTCGATTCCACCGTGATGCAGGAGCTCGACCACCACCCGGTGACGCAGGTCTCCTGGGACGATGTGTCCGCGTTCAATGCGCACTTCGGCTTCCGCCTGCCTTCAGAGGCCGAGTGGGAGTGCGCGGCGCGCGCCGGAACCACAACGCTGTATTTCTGGGGCGAGGATCCGCGCGACGGGCGCGGCAAGGGCAACTTCGGCGACCGCACCTATGCCAATCGCTTCGAGATGATGCCCCCGGAATTCCCCTTCGAAGACGGCCACATCTACACTTCGCCGGTCGGCAGCTTCGAGCCGAATGCGTGGGGTTTCCACGACATGCTCGGAAATGTCTACGAGTGGTGCGAAGACCGCTACTCGCAGAAGTACTACCAGTCCAAGGTGCGCGTGGATCCGGTCTGCCACGACGGCGAACAGCGCGTGATCCGCGGCGGCTCCTTCGCGGACGGACTGAAGCTGTGCCGCAGCGCGTTCCGCTGGCGCGCGCATGCCGCGCACGCCTCGTGCAAGATCGGGTTCCGGCCCGTGATCGGCTTCTGAGCCGGGAAACGCCCTATCCGGCCTCGCTCAGCCGGCGCGATGCGCACTTGCGGCGCAGCTCATCGAGATGGCGGTGCGCCCGGATGGCGCGGATCCGCAGCAAGGCGGGCCCGGCCTTGCGGCGCTCCACCCCATGAATTTGCGTGTGATCGGATTCCGCATGCGAGTGTCGGCTGTGCCGGCATCCGAATGCGCTGCGATGTGCGAAGTTGCCCGCGGACCAGTCTGAAAAGGTGAGCATGGTCGATCCTCCGGAATCAGTTCCGAAGACCGACCGGCACTATGTCGCCGAATTCACGTTTTTTCGAAAGCGGAACGGGCGCTTCAGGGGACAGCGCGGTCGGGACTTTCAGCGCTTGAGCGGGATCAGCGAGCGCATCGAGAAGTCGAGCGCCTTGGGATCGAGCCGCAGGAACATCAGCGCGCCGTCGAGGGCTTCGGCGGTCTTGAACCAGCGTTCTTCTTCGCTCATCAGCGCTGGCAGCTGCTCGCGCTGAACCTGGGCCTGCATGGCGTCGAGGCGCTCGTTGACCTCGCCGTCGAAGCGCTTGCGCTCATCGGGCGAGAGATCGGAGAGCTTGCGACCGCCGTAGTTGGCGTCGAGCAACTTGCGCTCCTCGATCGGCCGCAGGCTGGCGTAGTCGACGCGGATCGAAAGCTTGGCGCGCTCGGCGGCGGTCTGCCGCAGGATCGGCGTGATCGTGGCGGGGTTGAGCCAGAGTCCGAAGTTGGCGCTGTCGAGGCCGTCCTGCAGCTGCATCACGAAGCGCGGATCCTCCGACAGGCGCGGGTACTTCTCTCCGCCGACGGAGAAGGTCTTCACGAGGTGCCCGAGCATGCCGATCGAGTTTGTGATGATGTTCACCTCGCCGGACTTGGCCATCACGATGACCCCGGTGCCGTCGATCAGCTCCGACCAGAACTCGAAGGTCTGGTAGCCGGCCTCCTGGTACTTGTAGTAGCCGGCCTCGTTCTTGTTCTTGCCCTTCAGTCCGAAACGCGGCCCCTGCGAGCCGATCAGATCACGCACCGCATCGATGGTGCCCTGATCCTTCTGCCACAGGATGATGCCCACCGCGGGCACGACGACGCTGTTGTGCGGCGGGCCGCCGGGCTCCTCGGTGTAGTCGTTGGGCCGGATGATGACGGCGAAGCGGTCCTTGAAGCCCTTGTCGAGATCGTCGATCAGGGACTCGAGCTTGGGATAGCGCCCCGTGTTCCGGAAGGCATCCTCGATGTTCTGGCGCATGGCCGGCTCCATCGAGGTCACCGTCATCTTGAGCAGCGTGCTGACGGGAGCGTGGAAGTACACGAAGAGACCCGTGTTGCGCGGCGCGTAGCGAGCTACCTCGTCGAAGGTCGCCTTGTCGAAACCGCGCGTGCGATACAGTCGCGACATGTCATCGCTGATCTTCTCAGAGGAGAATTCGCCGTGCAGATTGACCTGCAGACCGTCCTGCGTGCCGATGACGCCCATCAGGTTCTTGAGAGCCGGCAGCTGAAACATGCGGCCGAGCAGCGCGGGCGTGAAATCCTGCGATGCCGTGTCGGGCAGCGCGCCCGTGATGGCCAGGTTCTCCAGCAGCTTGCGCGTATTGACGTAGACCTCGACCTCATCGCGCGCGCCGGTGCGCTCGGCGTTCTGGATCCAGTCGTTGTAGCTGGCGCTCTGGAAGAAGCTATCCGCGAAGCTCTTGGATTCGAGGTTGAGAGCGGCCTGGACCAGCTCCGGCTTCGTGGCGACGATCGCCACATCGCGCAGTCGGCCGATGTACAGCGTGCGCGGCAGCGTTGCGCCCTTGAGTTCGACGTACTGCTCCTCGACGCGCGCGCTGAAGCCCTGCTTGTCGAGCCCGATCAGGCCCGGGTTGCGCAGTCCGGCGGCCGCCAGCTTGCCGAGCCAGTTGGTGCGGCCGTAGACGGCCCAGTCCGAAGCCGCCAGCTCGCGGCCCTTGAAGTAGCCCGCGACCGCGATGTCCTCGCCGCCGAAGACCTCGTGCAGCTGCATCCCGAACGGCAGCTGTGAGCTCATGCCCTGCAGTTCGCGGAACGAGCGCTCGATCTCCTGACCCAGCTCGCGACCCGGGCGCGAGTCCGCCCAGGCGAGGAAGGCCGGGTGCTGCTTCAGCTGAGGCTCGATCGCCAGCCGCGGGAACTCGCCGATGACTCCCTGCAGGTCGGCGCGCGCGACGAAGAAGTCCACATCGCGCGGCGCGACGGCCGCGAGGTCGACCTCCAGGTCGGACTCGAACGGACTGTAGAAGAAGGTCGTGAAGGCGAAGAAGCCTGCGAACAGCAGGACGCCGGAGACGATCAGCAGGATGCGGAGGAGGAAGGACTTGGGCATGGCGGGTCGCGACCGACGGAGGGCGGGTACGATAGCTTCCGCCAGCGACCCAGTCCCCTTGGGACTGCGCGGGGCCGGCTTTCTTCCCCGGCTCTCTGGGTATCCCCCGCCGCAGGTCCAGGGCCCGGCTGCAGGGAAATCACCCCCCTATTGATCCTTCGGCCGCGGGCATGAGAATGGGAGCGATGAGGCCCAACCAACGGGTAGCGAGCATGAGCCTGTCGACCACGATCGCCCTAGACACCCGGGCGAAGGAGCTGGTCGCGGCAGGACGGGACGTGGTCAACATGACCGTCGGTGAGCCCGACTTCAACGCTCCCGAGGCCGTGCAGTCGGCCGCGGTCTCGGCCGTGCGCTCGGGCAAGGTGCGCTACACCCCCGCGGAGGGCACGCCTTCGCTGCGCAAGACCATCGCCGAGCACGTCACTGCAACCCGCGGGGTTGCGTACGCCGCCAATGAGATCACCGTCTGCCACAGCGCCAAGCACGCGCTCTCGGGGGCGTGCCTCGCGCTGATCGAGCCGGGCGACGAGGTGCTGATGCTGCTGCCCGCCTGGGTCAGCTACGTCGAGATTGTGCGCTTCGCCGGAGGCGTTCCGGTCAGCATCCCCTCGCGCGGCGATCTGGGCCCCGATCTCGACGCGATCGCGCGCGCCATCACGCCGCGCACCAAGGGCATCCTGATCAACTCGCCCTGCAACCCCTCCGGTTACGTGATGACCGAGGCCGAGGTGCGCGCGCTCGGAGCGCTTGCGCAGCGCCATGACCTGTGGATCATCTCCGACGAGATCTACCGGCGTCTGATCTACGAGGGCGAGCGCGACTTCTCACCGGTGCAGATCTCCCCTGAGCTGCGCGAGCGCACCGTGATCATCGATGGAGCGAGCAAGGCTCTGGCGATGACCGGCTACCGCATCGGCTACGTTGCGGCGCCGCGTGCCATCGCCGCCGCCGTCGGAAAGCTTCACAGCCAGCTGACCGGCGCCCCCAACTACATCTCCCAGACCGCGTTCGAGGCCGGACTCGTTCAGGAGCCGCCCGAGGTCACGAAGATGTGCGCTGAGTTCGATCGCCGCCGACAGCGCATCGTCAGCGGTCTGCGCGCGTTGGGACTGGAGACGCCGATGCCGCGAGGCGCCTTCTACGCATTCCCCAGCGTGGCGCCGTACCTGGATGAGCGCGGCTCCACGGGCCTCTGCGAAGACCTGCTGGAGCAGGAAAACCTCGCCGTGGTGCCCGGATCGGCCTTCGGCGTCGATCAGCACATCCGCTTCTCCTACGCAACCTCGCTCGAGGTGATCGAAAAGGCGCTCTTGCGGCTCGAGAGCTTCCTCCAGCGCCATCCCGCCCGCACGGCGGCCATGCGACGCTAGAATCAGGGGCAGCATGGCTCGCGATCCTCGCCCGCGCGCACAGCCTTCGCTGCTGTGGAATCTCTGGTGGTTGGCGCCGCTGGCGTTCGCGCTGTGGTTCAAGGAGTTCAGCCCGATGGAGCGAACGGCGACGCCGTCGCTGGATGAGTCGTGGCACGCGATCAAGGCCGCGGAACTCCTGAACGGCACGCGGCTGGGTGTCGAGAGCATCTTCACGTACGGCCGGCTGGGCTGGTTCTACGCTTCCTGCTACGTCGAAGAGCTGTGGAACTGGAAGCTGTGGGGCTTTGAGATCGCCTTCAAGGGACTGCTCGTCATGTTCTGCGTGCGAGCGGTCTGGCTGACGCCCGGCTTCCTGACGCGCCTGCTGTTCGCACTGGCGCTGCTGGTGGTCCCGGCGGGTTTCGACGGCTTCGCCTTCGTCGCGACGCTCGCGCTGGTCCGGTATCTGCTCGAACCGGGAACCCGCAGCTGGCCGGGTGAAATGCTGGCGCTGCTGCTGCTGGTCACGATCGCGATGGTCAAGTTCACCTACGCGCTGGTGTTCTTCCTGGCGATCGGCCTGATCGCGCTGGCGCTGATGCGCTCGGACTCGGTGCGCCGGGGCCTGATTTTCCTCCTGCGTGCGGCACTGACTTTCTGGTTCGTGTGGTTTGCGCTGGGGCAGTCGCTGGCCGACCTGCCGGCTTATGTGCGCACCAGCTGGTGGGTCACCCAGGGCTACAACGACGGGATGTCGCTCGACGGCTCGCGCCACGAGTTGCTGCTGATCTGGACGCTGCTGGCAGCGGCGATCGGAGTCGTCACCCTGCTGGGATGGAAGCAGCGGCGTGATCCGCGCGTCGTGGCGATGGCCCTGATCGCGCTGCTGGGAGCAGGCATGGCCTACAAGGCAGGCTTCACGCGGCACATGGGCAACTCGATGATCAGCTTCGCGGTCGTGCCCTCCGCGACCTTCTTCGCCTTCGGCTGCGTCCAGGATCTGGGCTCGCGCCTTGTGCGCTGGTCCATCAGCGCCGTGCGCCTGGGCACGATCTGCGCCTGCGCCCTGGGCTATCTGCACGCCATCCAGCTGTATCAGCACGGTTGGGAGTACTACTGGTATGCCTACAAGGACCTGTGCATCGGCCGCTGGAACACGCTGACCGGCCTCGAGCGTGTGCACGAGGCCCTGAAGATCTCCGACCGCCGCATCAGGGAACACTACCGGTTGCCCGGCGTGTGCAAGCATGTGGGCAGGGAGCCGATCGACGTGTTCGACACGGGGCAGTCGATCGCGATGCTCAACGGGCTCAACTATGCGCCGCGTCCGGTGTTCCAGAGCTACAAGACCTACATGCCGGAACTGGCGGCGATCAACGCGGCGCACTACGCGGGTCCGGACGCACCGCGCTTCGTGCTCCATCAGATCGGGATCATTGACGCGCGCCTGCCGATGGCGGCCGAGGGCGACACCTTCGAGCTGCTGCTGCGCCGCTACCGCCCGGTTTTCATCGAGAACGGCTGGTTGCTGCTCGAGCGCAACGAGGGACCTGCGCGCGAGGTGATCCGCGAATGGGCACTGGAGACCACCGGCCGCTTTGACGAGTGGATCGACATCGGCAACGTCAGCGGACAGACGTTGCGTGTGTCCGTGGATCTCAAACCCACTCTCGCCGGCAAGGCCTGGACCTTTCTTGTGCACGGGGCGCTGGTATGGGGCGAGTTCGAGCTGGACAACCAGGTTCGCTTCAATCACCGCGTGGTGCCGCGCTCCCTGCGCGAGGGCTATCTGCTGCGCCCTCACATCATCTCCCAGGAGGATGTCGTCAAGCTGTTCTCGGGCGTGGCGCCGCCGGGTGTGCGCCGGTTCCGGCTGGTGGTCGTTCCCCGCTATTCCGGCCATTTTGAGCCTGAATTCAGGGTGCGCGTCGAGCGCGTGGAAGGTCTGCTGCCTCCGCCCGCCGAGATTCCGACCCTTGAGCGCCAGCTTGGCGGCTTTGACCCGAAACCCGCTCAGCTGGGAGCGGCGCAGCCGCCCAATCCGGTGTCCTACAAGGGCACGGAGGTGATGCTGATGCACGCGCCCTCGACCGCGCGCTGGGATCTGCAGCCGGGACGCTACCGCCTGCGCGGGCGCTTCGGCCTGATTTCCGACGCCTGGGCCTCGGGTTGCACCGATGGTGCCGCCTTCGTCGTGCTGACGAAGGACCAGCCGGGTCAGATTCGCGAGTGGATGCGGCGTGAGCTCCTGCCTGGCGTGCGCGAGGCAGACCGCGAAGAGCAGGATCTCGAGCTCGAAATCGCCCTCGAGACCCCGTATTCGCTGTACCTGAGGACGACCAACGGCTCCGCCGGCAATACCGCCTGCGATTGGACATATTGGGCGGACGTGCGCATCGAGCGCCTCGAATAGCTACCATGTCGGGGGTGATATCGGCGACTTCCCTCCGCGACAGCTACGTGCGCCTGTGCTCAGCCATGTTCTGGCTGCTGCTCCTTTGGTGCGCGTTCGACGCACATCTGTTCATCGCGACCAACGCGAGCAACATCTTCTTTGCCGACGACACCACGCTGATCGACGGCGTGCACGCCCGGGAGGGCGGCTGGTTCGGCCACTGGCTCATGGCGCTGCACAACGAGCATCGCGAGCCGCTGCCCAAGCTGCTGTGGTTCCCGCTGTACATCCTGACCGACGACATCCGCTCCGGTATGCACGCTCAGGTCACGCTGCTGCTGATCGCCGCCGTGCTCGGCCGCAGCTGCGCTGTGAGACTGCGCGGTCGCGCGGATCTCGCGGACCTGTTCTTCCCGCTGGGATTCCTCCAGATCGCCAATCACGAGAATCTGCTGATGGGCTTCCAGCTGTGCATCGCCGTGCCTGTGCTGCTGGTGATGTTCGTGATCTGGGCGCTGGCTCGCGCAAGCAGTGAGGATCGTGTCTGGCGGTCTGCCGCCGCAGTGGTTGCGACGGCAGGACTGCCCATGTGCGGAGGCTACGGCATCATTCTGACGCTGCCGCTGACCACGGCCTTGCTGTGGCGCGGCTGGAGCGACCGCCGGACAGCGAGCGGAAAGACGTTGCTTGGCGGCAGCCTGCTGCCGCTGGTTTCGCTCGGTCTGTACTTCGTCGACTACGAAAGCCCGCCGCGCGCGGAATACGCCTTGTCGGTGGCGACATTGCTGAGCCACGTGCCCGTCCACTGGAGCATCGCCTTCGGCCCCTATTCCACGCAGTTGCAGGGCTGGCTCTGGTATCCGATCAGCGCCGCACTCTTCGCCGCCCTTCTGTGGAACGGCTCGCGCATCTGGAAGAGCCGCGGTTCCGACCTGCCGGCCTGCGTCCTGTTCTGCGTGCTCGGAGCGGCACTCGCCTATGGCCTGTCGATGAGTTATGCGCGACCCGCGTACCAGAACACGATGGTCGCCAATCGTTACACTCCGTTCCCGCTGCCATTTTTCACGGCAGTGGCGGCAACGGCGCTGACCACGCCGTGGCTTGCCGTACGTTTTCTGGCGCCGCTCTCGCTTGCGCTGCTGATGCTGCAGGCGCAGCCAGCAGGAAATCAGGAGGCCTATCTGGTCGGATCCATCCGCACCCATGAGGCGATGGAGTTGCAGGCACTGGCCGATGCAAATGTGCCCACCAACCAGCTGGCTGAGCGCTACCAGCAGGCCGCCCTGGCAGCCGATGCTCTTCATGTGCGCAATCTGCTGCTCCAATATCACCGCCGTGGCATCCCTCCGTTTCACGGCCCTAGCAGCGACCGGCAGCTGCAGGACTCTTCGCTGTGCCTGGACACGCCTCCGGACACGGTGCGGGGTGACAACAAGCTGATCATGCGGCGCATGGACGGCCAGGCAGTCGTGGTGGTGCGCGCACCCGCTCAGCTGGTCTGGCAGTTGTGGGGCAACGAGCAGGCCTTCGGCCTGCTGATGGAGCCGCCGCTGCAGTTGCGCAAGGAAGGGCGGGCCGTCGCCGTCCCCTGGCGTCTGGAGTGGAAGCGCTCCGACGGCACGATCCAGACGCTGGCCCAGGAGTCACTCGTCGAGCCCGTTTCCCGCGAGTACCCTGTGCCCGCGGGCGCGACTGGGCAATTGATGCTCTGTTTCGATCTTCCCGACGAGGATCCGGGCACCGCCGCTCGTGCGTGGATCGTGCTGCTCAACCTCAAGATGCGCTGAGATTCCTGCTAGAATCGCAGTCCTTTCGACCAGCCCCCCCATGCGACCCAGATTGATCAGCGTCGTGCTGCCCGTCTACAACGAGGGCGAGAACATTGCCGAGTGCCTGCGCAGGCTCGACCGCGCTCTGAAGGGCGTCGAGCACGAGATCCTCGTCTGTTACGACTTCGACGAGGACACGACCCTGCCGGCAATCAGGGCCATGAGCGATCTGTCACCGGCGGTGAAGCTGACCCGCAACACGATCGGCAGAGGCGCGCCCAACGCCATCCGCACCGGCTTCCGGGCGGCGACGGGCGATGTGGTCGTGACGACCATGGCGGATCTTTCCGACCCTCCGGAAGTGATCCCGCAGATGGCGGCGGCGATCCGCGCGGGCAATGCGGTCGTGTCAGGATCGCGCTACATGCCGGGCGGCTCGCAGACCGGCGGCCCCCTGATCAAGCGCACGATGTCGTGCGTGGCGGGCAGGCTGCTGCACGATCTCGCGGGACTGGGAACGCGCGATGCCACCACCAACTTCCGTGCGTACGCCGCGGAGTACCTCGCCCACACCGAGATCGAGAGCAAGCGCGGATTCGAGATCGCACTGGAGTTGACGGTCAAGGCCCAGCAGATGGGCCTGAGCGTGAGCGAAGTGCCGAGTTCCTGGACCGATCGCAGCGCGGGTCAGAGCAATTTCAAGCTGTGGAAGTGGCTGCCGAATTACCTGCACTGGTTCTGGGTGGCGATGCGGCAGCCGCTGGCGTGCACGGGACTGGCCCTGCTGCTCGCGACTGCGGGGCTCGTGCAGGCTCCCGATTCCGGGCAGCGCTCCCTGATCGCGCTCCTGTTCCTCGTCACGCTGTCGGTGCTGCTGGTGGCAAGGCGGCTGAGGAACCGCAATACCTGGCTCGACCTGCTCCATCCGCTTTGCTGGCTCGCCCCCGTGCTCATGAGCGGACCCAGCCTGCTCCTGCTGCTGGCGGCCGTCCCCAGCGGTGCGTTGTTGCTGGCGACGCGACCCCGCCAGCAATCGTGAAGGATGTTTGAACTCCGGCCCTCCGGGCCGCTATTGCTGGTGCCGATGCGAGATCACGGACGGACGAATCGAGGCCTTTCGGTCCTGTGCGTGCTGCTCTTGTGGCTCGGCCAGTTGTCCCTGCCGCGGGTGATCGCGGACGATGCGCTTGACCCTTCGTGGTCGCACGTGATCGGTCGTCTGCTGGCGCAGCGCTGGCAGGTCGGCGAGGACTGGTCTTTCACATATGGACCGTTGGGCTGGTTCGCGACCGTGGTGGATGAGCCGCTGCTGTGGTGGCCGCGCTACTGGCTTTTCGAGCTGGGTTGGCGACTGGCGGCCAGCTGCGTGCTGGCGAGCGCATTCTGGCGACTGGAACAGCTCTGGCAACGCGCTCTGGCTGTGCTGCTGGCGACAGTGCTTCCGCTGGAATTTGATGCTTATGCGATCGCGTTGCTGGCGGCGGCCTGCGTGCTGCTCGGCGAGCCGCAGCGGGCCTGGGTGCGCTGGGGACTGGCGGGACTGCTCGCGTCGCTGGCGCTGATCAAGTTCACTTTGCTGGTGGCGAGCGCGGGCGCGCTCGCGGCGCTGTGCTTCTCGCGCGAGTGGAAGCGCGGTGTTGCGGATCTGGGCCGCATGCTGACTTGCGTGCTGCTGCTGTGGATCCTGCTGGGGCAATCACCCGCCAACCTGCTCCCCTGGTTCGACAACTCGCTGCAGATCGCTGCGGCCTACGGTTCCGGTCAATCGAAGACCCCGCCCACGGATCAACTGGTGCTGGCGCTGGCGGTCATGGCCTGTCAGGTCGTGCTGCTGCTACGCGGCTCATCCGGACCCGGACTGAAGCTGGCGCTGGCCGGTGCCTACTTCGTTTCCTGGAAGGCGGGTATCACGCGTGGTGACGACCACACGCCCTATTTCCTCGGTTTCGCGGCGCTGGCGCCGTGGCTGTGCGGCAGCGGCAGACTGGCTGCAGTGCGGGTTGCCGCGAGCGCGCTGGCGGTCACTGCGCTGGCTCTCGCCCCACAGACCTCTCGACCGGAGCCGCTGCAGTGGCCCCGTCTGGCGTTCGAACGCGCCTGGGCAGGATTCACGCCCATGCAGGCGCGGGATAGGTTGAACTCCGAAAGGCTCACGCGCGCTGCGCGCTTTGACCGCCCGCAGATCCGCGCGCGCGTCGGCGATGCCCCCATCGACGTCTACAACCATCATCAGGGCGTCGCGCTGCTCAACGGACTCAACTACCAGCCGCGCCCCATTCCCCACAGCTACGTGGCGTTCACGCCAAGGCTGCAGTCGCTCGATGTCGCCGGCTACCGCACGCGACCGCCGCAGTTCGTGCTCTTCCGCCTCGCGACGATCGACGATCGCTTCCCGATGCACGAGCACTCGCAGCTGCTCGACCACTACCTCCGCACCTACGAGCCGGTCTGGAGCGAGCGGGGCGATCTGCTTTTGCAGCGCAGCGCGAGCGAGTCCGGGCTGACGCTCACGCCGCTTGAGGTGCAGGAGTGCGGCTGGGAAGAGTGGATCCCGGTTCCGGAGGTCGCAGATGACCAGCTGCGGCTTGCTCTGGATCTTCGGCCGAATGCCGCGGGCAGGCTCGTGAACCTGCTGTACCGCAGCGCGGAGCTGATGCTGGAGATCGAAGACGATCAGGGTCGCTCGCGCAGCTTTCGCATCGTGCCGGAGCTAGCCCGGGAACCGTTCCTGCTCGGGCCTCTGGTGCTGGGCAATGAGGGCTTCGTGGCACTGTACGAGCGCACGCCCCTGCCGCGTCCCCGCCGCATCCGCTTCCACTGCCCGCCGGTCTTCCGCTTCGCCTGGCCGGAGCGCTTCGGACTCAAGTTCCAGCGCGGAGAACTGCAGCGTGCGCCGCTGACGGGACTGGCGGCGCGGATCGGCGCCAGCCTGTTTGAGCGCGCCCCCATCGGTATCGACGCGCCGCGCGATCTGCTGCGCATCAACCACAGCGGGCTGGAAAAGGTCTTCAGCTTCGCGCCGTCCTCGCTGACCTTCGCGCTTTCTCCCGCAGACAGGCGCGTCGAAGCGCGCTTCGGTCTGGAGTCCGACCCGCAAGGCAGGGATTCGAGCAGACGCATCTGTGTCCGCGTCGCGGTCATCGAGCGCGGACAGCTGAGGCTCCTATCCGAGCGCTGGCTTGAACCAGGCCGCGAGGCCACCGATCGCGGTCCGCAGTCCCTCCAGCTGGATCTGCCCGTCGGCCAGCCGGAGTACCTGATCCTTGCAGCGACACTCCCCGAGGGGGATGCTGTGCGCAATGCGTGGTTCTGGTGGTCAGACGTCCGGATCCTCCCTGCGCGTTGAACTCGCGTGGAGGGCGCTCTTGTGGCTGGCTATCCTGTTCAAGGAATTCAGCCTGCCCGCGCGCGCAGCCACGCCGGGTCTTGACGAGTCCTGGCAGGCCGTCAAGGGCTGGCAACTGCTGCAGGGTACTGCGCTTGGAACAGAGAGCGTGTTCACCTACGGGCCGCTGGGATGGTTCTATGCAGCACCGCACATGCCCGAGCTCATGGCGGCGAAGCTCTGGGGGTTTGAACTGTGCCTCAAGGGACTCTGCGCTCTGGCCTGCGTTGATCTGGTCGCCACCTTTCGCGGTTGGAGCAGCCGGCTGCTCACCGCGCTGGCGCTGCTGTGGATTCCCGCGGGACTCGATGCCTTCGCGCTGATCGCGATCACCGGCATCGGACTGCTGCTGATCCGCAAGCCGGAACTCCCGCGCGCGAGAGAGGCTCTGTTCCTGCTGGCCGCCGCGCTGCTGGCGCAGGTCAAGTTCAGTTATCTGATGCTCTACGCGCTCATGATCGTCTGCATCACGCTCGCCGGCGAGCGCAGACGCGCTTTGCGCCTGGCGGTGCTGGGACTTGGCCTCTTTCTGGGCACGTGGCTCGCGCTGGGACAGTCGCTGATCACGCTGCCGCAGTATCTGCGCACATCGCTTTCGATCGCGAGCGGTTACAACGAAGCGATGTCGGCCGACGGGCCGCCGCTGGAGCTTCGGCTGGCTCTGCTCTCGCTGGGCACGCTTGCGGCGCTGGCGCTGACCCAGGGCTGGACCTCGCAGAATGGGCGCAGCACGCTCGCGGGCTGTGCGCTGACACTCGGAGCGGCGTTCCTCGCCTTCAAGGCGGGATTCACGCGCCACATGGGCAATTCGATGATCCTGTTCGCCTGCGCACCGGTATTCGGAGCCTGGCTGCAGCTCGCGGGCGCGAGCGGCTGGCGCCGGCAACTGCAGCCGCTGGCGGTGGTGTTCCTGCTGGTACTGGCGGCGCTGGGCTATCAGAGCTCGGTTTCGCTTCCGGGACAGACACGCCAGTATTGGCAGGAAATGAAGGAGTATCACCTGGCGCGCATTCAGGAATGGCGCGCTCTGCCGGAGCTGCGAGCTTCGCGCGATCGCGGCATGCAGGGCATCGCCCGCTTCTACGATCTGCCGCGTATCCGAGCCATCGTGGGCGACGAGCGCGTGGACGTGATCCACTCCGCGGCGGCGATCGCGCTGATCAACGAGTTCAACTACGCGCCCCGGCCGGTGTTCCAGAGCTACGCGGCCTACACGCCCCTGCTGTCCGAGCTCAACCGGGCGTACTTCACAGGCGAACGCGCGCCGCGCTTCGTGCTTCTGCGACACGACCGCATCGATGATCGATTGCCCGTGCTGGACGACGCTCCCGCCTTGCTGGAGATCCTCAGACGCTATGAACCCCGCCTCGGCGAAAAGGGCTACGTGCTGCTGGAGAAGCGCGCGGATGAGCCGTCGCCCTTGCCTCGCACGGTGCTCGTCCGGCGCGAGCTTCGACTGGGCGAGTGGATCGATCTCGCGCAATGGAAGCAGGAAGCGCTCTGGATGCGCGTGCGGTGGCAGACTCCGCTGCAGGGCCGTCTCCGCTCGTTTTTCCTGCACGCCGCCACGCTGCGGGTCGAGCTCGAGTTCTCCGATGGCCGCAGCGCGAGCCACCGCCTCTGCCGAGGACCGGCGAGCGACGGCTTCCTGCTGCGTCCGTTCGCGGAGGATCAGGACGGCTGGTGCCGCCTGTTCAGCGGGCAGCCGGGCCCCGAGGTGACGAGGCTGCGCCTCGCGGCGCCGGAAGGGCTGGAGGCCTGCTTGCCTAGCTCGGCCGAGATCGAATTGGAGAGCCTCTCAGAGCTGCTGCCTCCACCCGATCCGGTTGCCTTGGCCCGCATGACCTACACCTGCATCGATCCCCTGCCGCTGGAGGTCTCGTCGAACGGTCCCGTCCGGCAATTTGAAATCGAAGGCCGCTTCGGGCTGAGCTTCGGCGCACCGGGCTCGCTGGTATTCGCGCTGGAACCCGGACCGCACCGCCTGCAGGCGCGCTATGGACTGCAGGAGGCGGCCTGGGAGCACAGCTGCTCCGATGGTGTCAGCTTCCAGTTCGTACTGGAGCCGCGCGATGGCCCGCTCAAGGTCCTGCATCTGGACCTGATCCTCAGTCCTTCGGGCGAGGTTCGCTCCGCCGACCTCGAGTTCGAGGTCAGCCAGCCCAGCCTGCTGTTCCTGCGATGCACCACAGGGCCTGCTGGGGACGGAGCCTGCGATTGGGCATACTGGCAGGAAGTCCGCGTTCACAAACCATGAGCTCTCCCAACAAGGAACGGGCCGAGTACCTCGACGAGCTGTATCGCTTTCGGATTCCCGCCGGCGAGGCGGAACTGCGTCGGGGCATCTGGCAGGCCATCGTGGAGGTCGCGCTGCAACCGCTGATCGCGCCCGAGTCCACCGTGCTCGACGTCGGGTCAGGACGCGGCGAGTTCCTCAATCATGTGCGCGCGAAGCGGCGCATCGGCGTCGATCTCAACCCGGACAACGGCCAGGGACTGGATCAGGGCATCGAGTTTCACGCTGCGGATGTCCGCAAGCTCGGCTTCCTCGCGGACGGATCCGTCGATGTGGTGTTCAGCTCGAACTTCCTTGAACACCTGCCCGACAAGCAGGCTGTCGACGAGACCCTGCACGAAGCGGCGCGCGTGCTGCGCCCCGGCGGCCGCCTGATCCTGATGGGACCCAACGTGCGCATCGTGCCCGGGGCGTACTGGGATTTCTGGGACCATCTCGTGCCCATCTCGGACAACTCGCTGTGCGAGGCCCTGATCCTCGCGGGGCTGCGCATCGAACGCCGCGTGCCGCGTTTCCTGCCGTATACGACGCGATCCAGCGCGCCGAAGGCGGGCTGGATCGTTCGCTGGTATCTGCGGATGCCGTTCCTGTGGCGACTGTTCGGGGAGCAATTCCTCGTCGTCGCCCGCAAGCCCGGCTGATTCAGATCGTTCCGAGCTTCACCTGCTCCTCGATCCACGGCACGACCTCGTCAAGGATCGTGTCGAGCGGAGTGGTGGCCTCGAATCCGAGCAGGCGCTTGGCCTTGCTGACATCCGGCGTGCGCATCTGCACGTCGTACTCGAAGGGCTTGTCGGAGGTGTAACGGAAGGGCTTCTTGTTGCCGTGGATCTTCTTCCAGATCGCTTCGGCAAGCTCCAGCACCGTGTGCGGCACGGGCGTCGAGATGTTGAAGTCTTGGTTGAGGGCCGCGGGGTGCTCCATGCACACGCGGATGCCGCGCGCAAGGTCGCCGCCGTAGGTGTAGTGACGCACCTGCTTGCCATCGCCGAGGATGTGCAGCGGGTCCTGCCCCTTGACGATCTTCTGGACGATGTCCGGCACCACGTGACTCATCGCCAGCTTGACATTGCCGGAGATGATCTCGTGCTCACCGCGGGCGCGCCCTTCACCGATGCCCACGCAGTTGAAAGGGCGCACGATCGTGTATGGCAGCTTGTACTGCTCGTGTGCGCCGCGGGCGTAGAACTCGCAGGACAGCTTCTGGAAGCCGTAGGTGGAGAGCGGCGGAGGCGAACGCAGCTCGGCACCTTCCGGAGTCGGAAATTCCTTGGTGCTCTCGAACACCATGGAGGAGCTCAACAGCGTGGCCTTCTTCAGCTTGGCGTGCTTGTGGGCCCAGATCGCCGTGTCGAAGGCCGCCGCCGTGATGCGGTCGTTCTCCGCGATCAGGTCGTAGGCGTAGGTGTGGAAGTAGCTGATGCCGCCGATCATGGCGGCGCAGATCACAAATTGGTCGCAGTCCGCGACCAGCTTCTTCATCAGCTCCACGTTCTTGGCGTCGCCCTCGACGAGCGTGTACTTGGGGTGCGAGTCATACGACTTGGCGACCTTGCCATACTTGCTGAAGTTGTCGATGCCGACGACCTCGTAGCCGTTCTGCAGCAGCTCCGCGACGAGGTATCCAGCGATGAATCCGTTCGAACCGGTGACGAGTACTTTCATATGGTGGTCATTCCGCCGGGTATGGCGTTCCAGACATCGATGACAGGCTTGCCCTTGTAGTTGAGCTTCTTGTAAGGGGTGTGCGGGGTGCCGATGAAGATCAGGCCGGAGCGCTCGATCACTTCCTCGGGAGTGTGGATCCACGGCCTCTCCAAATACGGATCGGCGCAGAGCACTTCACGGGCCTCGAAGGCCAGACACTTCTTCAGCTTGTAGGAGAGCGAGTCGCGCGGGTCGTCGCAGTCCGGCTTGAAGGTCATGCCCAGGATGCCGACCGTGATGTTGCGCAGGTCGTACTTGGCGGCCGCGCGGCGCACGATGTAGTTCGGCAGGCCCTCGTTGACCAGCATGGCCGAGTGACCGAGGAAGAACGCGTTCTCGTGGAACGAGGACAGCTGCATCGTGTCCTTGAACAGGCAGGGACCGGCCGCGAATCCGGCCTTGGGGAAGCCCTTCGCGCGCGGGTACTTCTCGGTCATCGCGCGGTGGATCTCGTAGAAGTCGAGACCGTATTCGTTCGCGATCATGTAGAACTGGTTCGCGGCCGCGAACTGGATGTAGCGCCAGGCGTTGTTGTAGAGCTTCGTGAGCTCGGCAGCCATCGTCGGAACGACGATCAGATCAGGAGTCAGCAGCTTGAAGAGCTCGCTGGCGCGCTCCACCGCGCGCGGCGTCACGCCCGAGATGATCTGGGGCAGCGAGTGGATCTCCTCCAGGGCCACGCCCTGCGCCACGCGCTCGGGGCAGAATGCGACATCCACTTCGAACCCAGCCGTCTTCAGCGCATGGGCCACATGCTCCGTCGTGCCCGGATAGACCGTGCTCCGCATGATCAGCAGCTGCCCGTTGCGCAGCTTGGAGCGGTCCTTCTTGATCAGATCGCCGTACACCTCGAGGCGCGGGTTGAGGTGCTCATCCAGTGGGGTGCCGATCACGGTGATGACGGTGTCGGCCTTGCTGATGCAGGAAGAATCCGTGGTGGCTTCGAACTTCCCGGACTTGCGCACCGCGAGCAGCAGTTCGTCCGCCCCCGCGTCGATGAAGGGCATCTTGCCAGCGTTGGTCTCGGCGACTTTCTTGGCGTCGATGTCGAGCGCGACGACCTGCTTGCCAGCCTTGGCGAAGGCAAGGCACAGCGGCAGGCCGACGTGGCCACAACCGCCGATGATGACGATGTCCGGCATGGGGAGGGGGGGATGGAAGACTGGAGTGTCAGACGGTTCGCGCGAGCGTGCGCGGCGGCCGATGGGCGCAGGATTCTACCCCAAAGGGAGACATCCGGCCATTTCCCATTTACTAGACCCGGTAGGCGTTGGAAAGCCCCCCGAATTCCGCCAGTGCCGCCTTCTGGACCTCCTCCAGGAGGCGCGGTTCGGTCGTGTCCGCGAACACGTAAAACTTCCACAGATCGCGGTAGCTGCGCTCCAGATCCGCCAACCGGGGGATCTTGGGCGCAAATTCACTCAGCGGCCGCACTTCCTTCATGCCCGGCCAGCGCACGTGCATGCGGGCCTCCTTGAGCTGCATCTTCTTGGCCGGGCAGTACACGATCACGTCGACCGTGCGGCCGGTGGAAAAGCGCACCAGATCCCCGATGCGCGCCTCGACCTCGGCTCGCGCCACCGCGCCGCCGGGCGCGAAGAAGCGGTTGACCAGACGCTCCTGCGCCTCCTCGTTGTCGTAGCGCGGAAAGACGCAGGCGCGCTTGTACAGCTGGCGCAGACGGAAGCGGCGCACGAGCGCGCGCACTCGCTCGCGCGCGCTCTTGTCGCGGCCCTCCATCGAGCGCTCGAGCAGATCGAGCACAGAATGGTCATCCTGATCCTGGAAATCCGCTTCCTTGACGGCGCCGGCCGCCATCGCAGTTTCGACGGCGCGTGCCAGCAGCGCGCCCGCGCTGACCTTGGCATGGTGATAGTAGACGCGCTCGGAGAAGTAGTAGCGTGCTTCCAGCAACCGCACGATCTCCGAGAGAATGTCCTCGCGCAACAGATCATGCTTGGCGAGATCGAGGAACAGATTGCCCGTGAATCGGTCGATCTTGAAGTAGCTCGTCACGCGCGGGTCCACGGAGAGCCTCAGCCCCGTGAAGTACGCATCGCGTGCCAGATAGTCGAGGATGTCCGAGGCGATCGTCCCCCCGACGATCTGCGACCAGCACGGAGGGATGCGCCGTCCGGGGTTCGCGCCCAGCACGGCCAGCACGTCCTCGGACAGGCCCTGCTCGCGCAGCACGCGCCCGACCTCGGTGCCCTCCCCCAGCAGCTTCTGGAAGCGCTCCGGACGATCGTGGCGTCCGAAGATGCCGTCCTGATCCTCGATCGAATGGCCGAAGGGAATGTGCGTGATGTCGTGGACCAGCGCCGCGGCGCGGATCACGCGCGCCTCCTCCTCGCTGATTCCGGTCGAGCCGGCCGGGTCGAGCTCGGCCGAGAGGTTGACCGATTCGATCATCCGGGCCGCCATGTGCAGGCTGCCGATCGAATGGTCGAAGCGGGTGTGGAGGGCGCCGGGAAACACCAGGTAGGCCGTCCCCAGCTGCTTGACCCCGCGCAACCGCTGCATCTCCCGGGTGTCGAGCAGCGCCAGTTCCTCGTGCGTCAGGTAGATGTCCCCGTGGACGGGGTCGCGCAGGACTGAATAGCGCTTGCGGGGTGCCATGGAATGGGCGCACAGAATAGCCTGAGCCTGCCTCCAAAACCCGTGTAAGGCGAAGCCTTTCGGGATGGCCTCAGGGCTATCATTTTCGTTCATGAGCGCACTCTGCCTGCTCTTCCTCGGACTGCTTCCCCAGCAGCGCCCCCCGTCCAGGCCCCCGGCGCCGCCCCCGCCGGACGGGAACAAGCTGGTGCAGGTCAGCCTGCTGGCCGATCGCAGTCAGTTGGTTCCCGGTGAGAGCTTCCTGCTGGCGACGCGACTCAAGGTCACCCCGCGCTGGCACATCTACTGGGGCGAGAACCCCGGCGACAGCGGGCTGCCGACCAGCGTCGAGGTCACCACACCCGAGGGTTTCGGCCAATCGCCCCCGCGCTTCCCCGTGCCGACTCGGCATGTCGAGCCCGGTGACATCGTCACCTTCCAGCATGAAGGCGATGTCTACGTGCTGACGCAGTGCACCGTGCCGAAGGATGCCAAGCCCGGGGAGAGCTTCGAGTTCGGCGTCGAGTCCGACTGGCTGGTGTGCATCGAGCAGTGCTACCCCGGACGCGGCGCCGCACGGCTGACGCTGCCGGTTGCCGCTCCCGTCGGCGCGCAGGGCTCCGCGCAGGCGGGCGAGTTCGAAAAGCAGCGCCTGACGCACCTCGAGGAGTTCCGCACCGCGCGCGCCCAGCAGCCTCTGGCAATGTCGCAGCGGGTCGGACTGGCGGTGACGCTCGTGCCCGATCCCAAGCGCGGGCACCATATCCTCGAGCTCGTCGCACCGCAGGCGAAGTTCACGGACTTCTTCCCCCGCAGCGAGGAGGATGTCGACTTCGAAGGACTGGCCGTTGATCCGATGGATGCATCCAAGGCGCGCCTGCGCTGGCGTTTCAAGCAACCGCCGACAGAGGACACAAGCCTTTCCTTCTACGGCATCCTGTCCCTTCAGGGCGAGAAGGGCCCCGAACACTACGCACTGCACTCGCGTTTTGAAGGCGGCGAGTAGGCACACCCAGAACACAGGCTCCGGCATCCTGCCGGGGCTCTGCGTACCAACTGTTTTCTCAACAACTCCATGAACCTCTTCAAACTCTCGAGCCTGGTGCTCGCAGGACTCTTCCTCCTCGGAAGCACCTACGCCATCCAGGACAAGGAACCGCCCAAGCCGGCGGAAACTCCCAAGGAGGCTCCGAAGGAGACTCCCAAGGACAAGCCGGCCGACAAGCCGGCGGACACCGTCGCGGAGCTGGGCAAGCCGGCTCCCGACTTCACTCTGACCGACATGAACGGCAAGACCGTCAAGTTGGCGGACTACAAGGGCAAGATCGTCGTGCTGGAGTGGTTCCAGCCGAGCTGCCCCTACTGCGTGGCCGGCTACGAGTCCGGTGGCAACTGCCTTGCCACCGGCGAGAAGCTCGCCAAGGAAGGCGTCGTCTGGCTGCTGATCAACTCCAACCACGCCGGCCACCCCGACTCCAAGGTCGAAGCCAACATCGAGTTCTTCAAGAGCCGCAAGCTCGAGAAGTACTCGGTGCTGATGGACACCGAGGGCAAGGTCGGCCGCTCCTACGGCGCCAAGTCGACCCCGCACTGCTTCGTGATCGACGAAAAGGGCAACCTCGTCTACCGCGGCGCGATCGACAACGCCAAGGAGAAGGACGCCAAGGACAAGGTCAACTACGTCGAGGCGGCCGTCGCCGAGATCAAGGCCAAGAAGCCCGTCTCGCGTCCCGACACCAAGGCCTATGGCTGAGGTGTCAAGTACGCGAAGCGGTAGTTATCGCTTCTTCAACCCTCGAAGGCGTCGGCAACGGCGCCTTCGAGCTTTTCCGGCAGGCCCAGCTCGGCGCGCACGAGCGCCTCGCATCGCAGGGCCAGCTGCTTGCGATCCCGTGCACGCGGCTCTTCTCCGGCGACCTGCAAGCGCACCGTGATGCGATTCTGGAGGACCAGGCGCCAGGCCTGCGCGAGAAACGGCCGCTGTCCCCACACGACGGCTTCCTCGACCGAATCATCGCCGGGGCCCGTGGCATAGGACAGCGCCACGCAGCGCACGCCCCACGATCCCTGCGCCGCCGATTCGAACAGCGCAGCGCGGAAGGGCCGCAGCTCACGCGTAGCACCGATCCCGCCTTCGGGGAAGAAGGTCACGCGCTCGCCGCGCTCAAGCGCTTGCGCGATGCGCTCGTTGACGGCGGGAATCGAGCGCTTGTCGCTGCGGTCGATCAGGATCGTGCCGAAGGCGCGCGCCATGCTCCCGATCAGCGGCCAGCGGCCGAGTTCCGCCATCGAGACGAACACGACATCGAAGCGGGCGGCGAGCACCGGGATGTCGAGCCAGCTGAGATGATTGGCGACGAGGAATCCGGCGCCCTGCACGCGCGGACCGTGCTGTTCGCAGCGCACGCCGCTCAGGAACAGGCAGCAGCGCGCCCAACCGCCGAAGCAGATTCTCCGCCAGCGTCGCCAGCTGCCGAGCAGCGCAACCGGCGGCAGCCCCAGCAGCCACAGCAGCGCAAAGCCCCCCGTCAGCAGGCCCCAGCCGATCAATCGCAGCAGCGCTCTCGCGGATCGCAGCATCTTCAGGGCGGCGATCCTAGCCCCTTTGTGCGCGCTTCCCTACGGGTTGACGCCGTCCTTTGGGCCAGGCGACAGCGGCGCGTGGTCCCAGACATCCGGCCAGCCGTCGCCATCGCTGTCCTTGCGCAGATTCAGGCTGCGTCCGTAAGCCGCATCGATGTTGACACCCGCGAAGCTGGTGAAGAGTTGCCCAACCGAGTTGGTCACCGGCCCCTGAATCGCCAGCGGCACGCGGAAGAGCCATTCGGGATTGAAACGCTCTTCCAATGTGTCCTGCCCAGCGACCTGGTAGTGGCCGGATACCTGTCCATTGCCGTCGATGTCGGTCGGGAGGCTCTCGATGTCGTAGAGCTGCAGCCGGTTGAGGAAGTCCAGCAAATCCGCGCGTTGCTGCGGGGTTGCGCCCAGCCATGCGGAACGGGAGGCTGCTGCTGCGCCGCCGTGTCGCAGGATCACATCCTCCAGTGTCAGCGAGGCGCCATCGTGGCCCCAGGGGAACCCCGAACCGACGCCCCACAGCATCGGGGTGCGCCATAGCGTGTTGCGATGGCCGCTGAAGTCTCGTTCGGCAAAACCATCACCCATGTCGTGCTGTTTGAGGTCGCTGAAGAAGCCGCTGACACGGAACTCGTCGAAGTTGCGCACATGCCGGCCGGCGGTCAGCGTGGTCAGCATGACGACTCGCCCCTGCAGTCGACCCGTCTGGGCGTCGTAGCTGGTCTCCAGATCGAAGAAGCGCCGATCGCCGGGGTGGCGGGCATCGCGAGTTTTCACACGCCATTCCGGGACATGGCATTCCGCACAGCCGAGCGTCCTGAGCTGCGAAACACCGGCTGCGTACTGAGCAGGAGTGCCAGCGAAGGCCGGCCGCGGCGCGTTGAGCATGAACCACTCGGCCAGATCGAGATCCCCCTCGCTGATCTCGCTGAGGAAACCATCCTGATCCGGATCATCGCGACTGAATCCCAGCGGATCCATGCTGATCCCCTTGTCGGCGGGCTTGTGCGTGGCCGGGAACTGCAGCGCTCCGGCGAGCGTCGGCGCCGAGACGCCGTTGCCGTCGGGATCGACCGTTGTCGAGGGATCGTGGGCCTCCAGTCCACCATGCGTCTTCCAGGGATCCCAGAGGAACGCGCGGTTGGTGGGGTTCAGTGCGGATCGCCCGGGGCCCTGTCCCCAGCCCCACACGACCATCTCGAAGTTGTATCCGTGCGTGCTGATCCCATCGACGTGAGCAGCACCGGGAACATGCCGCCCCAGTGCATCCACATACCACACACGGAAGATGTTGTTGAGCTGGGGCTTGCCGTTGGAGAGTCGCAGGCTACCGTAGTGGATCACGCCACCATCCGCCGAACTGCTCGTGCGGATCAAGGCCGCTGCTGGCGCCAGAGCCGCCTCGCTCGTACTGATCCAGCCGTTGCCATCTCCATCGGCCTGCGCCAGAAGATCCGCGCGCACCTGCTGGCTCAGCATCTCGACGATGCCGGCACCGTAATAGTGAGGTGTGTTGCGGCCACGGCCGGAGTCCTTCGAGAAGTTGGGGCCACAACCCGGATTGCCCGAGGGCAGGTTGTGGCAACCAAGGCATGAGACCTGATTGTTGGCGGTGATCTTCTTCGTCGTTCCATCGGGCATGGGGCCGAGCAGGTTCGAGACCTGCTTGTCGAACACACCATGCTTCTCCGTGAACTCGAGAAAGTTGAGATCGCGTCCGAGTTGGTAGGCGAGGAACGGATCCCGCTCGAACAACCATGCTGTGCCGCCTTCCAGCGCAGCATCCGGGCTGTGCACGGCGCGCACGCGGCGGGCTTTCACGGAGCGCCCCGAGGCATCGACATCCGGTGCGCCGGACCCCACCAGCGAGGGGCGCTCGGCGTACTGCGCGGATGCGTTCGCGGTCAATGCGGAAACGAACAGAAACCCTGTCAGCAGGGCTGCGGCGGTGCGGTGCAGCATGTCGAGAGAACCGTTGCGGGGAGCGGGGGGAGCCGGCGGGGCGGACCGCCGATATGCGCCATCCTATAAAGGGCCCTGTATATGGCAATCCCGAAATCGCAAATGGTCTGGCGCAGCCCCCATCACCCTTGCGAGAGTGTGCTCCCCCCCCATGAATCAACCCGGCAGCGCCACGCCGCGCAACAGGATCTGGACAGTGATCGGCGCCTCGAGTGCCGGAACGCTGATCGAGTGGTACGACTTCTACATCTTCGGAAGCCTTGCCACGATCATCTCCAAGAGCTTCTTCCCGCAGGGCAATCCGACAGTGGCCTTGCTCTCCACGCTTGCGACCTTCGCCACAGGATTCGTGGTGCGCCCATTCGGCGCAATCTTGTTCGGCCGCGTGGGCGACATCGTCGGGCGCAAGTACGCCTTCCTTGTCACGCTGCTGATCATGGGCTTCAGCACGATGGCGATCGGACTGTTGCCGACCTATGAGCAGGCGGGTGTGCTGGCGCCGATCCTGCTGCTGCTCTTGCGTCTGCTGCAAGGCCTCGCACTCGGTGGTGAGTACGGCGGCGCGGCAACCTATGTGGCGGAGCACGCGCCGGATCACCGGATCGTTGAGGGGGGAGATCGTCTTCCCTTCGGTCGTGAACGATCCGCTCGGTTCGAATCCTGCACCCGTGACCTCGTAGATCCTCCCGTCGCAG
>SXGT01582396.1_pt1 | contig 75609 bp, 60 predicted proteins | sample 3176221 | NCBI WGS metagenome assembly SXGT01 (sample SAMN11356862, study PRJNA531348) | freshwater metagenome | isolation source: freshwater sample F1-120 | place: China: Fuxian Lake, Yuxi | collected 2017-12-25
GACCACGGCTGCGAGTACAGGACCGGCGGCCAAGTCGTGGTGTTGGGACCGACGGGCCGAAACTTTGCGGCGGGAATGTCGGGCGGAGTGGCCTACGTGCTTGACGAGATCGGTGACTTCGCGACGCGCTGCAATTTGCAGATGGTGCTGCTTGAGAGCATCACAAAGTCGGACGAGGCGGAGGAGCTTCGCAGGATTATTCGCCGGCACGGCGAGCTCACTCATAGTCCACATGCCTGGAGGGTGCTCGCCTTCTGGGATGAGATTCTTCCCAAGTTTGTAAAGGTCATGCCCAAGGATTACAGACGAGTTCTCGAATCGTTGGAGAAAGTCAAGGAATCTGGGATAAGCGGGGAGGATGCCATCATGGCGGCCTTTGATCTGAACTCGCGTGACGCCTCAAGAGTTGGAGGTGGGTAATCACACATGGGTAAGCCAACTGGTTTTTTCGAGTTCACCCGGGAGCTTCCACCGCGTCGTCCCGTGGAAGAACGTCTCAAGGACTGGAGGGAGATCTATCTCCCATTCGCTCCAGAGAAGCTGCGTGCTCAGGGTGCTCGTTGCATGGATTGTGGCGTACCCTTCTGCCACCAGGGCTGTCCGCTTGGCAACCTGATCCCGGATTGGAACGATCTCGTTTACCGCAACCTCTGGCGCGAGGCGATCGAACGGCTCCACCACACGAACAATTTTCCCGAGTTCACGGGTCGCCTCTGCCCGGCTCCGTGTGAAAACTCTTGTGTGCTCGGAATTAATGAGCCCCCGGTCACTATCAAACTGATCGAGAACAACATTATCGACAACGCGTTCGCCCAGGGCTGGATCAAGGCGCAGCCGCCGGCGAAGCGGACAGGCAAGAAAGTCGCGGTCATCGGCTCGGGCCCGGCGGGACTGGCTTGCGCTGCCCAGCTCAACAAGGCCGGGCACAGCGTGATCGTCCATGAGCGTGCCGATCGCATTGGGGGACTTCTGCGCTACGGAATCCCTGAGTTCAAAATGGAGAAGGCGCTTCTCGACCGTAGGCTCAAGCTGCTCGAGGAAGAAGGAATTCGGTTCGTCACCGGTGCGAACATTGGCGTCAATTCTTCCCTGGAGGAGTTGCGGCGAGATAACGACGCCATGGTGCTTTGCTGTGGCGCCACTCAGTCTCGCGACCTCGTAATCCCTGGCCGCGAGCTGAAGGGCATTCATCTTGCCATGGAGTACTTGCCTCTCCAGAACCGAAGGTGCGAGGGAGACAATGTGCCTGAGGCCGATTTTATCTCTGCCAGGGACAGGCGAGTCGTCATCCTTGGGGGTGGGGACACGGGGGCGGACTGTCTTGGTACTGCACATCGCCAGGGTGCGCTCTCCGTGCATCAGTTCGAGATCTTGCCGCGCCCACCGGTGGACCGGGCATCCTCCAATCCGTGGCCGCAGTGGGCGAATATCTTTCGTGCTTCGAGCGCTCACGAGGAGGGCGGGATTCGCGACTACTCAATTTCGACGAAGCGCTTCCTGGGCCAGAACGGACACGTGGAGATACTTGAGGCGATCCGAGTCGAGTGGACGCAGGAGAACGGGCGCTTCGCAATGAAAGAAGTTCCCGGCACAGAGTTCGAGATCGAGTGCGACCTCGTGCTCCTCGCCCTGGGCTTCACCGGACCGGAGAAGAATGGGCCGGTTGGGCAGCTGGGACTGAGGCTGGCAGAGCGCGGAACTGTTTGGTCGGACGACAACAAGATGACCAGCGTGGAAGGCGTTTTTACGGCCGGCGACATGCGCCGTGGCCAGTCTCTGATTGTCTGGGCCATCGCGGAGGGCCGACAAGCTGCCCGAAGTGTAGATCTTTTCTTGATGGGACGAACCGACCTGCCTTGATAATACACTTCTTGAGGGGGAGAAAGACCTCCCCCTCACCAATCGTCTGGCGGCTTCCTGCCCTTCCTCGGCGTTCGATAAGCGCCGGGCGCCCCCGGTGCCGACGGTGGGGGAGCCTTGATCAAGATGTCCCAATCATGGCCACACGGAGTACAAGTGGGAAGTTCCTGGCTCGGGCCGGGAGGCGGGAGCCAACCAATGTTGATCGACTCTTTCGGGCGTCAGCACAACAACCTTCGCATTAGCGTCACGGACCGCTGCAATATTCGTTGTTACTACTGCATGCCCGAGGAGACGCCGGTGTTCGTGAGTCACAGCGAGTTGCTCACTTTCGAGGAGATCGAGCGGTTTGTGCGCGTGGCGGCCGGACTGGGGGTGAACAAGGTGCGATTGACAGGGGGCGAGCCGCTGGTACGGCGAGATCTTCCCTTGCTGGTCGAGATGCTCAAGCGAGTTGCGGCCCTCACGGACATTGCCTTGACCACCAACGGGCTTCTCCTCGCCGAGCAAGCCGCATCGTTGCGTTCAGCAGGCCTGGAACGAATTAACGTACACCTCGACACGCTGGACCGAGCCCGATTCCGGCAAATTACGCGGCGGGATGAACTCGATCGCGTGCTGGAAGGGCTCGAGGTGTGTAAGCAGCTTGGGTATCGCGTCAAGATTAACGCGGTGGCACTGCGGGGTTTGACGGAGCCTGATATTGTGCCCTTGGCGCTCTTCGCCCGAGAGCGGGGTATTGAGGTTCGGTTCATAGAGTTCATGCCACTCGACGCGGACGGCCAATGGCGTCGGGATCTTGTTCTGTTCGCATCCGAGATTCTGGACATCCTCTCGCGAGAGATTGGACCCCTCGAGCCGATTCAGGAGCAAGATCCACGGGCTCCTGCCGCCGAGTTTCGCTTCGCCGATGGCGGGGGTCGCATTGGAATTATCGCGTCGGTGAGTCGACCGTTTTGCGGAAGCTGTAACCGTCTTCGTCTCACTGCGGATGGCAAGCTTCGAAACTGCCTCTTTGCGACAGAGGAATTGGACGTGAAGGCCCTGCTGCGAGGGGGTGGCTCCGACAGCGATTTGGGCGGCTTGATTCGCCAGGGCGTGCGCGAGAAGTGGGAGGGGCACGAGATTCATTCCGCGAAGTTCGTTCAGCCCCCACGACCGATGTACTCGATTGGAGGTTAGTCGTTCACTCGGCCATCGGGCTGTGGGTCCGGGGGAACGTTGATGTCCTTCGAGTGAGAGACCTTACAGCTTCTCCAGCGCACGCAAGATCAATTCGTCCTCGCCTTCGAGCACGGTGCGGAAGTCAAGGAGCACGCTGCCACTGTGGACCCGGGAGAATATGGGTGTCGGGCCCAAGCGCAGGGACTTCGCAACGGCATCGGGCGATAGCGTGGCGTGTCTTACTTGGATTGCATAGCTTGGGATTGTCTGCGTCGGGAGGGATCCGCTCCCAGCTTGTGCTGCTGACGGCAGCAGCGCGAGCTCCAGTCGCTTGCAGGCGAGTAGCAGAGTATTTAGGCATTTCTCTGCTCGCGATCGCACGGTCTCGACGGGCTCCTGAATGAGTCGTAGCGCCGGCACGAGCTCCAGGATCCGCTTCGGATCCTGATAGGCCCGCAACGTGGCCTCGAGCAGGACGAGGGTGCACTTGTCGACCCTCAGAGCACGGAACAGTGGGTGGGCCCGGAGGGCCAGGATGCTCTTTTCCTTGCCAACGATCACGCCACACTGCGGCCCACCGAGGAGCTTGTCGCCACTGAAGCAAACGATGTCGGCTCCAGCCTTGACGCTCTCACTTGCGAGCGGCTCCCTCTTGAAGCCGTAGGGGCTCAAGTCGATGAAGCACCCCGACCCCAGATCGCTAACGACGGTGAGCCCTCGCTCCTGCCCCAAAGTCACCAGCTCCTCAAGTGGCGTTTGGTGCACAAAGCCAGCGATCTCGTAGTTCGAGGTGTGTACCTGAAGGAGCATGGCGGTCTCGTGTGTCAGCGCCCGGCGGTAGTCCGATGCGTAGGTACGGTTGGTGGTGCCGACCTCGACCAGCCTTGCGCCGCTTTCTCGCAGGATGTCGGGAATGCGAAAGGAGCCCCCGATCTCGACGAGTTGTCCCCGGGACACAATCACCTCCTTGCCGCGAGCCAGGGCGGCGAGAACAAGGAGCGTGGCGCCGGCGTTGTTGTTGACGACGGTCGCGCTTTCAGCGCCAGTCAAGTTGCGGAGGATTTTGACAAGGGGCTCTTCCCGGCAATTTCGCTCTCCTGAATCGACGTCGAGTTCAACAATTGAGTAGCCGCAGAGCTCCCTTGCGAACGATTCCACCGCCTGCTTTGGGAGTACAGCACGGCCCAGGCCGGTGTGCAGGATGATCCCGGTTGCATTGACGACTCGCCTGTAGGCTGAGAGCCGGTGTTCTTCGATCTCTCGCTGGACTCTGGCGAGGAGGCCAGGGCCGCTCAGGCGGTGGGTCAGCTCGCCTTGGCTCAGGCGTCCGGCCATCGCCTCCTGGCGTGCCTCGTCCAGGATCACTCGAAGTGCATCCGTCACCTCAATCCTCGACCGCCCGGGGATCAACGCCTCGATCTCGCCCAGGCGGAGCAGCTTTTCCACCTGCGGAATCTGGCGAAGGAGATCCTGGGAAGGACCACCGATTGGGATCGACATTGTAGTCTCTTTTCAATCTTTGATGATGGGCATACTAATTCCAGAAGACTATACTCCGCAAAGAGTTGCTGGGCAATTCTGCCACTCAGCGGCTGCTTCGGAGGCTTCGAACTTCCGGAAAAGACGTTGGTCTGACCAGGGAATTGCCCTGGCTCGAGTTGGACGAGTCAGTACCGGCCCTTGAATGGTCGGCAGCCGGCAACCAGTTACTTGCTGAGAAGGACCGAGACTTTTGCGGACGCTCTTGTCTCCGGCCGCTTCCATGGCTGCTGACTGTTGGGGGGCGGGGGAAATCTGCACTCTTCAGCGTATTTCGCCCGTCACTCAGGTGGTCATGGTGCAAACCTTCCAACACCACAGCACCCACTGCAGAAGTTCCAGCGCTTCTCCGAGGCAGTATGGTGTCTTCTCGGTTCGAACCGTGGCCCTGGCCCAGATGCGTGTCAACCCGCGTAAGCCCCACGCGTCATTTCAGTGGGCCGGGGATCAAGACGTCCACCTCGGCTCAAACGGTGATCAGAGCATCGACTGCGGGTCCACGTCGATGATCCGTTCCACGGCGCTTCGCTTTTGTGGTCGGCGATTTCCAAGGTGGTCGATTGTTCGATGCAGTGCCCGCGCGGAGGCGGATTTCAGGAGGATCTGATGCCGGAATTTTCCCTGAATCTTCGTTATGGGTGAAGGCGCCGGGCCCAGCAGGCGGCAGCCCTCACACTTCTCTCTCAGGATTTCCGCCGTATCCTTCGCCTCCTGGGCGACGGATTCCTCGACAGGGCCCTGAAGGAGGATCTTCACGAGTCGCCCGAAGGGCGGATAGCCCAGCGCTTTTCTGAACTCGAGTTCACGCCTTGCGAACTCGTCGAAGTCTCCCGTGGCAGCGCAGCGCACGGCGAAGTGCTCCGAGAAGAAAGTCTGGATGATCACATGGCCGGATTTCGCTCCCCTCCCGGCTCGTCCCGAGACTTGCGTGATCACCTGGAACGTACGCTCCGCGGCGCGAAAGTCAGGAAAATTGAGGCCCGTGTCGGCGCTCACGATTCCAACAAGCGTCACCTGTGGGAAATCGTGCCCTTTTGCGACCATCTGGGTGCCCACGAGGATGTCGACCTCACCTCGAGAGAAGGCACCGATCGTGGTGCGCATGGCGTTGTTGCTCGAGGCTGTATCGCGGTCGAGTCTGGCGATCCGCGCCTCGGGGTATCGCCGTTCCAGCTCGGCTGTGAGTTTCTCTGTGCCCACACCGGTGCGACGGATGCCGGGCATGCTGCAGTCAGGGCAATCGGGTGGCACGGCCCTCGAGTGTCCGCAGTAATGGCAGCGAAGAGCATCCTGGCTCTTGTGGAACGTCAGGGTGATATCGCACTCAGCGCACTTGAGAACTAGCCCACACCGAGTGCAGTGGAGGTACGTTGCGAATCCACGGCGGTTCAGGAACAGGAGGACTTGCTCCTTTCGCTTCAGGCGGCTTCGCACGAACATGTCGAGCTGATCAGTGATGAGGCCCGAGCCATCAGGCCGATAAAACTTTCCGTCCAGAGGTACGGTCACGACGGTGGGAAGGCCGTGGCTGGTCGCCCGCAGCGGCATGTGGGCGAGCCCGTACTTTCCGGTTTGGGCGTTGTGGAGACTTTCCAGGGAAGGGGTCGCAGACCCGAGGATAACGGGGATCTTCAGCATGCTTGCCCGCATCACCGCCACGTCCCGGGCGTTGTAGCGAGGGGAGGATTCCTGCTTGTAGCTCGAGTCGTGCTCCTCGTCGACCACGATGAGCCCAAGATCGGGAATCGGGGCGAAGATGCTCGAGCGAACACCAATCACGACCCCTGCGCGGCCTTCCTGAATCTGACGCCACTCCCGGGCACGCTCCGTCCCGGTGAGCATCGAGTGTAGGACTGCCACGGGTGCCCCCTCGAGCCCGTTGCGGAATCGCAGGACGGTCTGTGGTGTAAGCGAAATCTCGGGCACAAGCACGAGGCCACGCTTCCCTGCAGCAAGGACGTCGCGCAAGGCCCGTAGGTAAACCTCCGTCTTGCCGCTCCCCGTTACGCCGTGGACGAGGATTGCCTTGAATTCCTGCGCGAAGATGGCCGAGCGGATGGTCGCGAGCGCTGTTCTCTGGCCCTCGTGAAGATCGACTTTGCCCGCGCCCGACAGGGCCTCGAATTCGGAAGCATTCCTGTCAGCCGCGCTCGGGCTGAGGCCTCTCACCTCCTCCACAATTGCCCAGCCCTTCTCAACGAGCTTGTGCAGTGCCTCGGGCGTGGCGACAGCATGCTTGAGCAGCTCGGCCTGCTGAATGGGACCCCGATTGCGGGCGAGAAAGGTGAGGAGTCGTGACTGGACCGGAGCTCTTGTTGCGAGCCGCATCCCCTCGCTGAGAAGCTCGTCGGAGGGGCGGGCGGCAGAAACGACCCTGATCGCTCTCTCTTCCTTGCCTGCGCGAATTGACGGTGGTAACGCCGCCTCGAGCACCTCTCCCCAGCTTGCCCGGTAGTATTCTGCGATCCAGCGTGTGAGCTGGAGCAAGTGGGCGTCGAAACGGCAGTCCGGGTGGAGAATTTCGCGGATCGGTTTGAGTACAGTGACCTGGCTCTGCTCTGGAAAGCCTACACAAATGCCTGTAGTCGTCTGCCGGCCAAACGGGACCAATACCCGGTGGCCCAGCTCGAGCCGCTCTGCCAGCTCGGAAGGGACTCGGTAGTGGAAGAGCCGCAACAGCGGTACGTTGACTGCAACCTCAGCAATGGAACGGAGCATGGTGCGAGATAATCGAGAACGGGCAGCCAGGAGTCCCGGCCCACGTGAGTTTGAATGATAAAATTATAATTCTAATACAGAAATATCTTAATAATACATGTTTGTTTGAGCGCCCTCATGGTGTCCCGGTCGGGGGGCGCTCTTGTGGCTTCTTCAACAGCAGCTCTGCATACAGGGTTTCGTACTGGCCGACGACGCGTTCTGCGGGGAATTTGGCCACAGCGCGCTCTCTCGCGGCGTGGCTCATGGCCTCGTGTCGTGGCCGGTCACGCAAGAGTGCCACCGCTGACTGAGCCATACACACGTAGTCACCCACATCGCAGAGGAGTCCAGTCACCTTGTCCTCAACGACCTCGGGGATTCCACCGGTCCTTGTGCAGACGACTGGAACACCGCAGGCCATGGCCTCGAGGGCCGCAAGACCGAAGCTTTCAGACTCGCTGGGAAGCAGAAACAAGTCGAGCTGCGCGAGGAGCTCGCCGACTCGTGTGGCCGGCCCCAGGAAGTGCACTCGTCCCGCGATCCCGAGCTCCCTCGCCAAGTCTCTCGCCGGCTCAAGCTCGACGCCGTCGCCGATCATGAGTAGTCGGGACTGAAGTTGTCGCTGAAGCAGGTGAAACGTGCGGATCACGTCGGGAATTCGCTTCACGGGCCTGAAGTTCGAAAGGTGCCCCACGAGCATCTCGCCGCAGGTCGCATACTGTGATCGCAACGCCATGCTGCGAAGGTCAGGACTGAAGGCGACAGGGTCGATGAAATTTGGGATCACGTGGACGGGCGACTCGATGCCAAAGCTTGATCTCGTTGCTGCGGCAAGGTGGTTTGAGACCGCAGTGACTGCGTCGCACTCACGAATCGCGAATCGCGTGATCTCATGAAACGATGGGTCGATTCCGATGAGCGTGATGTCCGTGCCATGAAGCGTGGTGACGATTTGGGGGGCCTTGGCTCCGAGAACTGCTTTGGCCAGCAGCGCCGAGATGGCGTGAGGGATTGCGTAGTGAACGTGGATAATGTCGAGTGCTTCCGATCGCGAGAGCTCGATTAGCTTTCCGGTCAGTGCCACCGTGTAGGGCGGGTACTTGAAGAGCGGGTAGGAAGTGACGTCAACCTCGTGAAAGACGATTCCAGGATGCTCGTCTGCGAGACGAAAGGGCGGAGCGTGGCTCACGAAATGCACGCGGTGCCCTCGCTGGGCCAGCGCGATTCCGAGCTCGGTCGCGACGACTCCACTCCCCCCGTAGGCAGGGTGGCAGACTATCCCGATCGTAATGGGTTTCATGGTTCCTGGGGGGGATGGGCCCACGGTGTCCTTGCGTAAAGCGCGACGACGTCCGCTACTGGCACTGGCTCCTCGGTGGAGAACGCCTCTGCGAAGGCTACGCCGATGAGTCCGCCAAAGTGTCGTAATCGCCCCTCGATCACCTTCGGAAAATCTGGATGAGCGATCCGCGTCTTCCTTTCGGTCGAACCCTCTGCAAAGAACTGGGATCGGTGGCACATCATGGCTCTGGTTCGCTGCTCGAAGACGCTGGATATATCGACGACGAGAGAAGGTGCCAGGGGCCGCGTTCCCGAGAGGTAATGGAGTAAGACGTGCGGCCGCCAGGGCTCGAGCTCGGGCACGCACTTTGCCACGCCCGAGAGGTGCATGGAACGAGAGACAATCTCTGCCACTGCGATATGGTCCGGGTGATGGTCGCGCAGGGGAGGCGCGATGACTACACGGGGGCGCATTAGCCTCAAGACGCGTACGATGAGTTTTCGAGCCTCATCAGAATCGTGGAGGTGGCCGTCAGGAAGCTCGAGATTTAGCCGGCAGCTCAGCCCAAGCACTCGCGCGGCCTCTTCGGCCTCTCTGGATCGAATAGCGACCGTGCCCCTGGTCCCCAGCTCGCCTCGGGTGAACTCCACCGCACCCGCTTTCCATCCCTGGTGCACGGCGAGGGCGAGCGTCCCGCCGCAGCAAATTTCCATGTCGTCAGGGTGTGCTGTGATAGCGACAATGTCGCAAGGTGTAAATTCGCTGAGCATTTCTCATCAATTGTGTCAGGGGTTGTTGCGAAAATCCTCGAGGCAAGTCTTTCAGCTCGAGGGCCGCAACGCAAGGAGGTCATTTCACGATTGCGCCGCAAAGGTGATCCAGCGGTGCACGAGATGAACCGGCGCTGGCTCGAGCGCGCCCACAAAATCGTCGATCCAGGCTCGGCCATGTTTGGCCACGAAATGAAGAAAGCCCCAGCGGCGCTCCTGAAGAACACCACCGGGAAAGAGGATGTCCCAGAGCCGTCGTGCGTCTTCCATTTCTTGCAAGCGTCTTTGAGTCACTATCTTTGCGAGTCGATCAGCTATCCACGCAAGGCTCGAGGCAGTATCCCTGGCCCGTCTTGACATTCGGCCGAATTCTCCGGGCGGAACAAGCTCCCTGAGGGCTTGCAGGATGGCACTGTCCATTTGGCTCGTGAGGCTTTGTACAGTTCTCAAACTTTCCGGCTCCTCCCCGGGAGCGAGCAGATCCTCGGGCGCTTGAGCCTGCGCAAGACGCTCGAGAGGAATCGAGCTGGCCGTGCGCGCAGGCTTGCCATCGATGATCGTTGCATTGGGCCGAAGGCTGATCAACGGTTGCTCGAAGCCGAAGTGTTTCGCCAGCGGGCCGAGCTGCGCAAAGTATCCGACCTCAGCCGGCCCGCCGATCGACAGGACGCACGGCAAGCATTCCTCCTGGACGATCGGACGGAGCAGCGCGCCTTGCGAGAAGGCGGCTGGGTCTTTAACCAGCATTTGGAGAGCCTGCTGCGTCGATATCTCGGGCCCGCCGCCATCAACGCGGAGGCCTCCCGGTGCGGGGGAAAGGTGGTGACGCTTGCCATGAAGCAATACGAAAAGCGGTAGTCGCGCGGCCACGAAGGGCTCGATTCCCCTGGCCTTGACCGCGGCACGACCGGATTCCACCAGTGAGAGGACTTTCTGCGGTTCCTCGATGACTCCTCGGAAAATCCTGCTCGCCAGAGGACGAACGTGAAGTGGGTCGAGCACCAGGAGGCCGGTGTGGCCCAGAAGCTCTGCCAACAGTGCTCCGAAGGCGCTTGCAAGGCCTCGTCCTCGATAGAGGTGGATCAAGGCACAGGCCTCCGTGCCATGGCGACGTGCGGTGAAGTGGTGTTCGGCCTGTGCGAGGACGCTTTCGGCCTCCGGGCCCACTTCGTGGTCGGCGACCGGCCTGCGGTCGGCCTCGCCGGGGAATCGGAAGACCGCTTCGCCATCGGGTGACGGGAACCGTGCCTCGCTGACTTCCTCAAAGTCGTGGTCGTCGCCAGCGACCCAGAAGACCGGCACGCAGGGCCGTCCTGTCAATGACTGGTACCTGCGTGCAGCGGCGATGGCGCCCAGGGCCTTGTAGAGTGTGTGAAGCGGGCCGCCCAGGAATCCTGGCTGCTGCCCCGTCACAACGACTGCGGTGCCGTGCTGCTCCACGCTGTGAATTGAGTGCTTCGCCGCTGCCGAGAGACCGATGCCCCAGCTCGAATACGTTGCCTCGAATGCAGCCCCGAGCCTCGAACGTCCCTGGGGTGGCTCTCGAGGGGGGGTCGTTGGCACCTCTTCAGGCGGCCGAAAGGCTTCCGTCAGCAAGTACCAACGGTCGAGCGCGCCGTCCCGGATTCGTGGGCGATATTGCGGTCTTCCGAACCAGCTCAGAGGTAATTCCTCGACTCTCGCTGTGCTCACTGCGTGCGGACCTTTCCCACTACAATCATTCGTTCGCTCCCGGGGTTGTAAGGTCCACCGCTGAAGTTCCCGAGCATTTTCTCCGTTCTGAGGCCTGCTTCGTCAAGGAGTCTCGCAATCTCCTCGGGTGTGAACACTCTCACCGACTCGCGGTAGTGCTGAGTGGTACCATGGTGAACGTGTAAAAGCTCAATCTGCTTCTCGATCCGCCGTCTAGTGGAGTCATAAGTTCTCGTCTCGAGAATATGGAACGGACCGGCTCTACGCTCCGTGCGCGGCGCCAGCGTACTGATCGCTGTATCCGCGTTCATGAGGTCCAGAGCGAAGCGGCCGCCGGGCCTCAAAACACGGGCGATCTCGTGAGCTGCCTGTAGGTTCTCTCGGTCGGAATCGAAGTAACCGAAGCTTGTGAAGAAGTTGACGACGACGGAGAAGCCATGAAGGCCGCCGAGAAACGGGAGTGCTCTCATGTCGGCGCAGACTACTTGCCGCCCGGGCCTCATTGGCACTTGCAGGAGCAGAGCCCTCGAGAGATCGACTCCCACTGCCTGGATGCCATGCCGTGCAAAGGCCGAAAGGTGTCGGCCATGGCCGCAGCAAAGATCGAGTACGCGATCGCCGGCATCAATTCCCAACACGTGAATCACGGCTTCGGCCTCAAGGTCGGCTTGTCGTTGATCTCGGCCCTGGTAGATGATGCGGTAGTCCTTGCCAAAGTGCTGACGGAACCAGGGCGTGCCAGAATCGTTCGCTTGCATGGGGACTGAAGTATAATCTCACCTGTGCCTGGGTCGGTCGTCTTCTTGACTGGAGGCTGATTGTCCGCTAAACGATTCCGAGGTTGTGTCCCTCGCAGAGTGGCCCTTGAACAACCTCAGAAATTGAGCACTTCCTGCCGATAAACGAATACGAAAGGTGCCCCATGTCCCTGACGATCAACTACCCCGACAAGATCATTGGTGGCCTCAATCAGTCCTATACGCTTCTTTCCGACGAAGGTACTCCGACGGGTAAGGTGTCCGTCGAAGGAACGGAACTGCCTCACCGAGTGATTCTCCTGGGGCCACCCAAGGACTCCAAGGAGAGCACGACCCTACTCTGCAAGTACAAGGTGTCTTTTCTCCTGCCCAGGGACGCTGTGGGCAAGAACGTTAGGTTTCAGTTCCAGGCCGGGTCTTCCAGGGTGGAGGAGTCGAAGCCAGTGACGGAGTTCTGAGCGCACTTGGCGGAAGTCCTACCCTTTCAGGCCGTCCTCTTCCGGCCGGACACTCCCGAACTCGCGCAGTGGACTTCTGTCGCCAGCGAGCCTCTTTCGCGGTGCAGCGCCAGGGGTTCAGACTACAAGCTTCTTGTAGAAGTAGCTTCGCAGGCTACCTCTGCAGAAAGTCCTCCGGTGCCCGCACTGGAAGACGAGGCCGAGGAGGACCTACTCTTCATCGATGAGAAGAAGGGGTTCTTTGTCTATCGCCAGGAGTTTCGAACCGAAAGCGGGCTCGACAAGAGCCGCCTGGGCCTCATGGCCCTTCTCAACCCCGATGGTGATTTGTCAGGGCTCGTCCACGCAACGCAAGATACTGAGCCCTATGGAGTCGAGCGCTGCGCACAGGAAATAGCAGGGAGCAGCCTGCAGCTCAACCCGATCATTGCAACCATCGAGGACCTCAAGTTTGACCTTGAAAAGCTGCTAGAGCAGGGCATATCGCTTCGTGAGCAGCCGGATATCTCCCTGGACCTCCAGCAAGGTGATCGGCACCGGCTCTGGAAGATCGAGGACCCCGCTCTCATGGGCAAGATATTGGAACTCTTCCGAGGGAAGGAGTGCTTCCTTCTCGATGGACTCCACTCGTATCGAGCCCTTCGCCGGTTCTGCTCCGAATCGCCGCCTGCCCCCTTGGCCGTCTTCTACAACCTCTTTGACTTTGGTGTCAGCTTGAGCGCCGCGACGGTGCTCGTCAAGGAGATCGCTGATTTCAGAATCAACGACGTCGCGCTCCGGATGCACACGTTCTTCGAGACCAAGACGTATCCTTTTGCTAGCTTGCAGCATCTTCCAAGGGCTCTGACCGACTTCCGCGAAGATCTTCGCATCCGCGGATTCACTGAAAATGTTGTCGGGGCCTGTTTCACCGGCATCGACCACTTTTTTCTTTTCCAGCTTCGTGAGAACGTGAACCGCACGAAGGTGTTCCTCCCCGACGTGAAGCAGCCACTTCAGGATTTCGACTCGGTGCTGCTCCGGCGTGTCGTCCTGGAAGAGTATCTGGGTGTCAGTGCCGCGGCCGGAGCGCTCGAGTACACGTGGTCGGTCGAGGAAGCGGTGGCCGCGGTGCGCTCCGGAAAATTTGAGGCGGCGTTTTTCACCAATCCGCCCAACAAGCGCAAGCTCCTGGGCCTGGCCAAGGCAGGATTTCGCCTCCCGCCGGGTGCGGCGCGGCTGGAGCCGCCTGTGCGCAGCCGGCTGGTCATGGCGGGGGTAGGACGGAAGTTGTAACGAAGTCAGGCTCCACTGCGCTACCCGCTTTCCTGAGGTCCGCGCACCGAGTGCTGGACCTTGCGCTCCGCGTCTTCCAGCCGGGTCGAGAGCTCGATCGAATCGGCTGGAACGAAGGCGTCTCGTTGCTGAACCGTGTTCCGCGCCTGCTGAAGCAAATCTTTCCAATCGGTCAAGATTGCCTGAGGATCGCGCGCAAACCACTGGAGCGAGCTGTGGATCTTCACCCGGCGGGTTGCGCAGGCGGCAACGGGAGCGTACCGCTCGATGATGGACACGGCCTCGTGCGCCAGATCGTCACGACTCGTTTCCGGACGGGCAATGAAAGCCGGGAAGGCAAGGAACAGTGTGGCCGAGAGAGCCACGAGCCCCCCCAAGTACCTTCGCAAGCCGCGCCCCTGCTTTTGAACGTGCTCGAAGATCCGGGGATCAGTCTCTGCCTGCGCCAGGATCTCGAGTCGCTCTTGAATGCTCAGGTGTCTCCAGCTCTTGAGTTTCGCCGATGGGCCCGTCAGATCCGCGATTTCACGGAGGGCTGAGGCGTAGACGCCAGGCCCGACTGCCTTCGCTGCTACCAGATCGGCCTCCGTCTCGAGTCGACGGGAAACTGCTCCGAACAGAAAGATCCAGTAGACGAGTCCGTAGGTGCCGATGATGCCCAACGAAACGCTTCGGGGCAGGTCGCCCGTGGCTGCACCCAGGGGGGGCACGGAGAGAAGAAACACGACACCGAGCCCAGCGAATGAAGAGATGTGGTGCCTCGAGAGGTGCGCAAGCTCATGGCAGAAGACCGCGAACAGTTGATCTGGGCCAAGCAGGCGCAGGATTCCGCTGGTGAAGATCACTCCTCTGGTGCCCGGGCAGACTCCAAAAGCGCAGGCGTTGACAACGTGACGTGTCCGTTTGCCTGAGACGCGAATCGCAAGCCTACCGGTTCGTGCCACGATGGCAGCCCTTTCCATGGCTTCGCGGAGCTTGCCCTGGGGGAAGGGTCTTGTCGGCAACAGAATACGAATCAAGAGTGGAGAGGCAGCGAGTAGCAGGAGAAACGCAATCGCGCAGAGGGCCACCGGAGCTCCAGGGTGGAGCATCCTTCCTCGTTCGAAGAAGGCACTCGACTCTATCCAGTCCGCGATCCCCACGAACAAGCCCAGGAGCGCTGCCGGCACGACGAGGATCCGGGCGTGATACCCGAGCCACTGACAGTAGTCTTCACTGCTCCCTTCCAGGCGAGCCCCGGCGTCTTGCGCTCGGCGATGGATCCATGGTGATGCCCACAGCGCGCAGGATGCCGCCGGCAACAGCAGAAGGCCGAGCGACGGAAGGGGCCTTCCCATCCATCCAAGATCGTGAAGGCTCCACGCCGCGTACCCGAGTGGATAGGTGACGGCGGCATCTACAAGAAGAAAAATGGCAAGTCGGAGCCAGCCTTGAAACCGCCAGCGGCAGCGGATCGCGAGGCCATCAACCCACGGATAGGCCGCCATGAGCATTACCCACAGGAGTGGACGGGGCCTCGCCTCGAAATCGAGGAGCTCCGTACCCACGGCGATCGCAAGCGTGCCCGCAAATGCGATGAGGAGATGAATCACTGGGAATCGACGAATCGAAAGAAGGCCAACTTGGCGTCCCTCCAGATCTGCACCTGGGGCAGCTCGGGTGAAACCTTCGCCGGATCAGCACCCCTCGGGGGGACTGCGGTGAGGGGTCTTGAGAGCACGGGGCGCTTGAAAATCCAGGTTTGCGCTCCTGTCCGGAGCAGGAAATAGGGTTCGTCCTTCGGTCGTTCCGTTCCCTTCGTAACGGGAAGCTGGAAGAGTCCGGTCGTTTCGAGTGCACTCCAGAGGAGCTGAAACTTCTGGGGCGTTAGCACGCGGCGTGAACCAGCCTGTGTTTTTCTGAGCATTCGAGCGATTGCCTGTCGCATCTCGCGATCCGAGACCGCGTCGCCCTGTCCGACACCCTCGATAGTGCCGGTAAAGGTATGAACCGGATGCTCCTCGGCCAAGGCCTCATCGGAGGCCGTGGTGTACACCTGAAACACAGGCATCGTCTTCACTTTGCTGAGGCCTTGCTGCGGCACGGGCTCAGCGTAAAGGATCGTCCCGTCGAGCGGAGCGGTGGCAGGAAAATTGGCAGCTTTTCCGCCCCTTACTTCAGGGCTGCCACATGCAGAGGACAGCAGTGCCACCACCAACATCGCTGTTCGGCATGCCGTGATCAACGAGTGATTTGCGCCTTGATGATGTACTTCAAGATCTCGTCCTGGTGCTCTTTTGAGATCTCCTTGAAGCGAAGCCCCATTCCGCACTTGTCGCTGCCCTTTTCGAAAGCCTCGACCCAACTGATTCGAGCCAGTGCCTTCAAGGGTACATCGACGTTGGGAAGAAGAAGGTTGATGCCCAGGAGGATTTCTCCCATGAGGAGCCCGGGGATCCAGCTCATTCCGGGGACCTTGCCGAAGAGTAAAAGACCACTGCCGCTGAGGTTGCACGTGGTGCCTTCGTAGATGCCTTCCGATTCTACTGGTATGGAGCGGCTCAGGAACTTGTATCGCACCGGAATGTCGGTATGGATTTTTATAAAATCGCGTTTTTCGATGGTTTGATTGGTGCTCATTCAAAGGCTCCGAGCCCTCTGCCTGGGAGGGCTTACTGACTATTCGGAAAGGTGCCGACATTTCTTAAATCTCTGTTGTTCTTGTCAGAACGCTGACCAGGGTCCGTCGCGATTCTGCGTACGTACTTTACTTTATCGTCGACGTACCAGTGCAGCCTCGTCGATTCCCAGCCGCGAGCAAAGGGGCTCGATCTCGCGCAAGAAGCGACGGGCGTCAAGCGCGTACCCCGCTGTGGGCTTCAAATCGGCCCGGTGTTCTTTCCAGAAACGATTCAAAAGGATCATGTGCGCCTCGCGCAGATACTTGGAAAGCATGGAGGCCAGCGCCACAGGAAGGCACAGCTCCTCACAATCCGTGGCGAATACCACGCGAAAACTCGAAGCGGCTTTATCGGTCCTCTCGCGGCAGAGTTCGTACACCGAAAGGTCCTCCGTTTCCTTCTCTATCCGAATGCTCCTGGGCCGAACTTTCTCGAAGAGGGGCCGAGCATAGTGCATCCGCCCGCCTTGCCGATCGACGTGGACCTCGACATCCTCTCCCGGGAACTGTTTCCAAACTCGGCGGATGAAGCTCGAAACCGCCTCGAAGGAGACCTTGGCCTTGTTCTCCAGTTCCTGGAGGCTCCTGTTGAGCTCCAGCACGTCCATTGGCCATGCGGCGAGCCCAAGCACTTCGACACCAGCTGCATCGAGCGTCGAGCGCAAGAGCGTCGAGCGCTTCTCGATGATGTTTGTGAAGGTGTCGACTGGAAGATCAACATTTCGACCACGATACCAGGGATACTCGTCGAGATACTGGTCGGCGGTTTGAGCCTTGGCGCCCGCGCTTCTGACGCCTCGCCGTGCCACCAACTGCAGAAGCGCCCGCAGGTCTCGCGGAGTTGAGCCGTGTTTCAATCTTACAAAGGCAAGGACTGCTTCCTCGAGGTTCCGCAGTCCCTTTTTTTGGTTGAAGAGTTTCTTCGAATCGTTGACCGCAATGCGGGTCTTGTCGGGCTTGCGAGTGATGGCCAGGCTCAACGCCTCCCAGAGATCGGGAAGGCAACCCGTCGTCGGCCTTGCCGGAGTGCCTGGCACGCGGAATACGCTGGCTGAAACCACAAGCGGCCCAAGCGTGGGGCCATAACCGGCTTCGTCAATGCCCGCCAGGATCATGGGAGCATAGGGTAGGGAACTGACTATAATCAGGCAAGCCCCAAAGGGGCGTCGTCGATGGAATAAGGAATAGAATGAAAAATTTGCTTGCGTTGTTCACCCTGCGAAAGTTCACCCTTGTGGTGGCGTGCTGCATCTTCCCAAAATTCGATCGACTTGAAGCGTTCGGGGACGACTCCAGTGACGGCAAGGTTGACACGGAGGGGACCCTCGGCAGACCCACTCTCTCCGACCCGGCCAGGGCGCTCAGGTCGGGCAACTACGCCGAGGCTGTGGAAGGGTTTCGCAAGGAGATCGAGTCAAAGTCTACTTCAGCGGCTGTCCGAGGCCTCGCCGAGGCGCTGGCGGCACAGGGAAAGTACACCGAGGCCGTGGAGACGCTCAAGGAGTCGAGTGGTCTTTCGAAGTCTGCCGATCTGCTTTCCATGTTCGGGAGAATTCAGCTTCGCCTGGGTGCGCTCGGCGAGGCCGAAAAGGCTTTCCGGGACGCGCTCAAGCTCGACGAGGGGCACATCGAGGCCTTGAATCGTCTTGGCGAGACTCTCACGAAGAGAGGTAAGGCCGATGAGGCCAAGAGATTCTGGGAAGCGATCGTCGCGATCTATGAGCAAATGGACTCAGGCGCTGCAGAAAAAGTCTTGCCGGAGAGCTTTGTGGAGATGGGGTTGGCGCTTGTGGGCCTCAACAGGTTCAAGGAAGCCAACGACGTCATGTTCTCGAGCGCACGGGACAAGGACCCCAAGAACCCTGCGTTGTTGCTCGAGTCAGGGCGGATCTTGATGTCGAAGTACAACTACCCCGATTCACGAGATGAGCTGAAGGCCGCGATTGCTGAGAACCGCCATTTTGCAGATGCGCTGGTTGCCCTGGCTGACAACTATATGGTCGACTTCCAGGTGGGAACGAAGCGTTACGAGCTTGCTGAGAAGTATGTCAATGAGGCCTTGAAGGTCCATCCGCGGCACTCCGACGCCCATGTTGTCCGGGGTAGCCTGGAGTGGAGCAATGGGAATATTCCCGCTGCCGCCGAGAGCTTCAGCAGGGCTATTGGCTTTGATCCTTCAAACATTCGGGCCCGTGGGTTGCTGGCTGCCTGCCATTACCTCGATGCCGACGAAGTGTCCCTCAAGAAGGCCGGGGTGGAGGCGCTTGCGGTCAACCCCAGGGCGGCGGAGTTCTTCCACTCCATTGCGCTAGCGATCGAGACGAAATTTCGATACAAGGACAGTGTCCGATTCTCGGATCGGGCGCTGGAGCTCGATCCTGAATATTGGCCAGCCTATGTGACGCTTGGCATCAACTGCCTGCGGACAGGGGAGGAGGAGCGTGGCCGCAAGTTCCTCGAGAAGTCCTGGGAGCGCGACAAATTCAACGTCTGGGTCTACAACACGCGCCTGCTGCTCAAGCACATGGATACCCATTACAGAGAGTTGAAGACGGACAACTTCGTTTTCAAGTTCCCCAAGGCGGACTATGACGAGCTCTCCCTGTACCTTGTGCCGCTCCTCGAGGAGGCTTTTACCAGGCTCTCCGCCCACTACAAGACCGAAATTGCGAAGCCTGTTCGCGTTGAGGTCTTCTCCGAGCACAAGTGGTTTTCGGCGAGAACTGTGGGGCTGGAGGGCTTTGCGGCGTCGGGCGCCTGTTTCGGCAATCTCGTCACTCTCACGACTCCGAAGGCTCTGCCCCAGAACTGGGGGGCCGTGGCCTGGCACGAGTTCGCGCACGTCGTGGCCTTGGCGATGACGAAGCACCGCGTTCCAAGGTGGCTCACGGAAGGCCTGAGCGTCTTCGAGGAGGGCCGAGACCGGCCGCGCTGGGCTCGCGGCTTCGAGAGGGACATGGCCGACGCCTACGCCTCAGGGCGACTTCTGCCCATTGCCGAGCTTGACTTTGGTTTCTCGAAGCCCAAGTATCCGAATCAGATCTTGAACTCCTACTACCAGGGTTGCCTGATCACCCAGTACATCAAGGAAAACTGGGGGTTTGACGCGATCCTGGGCATTTTGAAAGGCTTTGGCGACAACAAGGGGATCACCAGGATCTTCCAGGAGGTCCTCGGACAGTCCCTCGAGCAGTTCGACAAGGGTTTTTTCGCCTTTGTGGCGGGCTGGATAGAGAAGAACGGCTATGAGCCCATCATTGCAGAAGACAGGGTGGGGGTGCTTCAGGCTGCGGTCGAGCTGGATCCAACGAGCGTGAGGAATCTCCTCGATTTGGCGTGGGCTTATCTGACGAGTGGCAACGAGGTCGACGGGTCCCTCACGGCAGTCAAGGTCCTTGAGCTCGATCCGGCGAACGCCGATGCGCACGCGATCCTGGGCTTCGACGCCCTGCGGCAGAAGAACAACGCCAAGGCGAAGCAAGAGCTGACGAAGGCGCTGGAGGGTAAGACGCGCTTTCAGTTTCGAGTGCTTTCTGCGCTGGGCACCATCGCCCAGAAGAATGGGGACAAGGACGGTGCGATTGAATTCCTCGAAAAAGCTATCAAGACCTCGCCTCGTGCCGGGGCGGGTTATCCGCCAGGGAAGAACACCTACTATCAGCTCTCCGCTCTTTACAATGAACAGGGCAAGGAAGATCTGGCGATTCAGCTCCTGGAAGAGCTGGCCGAGTTTTCCGTGGAGGACGCCAAGTGTCGCCAAAGGATTGTCAATCACTACATGAAAAAGGAGGGTGAAGAAGCTGCCCGGAAGGCCCGCAAGGCTCTTGAAGACTTGATCTTCCTGGACCCTTTCACCCAGAGCACGCACGAGTTCCTGGCCCGAACGGCCGTCAAGCTGGGTGATCACGACGTCACGATTCGGGAGTACACTTACCTCCTCAAACGTCCCGAGACGAACCCCAGAAACGCTTACCTCGCGCTCGCAAGGGCCTATGCTGCCAAGGGGAAAAAGGAGGATGCGGCAATGTACGCGAGGAAAGTGCTCGGTCTCGATGCCGACAACCTGGAGGCGAAGGAGATTCTGGAGAAGCTAGGCGGAGAGTAGCGAGAAAACTCCGCTTTCCTGGGATCTTTGGTAGCGCCCTGACAGCCCGTGCGCTGCATGTCTTGCTGTATGGCCTTCATGCGCACGCTGTATAGATTCGATACATGTACGTGTCGAGTGTCTATTTGGATGACTTGGTTGTAAGTCTTTTTCTGGATTTAGCTTAAATGCCTTGATGTGGTTACGGCTCGCCGTTTGCTCGTGGGAAGCGACGTACCGAATCCAGCCTTCTCGTGGGCCTGGAATCCATGCCCCCCGGGGTGGGCCTTCAGCCCAGGGTCGATACAGAAGGCCATCCAGGCTGCTGGGTTGGGCTCACCCACAATCTTTTCTTGGTCAAGACATTCAGCTTCGAACCCCGGGAAGCCCGTGCGCCCGGAAGTCCCGTACCGGAGGTTTCTTTGCGCCATGAGCTCTCTTGTTAAAGCGGTAGTAATAAGCGCCATAGTTTTCATTGTCATTATCATCGGAGCGGTTTTTTTCCTCTCGAGTCAAAAGCAAAGGGGGCCCAGGATAGCCGAACGTGACAGGGTCACGGAGCCGGACAGCAAGTCTTCCGTGGCGGAGCCTCGCGGCGTGCCCATAGACACAGCTCGCATCGTCCGCGAAGGCGTGAAGATTACGTTTCAGGTGATGGAAATCGGCCGCAAGCGCGAGCTCCCGGGCTCTCGCGTGATGATATTGAAGGCCACGGATGGCAATCTCTTCGGTGAGAAGGTCGATGAGAAGACCGGAGACGGGAACTTCGAGCTCTTGCTCGAGCCTGGGGCCTACGTTGCCAGGGTGAGTTGCCCGCGATTCACGGGCCAAAAGCGCAATTTCACGGTCCTCAAGGACTCACCTCAGAAACTCGTCTTTGAGCTGGAACGGGGCAATTCGATCTCGGGTCACGTCTACGCAAAAGGTGGCCAGCCGATCTCTGGAGCCCGGGTGCTCGCGCTGCGTGAGCTGGCCATGCCGGGCGCCGGCCTCGAGGAGATCTTGATGGCGATGGTGGATATCCAGAGCCTGACCGGCAAGACGGCCTTTGCCGCAGAGGACATTTCGGCCGCAGATGGCTCCTACACCCTCGACGGCCTCGTTGTCCACGCGTTTACGGTGCGGGCCACGGCGCCGGGGTTTGTGCCTGGAGAGATCATGGAGGTGCCTTCCCCGCGTGTCGGTGTGGATATCTACCTCGAGAAGGGGGGCCTGGTGGGTGGCTTTGTCCGCGATACCGCTGGCAATCCCGTCGATGGCGCCACGGTGAGTGCCTATGTAGAGGTCGAGAGTCAGGATGTTTTCCGCATCATCCAGTCCAAGGCACGTCCGCCTCTCGACAGCGTCGAGACGGACTCGAGCGGGCGCTTCCAGTTCAAGACGCTGGGCCCAGACGTTTACAACTTTCTTGTTGAGGCCAAGGGCTACCAGAGGGGCGAGTTCTTGAAAAACCGCATCGCTCCAGGCCAGGCCACCGAGCTCGCGTTCACCGTCAATCCGGGCCTCGTCCTGCGAGGCATCGTGACAGGTCCCAGCGGTGAGCCCGTGCCTGGCGCCAAGATCCGCCCGACCCTCATGAGCCCCGGGGCAGCGGCTCGAAAAGATCAGGTCAACCTCAGTTTTGACGAGGACAAGGTCGTTACCAACGAGCAGGGCGAATTCATGACAGACACCCTGGAAGAAGGCACGTACATGTTGCTGTGTTGGCATCAGGACTACCAGACGCTGCGCAAGTCGGACATCCGCGTGGGAGTCTCGAATGATGAACTGAAGCTGAAACTCTCGCACGGTGGCCGCGTCCATGGGGTCGTCACGGATGCCTCGAGCGGCAAGCCCATTGCCGGCGCTCGGATTTCCGCAAACGACGTGGCTGACCTGCACAAGGATGCGGTCACGCAGGAGGATGGAACGTTTGTGCTCTCGGGCCTGGGTGGGGCGGGTGGAAACCGCTCGGTCACGTTCAACGTCACGGCAACTGGATTTGCTCGTGCTCGACGTGATGTCAAGGTGGAGGACGATCGAGAAGTGGCCGAGAACTTCGAACTTCAGCCCACGGGTCTCGTGACCGGGCGGGTGGTGAACTCCAACGGGGAGCCCATCTCGGGTGCTCGCGTGATGGCCAAGAGGGCCAGCGACTCTGCCAGCAGTGTCGAGCAGATCCTGTCGAACGATCTTTCAGACCGAGATGGAAAGTTCCAACTTTCCGGGATTGAGGCCGGTGAGAACACGGTCGTGCGAGTCAAGAAGGCCGAGTTCCTGGATGGCGCGAGCGCTGCGTTTGCCGTAGAGCCTTCTGGGGCGCTCGCGCTGGATCCCATTTTAATGCAGCTCGGTGGTTCGCTGGGCGGCACAGTCCTGGGAGCGGACGGCAAGCCGATCGCTGGAGCCATGGTCATTGTGACGAGCGAGGGTGAAACGGAGCTGCAGCAAGCAGGCAACCCGTCATCGCCCACGAGCAGTCGCGGCGAATTCCTGATCCAGGGCCTCAAGTCAGGCACAGTGGATCTTGTGGTGAAGGCCGTTCATCACCTTGAGAAGCGACTTGTCGCAATTGAGATTCAGGAGGGCCGGCTCCACGGTGATATCAAGGTACAGCTGGAAATGGGGAATACCGTCAGCGGCGTCGTCCTTGATTCGAAAGGCAAGCCGATCGTGAGCGCCGAGATTGTTGGAAAGGACTTCGCACAAGGTATGAAGGAGATCCGCACCTCGAGCGGAAACGATGGCACTTTCACCGTCGAGGGCATCCTTGCGGCTGACGTCGTCGAACTCTCGGTCTCCCATGAGAGCTTTACCGCCTATAACGATCCCAAGGTTCGCGTCGGTTCGACGGATCTTAAGATCGTGCTCCAGGAGCTTGGAAGCTTGCGCGGGATTGTGGTCGACTCGAAGGGGGTCCCCATTGCCACGGCCTTCACGGTGCAGGCCCAGAACCCTACCGCCAAGGATCCACGAAAACAGCCGAAGACGCAGACGTACACCTCGGCAGACGGATCCTTTGAGTACAAGGGAGTTCCCGCCGGCACGTACACGGTCTTCGTCCGCTCGCCGCAGTACTCCGCCTGGTCACGGAAAAATGTCCAGCTGAGTGACGGCGAGGTGGTGGATCTGGGCGCGATCGAGTTGGAGGAGGGTGGCAGGGTGTTCGGCAAGGTCATCGACGCCGCCTCAAAGCAGCCCATCGAGGGTGCTCGCGTCCAGATTGCGCAGGGGTCGAGCCGCTTCATGAAGAGCACCGGCACGCAGACGGGTGGGCCCGCCCCAAACCCTGTTCAGGTTTCGCTCGGAGATGGTAGTTTCGCCTTCAATGGCTTGAAGGGAGGCACTTTGAGCCTCCGCACCACGCACGACGGCTACTTGAGCCACAAGATCGACGATGTGAACCCGGACTTGGCAGACAAGTCTCAGGATCTTGTAATTGAGCTGGAGCAGGGCGGCGAGATTACCGGAATCGTCTACGACAATCAGGGGAAGCCTCGCAGTGGGATTAACGTTTACCTTATTGGTGAGGACTCCAGCTCGAACCAGACGCAACCGACCGACAAGACAGGCCGCTATCGATTCCAGGCTGTTCAGGCGGGCAGCTTTACCGTCAAGGCGCACAAGTTTGGAAGCGCGGGCAGTGGGGCAGAGCAGGCTGAGCGCAGTGTGGTGATAACGAGCGGGTCGATTGAGTCGGCCGACCTGCAGCTCGAGTAACTTGTTGTTCCATAAGATCTTGAGTTGTTCTTGGCTTGCCCAGGATCTGGAAGTCAGATTGGCGCGTAGGGGTCCATGGCAGGCCCAGTGTTGGCTCCGCCTAGAAAAAACTTCCTGGATTTTGCTTAATTTCTTGTCTCAACTGGCCGATATGAATGTGTACGGCACAAGTCCTTGTAGGCCTGGAATGTTCTGCCCCCTGTGTTCAGTGGGCTCCAGTCGGCCTGAGGGGTTTTGCCAGATCACACTTGAGAGAGGGGAAGCATGGAAATCCATGGCCCAGGCGGAGTTTCCGGCCCAAACCGGGTCGATCTCCACCGTGTTAATGCACAGCGTCCCAGTGAACTCGACGCTTCCAAGCAAGTCCGCGATCGTGCGGAAATTTCGGAAGAAGCTCGCCTTCTTTCAAAGCTTGCTGAAGTTCCGGACGTCCGTGTCGACAGGGTTAGCGAGCTCAAGCAGCTCATTGCCTCTGGACGCTACGAGACTGCCGAACGGATCGAAAAGACGGTCGAACGTATTCTCGAAGAGCTTTGATGGCGTAGCCGTCACAGCGGATGATAAGGCTTTAGTGATCCGCCACCGGAGCTCAAAGGGCGGCAAGGAGCCGTTTTGTCCCGGGTAGGAGGGCAATTTGTCGCCACCTGACGCTCGGCTTGAGCCATCGGGGCTGGTTTTTGAGCCTCAGTTTGTCGAGCGCGTCTGGGGCGGAACAAAGCTGAAGCGATTTGAGAAGCTGCTGCCCACGGGGCAACTCATCGGCGAATCCTGGGAGATCTCGGATGTCCCGGGGAAGCCGAGCCGGGTTGCCCGAAGTAACTCGGGTGCGCAGACACTCCGTGACCTCATGCGGACTCACGCTTCCGACCTACTCGGCACCTCCCGTGTAGTGAATGGGCACCTCGACCGAGGTCCGCAATTCCCACTGCTGATCAAACTGCTCGATGCAAGGGAGGACTTGTCCGTTCAGGTCCATCCGTCGGACAGGGATCTCCGTCGTTCAGGGCTTGAATTCAGAGGCAAGACCGAGGCCTGGATTCTGTTGGATTGCGAACCTGGTGCACGCATTGTGCATGGCCTGGCGTCCGGCGTTCGCAGGCAAGACCTGATCGAGCGAATTCGCTTGCTCAAGGGGGCCGCTCTGCCTCCCGCTGAAGAAGAAGATCTCTTCAACTGGGTTCACGTAGAGCGTGGCCAGTTCGTGTTCGTGCCTGCCGGAACAGTCCACGCTGTTGGAAAGGGAATCCTACTGCTCGAAGTGCAACAGACCTCCGACATCACCTACCGACTCTACGATTGGGGTCGCCTCGGCCAAGATGGAAAGCCGCGAGACCTGCACCTGAGCGAAGCACAAAGCGTTTCGGACGCCCCTACGGTGTCGAATCCGTTTCCCCTCATCGACGATGTTCGAGAAACAACGGGCTTCACGCCGTTGCTGGCTTCCAGCGACTGCGACAAATTTCAGATAGAGGTCGCGTCCCTGGGCCCGGAAACCCCCAATGGTCCAATCTTGAATACGAGCACGTGTTCCAGTTACGGAGCCGGCTTCCATATTCTTTCACCCTTTGATGGGGAGTCGGTCGTTTCGACTGCTGCCGGAGATCCCATCAGGCTCAAGCCCGGCCACTTCGTGCTCGTGCCAGCAATTTCGGAGGGCTACACAATCTCGGCTTCCACCAGGACTCGAATTCTCCGGTTCTCCTGTCCGACTTGATACTCTCGGCATTGGGAGCAGTGGGGGGCGGTGGGCGAATCTACCCTTTGCTCTGGGCATCTCTCAAAGTCTATATACCTCGCACGCCCACACGTGAGACATTCCGAATGGGCAGAGGAGGACCATCTCAAGTCTGCTGCTCCTTTCTGCTGGTGGGGCGGACCCTCCCCCACGTCGGCTCGCCTCCGAGCGGAGCGAGGGTGGAGCGAGGGCGGAGGCAACAACGCCACGCGGCCCCTCCGGTCGCACACGCTGCGCGTGTGCCTCCGGGCCAGGCTCTCGGGAGCCGCCAGCCCGCAGCAAACCCCCTCCTCGGCGCCTGATGGGCGCCGGGCGCCTCTGGCGCGACCAGCCGCAACCTTTCGCAGGCTGCAAAACGTCTCATCACTGGCGGCGTGCGGTATATAATGAAGGTTTACCCCGAGGAGATGCTCATGCCTGAAATGCGACGCCCTTCCAATTCCCCGTCCGGCCAGTCAGGTCAGCCCCCTCGGCGGCGCCCGGTACCGAAGCGGACCCCGATGTGGCTCAAGATTGGACTGATAGTGGCCCCCATTGTCTTGATCGCCCTCGTGTTGAATCTCAAGGCGCGTCGCACCAGTGACGAGAACGCGGAGGCGGCGGAGGCGTTCGTCGATCCGAACAACAGGATCAAGAAGCTAGAGGCGGAGGTCTCCACTTTTGACAGGGAAGCCAAGGCCTGGATGCGGCTTCAGCGGGCCGAGGATCCAGCGGCCGAGTCGAAAGGCGAAGATCTAATCGCCCGGATGGAAAAGTGGATGGACGAGTGGGATACAATTTTTGAGGCTCGGCGCGACGCCCAGGGCAATTTGCCTCTAGAATTGCAGGGTTACGGCAGGATTCGTGCCAACTTCAACTTGATCCGGAGCGATGTATTGAAGGCTTCAGGTTCCAAGTGATGCTCTCCAATCGCCACCCAGCCTGGTCTCGCAGATGCTTGCCTCCGTGTACGCGTTGTGCGGGTGCCCTTGACACCATGGACCTCATCGTCGGGGTGGTGCTAGTGGGCCTGGTACCTTTCGTCGTGCTGGCAGTGGCTGCGCTCTTCTCGAAGGATCCCTCGGGGCCAGGCGCCCATGAGATGGGGAACAAGCCCAACCTGACCGTGCCAGAGGATGCTGAGGAAATCGAGATTCGCTTTAAACAGGCCGAGAAAAGCTATCGCTCAAGCGCGAAGCTGATGTTCAAACGCGTCGGAGAGGTGGAAGACCCGGGCTTGAGAGAGAAGCTCCGCGTCTGGGCCACGATGGCGCTTCAGTTGGCAGACTCTGAGCTTACGGGGCTCAAGAGTACGATCGAGAAGCCCGAGCTTGGCTCAAGATTTTCTTCCTATATTTCGCGTATCCAGCCCCTTCAGCAGGAGATTCAAGCTGATCTCGCCGACTTGAAGGAAATGGACGTCCTGGGCAGAGGCGGATAGTCTCGCCTACCGCATCCAGGTGTTAATTTCTGGGCGGCACTTGGGGCCAGGATCCCCGGACCGCTGGCCAGAGGAGACGCATGAAGGCTGGAGACCAGGAGCTCGCGAGGCTCGCCCAGACTCGAGAATGGATTTCCGAGGACGTCTTCAGGAATGTCTTGGCAGAGGTGAAGCGATTCCAGGCGCTCGGGCTTGAGAAGTCCGTCGAGGAGATCTTGTTGGAATCTGGAATGCTCTCGGCCGAACAAGTGCGGAGCCTCAGGGAGACGCTCGGACTGGTTCTCCGAGAGGAGCGAATTGGTGATTACAAGATCGTGCGGCGCATTGGTGTGGGGGGCATGGGAACTGTTTTTGAGGCCTACCACGTGCGCCTCAAGCAGCGAATTGCGCTCAAAATTCTCCTTCCCAGTCTCTCGAAGGACCCGCTGGCAACCGAGCGCTTCATTCGAGAGGCACGGATGCTGGCGCGCCTCAACCATCCACATCTCGTCCACGCCATCGACGCAGGGCAGGACGGCGACCGTTATTATCTGGCGATGGAGTACATCGAAGGCGAAAACTTATTCCAGATGCTCCTTCGCGCTGGCCCCCTCAATCCTGTGCGCAGCTGCGAGATCCTGCGCGAGGTTTGCAAGGCGCTCGAGTTCCTTGAAGGGAAAGGTCTCGTTCACCGCGACGTGAAGCCTGCCAACATCCTCGTCGGGACGGACGGCGTTGTGAAGCTCGCGGACTTGGGTCTTCTCCTCAGCCCCGCTGCAAGCGGTGGTGAGCCCCGGCAGACCTGCGGTACACCGCATTATGTGTCGCCCGAGCAGATCAAGCGCAAGACCGAGCTCGACGTCCGCAGTGATCTCTACTCGCTTGCCGCAACGTGGTATTACCTGCTCACGGGCAAGCCTCCCTTCACCGGGAAGAGCCCGAGAGAGATCATGGAAGGGCACCTTCATCGGGTCCCGCCGGCTCCATCCAGGCTTCGGCCTGAGCTACCAACCTCCCTTGATGGTGTTCTCTTGCGATGGCTGTCCAAGGATCGAGACAAGCGACCGGCTTCCGCAAAGGATGCGCTGGGTGAGATCGAGATACTCCTCTCCGCGCTCCGGAATCAACCACGCAAGGGGTGGATCGGCCAGTACTTGGTTCCGGCACTGGCGATTACGCTGATCTCGGTGCTTTGTTTTCCTTTCCTGCGAGGGCCAGGGCAGAGGCGACCCGGGCCTCCAGCGAGTCCAATCACTCAGCCCGGGGTGACGGTTGCGACGGAAAGGGTTACCGTACCCGATCTCCCTCCCTCGACTCCCTCGCTGTCTCCTCAGCCAGCTGTCTCACGGAGGTTACTCCCCACGAAGCCCGATCCCGTCTCGAGGGAGCCGATCAGCGATCCTCCTCTCTCCAGTTCGCCGCCGCCGCCACCGGTCCCCTGGTCGCTCATGACTCCTCTTCAAGCGGTGGTCCAGGGGGGACGGTCGCGCGTAGCCGAACTCGCGAGAAGTGTCAGTGCGGCCCTGGCACCGCGGCTCGACGAGTTCAGGCCTCTGGAGCCTTTTTGTCGGAGCTTTCATGCCAGTAGTGTTGCGGTCGAGCCGAGACCTTTCCCGGGGGAGGTGAGCCTCAGGTATGAGTTTCGCAGTACGACTGAGCTCCTCGATTTTCGGTCTCGCCAGGGTTCCTGGGGCGTGTGGGACGACCAGCTCGTGGGTCTCGCGGAACCGTTCAGCGACCCACTGTGGACGCTGGCATGGTTCGAAGCGCCCGTGAGCCTGGAAGGCGAGCTTCGGGAAGCGGCGGCAATGATTGTCGGATTCGAGGACTTGTGCGTGGCCCCTGGCCGCGGCCTCGACGTTCGAGTCTGGCGTGAGGTTGAGAGCGCCCCCGTGCCCGTCCTGACTGTGCCCGTTGTACCCCGGGGGCGCTGGCGAGTGACCTTTGGTAAAGCCGGCGTCGAGCTTCGAGTGGAGGGTGAAGCGCTTGGAGTGGCGAAGCCTCTTGAGCCCTCAAGGTCTCTTCAGCCGGGAGTGGGGAGGGTCTTCTTGAAGCTGGCGCCATCGAGAACGATGGAGTGGCTACGGATTGATGGCAAGTTGGCGTTTGACTGGGCCCTGGAACGCAGGAGCCTTCTCGGAACAAGTCGCTGACTCGCGCGCTGGCTCCTGTTTGCCGCGATGTGGCGGGTGGGATAGCCTTGCAAGGCGCCTTTGCGCCGCATGCCATGCAAGAGTTCAAGACGGATGACACCATAGGAAACAGGTACAAGGTCCTGCGCAAGCTCGGCGCCGGCGCCATGGGCAGTGTTTACCTGTGCGAGGACTCGGTCGAGAACAACATCAAGGTTGCTCTCAAGGTCCTGATTTCCGATAACCTTGACGACCAAGACGTCTGGGCGAAGGGTGAGTACGAGGCGCTTACGCGACTACGCCACCCGAACCTTGCTCGCGTCTACAATTTCGGGCGTCTCGAAGAGACGAACGAATACTTTATTGTCTCCGAGTTTATCAAGGGCATCGACCTCTACTCTGCGACCGAGTATCTCGATTACGAGGAGCTGGCCGACATCATCGTTCAGATTGCACGGGCACTCGAATACATTCATGCGCAGGGTTACGTTCACTTCGACATCAAGCCCGACAATATCCTGGTCACCCGTTACAAGACAGTCGGCATCAAGGAAGGCTCGAAAGTCCAGTACACCGAGTCGGACCTCGCCTCGTCGAAGCGTGGCGTTTTCGCGAAGCCCAACGTAAAGCTAATTGATTTTGGGCTGGCGGAAAAAATTACTGGATCCTTCAACTTCGCAATCAAGGGTACGCTCAACTACCTTGCCCCGGAGATTCTGAACGGTACGACGCCGGACAAGCGAGCCGATCTCTATTCGCTGGGAGTGACGATCTACCAGGTTGCGAATCGAGATCTTCCTTTCTATCACGAAACGGCGAACGTTTTTCAGTCTGCGCCGATCACAAAACGATCGGACCTCTTCGGGCTGCACATGAAAAAGCATCCCGAGTACTTGAGACTCTTGATCCTCAAGTTGCTTGAGGAGCGTCCCGAGGACCGGTTCCAGAGCGCGAAAGAGATCATCCAGTTCATCAATAAACAGACGGAATATCACTTCGAGCTCGAGACTGCGGAGACCAGGGCCAGTTACTTCTACTCGTCCAAGCTGGTCGGTCGCCGCCGTGAGATGAACCTTCTGAAGGAGTTTCATGAGCAGGCATTCTTCCCAAATCGCTGGAAACAGCGCCTGGAAGCCTCCGTGGGCGGGGCGGTTCCAGCCGCAGTGACCGATGCCAGTGTGACGAAGAAGTTGGACGATGAGCCAGGGGCCGAGCTCAGGCTCTTGACTCCGGCCGAGGATGCCTCCGGCGCAGCCGATCTGCCGTCACTGATCCTGGTGAGCGGGGAAATGGGCTCGGGAAAATCGCGCCTTCTGGAAGAGTTCCAGCACTTCCTCAAGATGAACGACATCTCCCATCTTGCGGGCAATTGCTACGATGGAAACATCAAGGCTTACCAACCCTTCGTGGAGATCCTGCGGCAGATTGTCTACACTTTTGGGGTCCACTCGCCGTTCTGTCGAAAGTGGCGACAGGACTTCCTCAGGCTGTTGCCGGAGCTCCGTGACAAGCGGGATACAGACGGGGAGCAGGCTTCTGGCATGCGGGCGGACAAGGAGAAGCTCTACTTTATCGAGCGATTGTCCCAACTGCTCCTTGATGCGTCACTGGAGGCTCCCTACGTTCTCATCATCAACAACCTCCAGTGGATTGATGAGGCCTCGACCGAGTTGCTGGCCAACCTCCTCAGCCGCATCAAGGAGATTCGCTCGAAGGGAGAGCAGGCGCCTCTTCTTGTGATCGCCAGTGTTCGCCAGGAAGAGGTTCACGTCGAGAACTTCAGGGACATGCTCGAGGATCTAAAGAAGTCCGGCGAGTGCCACGAGATTCAAGTCCGGCGGCTAAAACAGTCGCAAGTCCACGAGTTCCTCTGCGCCATGCTCAATTTCTCGGATGTGCCCGAGCCGTTCGTTGAGAAGTTGGTGGAGAAGACGGGCGGCAATCCGCTCTTCATCGTCGAGACATTGAAGGCGCTCCAGGATGATGGCGTGATCCGTAACGTCGGCGACGGGTGGGTGATTCGTGCCACCAGTTTCGACCGCATCGAGATTCCGCAGAGCATGGAGGACCTCCTCGAGAAGCGCCTTGGCAAGCTGAGCTCCAAGAAGCGCGAGATCCTTGATATCTTGAGCGTGATCGACAAACCCATCAACCCAAGGTTTCTCCAGAAGATAAAGCGGTTTGAGGATGTGGCCCTCCTGGTCGAGTTGCGCGACCTTGAGGCGGCTGGACTGGTCTCGAAGACCTTCGAGGATGGCAAGTTGCACTTTCAGATCGCGCAGACGAAAGTGCGTGAGATTCTCTATTCGAGGATCCCCGAGGAGACACGCCAGAAGTACCACGGAGAGGTTGGAGGCGCATTCCTCGAGCTCTTCCGCGGGAAGGAAGACGAGATCCTCGAGGAGCTAGCATTCCACTTTCAGCGCAGTGAACAGGCCGCCAAGGCGCTGGAGCTTGCAATCAAGGCGGGCGATCGTCTGAAGGCCATCTATGCCAACGACCGAGCTCTCGCGTACTACCTCTACGTGCTTGAGAAGGTCGAGGGTGACCCAAGGCAAATTGCGCTTTGGATCGAAACGCAGGAGAAGCTGGGGGATCTCTGTACCATCATGGGTCGCTACGATCTGGCGGATCGAAGTTACAGCGCCCTCCTGCAGTCGGAGATGCGCAAGGATTTCGACCCGAACAGGCTCGTCAAGATCTATAACGCACGAGGCAAGGTCTTCGAGATTCAGGGCGACTATGAGCAATCGCTCCGGTGCTACAAGGACGCGCGCAACTATCTCTCGAGCTTCGAGCGCAAGAAGCTGATCCCCGAGCGAATTCATGTCTTCAACAGCATTGGCTGGGTCTACGTTTGCATGGGCAAGTACGAGAAGGCCATGGCCATCTCGCTCGAAGCCTTGCGCGTGATCGAAGGTGGCCCAGAACGGATTGAGCACGCGATGGTCTACAACACCATCGGCAGCGCAAACTATTACAAGGGAAACGTCCGCGAGGCGATTGAATACCACCGCCGCAGTCTCCAGATTCGAGAGAACCTTGAAAGCATCCCGGAGATCACGATCTCGCTCAATAACCTGGGAAGTGCCCACATGGCAGGAACTGAGTATGGCGAGGCGGCCGAGCTCTTCGAGCGGGCTCTATCGACCAGCGAGCAGATTGGTGACCCTTACGGCAAGGCCGTGACGCTCCACAATTATGCCCGTCTCTACTTCGCTGTGGGAAAAACCGAAAGGGCATGGCAGGCGCTCGAAGAGTCCATGCGGCTTTCCAAGCTCTACAAGATGCGGTTCCTTGGTATCCAGAACTACATTGTCCGTGGAAAAGCGCTGAGGGAACAGGGCGACTCTACCAAGGCCGAAGGCAACTTCTTCAGGGCGCTCACGGCCTTCTCGAAGCAGGGCAACCGCTGGGGCCTTTGCACCGTGCTGCTACAGATTTGTGATCTGCACCGGGAAAACGGTCACATGAAAGAGGCCCGTACCATGCTGGAAGAGGCGCGCCGTTATGCCGAGGAGCTCGACATTCACAACTTGCGCGTCCAGTGCTGCCTCGAGGACGCGCGTCTGGTCCGTGAAGAGGCCGCGGTGGGAAATGGCGCTCTCGAGGACGCAATCCGGCACCTTGAGGAGGCAAAGGGCCTGGCCGAGAAGTGCCTGAATGCGGAGCTGGTTGCCGAGGTGAGCTTCGAGATGGGCGAGACTCTGGTGCGGTTACGCCGTCTGCGGGAGGCCCCAGGCCACTACAAGGCCGCAGAGGAAAAGTTTCGTGAAATTGTCGAGAACTTGCCCGAGGAGTTTCGTGACAGCTACTCGATCCGCCTGAGGACGAAGTTTCGCGACTGGAAGGCGGGATCGAGCCTTTCCAAGCAACCACCCAGGCAGGATGGAGGCTCGCGGGAGTCCGGCGTCCCTGGAGCGCAACCCACAGGCGGCGCACCGGCCAGTCCGGAAGGGCTCCTACCCGCAGTCAGCGCCGAGGAGTCGCTTCGCCGTGTGAACGCATTGATGGAGTTTCTCTGCTCCATGGGGTCGCTCAAGGAGTTTCTGGGGAGGCTTTTGTGCGACATCCTCGTGGTGCTTCGGGCAGAAGCCGCCTACCTTCTTCGGGTCGAGGGCGAGGATTTGACTGTGGAGGGATTTGCTGCTGCCAAGGGGGTGGCCGTCAAGGACCCCGAGGAAGCTCTCTGCCTCGAGATTATTGAACAGGTCATCGCGCGGCGGCGGCCACTCCTCTTGGCCGACATCGGTGATGATCCCGTGGTCCAAAAGGAGCTCGATACCCAGGGCAAGCGGATGGATTCGATCGCCATCGTCTCGTTCACCGTAAGTGCTGGCTCCACAGGCGTGCTCTACGTTGTCAATCCGCACCTCCCGCGAGGGGGCGGTGAGGGCAGCCTCTGGCTTGTCCAGCCCTACTTGAACCTGATCCCGCTGGGCTACTCGCAGCTCCGAGCTGAACCGGTTGCGACGAGTTGAGAGCCTGGCTTTTCCTTGCGGGAGGCTTCGACGAAACTCGGCCTGCGACGCGTCTGAGCGTTGTTCGACGGCCACGTATGGGGAGAGATCCCGCTAGGGTTTTCGTCGATAGGCGTCAGCAGAGTCTCGCCAGGGCCTCTGCGATCTGGCGGCGAATGTCCTCAGTTCCTGCGTGTGGTAAGAGCTCAGCCTCAAGTCGCGTGAGCCGGGAGTGCAGTCTTACACGTTCCACGAGCGTCAAGGCCTTGCCCGCCTCGGCGAGGGCCTGCCCGGCGAAGTCTCGAAGGGCCCGACGGTAAGTATCTCCCTCTCCACGTACGACCGTGAAGTGGCCACCTCCTTCGTGTGCAGGGAAGCGTGTGTCGGGCCGCGTCCGCCAGGTGAAGCGCCAGACGCCGAGCTCGTCGGGTCGGTACTCGCAGGTGTACAGAAATGGCTTGGTGAGTCTGGCGAAGCATTCAACAAATCGTCCGGAGGGAGCTGTGAACTGGAACTGAACTCGCAAGTCCTCAGGGCGTTTGACGTGGGGCGTCCACGTTTCGAGAATTGAAGTTGCGAACAGCTCGCCGGCGGCGACGGAATGTGGATCGCTCGCAATGAGCACCTCCTTCGAGACGAAGACCGCCGGCTCGAGTGGGTGAGGGGTGTCGAGGGAGAGCGAAGCGCAAAGGACAGTGCCTTCGGGTCGGTTCACCGGCAGTTCGGGCGGGAAGATGACACATTGCCCGGGCTCGAGCACAAAAGGCCTGTGTTCGGCCATCAGGGTTGGCGCCGTCCAATCGACGACGAGGCTCGGGCGCTTTATTGGGCGTAAACTGTCACCAAACTCGCGAGAATAGAAGGCTCGGATCGATCCCGGACGCGCCTCGAGCGTGTCACTCAACTTCACAATGAGATCGAGCGGGCGTTTTAGTGCCAGGCAGAGCTCGACGTGTGCGGCGAGGCGAGGCCCCGAGAGTACGAGCGGTTCGGTCAGACTTTCCAATCTCGCGAAGGCCAGTGGCTCTGCCGCTCGGTCTGCGTCTGGATGGGTGTCGGATCCGAAACCGCAGCCAGGCTTTGTCCAGGGAAGGTTGCCAAGCTTTGCGTCGATCCACCAGGCGTCGCCGGGCTCGGGCTCGGACTGGTTGTCACGCTTCACGCCGCCAAGGCCTGGGCCCCAGTCCTTCTTGACTTCGTAGATGTAAAAGTCGACGGACGAGAGCAGAGGATTGCGGTGTGGGAACTGGCGCAAGTCCTCCTGGGTGAGCGTCAGCACCGCTGATTTCACCCTCGCAAAGGGTGGAATGGGGCTCAAGTCCCAACGCTGCAGCGCTCGCATCACCTCGTAGCGACCCTTTTTCGGACCGGAAGCCTCGCAGCCGATCCGTACGTGGTACTGTGTTGCCACGTTGCGGCGGAATTTTACCGAGCCGTCGAGGAAGCCGCGGATTTCGGTGTCGTACATGTCGAGGTAGTGAAGCCCTGGACGCAGCACCGTCTGCATTCTCGGCCCCTCCGAGGGTGCCGAGGGGCTGCACAGGAGCACGTTGGCCGTCCCCGAAACCGCTGGCAGGGTTTCAGGCACCTTCCTGGCGGCACGCGTCCTCCGCCACTTGCGTATCCGCTTTCGGAGCCACTGCATGAATATTTTTCGACCCAGGCGAGGGCTCGCCTGAACGCCGCTCTCTTCTCTAACTGAGCGGCGCTTCGAAGAACTCTTCCTCCTGATCGAAGAGCCGTCCGTTCCGGTAAGCCCTCAGGAGTGCGTTTACGGTGTTGCGGTCAAATGCCCGGTCAGTCATTTCCCGGATCTTGAGGAGCGCGTCCTTGATCGTCATCTCCTCACTTCCTTGAGCGCCGTGATAGAGATTTCGATCGAGCTCGAGCGCAATCCCAAGGATTCTTGCGAGCACGGGGACTTCATCGCCTTTCTTGCCCTCGGGTGAGCCAGTGCCGTCCCACCGCTCGTTCTGGCCTTCGACTGCCGGCAGGATTTCTTCGAGACCTGGCATCGACTTCAGGAGCTCTCGGGCGAAATGGTTCTTCTTTGGATCCAGCGTGAGCGTTTGATCCCGATCCTTGTCAGTGAGCGGAATCGAGCCGATGTCATGAAGCATGCCCGCCAGCCAAGCATTCCTGACGCCGTGAGTGTCGAGGCCAAGCTCCTTGGCGATCGAGATGCAGAAGGACGCCACGCGCTCCGACCTGCCTTTCGTGGCAGGATTGCGCATCTCGATGCCCGAGACGAGCGCCCGGATCGAGTTCCGGAAGAACTTATCAGAGTTTCGAACGACCTTCAGGAACCCGATAGTCGTTCCCAACTGGATGCCGACAGCCGTTGAAAGCTCGAGATCTTCGGCGGAAAATGCCTCCGAATTGCCAGAGTAAATATAGAGTACGCCTCTGGTCTTGCCGAGCAACGTGATTGGAATGCAGATCACGCTGCGCAACTGCCGCATGACGACGGTCGCCATGTTGTTGAATTGGCTGTCGGCGGCAGCGTCGGAGGTCAGGACCGCGCGGCCGTGGCGGGTGCAGTCGCGGACGATGCCTCTTGATACGCAACCCGCGCCCGCCTCGAGCCCCGGCTTGTCGTAACGTCCGAGGATTTCAAAGGCATCTTCGACTTCCTCCTTTGCCCACAGGACGTAGACATGATCGGCACCGAGGTGCTGGCCGAGCACTTCCGCAGTTCGGCTCAGGAGCCGGGATAGATCGCGCTCCTCAGCGATGATCGTGGCGGTCACAAGCAGCAGCCGCAGATGGCGGCTTTCCGCCGTCTTCTCGGGGATCGATGCGGGCCGGCTTGAATCCATCAAGGTCGTGGCGAGATGGATGGTCGCGCTGGGAGAGATGGCCTCCTGCACCGATCCCACGGGCATTGCTTCTTCCGACAGAATACGGCTCGAGTCGCGCAGGTGAGCTTGTTTGTCCTCGAAGACCATGATGGTGTTGCCGACGCGGACTTGGTCGCCAACACGCAGCAACTCCTCGCTGATCGTCTTCTCGTTGACGAACGTGCCGTTGCGGCTATCCAGATCGCGAATGAAGAACATCTCGCCGATCCGAAAGATCTCCGCGTGGCGCCTTGACACGCCTTGATCCAGGATCTGCACCCCATCAGTGACATCGCGGCCCATGACGAGGTTCTCGTCACGGATCTCAAACACCTTGCCCTTGTGTGGACCGGCCTTCACGCGTAGGATCGCCATTTACCTTCAGTCTCCGGGTGGGGGGTGAAGGCGAGATTATACTCCTCAAGGGGAAGGAAGACCTCCCCCCGCACCGGGCGCCCCGATGCTGATGGTGGGGGAGCCCTGGTCAGGATGTCCCAATCATGGCCGCGCGGAGTGTTTACCAAGGCGAGAGGTGGCCACGAAAGACCCCAGAACGTACACCGATGCTGACTCCGACGTCTGCCGGGGCGGTGTCGTCACATTGTCGGAGGCCACGAGGGACGGGCCAACGCTTCTCGTGAGCGTACGGGATGCTGCCGAGGCCATCGAGGCTCTCGAGGGAGGGGCCGGAATCCTTGATGTGAAGGATCCCCACGAGGGCCCGCTCGGGCGCGCTTCGCGCGTGGCAACGCATGCCATCGTGAGAGCCTGGGAGTCGCGGGGCCGTCGTTCACTCCTGACGGCTGCCCTTGGAGACCTCGATCCCGGCGAGAGCGCAGATTCCTTCGAGCCGCCACGCGGTGTCGCAATCTTCAAGCTTGGCCTCGCGGGTTGGAGTAACCGGCCCGGCTGGGAGGTGTTGCTCGATGGCTGGAGACGCAAGCTCGCCAGCCACTCGGCGAATCTCGTGGTGGCTGCCTATGCCGACTGGCGAGAGGCGAGATCCCCCAACGTGGACGCAGTGCTCGCCTTTGCAATCTCCAGGGGCCTTCCTTTCTTTCTGGTGGACACCTTCAAGAAGGATGGACGAGGCCTCAGGGATCACGTGTCGCTGGAGCAGGTCGCGGGCTGGATCGCAGCAGCGCACGCCGCCCATGTGCGCGTTGCGCTGGCTGGATCCCTGCGTGTTGACGACCTGGACCTGCTGGCAGCCCTGGGGGCCGACGTGCTCGCCGCCCGTGGCGCAGCGTGTCGAAACGGCGACAGGCTTGCATCGATCGACCGCGCTAGGGTCGCGACCTTATCGATTCAGCTTGCGGCACGAAGACGCCGTCCTGCATGAGAAGCCTGCGATGAGCGAGGCGGGCGAGGCGCTCGTCGTGTGTAACGAGAACAAAGCTGACGTTAAGCGTCTTTTGAAGATCCAGGATCAGGTTGTGAATTCTCTCGCCCGTGACCGAGTCGAGGTTGCCCGTCGGCTCATCGCAAAACACGAGTTGCGGGTCGTTGAGCAGCGCCCGGGCAATTGCGGCCCGCTGGCGCTCCCCGCCCGAGAGTTGATTGGGCGAGAAGTCGCGTCGTGCAAGAATTCCGACGCGGTCGAGCAGGTCAGATGCCTTGGCCTCTAGCTCCTTCCTCCGGGCTCGATAGGCGGCTCGGCCATGAAGGATCATTGCGGGGAGTAGTACGTTCTCGATCAGGCTCAGGTCGGGCAGCAAATGATAAAACTGAAAGACGAAGCCGAACTCTTGATTTCGGATCCTGGCTCGCGCCTTCAAACTCAGCCTTGCGAGGTCGACTTGATCGTTTCCCACGTTCCGTGGTCTGTAGTGGAGCGTCCCGCTCGTTGGCGTGTCGAGCAGCCCGAGCAGGTTGAGGAGTGTGCTCTTGCCGACGCCCGAGTGGCCGACGATGGAGAGAATTTCGCCACGACGGATGTCGAGATCTATACCCTTCAAGACGGAGATTACGATGCGGTTGGACTGGTACTCCTTCGCGAGGCCTCGGGCCGAGTAGATCACTTGCTCATGCATGGTGGATCGCCTTGATGGGGTCTCGTCGGGAGGCCCAGAAAGCCGGAATGAGGCTCGAGAAGAATCCAAGGAATAGTGGGGGAGCGATGCTAAGGAGCACGTCTCCTGACTGGAACGAGATGGGGATCCGATCCATGTGGTAGATCTCGGGTGGAAAGAGTCTCAAGCCGGTAACGCTGTGGATCCAGTCGTGGATGGGGTTGATGTACAGGCAAAAGAGGTAGCCGATCCCCAGCCCAAGGAGCGTACCCACGCTGACAAGCAACAGGCCGTTGATGAGGAAAATTCGAACGACGCCGGACGGTGTGGCCCCCAGTGCGAGGAGTACCCCCATGTCGCGAGTTTTTTCGATCACGGTCAACAGGAGCATGAGGAGCACCATGCACCCAGTGAAGCTCATGAGAAGGACGAGCAAGAAGTAGATCACAAATTTTTCAATCAGAACGGCGGTGAGAATGTTCCCCTTCAAGTCCTCCCATGTGATTACCCGGAGCCAGGGTGCCACTGGGAGAAGTATCGCTTCGAGCTCCTTTCTCGTGTCATTGACTCGGTCGAAATCGTCAACGGAAACGCGAATGCCCTCGTACCTGTACGAATTGGATCGCGCGTCGAAAAGCTCTAGCATGTTCTTCAGAAAATCAACATGCACGAAGATCGAGCGGGAGTCGAAGTCATAGTCCCCCGTCTTGAAGGCTCCGACGACAACGAAGCTTTCATGCGCAAATCGCTGCTCCATGGGGCCTTGCTGCTCGGGCTTCACAGTGCCTATTTCGACGACTTGTCCCAGAAACATTTTTCGCTCGATGAGGAACTGGACGCCCACGATCACGGCCGGCGGTACCGTATTGCCCAGGGCACGAAGGGTTCGGGGGTTATGTTCTTGCAGGATCTTGGCAGTGAACTCGGGCTCGAAAAAGCGTTCGAGCTCCCCCGGCTCAAGGGGTTTGCGGTTCTCCGAGCGCAGGATGGAATCGATGGAAACGACGGGCGATCGTGCCTTGGCCTTGTCGCCGTCGCCAGAGTCTTTACCCGTGGCCTCGATCTCGGGGAGAACTCGTTCGAGCTCTTCGGGTCTGAGCACGTAGCGCCCGATTTCAGAGACTTCGAGCTCCCGACGAGGATGGATTCCGCGGAGTTGGCAGGGGTTGAGCTGCCCGCTCTTGTACATGGCCAGAGTCTCAATGAAGGGTGCTGTGCCCCTGACGTTCTTGACGCTGCGAATCAGCTCCTCAAGCTGCAGGATGTGCGCCACAGAAAATGGCGCCGATCCGTAGATTGTGAGGTGGGACTCCTGACCCCGGATCGTTTCCCGCAGGACGATGATATAACCGCCCATGATGCTGAGGACGATCCAGATGACCGCTACCCCGAAGGTCACTGACAGGAGCGCCGCGATGGACGAAAAGCGTGACCGAAGGTACTTGAGGCTCAGGTGGAGCTCGTAATACGGGAAGAGCGGTGGTGACGATCGTGAGTGGGCCGCCATGGGAGGGCAGGATTGTCTATTCTGAACCCGAGCTTGTCGAGAAAAAGTAAATGACTTGGCGCATCGCGTCATTCCCCGCGTAGCGTCTTTTCGAGTATCCTGGTCTTCTCATGGACGAGAGATTACGACCCATTCAGCGTCTTCAGTGCCCTCTTGAGTTCAAGACCGTATTTGAGAAAGGGGGCAGCTTCCGTTCGCCTTGTCTGCGGGTGCATTACCTTCGTAGCTGTCGTGAGGTCTCGAGGGTGGGCCTCGTGGTCACCCGACGAATCGGCGGAGCTGTCGCTCGGAATCGCGTCAAACGTCTCTTGCGGGATGTGTTTCGCCGCAATCAGAGGCTTTTGCTCGAATCCTTCGACGTTGTCCTTGTTCCACAGGGAGGAGTGCGAAGCCATGCGGAGTACCTGGAGGCTTTCCTCAAATTTACCGTCAGGGTTGGTCAAGGAGCCTCGTGCGCTCGCTGATCATGCTCCCGAAGCAAGGTATGGGGCTGCTCCTTCGCCTCTACAAGCAGGGCGTCTCCCCACTCTTGCCGGGGGCTTGTCGCTATCGTCCGACCTGTTCGGAATACTGTGCCGAGGCCGTTCACCGTCATGGCGCCATCAAGGGATCCTGGTTGGGGGTGAGGAGAATCTGCCGGTGTCACCCCCTCGGGGGGAGTGGCTTCGATCCTGTTCCTTGATAGTGTGAGCGATAGTCGACCCCGCTTCCCCCACCATCAAGGAAACTCAGAGTCTGAGTGATTGTTGCTCAGATGGCTCTGAGGTCTGCTACCACCGGACGGGGTTGTCCACCTGGGCGAAAAGCGTGGTGAGCTCTTTTGCGGCGCAGGTGACTCGGTTGAGGTCTTTCTCCATGAGGAGGTTGTCCGTTGCGCGTTCGAGGGGCTCGAGGATCGTCCTGCGCAGGGTCGTCTCCATGGCCTTTTCCCGCAAAAGTTTGAACGACTTTCGTCCACGGAGGCGCCAGGCGATCAGGCCAGCAATCAGATAGGCTCCCAGCAAGTATCCGGCAGAGAAGTAGATCCACTTGAGTGGCTGGAGGAACACGAAGAAGCCACCTCCCGGGGGCAGTGCCCACGCCAGGAATGCTCCGAGTCCGACCTTCGTCGCAATGGCGCCCACCGCGACCCAGCGAGTCCTGAGAGTATTTTTCTGAATCCATTGCTCGGTTTCGGAAAGAATCTCTGCCCCTGTCCTCGTCGCTGCCTTCAGGGTTTCGAGGTGCGTGCTCCTGGCCAAGAGAGCGAAACTTGCGGCCGCTTGTGGCGTGAAGTGAACGCGAACAAGCTCACTGGCGAGGGCCGAGATTTCCGAGCGACCGCGCACGAAGCTTTCCAACTTGACTCTCAGGGGCTCGAGCGCCCGAAGGACGCACTCCGTATCGGCGAGGTCGCGAGCCCTGGCATAATCCCTGAGCGCCGAGTCCGTGGCCTCAAGCGTGCCCTGATCGCTGCGAGAGAGCCGGACCATGACACGGCGTATGGTGTCATTTAGCCTTCTGATGGAGGTGCCGACAAGTGACAATGTCTTGCTCGATCGCTCGACGTGGGGGTCAAGTGACAAGTAAGGCCCCACCTCCGTGATCCTGAGCATACGCCGAATTGCCAGGGTCTCCTCGGGAAGCGCGAGCTGGAAAGAAGCACTGTACGCCGCCTTCGACTCTCGTGCAGACGTCTCCACCAGTTTCTTCAGCTCTCGTTGGAAGGCTGCCTCTGCCGAGTAGATCGAGACTGCCGCCTCGGCCAGCTCCGTCGACTTTCGGATGGTCCTTGTCACCACGCGCCTCTTGAGCTGCTTGTTTTCGAGGGTTATCAGGCGCTCCAGAATTTGAGACTCAAGCGAAGCCCGCATTTCCTCCTCGGGGTGCCGCGCGCCGGAGGTGGAGACCTGAATGGCTGTCAGTGTTTCGGCTCCGGGGCCAACGGCCTGGCGAAGATCGTCGAGTATCGTATCGAGGACGATCTGCTCGTCGACCCTGTTGAAGACAAGTACCACTTCACCCTTCAGCTCCAGCAGTCGCTGGAGTCGGGAGACGAGGAGGCGATCACGATATTTTTGGGCCGTGGTCACAAAGAGGGTGACGTCCGAGATCGCCGCTATGCGCTCTGCGCCATCGAGGCTTGTCAGGAGCGCGCCGTCGAAGTCGGGCGAGTCGATCAGTGCCAGTGCTTCGAGGCGAGCTTCGTTGTGGAAGCGGAAGTACAGCACGTCGGAACGAGCTGCATTCGTGATGAGCTGGTTGGGGTCTTGCAGTTCCTCGGAGGTTAGATGGGGAAAGAGGTTGCCCCCCAGGAATCGAGACCGCCATCGCTCGTGCAGGTACACCAGCGGATGTTTGGTCGCCGATGCCACGACGATCGCAGGGGAAAGGATCCTGCCAGCCAGCGCATTGAATATTGTGGATTTTCCAACGTTGGTCCCTCCCTGGATCCCGACAAAGAGAGGAAGCCCCAAGTCGGCGAGCAGCTCCGGGAGCACCTTCGACTCCAGGAGAAGGATCGCGTCAGCTCTTGGATCGGGTCCGACTTTCTTGAGCGGGCGGAGGCTTTCCAGGGCTGCGAGCAGCGCCTCAGTCGGCTTGAGAAACGGCAGGGTGGAGGGGGTTGTCACACGGGTCGATTCGTTGCTTTACCTGAATATCGGCTCTTTACACTGTATAAAACATTAAAGTTTGCAGGCCAAAAGCGCTGATCATCAGTCGGCAAACCAGGGGAAGCCTTTCGAGTTAGATATGGAAGTCCAAAAAGAGCGCTTGATTCCGAAAAAGCTTTTCAAGATCGGGGAGATCATGCTCCACACCGGGCTCTCCCGGCAGACGATTCACAATTACACGATGCTGGGCCTTCTCACAGAAGAGGAACGTACGCAGGCAGGGCACCGTCTTTACGGCGAGGAGGTCTTCGAGCGAATCGCCCGCATCAAGGAGCTCCGGGTAAAGAAGAGCCTCAAGGAGATCCAGCAGATCCTCAAGAGCGAGAAGGAGCCCTCGAGCTGAATCTCCCGGCGCAGAATGGCCACGAGTAGGAGCCCCTGGCAGTGTCGCACGGGTGATCAGCTCCATGAACAAGGACTTGGGTATCCGGAAAATTGAACCGGGCCTCCACGCAAGGGGCGGTGGAGCACTGAGGCCGCTGTTTCTTTGTGGGCTTCTGTTGTTTCTCCTCTGGCGCCTCCATCACTTGCACCAGGACTCCTATAGCCGCAGTCCGGCTGAGAATGGAGAACCGGCACGGCTGCAGGAGTCGTCGCGCTCCGGGGCCCTCGAAGCCTTCGAGGTTCGGGGAGAGCAGGGTTCCTTCCCGGAGGGCTCAAGGTTCTGGCTTGCGTCGGATGCGGTGGAAGTTGTGCGTGGGGCCCGAGCTTTCATTGGACTTCGAGATCCGCTCGGCACCTTGAACGCCTTGCAGGCCTTGTTGGCTCCATTTTCGCCGATCGCGGGCCAGGCCCCTGGTCCCATCGTCGAAGAGGCTCTTCTCCTCAGGGCGCTGGCTCGACTGGAGCTGAGCGCGTCGCAAGCTGAGGCGGCGGATGATGCCGCGAGCCTCGCGCATCTCGCCGAGAAGGATCTTCAGTTTCTTGTCAAGAATCTCACCCCGGCTTCCGACGTGTGTCAGGCCGCGCTCTACCTGCAGGCTCTCTGGCTCGAGAAGGGAGCGCTGGAGCGCGTTGCCTTTCGTCGCCCACTTTCTCGGGGGCCATCGGGAGACCCTGTTGCCGCTCTCGAATCTGCTATTGCGAGTCTTGAAAAAGTTAGATCTTGCGACGATCTTGAGGTGCCTGTGTGGGTCGTGGTATCGGACCGACTGACGCGCATTCTGGAGCGGCTCGGGCGTCTGGACGCCGCCCGTACCCTGGTGCAATCGATCGAATCCCTTGATCCGCAGTCGATCAAGTCCTCGGGGAGACTCTCGCCGCTCCACGAACTCCTCGGGCTCGGGCCCAATTCCGCACTTCGGATCCATTCGGAGGCGCCGTTTCGAAAGGCTGACTTGGCCTATTTTTCCGGTGATCTCTGCGGGGCACTTCATGGCTACGAGCGAGCGATCCTGCAGTCGAAGTCTCCAGAGCTTCTGCCCTGGGGTCACCTCCAGAAGGCCAGCGTGTTTCGACTCCTGGGCGACGGCCGCGGGAGCTTCGAGGCTCTCGGGTCTGCGCGCTCCGCCTTGAGCGGGCTTCAGCCTCGACCCGGCTTGGGCCCGCTCGCAGCGCGGAGCCTCTCAAGCTGGAAGAGCAGGCTCCATAAACGAATTGAAGCTCTCGATTTCTGAAGCGTCGGGGGGCTCCAGGGCCAAAGCCTTCAGGCGTCTTTCGTGGGGCAACTCTCAATTTCCGGAACTTGTGTAGTTTGTGCTTTACAATGTGGATGTTATAGGCTAAATTTCCACCGCTTCCTGCAGAGGAGCCGACGAGAGGACGGTGTTCTCTCTCAGGCGCCCTTGGAGGGCGAGGCCAGATGAGTTCGCTCAAATTGTCTCGCTTTGAGGTGAAGAGAACCTCTGAGAAGGAAGCTCACTGTAAGTCCTGGAAACGGGAAATCCGGAACCCAAGGTGATGGTACATCGAAGGGAAAAGGAATCTAGTGAAGAAGGGGGATGGTTTCGGTTCAGCCGCAGTCGTCCCATAACTAGTTCCTTTCCCTTTTTTTTGTCTCCCCGCGCCGTGAACGCTGTTAACGAACCCTTGGTCTTGTTGCCAGGGTGGTGTGTAGAGTGATCGGGCGCGAGGTTCGACGACGATGACCGAGACCACGACTGGACGGCTGACCCGGACGATGCCCGGGACAGGTGCCGGGGCGATGGTTGGGTCGTCAGGGAGAGGAAAGCTTGAAGAAAGTGGTGAAGAGAGCAGCCGGAAGCCTGCGTGCCGCCAGAGAGCTTTACCGGAAGCTCGGTCGGATTGAAAGACTCTCTCTGATTTTGGCGGCGGTCATTGTTGGCCTTGCAGTCGCAGTTCTGACAGGGCTTGAAGGGACGGCAAGTTACCGCCAGGTGGTGATCGGCGATGACGCCGAGAACGGCATGGACTTGCAACGTCAGGCCTCGCGTCTCCAGGAGGCAGGGATCGATTGGCGGGAGGCGCGCACGTCCACCGGCGCGCGAGCGCTTGAGGTCCCCGAGTCCGCTCATGCAAAGGCGTTGAGGGCTCTCGATCTTGAGACCCCTCGCCGGTCTCTCGACGCGGGATCAGAGCCGTTGGACAGGGGGAGCTTCCTTGAGACTCCCGATCGCCTCGAGGCGCGCCTTCGCGACGCCAACCGCAAGAAAATCGAGCAAGCAATCCTGTGGAACGGAAATATCCGTACCGCAACGATTGCCCTTTCTTCGAGCCGTCGAGCGTCGATTCTCGCCCAGTCGCGGGACGTCGGTGATTCCGCCGCTGTGGCGCTTTTCCTGCGGCCGGGTGTCCCCAGCCTTCGGCGGCAGGAGGCTGACGGCATCCGCGAGATGGTTCGGTGCGCTTTCGGGATTCGACTGGAGCGTATCTCGATCAGCGACAATCTCTTCAATCGTTACGAAGTCGCGAAAGCATCGGACGGTTCGGGCCTGATCCTCGAGAAGGAGGATCATCTGCGGAGCTTGCTGAAGGAGGAGATCCAGAGGCTCTATGGCAAGCTCTTCGAGGACCATGAGTTCTACGTGGGTCTCATGGTTTCGCTGTCACCTCAAAGCTCGTCCATCGAAAAGAAGGCAGTGCAGCGTCATAACTCTTTTCTTCTCGAGACGAAGAGCACGGTTGAGCGCGTGGCAGAGGATGTGCCCGGAGGGATCCTCTCCGCGGGTGCGCCCCCCATCCTTCTTCGAGAGACAGTGGAGTCGATACCTTTTGACAGCTTCGAGAAGACCTTGACCGACGTTCCTCCCGGCGAGCTGATCGGAGTGAGCGTCATGATTCACTTCGACCTTGACGCGGTGGAGCGAGTGGAATCGGCGCGGCGGGAGTCATCCAGAAATAACCCTCCTGTACCCGCGTTGCTTCCAGGCGAGCGCGAGGCCGTGGTGCAGGTCTTCGCAGCCAGGGAAGAAGACGCAATCCGGGGCTTGCTGTCGACGCATGGGAGCGTCCAGGTTTCTGTGATGGTGCATCCTTTCAGGAAGCCTCCGGCCGACCCTCCTTCCGACGCGACCCAGATTGCTACGCTCGAACCCGCGCCATTTCTGTCACTGGCGAGCTCCTGGGCCCTTCGCTGGTGGCGTCCTCTCGCCATCCTGGGCGCCTTGCTGATTTTCGGAGCGGTTGTTCGGGCTCTCGCCAGAAAGCGCAGCGCAGCCTCGAGCGTGGAAGCGTGGGCGGCGTCCCCCGCGACGGCGGGCGTGGAAGGCTCGGGTGGAGCCGCCGAGCCGGAATGGAATCTATCGCGCTCCCATCGTCCTGGCGAGCGCCTCGGCGTTCTTGGTGGGGTTGCGGACATCAACTCGGCCGTACGCGAACGTCCCGAGGTTGCTGCCAGCGTCTTGCGGCTCTGGCTTGCGCAGGACTCCGACGAGATGAAGGAGGAGCTGGCGCGAGCATGAACGGCGACGCCACCCTGGAGCGAGATCTGGACCTCGAAGAGTCCCTTGGGCCGGAGGATACCACGGCGGCTGATCCCCGGGCTTCCGCCGAAGCGCCGCCGGGTCCGTCGTCGACACCTCTCTGGCAGTCTCCCCCTGCGTCGCCCTGTCCGGCTCACTCGGGAGTTGGCGGGCTTTCGGGCCTCAAGAAGGCTGCGGTTTTTGTGCTCTCGCTCGACGAGGAAGTGGCCTCGGCCCTCCTGCGCTGCCTCACGGATGCCGAGTTGGGCCAGATCACATCCGAAATCGCCAATCTCGGCGTGGTGGACAAGGAAGCTGTTTCGAGCGTAATCCGCGAGTTCTCCAAGCTGGAGCGTCTCCACAGCATGGTTCGGGAGGGCGGCCTGGAAAATGCAATGCGGCTTGTCGAGCGAACCTTTCCCGGGGAAAAGGCCCGGCGAATCGGGCAGCTCCTTGCTTCCCATCGTCCACAGTATCCCTTTTCCTTCCTGGAGGAGGTGGAGCCCGAGACCTTGCTCGCCTGTCTTGTGGACGAGCACCCGCAAACACTCACCGTCATCTTGGCCCACATGAGCCCCTCGAGCGCAGCGGAGATTGTGGAACGGCTTCCTCTGTCGCAGAGGCGTGACGTGCTGGAGCGTATCGCGCGCCTCGAAGGCGCGAACACTGAGGCGCTTCAGAGCCTGGAGCTTTCGCTCCGCAAGCAGATCGAAGCGGCACGTTTCGAATCGTTCGGAGAGTCCGCCGGGGTGAAGGCGGCCGCAGACATTCTGCGTGCGGCGGCCGGCGGAGGAACTTCCATTCTCGATGACCTCCGGGAGGGAAGGCCCGACCTTGCCGAGGAGATCGGAAAGCACTTGTTTGTGTTTGAGGATCTTGCCCACGTGGATGGCCGCGCCTTGCAAGTCATCCTCAAGGAAGTGGATTCTCGCCGCCTTGCCTTGGCGCTCAAGAATGCTCCTGACAGTCTTGTGGAGAAGGTCCTCAACAATCTTTCCCGGCGCGCCGCCGAAATGCTCAGAGAGGAAATGAGCTGCCTTGGGCCCGTGAGGTTTGTTGAGCTGGAGGCAGCCCGGCGGGCGATTCTGGAAGCGGCCTTGCGGCTTGAATCCTCGGGACAGCTCTACATCTCGGGACGCGGGCGAGAGGAGAACCGTCTTGTCTATTGATCCCGAAAAGAGCATGGACACGAGGGCCGGTGGCGAGAGTGTCGCTCCCGGGCGGGGCCGATGGATTCGTCCTGTCGCTGGTACCAGCCGGCACGGCGTACTGCAGCCCCGCAGCCCGGCCGATCTCGAGGAACTCGGCGGGCAGATCCTGCGCGATGCGCGCCGCCGCCTCGCCGGGTTATCGGCTTTCGAACGAACGCTCGAGGACAAGATCCGTGCCCGGTGGGAGGAGGTTGAGCAGGAGGTCAGCCGGAGACTGGCTCGAGCCGAGGAGGAGGCCGCTATCCTGCAACGCAAGGCGGAAGGGGAGACCAAGGAGAAGACGACCCGACTCGAGAAGGAGGGTAGGTCGACGGGATTCCGCGAAGGGTTCGCAAGAGGACGGGACGATGGATACCGTCTTGGACTCGAGGAGGGCCGGCGTGATGGTGCGCGCGAAGGCCATGAGGCTGCCTCACAACGCCTCGATGCCGAGCTTTCAACCGCAATTCAGGCAGTTGCAGGAGCTGCTGCACGCCTCCGCGAGGCATCCCTGCGCCTCGAACAGGAGGCCAGGGACGGGTTTCTTCACCTGGCAATGGAGATCGCGAAGAAACTGGTGAAGCGTGAGATTCGGTTGGTGGATGACGTCGCTGTGCGCAATCTTGAGCGAGCGATCGAACTCATTTTCAGGCGCGGCAGTCTGGTAGTTCAGGTCAACCCAGAAGACGCGCCGCTTGTGGAAAAGGCGCTGGCTGGCAAGCCTCGCTGGGCAGAAGGCTTTGACTCGGTGGACGTTCATCCCTCGGCTGACCTCGGCAGAGGCGGCTGCCGGCTACTCTCTGGCTCCGGAATCTGCGACATGTCGATGGAAACGCAGCAGGGTCTGATCGAGGAGGCGCTCTTCGCCACGACGCACTTGGCGGACGAGAAGCCCGAGGATGATCAAGAGCCGAAGAGGGCCTGGGACGAAACTGCGAAGACTCATTCCGCGGAGGGCTTTGGCCTGTGAGGCATCACACCCAGTTGGTTCAGGATGTGTTCCCTGCCGTGCTCGAAGGGCAGGTCCACCGCGTTCTGGGGTTAACCGCGGAGAGCCGGGGTCTTTTCGCTCCGGTGGGGGGCTCGTGTGAAATTCTCTGCCGCGACGGGCAGAGGCTCGAGGCCGAGGTTGTTGGTTTTCGCCAAGATCATGCGATTGTGGCCCCTTACGGGGATATCCGCGGGATCTCCGCCGGAGACAGGATCGTCTACCGGGGCAAGAGCGCTTGCGTCCGGGTGGGGCAGGGGCTGATCGGCCACGTCATTGACGCAGAGGGCAAGTCGCTCGACAGTCAACAGATCCGAGGCCCCCTGATCGAGGTTCCGCTTCACTGCTCACCGGGCAATCCACTCTTGCGCAGCCGTGTTGAAAGGGTCCTGGTGACGGGTGTTCGATCGATCGACGGATTGACGACGGTGGGCCGGGGTCAACGGATGGGAATTTTTGCAGGCAGCGGCGTCGGCAAGAGCGTGCTCCTTGGCATGATCGCGCGAAACACGGACGCATCCGTGGTCGTGATCGGTCTTATCGGTGAGCGGAGTCGGGAGGTGCGGGAGTTTGTCGAGCGGAATTTGGGCCAGGAGGGCTTGCGTCGGTCAGTCGTTGTGGCGGCCACGAGCGAGGAGCCTGCCTTGCGGCGCATTCAGGCCTCGCTAGTAGCCATGGCCGTGAGCGAGCACTTCCGGGATCAGGGCCACGACGTTCTCCTGCTGGTGGATTCGTTGACTCGCGTGGCAACAGCGCAAAGGGAGCTCGGTCTGAGCTGCGGCGAGCCGCCGGCGACGAAGGGGTATCCGCCGTCGGTTTTTGCCATGCTGCCTCGGCTCCTCGAACGAGCGGGGCCAGCGTCGAGGGGCAGCATCACGGGCTTCTACACGGTGCTTGTGGAGGCGGACGACCCACACGATCCCATCGCTGATTGTGCCCGTAGCGTGCTGGACGGCCATCTCTGGCTCTCCCGCGAGTCTGCCGAGCGAGGTGTCTTCCCTGCTGTCGATCCCCTGGGAAGCCTGAGCCGGGTGCAGTCGAGCATCGTGGACGCTCGGCATCTGGCGGCCGGGCTTGCGCTTCGTGCGCATCTGGCCCGGTACAGGCAGGTCGAGGACTTGATCCGCATGGGAGCTTACGTGCCCGGAGCCGATCCCGAGGTGGACGAGTCGGTCCAGTTGTTCCCGAAGATTGAGGCTTTTCTCCGCCAGGACAAGGGCGAGGCAGCCAGCTTCGAGCGAACTGTCGCTGGCCTTGAAGCTCTGGTCGAGGAAAATAACCCAACGGCTTCCAGGAGGGCTGGAGCATGAGCTCACTTTCCAGGGACCGTCTGAAGGTGGTGGATGCGGTCTTCACAGTGCGCGATGTGGAAGAGCAGCAGGCCGGCTCCCGGCTTCACGTGAAGCAGATGGAGATCTTGCGGCTCAAGACGGAGATCGAAGGCCTGAAAGAGCGTCGCAAGGCGGTATTGTTACACCAGGGACGGGATGTTCTCCGGGGGAGGTTACTCCTCGATGCGCTGTTCAAGATCTCTCTGGATCGAGCCAGAAGGCTCGAGGCCTTGAGCCTCCAGGCTGCTGTCCTGTTGGGTGATTGGAGGCAGGCCAGGACCCGAAAAGATGCCGCCGAGGCCTTCAGGGAACGGCGCCGAAGGGAGAGAGAGCTCGTCTTGACGCGCCGCGACGACATGGCAGTCGCCATGCTTGCGGCTGCAAGGTCGCAAAGGGAGAACACGCTCGAGGAGGAGGATCTGTGCGAGGAATGCTGAGAGCTTACAGCCTCGTCTCGAGCGTGGTGTCCGGACTTGGACTCTTGACCCTGGTGGCGGGAGGGGCGTTGTATCTTGCTGCGCCGGAAAAATCGGCTGACATTTGGGGACAAGTGATTGCGAAGGTCGCCAGCACTTGCCCTCAAGGCCCCAGGTGCGAAACCCACGTCGAGAAAATTGCCGAGTCGCTTGTACCTGGCCGGACACCGATCGCAGCCACGAGCAGCGGACGTTTGGACCCGTCCCGCGCTGCCTTGGCGGCGGTCGAGCCAGCCGCGCCGGAATCGAGTATTGATCTCCTCGCTCTCGAGACCCGGTTGCGATATCTCGAGGGGGCAGTACCCACGGTGGCTCCCTCGGCCTCTTCAGGCAAGCCTGTGCCTTCAACCATGGAGAAACTGGCTGCCTGGGAGTCCCTACGAGGGCCGTTGCTTGCGTTTCTGAGCGTGTCGCAACCGCTGGAGAATACCCCCGAGGCCCTCTCTGCGGTAGCCCCCATCGAGTCGCTGGCGCCCAGGATCTCGGCGAGGCTCAAGACTCTCTCGACCGAATGGAGTGAGTTTGGCCGTCGGCTTGTCGAGGGCTTGTCCGCCTCGACGGTCGTCCGTCTTCTGGCCGATGATTCAACGATTTCCGATGTAAAGGCTGTCGCGCTCCTGCGCAGACTTGGTGCCGAGGAGGCCCGAGAAGCCGTTGAGAGGTTGGCGCGACGCTTGCCCCGGCGAGCCGCCCATCTACTGGACGGGCTTGTCCCGGTGCCGCGCGCGGCGGGTCCGGATGGCGAAGGGCAGGCCCACCCTGGGCTCGACGATTCGAACCGAGAAGGAAAATCTGATGGATAGTTCAACAGTCGAAAAAGAGGCTCTGTTAAACCTGCTCAAGAGAGTCCAGGGCACGCCACCGCCTTCCCAGGGAGCGGGAGCCGCAGCCAAGTTTCCGGAAGCCGCCTCAATGGAGGAGCTTCCTGAGTCCGACCCGCGGCGTGCGCGTGCAGACTTGTTCCGCTCCGTTCACTTGAAAGTGCGCGTTGAGTTGGGCCGCGTTCAGGTGCCACTGAAGGAGATCCTCAAGCTAACGCCGGGGGCTGTGGTCGACCTCGACCGGCTCGCAGACGACCCCGTTGACGTCTACGTTGACGATCTCCTGATCGCCCGGGGCGAGGTTATCGTCGTCAACGACTGTTTCTGCGTCAGGTTGACCGAGGTGTTCTCGCAGAGCGAACCCGGCGAGGTGCGGTCATGAGGTCAGGGGGTTGCTCCGTTTTCGCGAGCGTCTTACTCATGGTCTGCATGGCTCTTCCGGCCAGTGCAGAGGATACGAAGGTTCGTCAAAAGCAAAGTCTTGCCGACCTCTTCGGCGAAAATCCGGATTCCCAGGAGGGACAGGAGGCCTCCTCACGCGAGACGTCCGGCCTGGCGGTCAAGGCAGCGTTGTGGTCTGGCGTCTTGATCGCCGGCGCCTGCTGCCTTGGGGTTGTGCGAAGGGCCAGCAAGAGATCCAAGGTTCAACACGCGAGCCCTGGAGGGGTCGAGGTGGCGGGGCGCATTTTCCTTTCACACAAACAGTCAGTCTTTGTCTTGCGGCTGGGTGGTAAGCGACTTGCTGTGGGAGTCGGCGGGGACCGGATCACACCTCTGGGAATTTGGGACGAGTCCCCGGACAGTCCTGCACTCCCCGAGCATTCCGCTCCGGTGCCCGCAAGGACCAATGGTTTCACCATTCGTCCAGAGGATCGAGAGGGGATGTTGGCTGCCAAGGCCTTCCGGGACACCGATTTTCTCCCCTATCGAAAGCAAGTGGAGAGGCTGCGAGGGCTCTTGCGGGGTTTGCGTCCAGAGGACAATCCGGGCCCTGGACTACAGGACACAAATCCGTGATGCGTCCACAGGGCTGGAAGACGATCGGGCTCACAAGCAGCGCGCTCTGCTGCTCCGCGCAGCTATTCGGGGCAGAAGATTCGGCCCTCGAGGCGCTTGTGAAGACGATTTCGGGGTCGAATCCTGGAGGCGCGGCATCCTCGATTCGTGCCTTCGTTGCGATCACGGTCCTGGGTGTTGTGCCCTCGATCGTGCTGCTGGGAACCTCGTTCCCGCGCATTCTGGTTGTCTTGTCCTTTCTAAGGAGGGCCCTGGGGGCGCAGGACCTCCCCTCGAACCAGATCCTCGCTGGACTTAGCCTGATTCTGACCGCGATCGTGATGACCCCCGTCTGGAAGCGTGTGCATGAAGAAGCGTACCTGCCGCTCTCCCGAGGCGAGCTCAAGACCGTGGATGAGGCGCTGGCCAAGGCTTCCTTGCCGCTCAAGAAATTCATGCTTTCGCACACCTTTGAAAGGGACTTGAGGCTCTTTGTCGAGCTTTCCGAGGCGAAGCCTGCGAATTTGGACCCGACGAGCGTGGCAACCTCCGTATCCTCGCCGCCGGATGTCCCGGCCGACACATCGCCCAGGACCGTCGAAGACCTGAACTTCTTCGTTGTGTTCCCCGCTTTTGTCCTGAGTGAGCTCAAGGTCGCGTTTCAGATGGGCTTCCTGATTTACCTGCCCTTTCTTGTGATTGATCTGGCGGTCTCGGCAGTGCTCGTATCCATGGGCATGTTCCTGATGCCGCCTTCCATGGTCTCGATCCCACTGAAGATACTTGTGTTTGTCCTGGCGGACGGCTGGAACCTGGTCTTGGCCCAGCTTGTCCAGGGATTTCAAGCGTTGAATGGATAATAAAACCACAGCATGAGGAGGACCCATGGAAAACTTGGACGCGGTCGTCGCAATAGCGCAGCGGGCGTTGATCGTGACGCTGGAGATCTCCTTGCCCATCCTGCTCGTGGGGCTTTGCGTCGGGCTCTGCGTGAGTCTTTTTCAGGCAGTGACGCAGATTCAGGAACAAACCCTCGCTTTTCTGCCCAAGTTGATCGCCATGGCCACGGCCCTCATTTTCCTTCTGCCCTGGCTTCTTTCCGTGATCACGGAATATGCGCGCGAAATGTTGAGCGAGCTGGGAGCTGTGTAAGGAGCCATGAATTTCGATTGCTGGACTCTGGCTGCGTCAAGGCTTCTCGGGCTTTGCCTGGCCTCACCCTTTCTCGGCGGCGTGCCCTGGAGAATCCGGTGGGCTGTGCCAGTGGTCTTCGCGCTCGGGATGCCGGGTGTGGCCACCTCGGGCGCGACACGCTGGGATTTGTCCCAGCCCTGGATCGCCGCGATGACGTTGGGAGGCGAATTGGCGCTCGGCTTCGTGCTCGGGTGGAGCTCGATCCTCGTGCTCGGAGCGATCCGGGGTGTCGCCTTACTCATCGTGGATCAATCGAGCCTTGCGCTCGGGAGCGCGAACGATTCGGGGGCGAGCGACGGCCCACCGGCACTGGCGGACTTCTATTCCATCCTGGTCCTTGCGCTCATCGTGACGCTCGATTTGCATCATGCGGTGCTCCGCGCCGCAGCGTGGAGCTTCAATACCGTGCCGCCAGGAGAGATGTCCTTCGCCAGGGTTCCCGCCGCCATGGAGAAGCTCCTTGCGCAGGCGGGACCGCACCTCTTCGAGGCGGCGATGTGCATCGGCTTCCCGGTACTGAGCGTGCTTCTCATCACAGGTCTGGGGCAGGCCGTGCTCGCACGGGTATTGCCCGAGGTCGACTACTTCGCCTTTGGCCCCGCCTTGAGATCAGCGGTGGGGCTGGGAGTTGCGTGTGTGTCGCTTCCCTTCTTCGCGGACGCGTCGAGGTCCCTCTTCGGAAACGCAATTCTGCAAGGAAGCCAGGTTCTAAGTGGCATGGGACGTTAAGAAGCAAGTGATCGAGAGCTCTTCGAGATGAGTGAACGAGAGCAGCAGACAGAAGAAGCAAGCCAGCACCGACGGGAGGAGGCCCGGCGAAGCGGGAATCTTCCACGTAGCCGTGACCTCACCGCCGCTCTGGGGTTACTGGCTGCTTGCGTCGCGCTTCAGTGGCTGGGCCCGATCTTTTTTGGTCGCGCCAAGGTAGTCTTCTCGGAAGCCCTCGCGGGGATTGGCTCCGAATCGCGGGCGCTGTCGCTGGAATCAGCCTCCATTCATGTGTCACGGCAGGCCTTTCAGTTCCTACTCATGGCCGCGCCCCTGGGGATTGCGCTCGCCGTCGGATCGACAGCCTCTGGAGTTCTGCAAGGTGGGCTTCTGTTCCGGTGGCAGTCGTTGGGACCTGAGCTCTCGCGATTGAGCCCGACCCAGGGGCTCGCACGAATCCTTCGACTTCGAAATGGAGCTCGTGGTCTCTTTTCCCTCGGCAAGGTCGCGATGGTCGGCTGGCTAGGTTTTCGATCCATTCTGCAGCTTCTCGAGGCCGGGCGCTCCCCTCTTGACTCGAGTGCATCCTTTGTGAAGGACGCGTGGGGCTGGCTCTGGGTGGAAGCCTCCGCCCTCAGTGTGAGAGTCGCTGGCGCCTTGGCGGTGCTTGCTCTTCTCGACTACGGGTTTCAGCGGTGGCTCCACGGACGCGATCTCAGAATGTCTCGATCCGAGATGATCCAGGAGCTCAACGAGCTGGAGGGCAACCCGGAGCTCAAGAGTCGCCGGCGAGGCCTGCGCAAGTTGATGCTACGAAAAGTCCGTTCAAGCGAAGCAGGTGCTTGATCCATGGAAGCCCCAATATCTCTCAACAGAAAGACTTTTCTTGACTACCTGTCGAGGGACTCCGATCTCATCTTGGCCGGTGGGATTCTCGCAATCTTGCTCGTCATCGTTGTGCCTCTTCCGTCACTCCTGCTCGATGCGCTCTTGATCTTGAACATCGGGGGATCGACTCTGCTCCTTCTCTCCGTGGTCTGTGCGGCCCGGCCTCTTGACTTCAGCACGTTTCCATCGGCCCTCCTCCTGGTGACGTTTTTTCGCCTGGCCTTGAACATTGCCTCGACTCGCCTGATCCTCGGCAATGCGGATACTGGAGGCGTGTCTGCTGCCGGAGAAGTCATTGAAGCCTTTTCCGCTTTCGTGGCGGGGAGCAACCTCATCGTCGGATTCGTCGTCTTTGTCATCTTGGTGGTCGTACAGTTCATCGTCATCACCAAGGGCACGACTCGAATCTCAGAGGTGGCAGCTCGTTTCAGCCTGGACGCCATGCCGGGCAAACAGCTCAGCATTGACGGAGACCTGGCCGCTGGCACGATCACGGAGGCCGAGGCGCGCAAGCTGCGACGGTATCTTTCCGAAGAGGCGTCCTTCTACGGCTCGATGGATGGCGCCAGCAAGTTCGTTCGAGGCGAGGCCGTGGCGGGAATTTTCATTGTTCTGACCAACTTGCTCGGCGGCTTTTTTCTCGGGACCCTTTACTACGGGATGGACCTTGGAACTGCAGCCAGCGTATTTACTCGCCTCTCCCTCGGTGATGGATTTGTGACGCAGGTGCCGGCCTTGATGGTCTCGGTTGCCACGGCACTCCTTGTCACCCGGAGCGCCAACAAGGAAGTCCTTGGTCGCGAATTGGGCAGCCAGCTTTTTCTGAGCGAGCGCACGCTTTTTGCGGCCGCAGCTTTCCTGGTGCTCCTCTTGCCTTCGGGGCTGCCCGTGTGGGGGCTCCTCATGGGCGCGGCGTTGTGCTGCGGCTCCGGGTACCTGGCATTGCGTCACAGGTCGGGGCGGGATCCGCTCACGGCCGAGCCGGAGGGCCAAAACCCCTCGAAGTCTGAGTCGCCCGATGCTCGAGCTCGCTCCCTTCTCGTATTGGAGCCGATTGAGCTGGAGATCGGATTTCGGCTTGTCGGGCTCGTTGACGATGCCCAGGGCGGTGACTTGATGGCCCGTCTCTCGCGAGTGCGAGAAAACGTTGCCGTCGAGATGGGGCTTGTCGTTCCGGCGATCAAGGTGATTGACAACACACGGCTCCACCCCACCGAATACTCGATCAAGTTGAGGGCCAACCGCGTCGGTAGGTGGCGAGTGCGGCCAGGCAAATGGCTCGTCAGTGCTGAAGCTGGACCTCCTCACGGCATCCAGGGCTCGAGCGGGCCCGATCCGGTCACGGGGAAGCCGGGGCTCTGGATTGACGACGCTCAGTGCTCGCAGGCTGCCGACATGGGCTATCGCGTGCGCAAGGTTTCCGAGGTCATCGCGGACCACCTCGACAGCCTGATCCGGATGCACGCTTCAGAAGTCTTGACGCGCGAAGAGGTTTCACGACTGATTCATGACTTGAGAAAGCGTGCCCCAGCCCTCGTCGATGAGCTGATCCCTGGCACCCTGAAGCTTGGAGATGTGCACAAGGTCTTGCAGTTGCTTCTCCGGGAGCAGGTGAGTATTCGGGACCTTGAGACGATCCTGGAGACGCTTGCGGACCACGGCGACCGTACTCGAGACACGCGAGAGCTGACGGAGCGGGTTCGCCGAGCTCTCTCGCGAAGCATTTGTATCTCGCTTGCCAAGCGAGATGGATCCATTCATGCGGCGCTTTTTGATCCCGCGCTCGAGGAGTTTCTTCAGGGTTCCATGGAGAAGTCGGAGCGTGGTCTACGGCTTGCGATCGAACCCGAGATGGTCGAGACGCTGGTGGATAGCATCGTCGAGCAGGTGAGCCGTCTGGGCAACGCGAAGCAGCCCCCAGTTCTTGCCTGCTCCGGGCTCATTCGATCGCATATCCGAGACCTGATTGCTGGACGAGTGCCCCTGTGCTCGGTGCTGGCGTACGAGGAGGTGGGCGAGGAGTTCAGGCTGGAGTCGTCCGGGACGATCGTGCTGGAGCGCGACGTCCTTGGCATCGGGAGAGAGACCGTATTGAACCGAATGAACAGTTAGGGCATTCGGCGAAAAAAAAGAAATTATGGGCAACAAGACAAAAAACTTTCGGCTCACACGTGTCGAGGCGCCCACCATGCAGGAGGCGCTGCAGAAGATACGCTCGCAACTGGGAAGCGATGCCATGATTGTCAGTACCCGCACCTTCCGCAGGGGCGGAGTCCTCGGCGTGGGGGCGCAGGAGGTCGTTGAGGTCTACGCTGCGGATACGCGGTCCAGAATTGAGAACATCCGACGCGAAAATTCGAGCCGGTCTCGAATGAACGAAGCCCTGGGTTCGAGCTCTCTGGAGGAGCCTCTCCGCCCCCGCGAGCGCAGCACTCCGGCCGAAGCTCGTAACTCCGCCGAGGCGCTTCAGCCTGCGGCCGCTCCGGGTCTGCACGCCTTCTCGAGCGCGATTGGCCAGATCCACCAGGACATCAAGGATCTGATCTCCCGGAGCTCGGATACGCCACGCCAGGCGAACACGTTTCTCCGCGAATGCCACGAGATGCTTGTCTCACGAGAGCTGGATCCCCGCGTCGCGGACCTGATCGTCGAGGAGATCAGCCAACTTCGACTTCCTTCAGGGTATCCAGATCCCGCTCGGGTCCGGACGGTGCTGAGGAGCCAACTCACGAAGCTCTTCCTCCCGAGTCCTCAACTCGACGACACCAAGCGGCCACGCTTGATCGTTCTTGTTGGGCCCACAGGCGTCGGCAAGACGACCACGATCGCCAAGCTTGCCGCGAAGTCCAAAATCCACGAGCACAGGAGGGTTGGGCTCATCACGATCGACACATTCAGGATCGCCGCCGTGGACCAACTCGAGAAGTATGCAGAGATCATCGGGCTTCCACTCATCGTCGCCACGAGCCCGAGTGAGGTAGAAATTGCGGTGGAGGAGTTTCGTGCAAAGGAAACCGACATCGTTTTCATCGATACCGCCGGTCGGAGCCACCGCGATGAGCTCAAGATGACGGAGCTTCGCGAATTTCTCGCCGTCTTGCCGGACGCCGAGGTGCATCTTGTCCTCAGCACAATGACTCATGGAAAGACAATTCTGAGTGTGGCAAACCGGTTCTCCGGAATTGGTTTCCACAAGGTAATCCTCACCAAGGTGGACGAGACGATCTCCTTTGGAGCGTTGGTGAGCGCCCTGATTTCGATCGGAAGGCCGGTGTCGTTCGTCACGGACGGGCAGAACGTCCCGGACGACATCGTCGCGAGTGACCCGGAGCGGCTCGCCGATCTTGTTCTGAAAGTCAACGCGTTGTAGGTAGAGGCGTCCCATGGACCAAGCTGAACGACTCAGAGCTCTTGTTGGTGCTGGCGAGCCGCGCGCGCGTGTGATTGCTGTCACGAGCGGTAAGGGCGGCGTCGGCAAGACCAATGTTGCCGTGAACCTGTCGATCGCACTGGCGCAGCGCGAAAAAAAGGTCATCGTTGCTGATTTGGACATCGGGCTCGCCAACGCTGACGTCCTCTTCGGTGTGCAGGCTCGTGCGCACATGGGCCGCGTGCTTTCGGGCGAGGTCGCCGCACTTGAAGCGTTGACGAAGACTCCAAGCGGTGTGCTCCTTCTGGCCGGAGCCTCGGGAGTTCGCCACCTTTCCGATCTGGAGAAGACGGAGCGTGATTATTTGGCGCGTTGCCTCCGAGAGCTCGAGGCCTCGGCAGACTTTCTAGTGATCGACACTGCGGCAGGTATCTCTCGTAGTGTCATTCAATTCGCGGCAGCGGCGGACGAAGCCATCGTGGTGACAACTCCGGAGCCGACGGCGATTACCGACGGTTACGCCGTGGTGAAGGCTCTGTCGAGGGAAAAAGGGAGCGGCCGGATCCGATTGGTGATCAACCTCGCCAACGACGCAGCAGAGGCGAGTCGTGTATTCGAAAGAATACAGGCAGTGGCGCGCCGCTTTCTTGGAGTGGAGATCGATTATCTCGGTCACATTCTCGCCGATGAGCAGGTACGGAAGGCGGTGCGTCGGAAGCGACCGTTTCTACTTGAGAATTCTGTCTCTCAAGCGAGCCTTGGGATCAGGGACCTGGCCGAAAGAATCCTCAGCGAGAAGCCCACGGCGCGTTCTGCGGGATTTGTGAAGCAATATGTGAATGCGATACAGGGAATTGTGAGTTGAGTACGAAGCTGGCCCCAGGGCCGAGAAAAATCTCAGGAGGTACCGCTTGAGCGGAGCTAAAGAAGGGAAGAAGCCCGCGCGACGCGTGGCGTTGCGCCGTGCTGGAGCGGCAAGTCGCGAGGGCGCGGCGGCGGCGGCGGTGGTGAATCCCCAAACAGGAGGTGAGAACACGGTGGCGAGCGCGCAAAAGAGGAAGGAGTACACCAACATTGAAGACGTTTGGAAAGACTTCAAGAAGAGTGGTGACAAGGAGCTTCGGAACGTTCTTATCGAGAAGTATTTGCCTCTTGTCAGGTACATCGCTGAGCGTCTTCTTTCAAAGCTTCCACAGAACATTGAGCTCGATGACCTGACCAGCGCAGGGATATTCGGTCTCATGGACGCGATCGAAGGATTTGACCTGACTCGAGGGGTCAAATTTGAGACCTATTGCACCACGCGAATCCGCGGCGCCATCCTGGATGAGCTTCGCTCTCTGGACTGGGTTCCGCGAATTGTGCGGAACAAGGCAAATCGTGTCGAGGCCGCCTGGAAAGGGCTCGAAATGGAGTTTGGGCGAGTGCCGACCGACAGTGAGATGGCCGAGCGGCTACTCATGTCTCTGCCCGAATACGAGGAGCTGCTTCGGGAGGCCAGCGCCATCACCATCGTGAGCCTGACAGACAAGGCAAGCGACGATCATGGATCGAAGACTCTCCGCAAGATCGACCTCCTCGAGAACAAGAAGCAACTGGATCCTGAGGACGAGCTCAAGAAGAAGGAGATCACGGAGTTCATCACGAAGGGGCTGAACCGCAAGGAACGTTTGATCATGATCCTTTATTACTATGAGGATCTGACCATGCGAGAGATCGGTGCCACGCTGAATTTGTCCGAATCGCGCGTCTGTCAACTCCACTCGAGGATCATCTTTCGGCTGAGGAACCAGCTCAAGAGGTATCAGACGGAGCTGTTGAGCTGAGCAGCCCAATCCACCCACGGGGCGGATTGGGCTGAAACCAAAGGAACAACTTGTAATGCCGCACCTCGCGGAAGGTTTCGAGCATGGACCGTGACGGGGTCCACGAGCGAGTCGCCAAACGGCAGCCTATCCGGCGGCGCCGCCACCTACTTGCCTTCTGAATGCCGCCATGACGTGTTCGTGCATTCTTTTGAGAGGAATCTGGGCCTTTTGTGCCGCTTTCCGGAGGTCATCGTGCTCGGGTGAGGCCGTCATTTCCTCCTTCCCGAGGCTCCCGACCTTCACGCGAACCGTGCCCCAGGGCGTCTCCACGGAGCGGAACTCTCGGCCCAGAATCACTCGCTCGACCTCGGTGCGTCTGAGACCCAAAGTCGTGGTCTCTCGAAACAAGGTCCGCACGACCTTCTCCTCGGCCTCCAGCGGAAGAATTACTTTTAGCTCGTGTGCAGGCCTGGATTTCTTCATGAGGATTGGGGAGACGGTCACGTCGAGTGCTCCGGAATCCAGAAGTCTCTCGACCACATATCCGATCCACTCGGCGCTCATGTCATCGACATGTGTTTCAAGCACTAGCACACGATCGCTCTGCGCGAGCCGCTGCGAGCTTTCACCCAGAATGACTCGGAGCGCGTTGGGGATCAGCCCTGGGCGGTCATTGCCGGCACCATAGCCCACCCCTGACACCGTCAAGGGCGGCAGGGTGCCGAAGCTTTTCGAGAGCGTCGTGAGGAGACCGGCGCCTGTCGGCGTCGTCAGCTCGAAGGATGTTTCTCTTTGAGTCACGGGGAATCCTCGCAGAAGCTCGATGGTGGCCGGAGCGGGCAGCGGCATGGCGCCGTGCGCCCCCTGTACGAACCCTGTCCCGAGGGTGATCGGCGCAGAGTGTATTTCGTCGACGCCGAGCAGGTGGAACCCCAGGCACGCGCCGACGATGTCGATAATGCTGTCGAGGGCGCCGACTTCATGGAAATGGACCCTGTCGAGGGGGATTCCATGTACCTTGGCCTCGGCCTCCCCGATTCTCTGGAAAACGCGCGAAGCGTCCGTCTGGACTGCCTGAGGAAGTCCGCTCCTGCGGATCAGCTCGAGAATCTCCTTCAGCCCTCTTGTTTCCTCCACACCAGCCTGGCCGAAGGAATGTTCGTGAGAGTGGGTGTGACTGTGCGTGGGATGTTGGGCTATCCCTTCGCCTTCGAGTAGGACCTTGAGTCGCGTCGTCTGGAACGGCCCCCGGAGCTCCTTTCTGGCGCTCAAGCTCCAGCCACCGACTCCCAGGGATCGTAAACCACGCTCCAGATCAGCCAAGTCAAGACCCGCGTCAACGAGAGCTCCCAGAATCATGTCACCGCTAGCGCCTGAAAATGGCTGGAAATACGCAATTCGGGCCATGGGTTCGGAGTATACCGACTGCACGCCTCGTATTGACAGTCTTCTTTGGCGACCCGTATAATTCCAGCCTGGACTTCCGGTAAAGTCTCCTCCCGAAGTGAGGATGCCCTCAGAGAGCGAGAAAGTGATGAAGCCGGTGGGTTCTTGCTCGGTAGTGATGCTCCAGTTGACGCACGGTCGGCGGGCCTGGATCGGCCGCCAATGATCCGATCCCCGAACGGTCAGGCGTTGAGTATTCTTTCACCTCTGCACTAAGACACGTAAGAGATCACAACGTAAGAGAAGTAACGGATACCTCCCCTCCATTCCTTGCGAGTGGAGTAAGTTTTTCGAGAAAGGGTTTTGAGGTCATGGGAATTTTGCTTCGGAGCTTGATTTGCCTTGCGCTTATCAGCTTCTCGGGCGGGCTCCTCATCGCTCAAGGTGCCAGAGGCGCAGGCAGACGTTCCCCGTTGGAGGGAAATGATGTCAAATCGCTTCTTGACCAGGGCGTCTACAGCTACGACGAGGGCGATTTTGAGGGGGCCAGCGCTGCTTTTGAGAAAGCCTTCGCACTGAACCCGACCTCGGACGCGCTATCTGGCTTCGTGAAGCGGGCGAGCGAGGCCAAGATCTTCCAGATGCTGCTCTCGAGGGATCCCCGCCTCGCCGGGATTGCACGTCAAATTCTGGACTCGTCCGGCCAAGTCTCCAGGACGAAGATGGACGATCCCGAGCAGATCAAGAACGTCGTGGCCGACACGCTGAACAGTGACAGCCAGGACCAGATCCTCAAGATGATCCGAAATGCGAACGACTACGGCCGCAACTTGGTACCGGCACTCATTTCAAACTTGGCGGACTCCGACCTTGGCCGCCGCGCCGTCGCGATCAATTGGATCGGCCGATACATTGGACGCGACGCAGTCACCGCGCTACAGGCTGCCCGCAAGCACCGCAGCGAGACGGTTCGTCGAAATGTCGCACAGCTCCTTGGCACCCGGCTGGTGAGGCATCCCGTGAGTCTTGCCACCCTGAAGGCGATGCTTGAGACTGACACCTCGAGCGAGGTCAAGGCTGCTGCGGAAGAATCCTACAAGGCCATCCTCGCAGATATGAACGCAGCCCCCAAGGATTCGAGAGCCAGGGACTACTTTCTCGAAAACGCCATCAGCTACTACAGGAGTCCTCACAAGAACCCGTTTGCAGGCACTCAGTACCGCCCGACGATCTACAAGCTTGAAGGCGACCGGATCGTGGGGGAGCATGTTGCTGATTTCCAGTTCTCCGACCGGCTTGCGCAGCAGGCCCTTGAAGAGGCGCTCGAGCTGGACCCGTCCTTCCATGAAGCGCAGGTGCTGACCCTTTGCAACGATGCGGGCCAAGTCCATGAGTACGACCTTAACGTCACCTACTATGCGAAGAACGAGGAGCAAGAGGACGTAAAGGCGATCCTCGACAGGCAGAAGGACTACGTGGACTCCGTGCTTCGAAATCGCTTGATTGCCTGGCCCAGTGCCGTTCTTTACGATGGCCTTGCGCAAGCCCTCGATGATGGCAAGTCCGAGGTCGCCCGCAAGATCATCGAGACGATTCGCGAAACCGAGCGAAGTGGGAAAGCTCCCGAGGCGCTCATCAAGGCGCTTGAGGATCCCAATTCGCGCCTTGTGCGTATTTCGGCCGCCGTGGCGCTGGCGCATTGGAACCCGACGGCAAAGGAATTTGACGCGGGCGAAAAAGTGATCAGCGTACTGTCGGAGGCGTTGCTCTCCAGCGGCGTGCGCACGGCGCAGAAGATCATGGGCGATGGCCAGCGGGCCAACCGGATGGCGGACTTGCTAGACCAGCTCAACATGGAGAGCTACACCGCGAGCGCAACGATCGAGAAAGGTTACGACCTGGTCGTCAACTCGCCCCCCGACGTCGTGATCATGGATGAACAAGTCACCAAGACCACCGGGAAGCAGGAAGTCTTGCCGATCAACTACTTGGTCAGCGCGCTGCGCAAGAACTACAGGACTGCCAGCGTTCCGGTGATCGTGGTGGTGTCTACGTTGACCCTGGAGAAGGCCAAGCAGCTCTACGAGAGCGAAGAGCGCAAGGTGTGGGTGGTCCCGGATTCCATCGACAAATCTGGCCTTGCCAATTCAGTCTTCAAGAAAATGTTTGTTGACAAGGACGATGCAAAAGCACTGGCGACAAGCCTGTCGCGGGACGCTGCCCAAGCGCTCAACTACCTTGCCACGGTGCCGAATCGCTTTCCCGTGAGGAAGAGTCTTGAGTCCCTCAGAAAAGTCCTGAAGAATCGCCCGGACGAAGTTCGGATCCCGAGCATGATGGCGCTGGGTAATTTGAGGGCCGCCGAGGCTGCCGGCGAGCTTGCGGCTGTCTTTGCAAATTCGGAGAACTCGAAAGTGATCCGAGTTCAGGCAATGCGAGCCGTCGGAAAAGCTCTTCAGGGCGCTGTAAACAGTACGGCGCCTTCCGTCGTCAAAATTATCGAGGACGGAATGCGGGAGGCGGACCCTGATCTTCGCAAGGCGGCTTGGTTTGCATTTTCAAACTCTGGCGCTAGTCCCGAGAAGCAGCTTCAGGCCTTGTTGTCCAGGCCCCCCGCGAGTGCCCCCGCCGAGCCGCCTGCGGGGGAGGCTCCGAAGGCAGAAACTGCATCTGATGCATCTGATGAAGCAACGAGTGAGGCCCCTTCAGCTGGCGAGCCGCCAGCTGAAAACGAGACTCCCGCCGAGCCGCCAGCTCCGGAGGAAGAGCCAGCTCCGGAGGAAGAGAAGTAGACTCCGGATGCGCCTGTTGAGGGGTCGCCTCCGAGGGCCAGTCGCAGCCTCCTTCTACCCTCGAATCCCCGAACCCGAGGTGTCGACCCTTGGCACTCAAAGCATCTTGTCCTTTTTGCAAGAGGAACTTTTCGGCTCCCGAGGAGTACAGGGGCAAGAGAGTCGATTGCCCGTCGTGCGCACGAAAGGTTCTTGTTCAGACGCAGGATGAGGTTCAGGCAGAAGAGGCTCAACAGGAAGCGCTCCAACGAAAGCGCGAGGAAGACAGGGACAAGATCGCGCTGATCGAGCGCATGGACTCCCGAGCACGGCACCGGGCCGGGAGACCCTCCTTCGAGGAGTTCCAGACCGGCTCGCATGGAATTCGAAACTTCAACCAAAGGGTGTCGTCGAAGTTTCAGCGTTTCCGGGCATTGTCAGATTTCCTGGTGCTGGGCGCTTACCTGGAGCTACTTTTGGTTGGGGTTGGGCTGGGCCTCTTGATCTACCTGAAGATCTCTGGCGTCATCCATGACGTGGCGCTCTTCTTCAGCGTCGTCCTCATCTGGCTCATCGCGGGCGCGGGGCTCTACTTGTTCTTCAAGTTCCTGGGAGAGCTTGCCTGTCTGTTGGCCGATGTCGGTGATCAGCACAATGACATGGTCCAACTCCTCCTTGATATTCGCGAGAACACCCAGCACGAAGAATCTACTCCGGAAGATGTCAAGGAATGACCTGCCCGGGGAACTATTTCATCAAGAAACACGCGTCGGTCACTTCATCCCACGAGCCTCAAGTAGCTTCACGATCGCGCTCGACCAGACGGCGAGGTCCTTCGGCGTGCGGCTCGTGACGATGTTCCTGTCCACGACGACCTCCACATCGTGGTACTCGGCGCCAGCGTTCACGACGTCATCCTTGATGGCGGACACGCAGGTGGCCTTGCGGCCGCGAAGAATTTTGGCCGAGATCAGTACCCACGGCCCGTGGCAAATACTCGCCACGATGCCTCCCTCGTCGTGCACCTTCTTGACGAGCTGGAGAATATTTGGATAGCGACGCAACTTGTCGGGTGCCATGCCGCCGGGCACCACAATCACGTCGTAGTCACGTTCCAGGGCAGTGACGACCGGCGTGTCCGAGGTGCAAGAGTAGCCTTCCTTTGAGCCGTAGACCTTCTCGTCTTCGGGGCCCACCAGATCGACCTCGAGGCCCAGTTCCCTGAGCCTCCAGTAGGGGTACCAGAGCTCCAGGTTCTCATACTGGTTTTCAACCAGAACGCAGGCTCGATTGTAAAAACGCATGGGCACTCCTCCGATCGAAGCTGGTTTCCTTGACGGGCTCAACAGGTCGCCTACAATACGCCGGTCGCCACGGGTTTCCAGCGGATTTTCGGCCTGGAAATAGCTTCCGCGGCGCTCTCGGAAGAGACCCACAGGACCCCCCATATGTTCCTATTGACCTTCATCAGGAAGCTCTACAAGGTTTTGAGCTCCGATGGATCCCCGAGCGCGATTTCCTTCGCCATGGCGTTCGGGGTGGTGGCCGGCTGCGTGCCGGTTCGTTCGGGCCTTGCCCTGTTCATGCTGTTGCTAACACTGGTATTTCGCGTCCAGATAGCTGCGGCACTTCTCGCCTGGGGCTTGACTCGGTTTGCCTGTAGCATCGGATTGGCGCGGCTTTTCGAGTCCATGGGGGAGCGTCTTCTCGAGAACGAGTCTCTCCACGGTTTCTGGAAAGTTGTCTGCAACGCTCCTGTGCTGGCCTGGTTCGGGCTCGACCGCTATGCGATGCTTGGCGGTGCAATCACCGGCCTCTGCGTCGGGGCAGCGCTCTTTCTGCCCGTCCGCGCCCTCATCATCGGCTACCGGAAATTTGCGCACGAAAAGCTGGCACAAAACAAGTTCTTCAAGTGGATGATGAATTTTTTCGTTGTCAGGATCCTCCGGTTCATTTTCATTGGGAGCTCAACATGAACCCGCTCCACTGGGTCCGCTGGAAAGTAGTTGGAGTGCTCGCCATTGTCGGGGGTATCGCCTATTTCCTCGGTCTGGACAAGCTCGCCCTTTCTGAGATCAACACTGCGGGCAAGGAGAGCAAGGCCGCGCGGTGGGCGGTCAGCGACTTTGCCCTCGGCCTCCTTGCGGGCAATGCGAACCTGAAAAACCTCATCGTCGCCACGACCAAGGCCAGAGAGAGCGACAACGTCTTTGGGGCTGACCACACGAAGATGGACCTCAGCATGACGGATCTACTTCGGCGGCAATACGTGCTGGACGAGATCGCGCTGGATGGGCCCAAGCTCACCGTGAAGCGGCGCGAGGACGGTTCGATCAACCTCGAGGACCTGGGCGAAAAGGGGCCGGAGGAGCCGCAGACGTCGAAGAAACCCGAGGATTGGTACGAGACTGCGAAGCACTGGTTCGAAAAAGTCCAGAAGTGGCGTGAGAGGCTTCCGGAGCTCAAGGGCAAGCCGAAGCCGCCGAGAGAACGGGGCTACCGGGCTGACTACTCGCGTGGCGTCGATTATCCCTTCGAGAATCGGCCGACCTACGCCGTCCATGAGCTCAAGAGCACGAATTTTCGAATCGATTTCGAGGAGGAGGGATCGCAGGCGAAGCTGGCAACCTTCGAGCAGGGTGTGATTGCGATCCGGGAGCTCACCAGTAGCCCGACGACGCAGTCAGCGCCGACTTCGTTCGAGATCTCCGGGCTCCTCGCCGGGACCAAGCTGAGCTTGAATGGTTCGCTCGACTTGAGGGGAGACAAGGCCGACTTCAAGCTGACCGGCGACACCGGCGACCTGCCGGTGAGTCTCATCGAATCGTTCCTCGGGCCGTCCTTGCCAGTGAAGCTCAAGAAGGGAACCGTGGGCGTGGGGTTCCCTTCTCTCGCGCTGAACGGGCTCGATTCGCTCAGCGTCGCTCCCGTCCTGCGTTTCAAGGGCCTCGAGCTGGAGCCGAAGGACCCCAGGGGCAAGATCGCAGGTCTGGACGCCGGACAGTTTGTGACTGCCCTCAACGAGGCCATGAAGGAGCTGGGCGAGAAGGGGCTCGAGATCTCGGATCTCAAGATCTCGGGCTCGCTGCTTTCGCCGAAGCTTGATTGGGGAAACACGCTCCAGACTCTTGTCCTCGAGGGCGGCAAGGCCTTCGCAAACAAGCACGCTGGCAAGGCGATTGAGAGGGGCAAGGCCGAGCTCGAGAAGGTCCTCGAGGGCAAGGAAGCCAAGAAGATCCTCGACAAGATCCCGATTCCTGGTGCCGGCGACTTGAAGGACAAACTGAAGGGCGCGAAGACGGATGATCTTCTGAAGGCAGGCCAGGGAGCCCTGGACAGCATCCTGGGCGGCAAGAAGAAGGACGAATCCGAAAAGAAGCCGTGAACGCAAAATGGACCTCCTTTTCGCCGGTTTCGCTGGAGTCCTGATCGGCGCCTTGACGGCGACCCTGATCCTCCTACACGTCTTCCAGAAGCGTGCGGATCGGGATTTGATCGAGCGCCGATTGTGGGCCTGCTTCGATTATCGCGACTGCCTGGAGAACCTGGAAGGGGCCTTTGCCCAATCGAATGGCGACCCCAGAGTGCTCGAACAAGCCTGGCACCAGGTGAGTGCCTTTACCCGCGAGTTTCGCAGGACGAGCTGGCTTTTTGGGCCCGAGCTCAGACTACGACTTGAAGCGATCATCACGGAAATTGAGCATGAGAGGCGCTCGGACGACGGGAGCGGTGCCCGCGCGGGAGGCCGCGCCGCCCAACTCCTCTGCGAGAAGGGACGCGAGATCGATGGCCTCATCGCTCGTGAGATCGACGTACAGACCCGGGAGCACAGAAGGCTGCGCTTTTTTCCGGGCCTCGGGATTGGGAGAGAGACTTGACAGCAGTCTTCGTCCCATTGGTGGCTGCGCTCCTCTGCTCGCCCAGGGATGCCCTGGCAGACCCCTTTGCAAAGCAGCGCGAGGCCCTTCTTGTCTGGGCAAACGAGCCCGTGGCCCTCGAGGGGCAACACTTTCTCCTGCACGTGGACCGTCGCGACTCGAGCTTCTTCTTCCAGGACCGACGGACCGGCGTGAAGTGGTTTTCGCCCTGGGGGCGTAGAGGCTTCGCGACGGCTGAGCTTCAAGGAGAGACTTCAAGGAAGCTGCCGATCGACGTGTTGGAGGGGCTCTCGACCCGGGCGAACCGACTTCAGTTTCGTGGCAGGTCGAAGGCGGGGGATCTTCCGTCGATCCAGTTCAAGATCGAGACACACGCCAGCTCCCAGGGAGTGACGATCAGCTATGAAGTCGCGGAAGCGGACGCGGGGAAGATCGCCTCCGTGACCCTCCTCGAGGGGGCACTGTGGATTGCCGACGCGGAAAAAGGCGGTTACGCCGTGCCGGCCGGCATGGGGGAGTGGATCGAGGCCGACTCGGGCGGAGGAGGTGTCCGGGTCCTCTCCGGCCTCGGTCCTGCGGCCCCGAAAGGAACTGTCCCTTACACAATTCCCATGGTGGGGCTCCTCAAGGGCGAGAATCCCGTGCTGGTGAGCTGGGACGATCCGACGGCGAAGCTCTCGATCGAACAGAACAGCGCGGTGGTGGATCCCGCCTTTCCGGGCAAGCAGAAGCTCGCCATGAGTCTCACGTTCAAGGGCGTGAGGGGTCAGGTGAGCCTGTTTGCTCTGGGAAAGGACAAGGGCGGAGTACTTGACGCCGCACGACATTACCGTGAGCTCCTGGGGCCGAAGTTCTTTCAGCAGACGCTCAGGTACAAGACGGGGGCCCAACCGGAGCTGCGAGCGCTCCTGGGCGCGGCGTTATTTCGGGTCGAGCTTGCACCAGACCGCACCCTGAAGGACGTTGTCGACCTCTCCGGGCGCTTGAAGTCGAAACTCGAGATCACCGAGGCGGCCTTCATCCTGAGCGGCTGGAAGGCTGGCGAGGCGCTGAACGCCTCTTCGAAGGCTGTGAAGGACCGAGGCCATCTCTTTGGGCTTGAATGCGATGCCACGGTACTGCCCGCGGAGCGAGCCCAACGCGAGGAACAGTTGATTCCGCTCGCCGAGGGCTGCGCTCCGCAGATCGTCGTCCTGGCGGCTTTGGATTCCTGGCCCGGCGCCGCGAAGGTCGACGAGGGCCTCGCCCGACGAGTCGACCTGCTCGGCCACCTGCGCGACACCTTTCGACTCGCGGGTGTGACGGGCGGCTCGAGCGTGGACATCGAACCCGCGGCGGTGCTCATGGGCGCACTCTCGGAGTCGGTGAAGAGACCGAACGCCCCCGAGTCGTGGCCGATCTTCACGGCCGCGTTTGGACACTGCGCGCGGTTGACCGTGCGGCCCGAGGATGCCGTGCGTGCGGATCAGCCGGAGGCCGTGCTCGTCCACCTTCTGGCGGGGGAGGTCCCGCTCTATGCGCTGCCTTCGAAGGACTCCGCGCCTCTATTGCCAGCAAGCGATCCGCGCAGGGTCTTCACCCGAGACGATGGCTGGGCCGCCGGCAGGGGCCTCACGCCTCACGAGGTCTTCCTCAAGACCACGTACGAGATTCTCTCTCAAGTGGCGCGTCAGCACTATCGCGATGTGCTCTTGTATCACCGCAAGCTGAACCCCTCCGGCACGGCGAGGGAGACCTATTTCGGCATGGACCTCCGGATTGTCGTCAACTTCGGCCCCGGTGACTACGAGGATGAAGAGGAAGGATTCTTGCTCCCTCCCTACGGCTTCTTCGTGAGGTACCCGATGTTTCGCGCGTTTCATGCGCTTCGCATGGACGACCTTGCCTACGAGCGGCCCGCCTGCTTCCTCATGTACTCACTCGAGGGCAAAATGATCCTCCGGGCGGAGGAGGTGCGCGTGCTTCACTTCTTCGGCCCCGACACCGTCCAGTTCGGCGGCAGGAGCTTCAAGGTGGAGCGTGAGGCTGTCGTGAAGTTCCAGTAGGGTTTCAGCGGGCGTTGTGCCCTTCTTGTGCTTCAGCGCCCTTGAAGTTCGAAGGCGCGAAGCGCGCCTCCTGTACAGGCACTGCGGCCGGAGTTCTTGCTTTCACCCCCGCATCAACTTCGCCGCCTTCGCAACCTGGTCCGGGGTTCCGAACACGATCGCCACTGAGCCGGGGCTCAGGACGGCGGTGACGGGAGGGTTTGACTGAAACTCGGCGCCACACCTGAGCGCCAGCACGGTCGCGCCCGTCTGGCGCCGCAAGTTCGCCTCTTCGAGTGTCTTTCCAGCAAGCGGCGAGCCTTCCTCCACGCGCAGCACCTCCAGGTCTGCCCCGGCGATGACACTGAGGGCATCCGCCTTCTCCTTGCTGGAGCGCTCGCCGTCGGCTGGCGCGAGCAGCGCCCCGTAGCCGTCGACTCGGGCCTCCCGGACGAAGCGTTCCACCATGTCCCGGGGCACAAGGAGTTTGCGGAGGGTACGGGAGAAGATCTCGAGCGCCGTTTCGAACTCCTCCGGAACGACCTCATTGGCCCCCAGGGCCAATAGCGGCTTCATCTCGCCCAGGTAGCGGGTACGAACGATGATGTGGAGGCCCGGATGCAGGCGCCGAGCCAATTCGGTCGAGCGGCGGATGGAGGAGGGGTCCGAGACGGCAATCACGAGAACCCGGGCTCGCCGAATGCCCGCGTGATCGAGGATCTCGGGGTTCGAGGCATCGCCGTAGATGATCGGTACCCCCTCCTTGCGCTCCTTCTTGACGGTCTCGGGGTTCATTTCGATGATCACGAACGGTATTGCCACGCGCTTCAAGGCCTTTGCAAGATTTCTGCCGTTCAGGCCGTAGCCAATGATCACGACGTGGTCCTTCACGACCTCGACGACTTGGGCGGGCGTGCCCAGATCCTTCGAGGTCCGCATTTTTTTGGGGACGAGTGGGGTGAGCTTGTCAGCAAGCCAGGGGGCGATGCCCTTCAGGAGTGGCGTCAGGATCATGGTGATGACTGCGCCGGCAAGGAAGAGCTGATAGACGTTTACGTCGATCAGTTTCAACTCCTTACCCTGCTTCGCCAGCACGAAGGAGAATTCACCGACCTGCGCGAGACAGAGGCCCGTGATCACCGCAATGCGAAAGGAGTATCCGAGGACGAGCGTGACGCCCCACGCCACAAGAGTCTTCACACCGACCATGGCGGTGACGCCCAAGAGGAGCGGCCAGGGGCTCGAGAAGAGCTTCAAGTCGAGGAGCATGCCGATGGAGATCAAGAACAGGCAGTTGAAAGTGTCGCGGAAGGGAATGATCTCGCCGAGTGCCTGGTGGCTGTACTCGGACTGCGAGATGATGAGCCCTGCGATGAAAGCTCCCAGCGCGAGCGAGAGGCCAGCGAGCGAGCTGACCCACGCCGTCCCGAGACACAGGATGATAATGGCCAGCAGGAAAGCTTCACGGCTACGCGTCCGGACGACTTGCCCCAGTACCCAGGGAACCAGATAGCGGCCGGAAAGGAGTGATCCGCCCAACAGTAACGCCGCCATGACGAGCTTTCGGAGGATGTCGGCGGTGCCGCCACCGCCTTCCTCCCCGCCACTGTGGGTAGCAAGGATCGGCATGATGATCACTATGGGCACGACGCAGAGGTCCTGGAAGATCAAGATTCCCAGCGAGACTCTCCCCTGGGGGCTGTCAATCTCGGCCTTGTCCGAAAGCAGCTTGAGCACGATCGCGGTCGAGCTCAACGCGACGAGGATTCCAAGGAACGTAGCCTTCGCGACCGGTAGGTCGAAGTAGGCACCCGCAACGACCGCCGAGAAGGCTCCGGTCACGGCGACTTGTAGTCCACCGCCCAGAAAGAGAATAGACCTGAGCCGGAGTAAGCTCTCCATCGAGAACTCGAGCCCGATAGTGAACAGAAGGAGCACGACGCCGACCTCGGCGAGGAGCTCCACCGAGTGTGGATCGTGAATCAGCTGGAACGCGTTTGGCCCGGCCAGGACGCCTGTGATGAGGAAACCCACCATCGCAGGGACCCTTATCCGGAAGCAGGCGATAACGACGATGATCGCCAGCGCGAAGAGAACGACGAGGTCTCTGAGAAAGAAAGTGGGGTCCTGCATGCGGCGAGAGGATAGACTTCCGCGCTCTTGCTGCCAAGAGGGTCGGTCGCTTTTCGGGCCCTCCCTGGCGGTCGCGGCTTCAAGAGAGGCCCCTTGAATGGAATCCCTGAAAACCAGGCGAGTACAGCTTTACTTTACCTCCTTCTTCCTCGACTCGGTTGCCCACGCATTTGTGGTATTGGTCTCATTCCACGCCAGGAGCTTCCTGGGGGCCAGCTCCAGAGAGCTGGGGTACCTCGGCTTCTTCTGGATGGTGGTCTACTCCATCGCCTGTTTCACGACGGGCCGGTGGAGCGATCGCCTTGGCTCGCTGCCGCTCATTCGCTCAAGCCTCGGCTTCATCGGGCTCGTGCTTCTGCCGGCTTCAATGCTCGCCTCGAGTCTGACCCACCTCTACCTGGCAATGGGGCTTTTTGGTATCGCGCTCGCCGTCTTTTGGCCGCCGCTTCAGTGTCAGCTCGCGTTTCTCAGCCCGGGTCGCCTCCTGTGGCCGGCCCTGGGTGCCTTTAACATCTCCTGGGGTATCGGGTCGGTGATCGGGACGGTCTCCGGCGGGCCAAAGGTGTATGAGGGGCTTGGCTTTCAAGGCGCGTTGCTCCTCCTCATGGGCTTCGTCGCCTGCTCGTTCGCATCGACCTTGGGTCTCGGAGGGCGGGCGGTTTCGAGGGCGGAGTCGTCTCCGATCGACGAAGTCGAAGGGGGTCGTGCGCGGCTCTTCCTCCAGCTGGGTTGGATCGCCAACTTTTGCGCTGGATTCGCCATGGGCGGCCTCCACATCGTGTTTGCGGACGTGGCGGGGAAGCTTGAGCTGACAAGCCTGGAGAGCACCGCAATCCTTGTCTCGAAAGAGGCTGGACGCCTTGTCGCGTTTGGGTTGCTGAGGCGGTTTGGGGCGTGGCATCACTCGCTCGCATGGCTCGTGATTCTTCAGACCTCTGGCGGCGCAGCGCTCGTCCTGGGCGGGTTCGTTCGCTCGGCTGCCGTGCTCTGCGCGTTCTTCTCGCTACTCGGGATTTTCAGCGGGCTCGCCTACTACTCGAGCATCCTGTACAGCCTCAACCTCCGCCAGGACGCGGGCAAGAGAACGGGGATCCACGAGGGTATCCTGGCGATTGGCGTGGTCCTGGGGCCGCTGATCCTGGGGGAGACGGGCGAGCAATTTCCCAATTGGTCCGGTGGGGCGGTGTCCGTGGCGGGGCTTGTTCTCCTCGCGGGGGTGATCCTCGAGCTGGCTTTGCACGCGAAGAGATGTCCATCGAAGGATTTGCGAGTACCATCGTCCATTCCATGAGAGCCCCGCTGGTCCTGATCGCCTTGAGTCTTGTGACTCTCCCCGGTTGCGAAGCTCCTGCGAGCCTGAAACGATCGGAACCTATCCCCAAGGTGCACAAGCCGCGCACCGACGCCTCGGCTGCCCTGGTCGGCCGGACGCTCATCTACCCGTGCCGCTGGGGCCGGGCCGTGGATCTGGCTGCAACCCTCGAGCCTCTTCTCCTCAACCGCCATGGGCCCGGGGTCCGCGTGGTGCCCCAGGTGCAGTCGAACTCGCTTTTCATTTACCTGCCGTCGCACCGGGAACAAGAGCTGGATAGGTCGCGGAGGTCGGGCAGAGGAGCAATTCTTGTCCGGTGACGGGGATTGAACGCACGTGAGCATGTCTTGCCCCGGTCGCGCCCCACGCTTCCAGTAGCTCGCAGCCACAGAGTCCGGGAACTTCAATGATCCTTCGGGTGTCCCCCTCTTTTCATCGTCATTTCTTGGCGTAAGATTCGTCTTCTCCTCTCTGGCCTTGCCGTCGAGCCGCCTCCATCGGGTCTCGCCATGGATGCTCCGTGCAGCCGACCTGCGACCCCACGAGAGGCAAGAGAGTCGAACGCGCCAAGGCGTACCAGCGCAAGAAACACCGCTCCGGGGTCATGTCCCTCTTCGAGCGGATCTCGCCACTGCGCAAGTTTTTTCAAGGCGGGGTCGAGCTGGACCACAGGGTCTCACCTGGCCAGCTCCCGCTCTTTACAGCCGAAATCTTGCGTTTGCTTGATCTCTTCGAGGTGCCTCTGGCCTGGGGCTCCGGCGTGGAGCTCAAGATCCGCTGCCTCGGTCAGCACAGGGCCGATGGACTCTACTTTCCAGACCCGCCGGTCGTTGCCCTTGATCGGCGTACGCTCCAGAGCTTCGCCCATGAGCTGGGCCACTTGTTTGACTATCGCGCCCGGACCGGCCGGAAGGCTTCGGGCCCAGTGCCGACCTTGAGCCCTGAGCCCCTCTTCGCGCCGTTTCGGGCCCGCATGCTCGAGCGGATGCAGGGTGCTTCCTCAAGCCCCAGGGCTCCGGGGGCCGGGTCGGGTCGGATGTCGTGGCGCTACTTTGCTTCGCCCTCCGAGTGCTTCGCACGGGCCTTTGAGCAGATCGTCGCGGAGCATGTCACGCACCCATCTTTCATGGTGGGAACCCCTTCTCGCTACCGCAATGATGCGCTCTATTTCGACAGCATTCCCGAGGGCCTGGAGGCGTACTTCCGCTCCTTGATTCTCACCGAGGTGCCTGCCCTGCCGTCCGAGAGTCTGCCCGGTAAGTCCGCGCGGTGGCTTTGCGATCGCCCTTTGGTTCCGTGATCCGAGGCCGAAAAGCTGATTTGACTGCCCTGGTGGCGCAGTACCGCGCGCCATCAATAGTTGCCTGAAATCTCTCCTGGAGGCGCTCGGTACTCTTGAGGGAGGCCACACTGCCCCCCACACTCCCCTGGGCGAGTACCGCCCAGGAGCTGTATTTTCAGGCACTATACCTCGCGCGCCCACACGTGAGACATTCCGAATGGGCAGAGGAGGACCATCTCAAGTCTGCTGCTCGTTTCTGCTGGTGGGGGCGGCGGACCCGCCCCCACGACGGCTCGCCTCCGAGCGGAGCGAGGGTGGAGGCAACAACGACACGCGGCCCCTCCGGTCGCACGCTGCGCGTGCGCCTCCGGGCCAGGCTCTCGGGAGCCGCCAGCTCTCGCTGGCGCCGGCTCCCACCGAGCCGTTTGCGGCTCCGCCAGCTCGCCGCAAACCCCCTCCTCGGCGCCTGATGGGCGCCGGGCGCCTCTGGCGCGAGCAGCCGCAACCTTTCGCA